>TARA_R110002094_G_scaffold22142_1_pt1 | contig 26151 bp, 26 predicted proteins | sample TARA_R110002094 | Tara Oceans TARA_R110002094 (sample SAMEA4397409) | marine metagenome | biome: Polar Biome; feature: [MIX] marine epipelagic wind mixed layer (ENVO:01000061); material: water (ENVO:00002006), including particulate matter (ENVO:01000060) such as... | depth 10-100 m
TCGCGATCATAAAAGATGTCACGCCATTTAATTCAGATCGTTATATTTCCTAAGTTTGTGAACAGATCTTTTTTGTATAAAGACTTTTGTCCCAATTGTGAATTAGAACATTCAGGGAGACCTCGATATATGCTTATATTATTTGGTGCGTATTCTTCCTGGAACTGCCCGCATTGTGGTGCTTTAATCAGATTTAATTATCTATTGTTACTGATAAATTCATTCATAGGGTTAGCATCTGTATTTATTACGCTTTCATTATTGATGAATTTCACAAACATAATCTCGTATACTGCTGGGCACATGGTTATGGCAATAGTGGTTTTAGTCGGCATACTGTTTCCTTTCTTCGCAACTCCACGGAAATTATTGAGAGAAGAAAAATGAAATATAACAAAGTGCTCAAACCGACGCCGGACAGCGCAGGGGCGCTTCGCGGTTGTTTACGGGGCGGCGCGGCTTAGCACGACGTTATGTTCACATTAAATTAAGGAAAAATTATGGAAGTTGAAAATAGTAAAGAAAATCATAGCGAAATAGTAGAACAACCTAAATTATGGAATCCTAGCGCAGCGGTAAATTGGAGTCTCTTGCTAACGCCTACATTTGGAACATGTATTCATTATCTGAATTGGAAAGCATTAGGGGATGAGAAAAATATTAAATACTCTCTAGTATGGTTCATTATCAGTATTATTCTTTTATTACTTCTAACTTTCACTCAAGCTGATTCAGGGATCGGGTTTCTCATTTTAATCTATCTTTTTGTTTGGTATTTCGTAGCAGGAAGAAAACAATCTAAATTAATAAAGTCTGACCTTGGTAAAGATTACATAAAAAAATCATGGGGAAAACCATTGTTAATATCTTTTGTTGCCTTTGTAGCATTTGTTTATTTTGCTGTATGAACATAACAAATAGCTCAAATTCGACGCGCAAAAAGCGCGCGCGTCTTAGCTAGGCGTTATGTGTAAAAAAATGATCGACCGTAGCGCACGAAACAAGTTAGCCGAACTTCTCAGAAGTCTCGCATCAGGAATGATCTCGAATGATCAATTCGAAGAATCAATACCGGATTCCGAAGATAAAGCTATTTATGAAGTATTCTTCAATGGTGGCTGGTGTCTGTACAGTGATATGAAGGAATACAAGCTAAAAGGGAAAGATGCTCTTGAGCAAGTGGTAAAGAAAGAAGTTGCAAGATGGGTGCTTTTTCTAAAAAGTAATAATGAATACGCTTGGCCAAATGTACCTGTTTTACAAAGGACTTTGCATGTTTTTTCGTTTGGCTTGCTCGGCACATCATATGCCAAAGTTTGGGCAGCATCGGGAGATGTCGATGTGTGGCCGTTTTTAAAGGCGGAGCATTTTTCTAAAGCAAAAGAGGAGCATGGCTACCTTGGCAAGTAAAACACATAACAAGGCGCTCGTTCGGACGCAAACTACGCTACGCTTCGTTTTCGCCGCACAGCTTTATCGTTATACGCAATTTAGCTTCACGCAATGGAATGATTTATGAAAAAAATAGCATTTCAAGTTGATACAAGATTAGCCAAGCTGCTCTCGGAAAACTATAGATCGACTGAGAGAGCTCTGAAGGAGTTGGTCGATAATGCTTGGGATGCTGACGCCCCATCAGTAAATGTTTTTCTTCCTGAGCCGATGACGGATAATCCAATTACTGTTCATGACAGCGGCTGTGGAATGACAGAACAGGAATTGCTGAGAGAATATTTATTCATTGCAAGTGATCGTAGAAAAAGGCGGGGTGAGCTTACAGCGGTAAAGAAGCGGAAAGTCAAAGGCAAGAAAGGTATAGGTAAATTCGCAGGTTTAATGATAGCGAACTCGATGCGATTAGAAACATGGTCCAGAGGAAAAAAGTGTGAGTTTTCAATATCAACAAAGGATTTCGAAAACGCAACTGATATCGAAGACCTCCCCATCAACCTTTTAACTGAGGACTGCGACCAAGATACTCAAGGAACCAAGATTACTTTATCAGATCTCATTCATGGGCTGGCATTTCCGAATCCTGAAAAAATGAGGCAGCAATTGCTTCAAGAGTATGGTCGTGAAGAAGGTTTTGATGTAATGGTTAACGACAAAGCCTTAGGTATTGATGATATACAGGGGAGTTATACTGAACATAAAGCAGAACTCCCGTCTGCTGGAAGCGTGAACCTAGAGTTCACAGTTTCAAACCAAAAAGGCAAGTTGAAGCAGCCAGGAATATCTATAAGAGTTGGAGGTAAAACTGTTGGTAGTCCCGATTTCTTCGGGCTAGATCAGGAAGATGATTTTCCTCCAAAATTGTTGGAGAAAATATATGGCGAGGTAGAGGTTGATGGCTTGTTTGATCACGTGACTGCTGATTGGGGAGCATTGGTAGAAAATAGCGAGTTGTACCAAGAGGTTGCAGACTATATACGACCGATAATCAAAGACAAAGTCAAAGAAGAATATGGCCGCGAAATGAATCTTGCTCAAGCAAGATTAAAGAAAAGAATTAATGAAAGACTCGCAGAGCTTCCAGAATATAAAAGGCAATACGCAGACAAAGCGATAAAGTCAATTTTGGGTAGGTACTATGGAGAGCCCGAATCAAAGGTGGAACCTATAGTCGGAGTATTGTTAGATGCTCTTGAACGAACAGACTATCGTGCGGTATTGGATTACATACATGATGCTCAACACTCGGATATAGCTAAGCTAGCTGAAGCATTGTCTGAGTTTGGCTTGGCAGAGCTTGCAATCGTAGCTGAACAAGCTAAAAGCAGATTGGAGTTCCTTGACCGGTTTGAGGAGCTTTGTAAAAAAGATGATACAGAGGAGAGCGTGGTTCACACTGCGCTTGAAAAGTGTCTATGGGTTTTTGGTATTAGTTATTCGGTGTTTAGCAGTAATAAAACATTAAAGCGTCAGGTCGAAGATTATTTAGAAAAAAAGTATTCAGGAAAAAGAGCTAATAAACGTCCTGATCTTCTTCTAAGCGCCAACTTTGCAAATGAATATCTTTTGATTGAGTTTAAGCGGCCAAGTCATAGCTTAAGACACAAAGACTACCAGCAGGCTACTGCGTATCGAAATGATTTCGTACCTTATACAAATTCCGAAATGAAGGTTCTATTAGTTGGAGGGAAAAGAGGCCAAGACCTTCCCCCTCACTATAATAAAGAGCCCAATTCTGAGGTTGTTATTTTCGACGAGATTATTTCAAATGCAAGAAATCAGTTGAACTGGCTGTTAGTAGAGCTTGGTGGCGAAGCACATGCATAGAAAACGTATAACAATCACAAGCACTCGGAAAAAACTACGCTGCGCTTCGTTTTTTTCCGGTGTTGTGGGCGTTAGACGGCTCTTGAATATTCTCGGCCATAATAGAGACCATAGATGACCAATCATCAACTAATTATCGATGCATTAATAAAAACAGGCCCAATGTGCGATGACTGCCTTTCCGTTCAGTCAAATGTAAAACCTAGACAGACTGTAAACATAAATTGTCGTAGCCGAAGTGATTTGACTCGGTCAAAGGATCAATGTCCGGTTTGCCGTTCTACAAAAATTGTGAATCGATTTTCGTCGAAGGATGAGTTGAGTAAAGTTATCGAGAACCGAGCTGCGACTTCAATAAGCTCGCCCGAGCAACGGGTATCGAGTCAAATAAATATACTTCGATCGGAATTCCTAGTCGAATCCGGGTTCAAGGAGAGCGGGGAATGGCTCCTAAATGAAGGCAACATTCGACTTAGCTCTGAACCGCCAACCTCTTCTGGTGTTTATGCAAAAGTTGTCAATTCAGAGGTTGTATACATTGGAGTCGCAACGAAAAATCTAAAGCAGAGGCTCAATTTTTACCGTAATCCTGGAAATTCTCAATCCACGAATATTCGCCTTAAGGCCAAAATTATTGAAGTTTTAGAGAGCGGAATGTCCGTGGAAATACTGATCGCGATGCCGAAACCGGGGTCGTGGAATGGTTTACCTGTTGACTACGTAACTGGTCTTGAATTCGCTCTAATAGAGCGATATCAACCAACATGGAATAAGAAAGGCGTATCGTGACACCAAAAGAAAATGATTAAGCTTTTAGAAGTTTCAGAAATGCACTGTCTAAGCCAGCGGCTCAAAAACAACGCCAAACAGCGCGTGCGTTTTAGCCGATCCGTTAGTTGCTCCTCGATATCCTGTGACATTATAACGTTATAGCGTTATAATGTTGTTATTGAATCAACGGAGCTATTACCATGAGTAACTTATCTAAACGTTCAACTGTTTATTTTGAACCAGAGATACATCAAGCTTTAAAAATGCGTGCAGCCTCTGCACAGCTATCAATTTCTGAGTTAATCGATGAAGCTGTTCGATTATTAATGCGTGAAGATCAAGAAGATTTGGCTGCGGTATCAGAAAGAGCTAACGAGCCTGAGATATCTTATGAAGATCTGTTAAACGATTTGAAGTTACATGGCAAACTATAAAATCACTTTTAAAAAGTCCGTAGCTAAAGATTTACGAGTTGTACCAAAAAGCGATATACAAAAGATTTTAAGTAAAATTGATTCTTTGGCTGAGAATCCGCGCGGTGAAGGCTGTATAAAGTTATCAGGCAAAGAAAGCTATAGAATTCGACAAGGTTTATATCGCATAATTTATGAGATAAAAGATCGTCAACTTGTTGTGAATGTCGTTAAAGTAGATCACAGATCACATGTTTATAAGGGCAACTAACAAGTGTCCACAAAAGTGGTGCTAGATCATGGTGCTAGATCAGCGCGTTTTACTCAAGCGTTAGCTTCCAATAAAAATTAAAAATGGGATACATGTCACTCACAATATTAATACTCCCTGCCATTCCTGCGATTGTGCTGGGCTTAAGATCTAGAACAATAATTGCGTAGATAGATCGCTGCAATGATTCTGCCGTTGTCGATCATGATCTCTCCTTCCGTGTGAATATATGTGTGGTGAAGATATCTGATGCAAAGTAGTGATTTTCTGAGCTGGGATATCTATCACTAATTATTGAGTTAATTTCTTACTTGAAAATAACTTATAAAGTGCTGGTAACACCAGCAAGGTAAGTAAGGTCGAAGATATAATCCCACCAATAACTACCGTTGCTAATGGTCTTTGTACTTCTGCGCCGGTCCCCACATTCAATGCCATAGGAATAAAGCCCAGACTCGCTACTAATGCGGTCATCAATATAGGTCTTAACCGTATCAATGCACCTTCAATAATAGCTTGATCTAAAGGCATGTTTTTAACTCGTAAATCGCGTATGAATGAAAGCATCACGACACCATTTAATACTGCAATACCCGATAGAGCAATAAAACCTACTGCGGCTGATATTGATAACGGTAAATCACGTAACGCCAGAGCTGCAACTCCTCCTGTAAGCGCAAGGGGGACACCGGTAAATATTAATAAGGCATCTTTGAAAGAATTAAATGCCATAAATAATAATCCGAGTATTGCAATCAGCGTTAATGGTACGATCAATGATAATCGGTTCGACGCTGAAATCAGTTGTTCAAATGTGCCTCCGTAATCTAACCAGTAACCTTCCGGTAAACTTATCTCTTGTGATACTGCACTTTGTACATCGCCAACAAATGAACCCAGATCTCTCCCACGCACATTTGCGGTAACAAACACTCGTCGTTTTCCATTTTCCCGACTTATTTGATTCGGGCCTGTATTAAACGTAATGTCTGCAACTTCCGAGAGAGGAATTACTTTAGTTAAATTGCTATTGCTAGTCTTTTCATTTTTCATGAATGGCAATTCTATTTTTAATTGTGATAACACTTCGAGATTAGTACGCAAGGTTTCTGGTAAACGTACTACCAGTTCGAATCGTTTATCACCTTCAAAAATTTGTCCGGCATGTTTCCCTGCCATCGCGGTTCGTAATACTTCGTGTATATCTTCTATGTCCAAACCAAAATATGAAAGACGTTCGCGATCGGGAACGATTGTTAGCATAGGTAGACCTGTGGCTTGCTCAGTACGGACATCAGCAGCGCCATTAACTTTACTCACGACGGATTCAATTTGCTTCGACAGTTCTACTAACAAATCGAGATCATCACCGTATAGTTTGACTGCCAAATCAGAACGCACACCGGAAATGAGCTCATTGAATCGCATTTGTATAGGTTGTGTGATTTCATATCGGTTTCCCGGTATGTTTTCGATTGCCGATTCGAGTTCCTTGATCAATATTGATTTGGACTTGCCTGGATCAGGCCATTTACTTCGATCCTTCATAATCAAGAAGGTGTCAGCAACACTGGGTGGCATTGGATCCGTTGCTACATCAGATGTTCCAATTTTAGTAAAAACATGAGAGACCTCAGGGATCGTTTTAATACGTGATTCTAATAAAGATTGCATCTTGATCGCTTGTGTCAAGCTCGTGCCGGGTATACGCAAAGCATGCAATGCAATATCACCTTCATCAAGGTTGGGAATAAATTCTGTTCCCATACGACTTGCCTGTAAAACAGCTAGAAGTACTAATCCAATTGCCAAAGTAACAACTGCCCAACGTAAATTTAATGCCATACGTAATGTAGGCTCATAAAGCATTGTAATAATCCGCATTAACAGATTTTGTTTCTCAGAAACTTTTCCCCTGACAAATAATGCAATAGAGGCTGGAACAACAGTTAACGATAAAATCAATGCCGAGATTAATGCCGTGACGACTGTAAATGCCATTGGGTGAAACATTTTTCCTTCGATGCCACTCAAGGCAAAGATGGGAATATAAACAATCGTAATAATAATTACACCAAACACACCCGGGCGTATTACTTCAATGGTTGCATTTCTAACAATTTCCAAACGGGTTTTTAAATCGGGTAACTCGTTTTTCTCGTGTTGATAAAGCGCGAGCCGTCTTAAACAATTTTCAACGATGATAACCGCTCCATCGACAATCAAACCAAAATCAAGCGCACCCAGGCTCATTAGGTTGCCTGATACTTTTGATTCAACCATGCCGGTTATCGTCATCAACATGGAAAGTGGAATAACCATAGCGGTTATAAAAGCGGCTCTCCAATTACCCAGTAGTAAAAACAAAACAACTATGACCAATAACGCCCCTTCAGCCAGATTTTTCTCTACCGTGGCAATGGTTTTGTCGACCAATACGGTTCGGTCATAGAGTGGATTAAGCACTATCCCTGCCGGTAATGAAGATTTTATTTTTTCAAGCTTGGCCGCCGTTGCCCGTGCTACTTGTCGGCTATTCTCACCAATCAACATGAACACCGTACCTAACACGACCTCTTGTCCATCCTGTGTTGCGGCGCCGGTTCTTAATTCGCTGCCCAACGCTACGTCGGCAACATCACTAATCTTGATGGGCACACCAGCACGTTGTGTGACCGTTATGTTTAATATTTCTTCAATATTATTGACCTGTCCGGGTGAACGGATTAAGTATTGGCCACCAAAGCGTTCGATATAACCTGCACCGGTGTTGATGTTATTTCTTTCCAGCGCATCGACGATATTCTGCAAACTTAAATTGTAGGCCAGCAATTTTTCAGGCGTGGGTAAGACATGATATTGCTTGGTATAACCGCCAATGGTGTTGACTTCGACCACGCCGGGAGTTTGTCGTAATTGTGGTCGGACGATCCAGTCCTGAACCGTACGTAGCAACATAGGATCATAATCAGTCGCTCCATCATTGCTGACGGTGTACATAAAAATTTCACCCAGTCCGGTTGAGATTGGTCCCATTGCAGGGATGATCCCATCGGGTAATACGTTTTTGACCTCATTTAATCGTTCGTTGATTAACTGTCGGGCCAAATAAATATCTGTTCCATCTTTAAAAACAACCGTGACTTGTGACAAGCCATAGCGTGAGACTGAACGGGTATAATCCAGTTTCGGCATGCCGGCCATGATGGTCTCAATTGGAAAGGTGATCCGTTGCTCGGCTTCCAGCGGTGAATAACCTGCCGCTTCGGTGTTAATCTGCACCTGTACATTGGTAATGTCAGGCACCGCATCGATAGGTAACTTATTAAAATTGTATATACCCAGAGCTGCCAGGGTGGTCGCCGCCATTAACATTAACCAGCGTTGCTCCAGGGAAAAACGAATAATTGAATTAAACATGATGATTATTTCCTAGTGATCGTGGCTGGCGCCGGATTTTTCAATATCGGCCTTTATCAGGTAACTGTTTTCGGTAACATACTCAGTGCCCGGCTTGAGTCCTCCTAACACCTCGACCCATTCCTGATCGGATCTCCCCAGATCCAACATTCGGACTTCATACATCTCACCAAAACGGGCGAAGACCACTTTGAAATCCCTGAATTGTTGAATCGCAGATTGCCGTACCGCCAACGGTACTTCATGTTCAGCGATGTTTACTTTTGCTTTAATGATCTGGCCGGGGTAGAGGCTACCCGCTTTATTTTCTATTGGAACAATGACCTTAATACTCTGGCTTGCTTCAGAAGCTATAGGCCAAAATGTTTTTATAGATGCTTTATACTGTTGACCATCCAGTGCAACTATCTCAACCTGTTGTCCGGTCTTGATTAATGACACATCCTTACTAAAAACATCAAGTGTTATCCATACATCACTAAGATTGGTAATTTCATATAACACATCACCATCTGTGCTCTCGCCAGTTTGTACATTACGCTTTGTTATGATTCCACTAATCGGCGCATGAATATCATAGTTATGTAGACTGACATTGTTCTGGATTGTTAATAAAGACTCACCTTTTTTAACTTTATCACCCAGTTTTTTTCGCGTTGATTTAACAATGCCGGGGTACCTTGCACGAACAGATGATTGCTTGTTGGGGTTAATCTGAACTTTCCCATTTAAGAAAAGATAATCGGTAATGATATTAGGTTTTGCAATTTCAGTTTTAATCTCCGACACTTCAGCAATATTTTTTGAAATTTGCGTTCGACCTTCATGGTTTTCATAAGACCATTGGTAATTTTTTCCTTGATATTCAGCATTGATAGAGACATCAAAGGAATGCGGTTCAGTAACGACGCCATCACCGCGTAGATAATCGGCTTGTGGTGTAAACACGAAATCATCCACATCTCCACCTAATCGCGAAAGTTGAATTGATAATGCAACGTTTGCTGGGTTAATAGCGTTTCCTTGTTCATATGCATAGATATGAAACTCAGGTGGAACTCCCTTTTCAAAAATAGTTATTTCAATTGCGAAATCGCCATTACTGAGTAATCGTCCTCGATGAGGTCCTCTGGCAAATTCTTCAGCCATCGATGCTTCATGATCGTCATTTGCGAGAGACTCATGTTTTGGTGTGTTAGATAATATCCACTTTCCTGCAAACACGATAATTACAAGAATAATAAGAACAGATAAAAAATTGCGAATCATGGTGTTGCTCCTGTAGTAGCTAATGCACCGGTAAGACGGTCAATTTCAATTCGAAAACGATGAAAATTTGCGACCGACTCTAATAGTTGTGAACGAGAGTTTAATAAGGTGCGTTGTGCATCGACCAATTCAAGTAAGGGGTATCGGCCCGTGCTATAAAGTTTTTCATAATCCTCAACTGCCTTTTGCGCTGAAGGGATAATGCGCTGTTGTAATATTTCCACCGCTATTTTGCTATGTGACAACTCCTGATAGATGTCATACAAAGTGACATTGAGTTCTGTCTTTTTTTGTTCAAACGCCAGCGGGTCTATCTTGCCCAGATATTCAGACGCTTCTATAGCAGGCGCAGCACGTTTTTTTGTCCCGAACGGAATATTGGCCGACAACATAAAACCAACGTCATCGGATGAGCCGATATAACGAATACCACCGGAGATTTCTATATCCGGTTTTTGTTTTATACGCGCCAGTTGTGATCGAGCATCCGATAATCGTTGTTGCGTAGTCAGGCGTATCAAATCCGGATTACGATCGAGTAATTGGACATACGCCTCTACGTTCAAGACTGTATCAAGTTTAAAAATGTCTGCACTCGCAATATCAAAATCAGGCTCCACGACATTCCACATAGAAGATAACGTCACCTTCGAACTCGCCAGTTCATGCTCGGCGTGCTTCAATGCCATTTCCAGTCGTGCTAAATCAATGTCAATCCGATAACGTTCTGCTATAGGAGAAATGGCGGCACTAATTCTCTTTTCTACGATAGTCTTAGTATTGTCAATAACCGTAAGCGCTTCTTCTGCTAACGTGACTTTTTCCTGATTAACGACAACTTGAATAAAGCGACGTACTGTCTCGGCTAGTAAATCCAGACGCTCGGCATCTTGAATATCACGTAAAACATACGACTCCTGTTTTACAACATTACTGCGATAAGTTGATTTATTACCCAACTCTAGAATACGCGCCAAACTTAGAGTGGTTTGTACACCTCTAAAAAATTGTGCATCACCTGTCCCGGAAAAATCTTCCATTTCAATCTTGACAGAATCTGCAGGTTTAAGTGCCGCCATTTTTATTCTGGCCGCAATGGCTCTTGCTTCATAAGCATCGATCTTTAGTTGTGGATTGTGCTGGAGCACTTGAACTATCGCTTGATCTAATGTAATCGTGCGATTATCAATTTGTGCAGATACTGTAATATTAATGCTTGATAAAAAAACCAAACATATAGCTACTAACGTTTTCATTGTATTTATCTCCTGAACCAAATTTAACTTGATCCAAGTTTATTAATGCCGGTATTTATGTGAATAAAGCACACATACGACATCAACATGTTTAAATGTAAAAAGATTGAAAAGGGTTTATTGAATTAAAGCGGAGGAGCTCTTAACGGGGGACTTAAACTGTAATATTTTTGATAATGGAAAAGTAAAGAATGGAAATAACGTTGACGATATGAAAAGGTCTGTAGCGGCAGTAATAAAAACAAGATAACAAGAGCAACAACTTTAAACAGGTTGTCTGCCGCCTGCTTCACCATATAATTGGTACTCGTTTCTATAATATGCGTATCACCATGTGAAAAATGATCGGCACCTACAACACCGTCCATCATCATATGATAATCAATAGTATGATTATCATGACTTCCTGAATCCAAATCGTGGTGTATATGAATCTGAAGCGGCAGCAACAATAGTGCAAATACTGTGGCGATCAAAACCCAGGAAATTGATTTTTGATATCGACTCATATTATGTAAATAACTCATCTTCTGATAGTAACATCAAAATTATAGTTTCTGTAATTATTAATTTGAAAACATGGGCATGATTTCTTAATTAAGCACTAGTCCCCGTTTTTTTCATGCTGAAGAAGTGATAAATTGATATGGTAGTTTTACAGCCCGCACAATTGAGCGAATTAAGACAGGATACTCGTATTCGCGATCCGTATAAAAACGAAATCAGCGTATAATTAAGAATTATAAACTTACCGTTATTGAGCAATGACTAATCGTACAGCCTGTAATTCGTACTTCGCATTGCTGATAACTTCTGTGCAGGCATGGAGTTGTTCTTCCATAAATTCTATTTCTTCCTGTCTGATTGTTTTATTTTTCTTTTGTAGTTGTTTCAGCCGGGCTATTTCTGCGCTAAGTAAGGTGTCAACACGTTGTTGTGCTTCTTTTCTGACTTCGGGTAGTTTTGATTCGGTAAATTTCATGGCGAAGTCGATCATGGTTTCTATTTCAGTTTTTATCTGTTTAATGATCGCGTGTGCGGTTTGACGCTCTATTTTTTGGCAGAGTGTATTAAGTTTGTCGTGACTTAATAGTTTTGCGTAGTTCTTTCGGTCTTTACTGATCAAAGTACGTAATGGCGTGATCGGCAGATAGCGATCAACTTGTAATTGTTTAGGTGCGATGGCGCTGATGCTGGAAAAGGTTTCTAGCATGATGGTACCGGGTTCTACACCTTCCACTTCTATGCTGGTGATATAGGTATTACCAATTTCACTGGTTAATACCATCTCGATAGCTTCTGAGACCATAGGATGTTCCCAACTGACAAAAGACAAGTCTTCACGGCTGAGTGCCTTGTTACGGTCGAAAGTGATGGTGATGCTTTCATCGCTGAGTCCGGGGAAGTATCCGGTGCGCATGTGATCGCTAGGATGTAGAATCCAGGTGTTTTCGGAATGTTCTTCATGGTCAACTCCATAGGCGTCGAACATGTTTTCCATATAGTCCATCAATACTTTCGGATTTTCTTCTTCACTAATAGATTCAATGATTTCTTCAGCGATATCTTTGCGGCAGGAATTCAATTCAACGAGTCTATCTCTACCATCATGCATGGCTTGTTTTACCTTATCGGTATGTTCTTTGGTCTCTGCCATCAATGCCGTGATATCGGTATCGGGTTTATCTAAGGCCGCGTTGAGTGGGTCTGAAAATTTCTCATAAATGGCATAGGCAGCGGCACAACTTTCGATGAAGATATTGAGGCCATTGTGGTACCAGTTAAAAAGAACTTCTTGTGCAGAATGTTCAAGAAAAGGAACGTGAATATTGATAGTTTCAGTTTGGCCAATACGATCCAGGCGACCAATTCGCTGCTCTAACAGGTCTGGGTTCAAAGGTAGATCGAATAACACCAAGTGATGGGAAAACTGGAAGTTGCGGCCTTCGCTACCGATTTCGGAACAGACGAGGATCTGTGCACCGCCTTCGGTATCGGCGAAATAGGCTGCTGCCCGGTCGCGTTCAATAATACTAAGGCCCTCGTAAAATGCCGCACAGCGAATACCCATTTTAAGTTGTAAAAACTTCTCTAGGCTCGTTGCGGTCTCTGCATTGGCGCAGATGACCAATACCTTTTCAGACTTTAATGTTGTTATTAGCGTGATTAAGTGCTGAACGCGTGGGTCTTGCTTTAGCCAGTCTTCGCTTTTGGTTTCTATTTCAGGAAACAGCGTTTGTTTCCCTGATAGTGACGAGTAGATTTCGGGGTAGGCCAGCGGCACGGCATGTAACTTTCTCTCTGGAAAGCCCTTTATCGCTTCGCGTGTATTACGTAAGAACACACGGCCAGTACCATGCCTATCGAGGAGTTTACTAACAATTTTTTCTCGTTCTGCTTCATCAGGATTGCTATCGGTTGGTGCTTCATCTTCCAGGTATGTTTTTAATAAACCGAGTATGTCATCACTTAAAGGTTGGTCTTGCTGGTCGAGCAAGACCTTTACGGTATCACTGAGTTGTTGATAGCCCTGTTCTTCCTGCATGAAACTATCGAGGTCATGAAAACGTGCTGGGTCGAGTAGGCGTAGACGTGCAAAATGACTCGCTGCGCCCACCTGTTCAGGTGTCGCGGTAAGTAGCAATAAGCCACGACACTGCTCGGCCAATGCTTCTATACATCGATAGTCGTGACCCTCATCGCCTTCATCCCAGTGTAAGTGATGTGCTTCATCGACGACGACCATGTCCCAATCCGCACTCAGCGCGTCCTTGAATAGACTCGGATCACTGGTCAGGTTATCGAGACTACAAATAATTAGTTGTTCACTTTCGAATGGATTGCCTTCTTCTTCACGCAGAGCGAGTAAGCGGTCGGCATTAAACAAGGCAAAGCGCAGGTTAAACCGGCGTAGCATCTCGACTAACCATTGATGTGTCAGGGTATTAGGTACAACGATTAAGATACGGTTTGCCAGACCAGTATGCAGTTGGTAATGCAGGATCATTCCGGCTTCTATAGTCTTACCGAGGCCAACTTCATCGGCCAGCAAGACGCGCGGCGCGAAACGTTTAGCGACTTCGTGTGCAATATAGGTTTGATGTGGTAATAGGTTCGTACGTGAACCCAATAGCCCTTTGACAGGCGATTGTTGTAGACGGTTTAACAACAATAACGTTTCGCAACGGAGTTGATAGGCCTTGATATTGTCCAGTTGACCACTGGTTAGGCGCTGCTTTGGTGAGGTCAGTTCGACAAAACTGTTTAAATCAAGCTCATCAATCTTATGTTGTTCGCCTTCAGCATCTCTGGCGTGGTATATCAATCGCCCTTGATGTGGTTCAGTTTTGAGAACCTGAAAGGTACGGTCATCTTGCGTATGGATAGTTTCGCCGGGTTTATGCTCGATACGAGTCAGTGGTGCGGTCTGTGCGGCATAGAGTCGCTCCTCGCCGACAGCAGGGAAGCTTATAGTAATGTGACGGCCTTCAATACCAACAATGATACCTAATCCTAACTCTGTCTCTGTGTGACTGACCCAACGCTGACCGATTACAAATTCCGACACTATTTATACCTGTAATGAGATTACTAAAATGGGGCGAATATTATCAGGCGACGTTACATTTGGGTAATATAATGCGCGTTTATATAATCGTAATGAAAATAAATTATGACCTTACTCGAAAAAATTTATGATTTGTCTCCAGAACAAAGTCATGTTCTGCACTCAGAGTGGGTAGGCGAGCAACTAATAGAGGTCCGAGAGTATAAAAACTACCGCTGGCTACAGATTGGTGGTGACTCAATACAAGGCTTGATGGCTGTGGATTCTCCGAGCCAAATATTATTGCCCAATATACAAGCCTTACTAGTAACCTTATTGTTTTGTCCCAAGCCAAAGCAATTATTAAATTTAGGTTTTGGTTGCGGATCAATAGAAAGGTTCTGTATCGATAAGTTGCCTGATGTAGAGATAACCTCGCTTGAGTCATCTGTATCAGTAATCCAATTAGCTAAAGAGTTTTTCTTCATAGGGCAGGGATGTCAAATTGTTAATGACGCTGCAGAAACATTCTTGGTCAATGAAAACGAGGTGTACGATATTATCTTGTGTGACATCTTTAATGATGAAGAACATCCTGCCTGTTTATACGAGGATAGTTTTTATAAAAACCTGTTTAATTGTCTTGATGATAAAGGTGTATTGGCGATAAATCTTTTGCCAGAATCTGAAGAAGATATACTGGATATATTGTTACCGATGAAAACCCATTTTAACAATATTTCTCTGCTAGAAGTCCCGAATCATTTTAACGCCATACTCTTCGCCTCGAATTTTAGCTTGCCCGCAACAGAAGCACTGGAAACCCTTGCGGAGAAATGTCTTAATCAAACAGGTCTTGATTTAAGAGTTCTACCGCAGAGATTAAATAGATTGATGGAGATGATGTCGGTTTAAATTAACTTACCCTTAGTCAAGGACAGGTATAACACAGTTTACGCTCTCCGGCGCCAGGCATTCCTGCTCATTGCAGACTTGTAGTCCCAGTTTTAGTTTTAACAGGTTTTTAGGAAAGGTAAGCGGTTTATTTTCATTCGATAAATCTGCAGTAATCTGGATCGTCCCCTCAAAAACATCAACGGGTTCTGTTTGAAAACGAAGTGTTTTAGTTATGAATGCGGGGTAAAGTATATGATCAATTGTCCAACCCTTAATAGCTTGTACTGAGGCAGGTACGTCATTACCAAAGCCATCTGGTACCTGGTTAAGATGCCATTCTTCAGCAATGGTAATGGTTATTACCAATTTATAGTTGTCTTTAACTTTATTGCAACTAGCTGAAATATGGATATTGCCATCGGCACACCATTGTTGATGAGATTGTTCACCAACAAACATTTCTAGCATGCCGCACATCATATAACTACAGATATACGGACGTTGGGTGATGTCATGTGAGTAGGCCATGATTAATTGTTGGGCGGTAGCTTGATATTGTTTTGCTCCGGTTCGTCTCGCTAGTCTTTGTAGTGTTCTTAGCGCAACTGAATTGCCTGATGAGGTCGCATTGTCATTAATTTCTTTTGGTGAAGCAGGCAGTAAATTGTCTTTGCTTTGGCTACCCATGAAGAAACCACCGTTTTCTTTATCCCAGAAAGATTCGATCATGACATCAGAGAGTTTTGCCGCATGATCCAGCCATTGTCTATCTTGAGTGGCATCGTAGATCTGTAATAGCGCTTCTGCTAAATAGGCATAATCTTCCTGTAAGGCAGGGATAGAGGCTTGTCCTGCCAGACTAGAGCGACTTAGTAGACCGTCTTCAGTTTTATTCTTCTCTATAAGAACCTTGGCTGCTCGGATTGCGATATCGATATAGTCTTGTCGGTTTAATTGTTGTCCGACATAAGCAAACGATCTGATCATCATAGCATTCCACGCAGTAATAATTTTGTCATCGCGCAGTGGTGGAACACGTTTCTCTCTTGCTTCCCACAAGGTTTTTTTGCCAGTCGCTAGCCGATCAATCAGTTCGACATAATCGATATTATTTTCATTGGCATAGTCTTCAATAGCTTGTTTTAAATTAAGTATATTCTTCCCTTCAAAATTACCGGCTGTTGTCACTTGATAGAGTTTGATAAATTCTTCCGCATCAGCTTTTAATAACGACTCGATTTCCGATTTATCCCATATAAAGAACAAACCTTCTTCACCTTCACTATCAGCATCCGTAGCGGAATAGAAGCTGCCGTCTCCATTTGTCATCTCATGATTAACATAATCTAATGTCTCACAGGCGACGCGTTTGAAATCCTTTGCGCCTGTTATTGTATGGGCTTGGGCAAAGACATAGGACAGATTTGCCTGGTTGTAGAGCATCTTTTCGAAATGTGGAATCAACCAGTTTTGATCGGTTGCATAACGGTGGAAGCCGCCGGCGATTTGATCATAAATACCACCGCAGCTTTGGATATGAAGCGTTTTAATAACTGCATTCAAATCATCTTCTTTGCCCGACAAGATTGCGTATTCAAGTAAGAAATAGAGGTAGGGTTCATTCGGAAATTTAGGTGCTTGGCCGAAACCGCCGTTGACCTCATCGTGGTGGTTCATTATCGATTGCGCGGTGATATCGATGACATTAGTACCAATTTCATTAAGCGATCGTTTGGTTTGCATTGCACCTGCGACCTGTGCAGTTATGGAGTCGGCCTGTTTCAGAATTTCAGTAGACTGATTATTCCAGAGTTCATCGACACGGCTCATTAAGGTAATAAACTGAGTAGGTTGATAGTAAGTACCACCAAAAAAAGGTTTCCTCTCCGGCGTTAAGAAGCTACTCATTGGCCAGCCGCCATGCCCTTGCATCATCATTACCGCAGTCATGTAGTAGGTATCAACATCGGGGTGACATTCTCGATCAACCTTGATGCAGATAAAAAACTCATTCATGTGTTTTGCAATCTCTTCATTATCGAAACTTTCTTCTTCCATGACGTGGCACCAATGGCAGGTTGAATAACCGATCGATAAAAACACCGGTTTATTTTCTGCTTTGGCTTTTGCAAATGCCTCATCACCCCAGGGAAACCAGTCAACTGGGTTATGCGCGTGTTGTAAGAGGTAGGGCGAATCCTCGAATATCAGACGGTTGATATGGATGGGTTGTTGATTATCATCAAGATATTGCGTTCTGGGCTGATAGGCGGGGCCTTTATCTTTGAATGCGCTAAGCAATGAACTTTTTAAGGTTTCTGAATGATCAAACATAATAACTTCTGACATATACTGGAATAATTTGATGCTTACTTTAACACTTTAGTTGTCTAAAAATGCTTTTTGATGAGTAGTTAATTCATCCTGAATTACTCATGTTTAATAAAACACTCGGTGGTTGTGAGGTGAGGCAGATGAAATTGGCATCAGGTTTTAATCTGTCAGCAGATTGGATTATTCATACTGTTGGTCCGGTATGAGAGGGTGGTACACAAAACGAAACCAAGTTCTTGCGCTTTTGCTATAGCAACTCATTAATACTTGCTGTGAAAAAAGGTTTTAAAGAAATTGCTTTTCCTGCAATTAGTACAGGCATTTATGGTTTTCCTATAGAACCTGCGACAAAGATTGCATTAAATGCGCTGAAAAAATATGAAAACACATTCACGCGTATTAATGTCTGTTGTTTTTCTCCCGCGGATGCGGGTATCTATCACGGGCTTCTCGATTAGTTTATTAGTCAGTGTACTGAAATAGTTTTACCACTTTCTGTACGCCGCCTGTTTGTCTTGCAATCTCGGTTGCTACTTCTGCCTCGGCGCGATTAACAATGCCCATTAGATAAACGACGCCTTTTTCAGTAACCACTTTTATTTCAATGCCAGTCAGTTCTTTATTGGCAAACATCTTTGTTTTTACTTTGGTCGTTATATAGGAGTCACTGGTTCTGGCCACTAATGAACTTGGAGCGGCAATGGTAATTTCATTATAGACGTGGGTGACCTTATCAACCGACTTGACTAGCTCTAATGCTTTTTGACGCATGGCATCAGTTGGTGTCTCACCTGTGAGTAGCACGACCGTGTTATAACTGGTCACATTCCAGTGTGCTTGTTCTTTTAATTCAGGGTCGCTGTTGAGCGCCTGGCCTGCCTTTACTTCGATTGTTTGATCTTCGAGTTGAGTGCCGGGGGTCCTTCTGTCAACGGCAACTGTCGCGGCTGTCGCGGCACCACCGACGGCGACAAGTGCACAACCCGAGAGGTGAGGCATTAAACATAATAGGATCAATAGCTGTAGTAACTTAATGTGTTTCATATCATCCGTCCTGTCCGAGTAATTGTAGGTCTACGAGATCACAAAGCGAATGGATAACCATAATATGAACTTCCTGTATTCGTGCCGTAGACCAGGTTGGTACACGTATTTCAAAATCATTGTCGTTCATCAAATCGGCAATTTGACCACCCTCTCTCCCTGTTAAGGCAATAACAACCATATTTCTATCATGGGCAGCATCGATAGCATGAACAATATTGTGGGATTCGCCACTGGTGCTAATAGCCAGTAGCACATCATTCTCTTGTCCCAGTGCCCGAATTTGTTTTGAATAGATCTCAGCAAACTGGTAGTCGTTAGCAATAGAGGTCAAGGTTGAAGAGTCAGTGGTTAGCGCAATTGCAGGTAAACCAGGGCGCTCCATTTCAAAGCGATTCAGCATTTCTGCTGAAAAATGCTGTGCATCGGCAGCAGAACCGCCATTGCCACAAGCCATAATCTTGTGATCATTCAACAGGGCATCAGCTATTGCTGCCGCGGCATCTGCAATAATTGGCGCGAGTTTGCCGACAGCTTCAGTTTTTACCTGAATGCTCTCATTAAAATTGTTTATTACACGTTGAATTGCATCCATTGGGGTTAATCTGTTATCTAAAAATCGTCGTCATTATGCCTGAAATGCATTTTTAATCCACTCGATTGCCGGCTGACTAAGCTCTCCAGTAATGGCGATGACATCATAACGACATTGATATGAACGATACTTTTTATGTTGGTTTAAATAGTACTCACTAGTGATGATAAGCTTTTGACATTTATGCTGATCAATTGTTTCAACAACAGCTAAATATTTCTCATTTTTTCGATAGCGCACTTCACAGAAGGTTAGTATTTCATTATCAAGTCCAATCAGATCAATCTCGCCAAAGCGACAATGAAAATTCTGGTCTATCAACTTTAAACCTTGATTGCCCAGATACTGCGCTGCGATGTCTTCAGCAATTTTACCAGTATGATTAGCCGGTTTTGATTTAATTGTCATCCATGTTATTCATCAATTCAGTAAGACAGGTTTCCCTTCAACAAATTGAGCGCGGCGTAGTTTACGCTTGACAATATTAGCTGGTGTTATACTCAGGTCACCAGTTTCGCCGCTCAGGAAAGTATTTTTTTCTGCACTTAGACGACTTATTTCCGGGATCAAGTGATACGCATCGATACCTAATGCGTAGAGACGCCTATATTGAGATCTTTCTTGTGACCAGTTCCGATTAAGTGAGTCCTGAATAATTGAAAGTTGCCGTGATGTATCCAGTATCCAAGGCATATCAATAAACATAACATCATTTAAATCGATGTCTCTGGCGGCATCAAAAATACCGGTGAAGATGTGTGAGGTTGAATAGACGGGTAAATCACCAGCACGGTGAAAGCGAAACTGGGGAAACAGTTGATGAGCATCTCCCGGGATTGCCGTGGTGAATATGAAATCCGCATCTTCGCGCCGCCGCTCAACATTATTTATTTTTATGTTGAGTTTGTTGCGAAGATCTCGACCACGTTTTTTACTGCTATCAATATTTAACAGTGTCTCAACCGGCGAACCAAAATCTTTTGAGTTGCTTTGAAAGATAGCGCGTTCCAATACGCCGCCACCCAGTTCGATCCAGCGCGACATGAAAGCCTCTGCAATACGATCACCCCAAGGATTACCAGGAGTCATTACTAATGCTAATCGATGGCCGTCGGACATCGCAATTTCTGCCACCTGAGCGGCTTCATCTTCAGGTGACAGGCCAAACTGAATGAGTTTGTCATTAGTCTGCTCACTATAATTTGAATCCTGACGATTGAGTGCCAGGATCTGGATGGGGAGATCACCCAGATCAGCCAATTGATTTATGGCTTCTTTTTCTAATGGACCGACGACATAATCAACGCCGTCGCTTACAGCTTGTTGATAAGCCTCGATAATATTCCGGGAATTTGCGTCATAGATCTCAATATCAGATTTTTCTTGCCCATCCATATACCAAGCGGCCAAAAATCCATCACGTATTGCTGTGGACGATTTCTCGAACTTACCGGATAAAGGCAATAGCAAGCCAATTTTTGCTGGTCGATTAACAAATTGTTTGCTTTTTTCAATCAGTTCTTGAGCGATAGAAGAATATGCTGGATGACCGGGGTAACGTTGTACCCAACTATCAATGGCATTGCTTAGTCTGGCTGGTTGATAACGGTATGTTTGATAGAGCGAGGCTAGTTCGAACCAACTGGTTAATTCGTCTGGGGCTGTGATCCGTAAGTCATCAATATCTAATGCCGATATTGACTCAAGGACTTTCCAAAGTGAACGATTATTTTGGTCTATCTCTGTTGGCGTATTCAGGTATCTTGATAAGAGAAGGTATTCTGATGCAGTTTTAATGTAATCCCCATGAGCTAGATAGGTTTTAGCGCGGATATTATGAAAAGATACTCTCAAGTTTTGTGGGATATTCGATTCAGATAGCTCATTGAGCAGACTCAATGCTTTACCAGGTCGCCCAAACTCCAGTTCGAGGCGGGCATTGAGGATTTTCATTCTAATATTTTGTAGTGAATCATTTTCTGCAACAGTGATATTACCTAGGGTCTTTTGAGCCTCGGCGTAATTGCCGGCTTCGACATAGGCGGCCGCAGCCTTCAAGCTGTAGACCGTTGCATTCTGTTTATCATTTGCAGCGAGAGACAGGTATTCAAGTGCTGCAGCGGAATAGTCCCGTGACTGCATTAAAGAACGAGCACTTTCTTCAGGATCGACCTGAACCTGAGTGCTTGCTTGCTTGGTAGGCCCACAGGCAGTTAATAAACCCAGTGAAAAAAGTAAAATTATTAAAAGTCGCATAGGTATATTGTGTAACATAAACTCGAATATTTCATCAGGGCACTCAATAATAATTCAAGTTGTCGTGTTATATTGTTTAAGTATCCTCATACTATACGTGTAATTTTGGCTGGGATCGCGAAGCGTGCCTTCGCTGGCTTTGGTATTCGATACGATCATCACGACTCACTGGTAAATTATCCGGGTAACAAATAATTACGACACTCAAATTTGAACAGCGTTCAGGAGCAAACTTTGTCAGGTTATTTATATATTGTAGCCACGCCCATTGGTAATCTGGGTGATATTTCTGAACGTGCAATTGAGGTTCTGAAGCAATCTGATTTAATTGCTGCGGAAGATACACGGCATAGTAAAATCTTGTTGGAACGATTTGCTATCAAGACCAAAGTAAAGGCCTACCATGAGCACAATGAAGCACAATTCACCGCACAGCTAATACAACAAATAATCGAAGGTGAATCCATTGCTTTAATCTCAGATGCGGGCACTCCTTTAATTAATGACCCTGGTTATAAGTTAGTCACAGCAGCGCATGACAACGGGATAAAGGTTGTTCCTATCCCGGGACCGTCCGCAGTCATAACGGCTTTATCTGCCTCCGGGTTGCCTACTAGTAAATTTATTTTTGAAGGCTACTTGCCAGCGAAGACAGAGGCACGAAAAAAATACTTACAACAGTTGGTATCTGAATCACGAACGCTGATCTTCTACGAAGCGCCGCATCGTATATGTGAGGCTGTACAAGATATGCGAGATGTTTTTGGGTCTGAAAGACGTGCAACAATTGCTCGTGAACTCACTAAACAGTATGAACAAATTGTGCGCGATTATTTATCCGTGATTAATGAAAAATTGATGAACGAAGAGATAAAAATAAAAGGCGAATTTGTTATTATCGTTGAGGGTGCTCAAGAGATTTCTATCTCCGATGCTGAAGTGCTCCGCATTAACCAAATTCTTTCCGAAAAACTCCCGCCAAAAGATGCTGCCGGGTTAACCTCAAAGATCACCGGCAAGAAAAAGAATGAAGTCTACCAAATGGCGCTTGGAGCCAGTGACAATAGGTCTAAAAGCTAAATCGAGCTGTTCAATTCAAATAATGTCCGTTTTTCTCTATTCCTTGGCATGATAAACTGCCTTTACACGATTAGTATCAGAATTAACAACTTAATTATCAATTCACAATAGCAACGGATAGATGTCTTAAAATGAAAACAACAACATTATTAGCAGAAGAGTTTCACCATGATGGTAAAGGCCCAGGATTAGAACGCGTTATTTGGTCGCATGGTGGAGTCATATTAAAGGGTTTTGAATATTTGAATCCTGAAGATGCAGACAATGAAGATAATATTAAGCATCTGAAACTCATCGGCGTCGAAGCATTTTCGATGACGACCGAAGAAGTGCATGGTAATGTTTTGATAACGAAAGACTCGGCCGCTGCAATCTTTGAAATTAATGATTCACCCTGGAAGCAACAGTTTGATCCTACTCATCTTGATAGTTGTTGCCACTATCAAATCGTATTTCATAGTGAAGTCTACGATGTGATATGTCATGAGATAAAAGTGGGCGAAGGGCGCTTGTTAAGTGATATGCAGACGGTTGACGATAATAATGCAAGGCCGCTGCCAGATTAACTAATATGGCGCTTTCTGTCATTGGTGCAGGCATGATCGTACCGACACAATGTCTATAAAAATGGCCCGCAAACAATTAGGACTTGGTCCTTGCCATCATAATGGAGGAAGTATTTACCAATCCCGCGCAACTTCCCTATTGGCAAGCAGCGGCGGACGGCAGATCAGTTGAATGGAGTGACGTATCTACGGGTTATAACTCGGGTATCGATTGGCTAAACACACATTAATTGTCGGGAGCTTACCGAGCTTGAGGCGTGTCGACCGTTGGTGGGAGAGTTTTTCCGGCACACCATTCCTGATGAATATCCGTGCACTATATTGGACATGGCTTACAAATTGATTGCAGAACAAACATTCAAGAATGACATGAATAATGGATTACTTATTTTATCTGAATATCAAAAACAGATTGACGATGTTAAACAAACTATACCGACGGATCCTTTGTTGGTATTCGAGGATACAGAAGGATGACGTCATTAGTGGCAAGTCTGATTTTAAATGTCTCTGCTAATTAAAATCACTATTTTGAATTTTTACTACTCGGGTATTTATAAATTTTTAATTTACTTCAATTAGGTTGGAAGTCTTTTTTTATCCAACAAATAAAGTTTGATGAAAATGAGCGCTACTATCCTGCTCGTATTGCACAGATTCATCGTAGCCATTGTGTTGTTTGGAGTAGTAATGGAATTGAAAAGTTTGAAGTAGGTGTTTTTAGTGAGCCAAAAGATCTAGCCGTTGGTGATTGGATGTTGGTTCCGAATGAAGGTGAACGCCCACTTCGTATTTTAGAGAGAGAGACCGTTCTTGTGCGTAAGGCCGCGGGTAAACGCACGAATGATCAAATCATTGCTGCTAACGTTAATACGCTGTTTATCGTGACATCCTGTGATCAGGATTTTAATGTTTCACGTATTGAACGTTATTTAGCTTTAGCGAATGAAGCAAAGATACATCCTGTTATTGTCTTGACTAAAATTGATCTATCAACTGATATCGACTCTTTTAAGCAATCTGCGGCAGCACTACAAAATAATCTTCGTGTCGCATGTGTGAATGCTAAAGATAATACTAGCCTGTCTTCATTGAGAACCCTGTGCACAGCAGGGCATACCGTTGCCTTAGTGGGGTCATCTGGCGTTGGTAAGTCCACATTGATTAATAGCCTGACTGATTCCGAGCAGTTAACTGCGGACGTCAGTATCGAAGATGGAAAAGGTCAACACACGACGACTTCACGTTCATTACACTTATTACATGATGGCGGCATACTCATCGATACACCGGGAATTAGAGAATTGCAGTTGAGCGGTTGTGAAACCGGGATTGAAGATACTTTTGATGATGTCAGCCAGTTTCTCGGTTGTTGTAAATTTAGTAATTGTCAGCATCAAACGGAAAAGGGCTGTGCTATTAAGGACGCTTTAGATTCTGGCGAACTTGAATTACGTCGATGGGAAAGCTATCAGAAATTACAAGACGAACAAAAACAACGCGACATACCTAAATACGAGAAAGGCCGGTCACGTAAATCGTAATGGAACGAATTTCACGCCGTATTAGCGATTATAGTGTGAACGTTTTTCTAGAGAATAATCCTTGCATGAAAATCATCTGACCATAAACTAGCACTCAGAGTCGGCCAGGCAATCGCTGTTGGATTTATTCTAATAGAGGAAAGTCCGGGCTCCACAGGGCGAGGTGCCAGATAACTTCTGGGCGGCGTGAGCCGATGGAAAGTGCCACAGAAAATATACCGCCTGTTTCGATAGGTAAGGGTGAAATGGTGCGGTAAGAGCGCACCGCGCTGTTAGCAATAGCAGTGGCAGGGTAAACCCCACCTGGAGCAAGACCAAATAGGGAAACGATGGTGCGGCCCGCACTGTTTCCGGGTAGGTTGCTTGAGGTGTCTGGTGACAGACATCCCAGATGAATGATTGCCCAAGACAGAACCCGGCTTATCGGCCGACTCTTTTTCATTTTTCCACATAGACTTAGGTAAGAGGTTTAATAATGAGCTGGACAGTTTATTTATCAGGTGAGATCCACACTGATTGGCGTGAACAAATTATGCAAGGGACCAATAAGTTGGGTTTAGATATTACTTATACTTCAGCAGTAACGGAACATGATGCGAGCGATGCCGCTGGTGATCACTTAGGTGATGAGGATAGTAATTTTTGGCGAGATCATAAGTCAGCAAAAGTTAATGCTATCCGTACTAAAAACTTGATCGAGATATGTGATATAGCAGTGATTCGTTTTGGTGATAAATACAAACAGTGGAATGCTGCGTTTGATGCAGGTTGCTGTGCCGCATTAGGCAAGCCTTATATTACGCTCCACGATGAAGCGATTATTCATCCTTTAAAAGAGGTGGATGCTGCTGCTATGGCATGGGCACAAACTCCGGAACAAGTCATCGAGACCTTGAGGTATGTCGTCAGTGCCTGATACTAAACTCGAAGAGGATGAGGTAAAAAAAGCGATTGATATCGTTAGCCAGGCGTTTTCGGATAAGGATTATGGTACGGCTTTAACCCTATTAAAACCCTTGGCCGATGCGGGAGTTGGAGAGGCGTTGGGCATGTTGGGCTTGGCTTATAAGCTTGGCGCTGGTGTAAAACCCGATGGCGTAAAAGCAGTTGAATTATTACAAAAGGCGGTTGAGCTGGGGGATGCACTCGCAGCCCATAATTTGGCGCTTTTGTATCAATCTGGTATGCCAAATGTGGAGCAAAATTCGAAAGCAAGCCAACGATATCAACAATTAGCACAAGAAATGGGGGCTGATCTCCAGGATTTTGAGTGATTTGCGTCACAAGCTAGAAAAATTAGTTTATCTCAACAAATCGTAATAAAACCTCATGTAAATTATTAAGTAGTTCATTGAAGGTTATGAATTAAATAATATTAATATTTTTGTCAAAATAACGGTCATTCTTTTCTTCAACTTTTAGCCGCTAAGTTACTGTTACACAGGCAGTTTTTATATAAAAAAAATACAAAGAGTCCTTGACAGAGAAGTCTTGAAATCCCTATAGTTCATGGAGTGGGGAATTGTGGGTAAAAGTGGATTTTACCAGCAAAAATGGGGATGACATTGTGTTTCGAGGCTTTAATAAAATTAGCATAGATAGTAAGGGG
>TARA_R110002094_G_scaffold9815_9_pt1 | contig 25118 bp, 28 predicted proteins | sample TARA_R110002094 | Tara Oceans TARA_R110002094 (sample SAMEA4397409) | marine metagenome | biome: Polar Biome; feature: [MIX] marine epipelagic wind mixed layer (ENVO:01000061); material: water (ENVO:00002006), including particulate matter (ENVO:01000060) such as... | depth 10-100 m
TACGCCTTCAAAATCGGCAATATCCTTGATTCGGGAAACTGCGCCGGCGGGCGAGAGCAGCAGCGTCATGCCCATGCCCAGAAGCGCGACGGAAAAAATGATTCGCAGCCATATGCCCGGCGCAGGCAGGGCTGCGGAGCAATATCGATGCTTTAATTTCCAGTTCTGGGCCATAAATGCGATCCGCGATTCCATCTTTACATTTGGTTAAGGATAATCGTTAAAAATGCTTAATAACTTGCTAACAAGGGACTTCTTATGCGTATCGAAGCCTATGGGCATATGGCGGCTTCGGCTCCGTTAAGAGCTAAGACAAAAAATACCGGAACTGCGTTTTCAATCGGCGGGGCGGGCGATACCGAGGCCGGGCAGTCCGTCAGCGGTACCGGGATGCAGCAAACTGTATCATTGGGAGCGTTGCTGTCGCTGCAATCCTCAGACCAGGACACAGTTGAGCGGCGTGCGGCGCGCAAAGGTCATTCACTGCTTGATGATCTGTCAAAGCTGCAATCCGCGCTTTTGGACACTAATGACTTACCTGAGCTTTTGATGCAGCTCAAAGGACGTCTGCCGGAGTTGCAAGGCACAGGCGATGATTTGCTTGATCCGATTCTCCGTGAAATTGATTTGCGGGTCCGCGTAGAACTCGCAAAGCGTGGGCTTTAATCGGCAATCCGGCTTGATTCTCTAAAAAATAACAAATAAAACAATATCTTAATTGGTAAAAAACTTATCAGGATTGTTAGCGTCAATCCTGTTGTTTCCGGAAAGACCTGTAGGTATAGTCCGCCCAATCGGGGATTAGATTAAGGTCAAGCGAATGTCTGCTGTTGCTGATATTGATTATCGTCCCTCCGAGGACGAACCCTTTATGAATGGACGCCAGAAGGCGTATTTCCGACGCAAGCTCCATGTCTGGAAGGAAGATATACTTCGTGAAAGCCAACTGACTCTGGAAACTTTGCAGCAGGAAAACTCCAATCATCCGGACCTGGCGGACCGGGCATCTTCTGAAACCGACCGGGCCGTCGAACTGCGTGCGCGGGATCGTCAGAGGAAGCTGATTTCCAAAATCGATTCCGCTCTTACGCGAATCGAAGATGGCACCTACGGATTTTGTGAAGAGACGGGCGAGCCGATCTCTCTCAAGCGTCTGGATGCGCGTCCGATTGCGACCATGTCGCTGGAAGCTCAGGAACGCCACGAGCGGCGCGAACGGGTCTACCGCGACGATTGATCGCAGCAACTTTTCCAGAAGGCTAAGAGCCTCGGCAACAAACCTCTCCACTTCGGAGAGGTTTTTGTCTGTGATGAGTTAGCACCGGTTTTCTTCTGTTAAATCCGTGAAGTAGTGATCAGAACGGCAGCACTATGTCGAGAACCTGCTGGCCGTAGCGCGGCTGTTGAACATCGGTGATCTGGCCACGGCCGCCATAGGAAATCCGCGCTTCGGCAATTTTTTCCGACGGTATGGTGTTATCGGCTGCGATATCCTGCGGGCGCACAACCCCGGCGACGATCAGTTCACGCACTTCAAAATTGACGCGCACTTCCTGCTTGCCTTCGATGACCAGATTGCCGTTCGGCAGAACCTGGGTGACGACGGCTGAAACGCGCGTTTTCAATGTTTCGGAGCGGTTAACCGAGCCGCTTCCTGCTGAACTGCCGGTGCCGTTCAGATCAACCGCGGCAGATGCGTCTGTGCCGCTTGGCAGTACCTTTGACAGCAGGCTTCCCACCGCGCCCGATGCACCCATCGACTGGCTGCCATCGCGCTTGCGCTCGGAGCTGTTGGCAATCGCTGCGGTATCAGTGATGCTAACCAGAACTGTGACCAGATCGCCAATCTGGCCAGCCCGCTGATCATCAAAGAATGTCCTGCGGCCCGATTGCCACAGCGAATTGGGACTGTACTCCGCCAGAGTTGGCGTAGGCATTGGCATTTGTACCGGACGGTAGCCAATCTGCGTGGTCGGATCCTCAATGGCCGAAAGCGGCGGCGCCTTCCCGATCTGAGACAATTTGTCCGCGGTTCCGCAAGCTGCAAGGGCGGTGGACATCAAAGCAAGGGCGGTCAGGTTCTTGAACATGCTGGTCATTGAGCAACGTCTTTCAGATTTGCAACTGTGGTTGGTCTGGCAACTTGCAATGCGACCCGGCCCCGGCCGGTCACCCGGGCATCGATTACCCTTTTGGAGTAGGTATTGATGACACTGATCACATCACCCCTGGCGCCGGACTCCATTGCCCGGCCTTCGGCAGAAATCGACAGCCGACCGGTTTGAAGCACAATAACGACACGGTCATTGCGATCGATCAGTGTGGGCGGACGCACATCGCTGGCCGCGATGGGCACGCCAGACTGCATGGCGCGGCGAGCCTCAAAGCCAATCAGTTCGGTGGGAAAGGCAGGTTCGATGCGCCGGGCTCGCGAAAGCGGAACGCGCTGCACATCCAGATCGCCGCTGCGGATGATTTCCCCGCGCCCGACCGGACGGGTCAACACCGTAACCTCACGCATCGGCAATGCAGTGCCTCTCAGCCTCTGCTGTTGCTGCCGGTTCCCCTGATCGATGGTCAGCAGCACTTCAAAGCGGCTAATCCCACCCTGGCTGGCCAGAGAGGTGCTTAAATTGAGTGAGACAATGCTCAGTGGTTCCTGTGAAAGGGCATCTGAGGGAATTGACCAGATTGGATCGGAAAACCGCAGGGCAATATCTTCCGGGCTGGCGATGTTGAGACGGTTGGCAATCTCGCGTTGCAACAGCAAGCTGATGTCTTGCGCTGTGATCATCCGGGCCTGACGCCGGACCTCAACTTGCTCGACACCGGCCAGATCGACTTCCGACAGTCCGGCGCGCAATGCTGCAAGCTTCACGGTGCCTGCGTCGACCAATCCGCTCTCACCAAGGTCAGGCGCGCGAAACACAGCTTTTTCCGCATAAAGGCCTGCATCGTAAAACAGATCTCCCAGCGTCACGATTTCCGAGGCCACGGTGACCACCGGTTTGAGCGTGGCGGTCTGTTCTGCGCGCGCGACACTTAGCGATACCAAAGAGGCGAGGGTGGCAGCGAGAAGGGTCAATAGCCAATAGATGATTTTCATGTCGGGCCTAGCGCAGGTTAGCGGTGGAAGACAGCATTTCGTCTGCGGCCTTGATGACACGCGAGTTCATCTCGTAGGCCCGTTGGGCGGCGATCAGATCAGATATCTGCGTCACGGCATTGACATTGGCCATCTCCAGATAGGCCTGGAGCAGATTTCCGTATCCGGGGTCGTCAGGAGTGCCAAGCTGTGCCGTGCCACTGGCACTGGTTTCCAGATACAGATTGTCGCCCATGGCTTCCATGCCGACTTTGTTGGTGAAATTGTATAATTCAATTACGCCCAATGTGGTGGGCGCCACGTCGTTGTTCAGATAGGCTTCCACCTCTCCCTGGGCACTGACGGAAACGCCACGGGAATTTTCCGGAATGATAATGCCGCTGCCAACCGTATACCCGTTGGCATTGACGATCGTGCCGGTTGCATCACGTTCAAACGAGCCATCACGGGTATAGGCAGTTCTGCCATCCGGCAAACTTATGGCGAAAAAACCTTCGCCCCTGATCGCAATATCAAGTTCGCGTTCCGTAGATTGCACACTGCCCTGGGACATGATCCGCGGAGTGGCGGTGGTCTTGACGCCAGAGCCGATTTCGACACCGGCGGGGACCATGGCTCCGCCATCCGATGTGGCAGAGCCCGGACGGCGCAGATTTTGATATAACAGATCCTGAAACTCTGCCCGGCTGCGCTTGAAGCCAGTGGTGCGCATGTTTGCGATGTTGTTGGAAATGACCTCTACGTTCAATTCCTGGGCCAACATTCCTGTGGCAGCGATGCTGAGGGCTTTCATACTATCTTCCTGGTCTTTCGAATTTTCTGAGCCGGGTTTGCGTCGGGCACTGGCTAGGCGTCAATTCTTCCAAGTTTCTGAACTGCGCTCTGGCGCAGATCATCCATCCGTTTCAACATGTTGGAGAGAGACTGATAAGCTCTGCTGATTTCGATCATGTCAGTGATTTCAGTGACACCCTGGACATTTGAACCTTCCAGAGCTCCCTGGGTGAAAGTGGATTGGGCAGGGTTTGCGTTCTCGCCGGCGAACAGACTTGCGCCTTCCCGGGTCAGTAATTGCGGCGATTCGAATGAGACAGCCTGCAGCTTTCCTTTCAGGCCCGCGCTGGATGAAATCGTGCCATCTGCGGAAATGGTGATATCGACTTCGGCTGGGGCGAAACTGATGGAACCCCCTTCACCCTGCACAGCCATGCCTTCGCTGGTGGTCAGCAGCCCTTCAGAGTTGATCTGGAAAGCGCCGTTGCGGGTGTAGCGTTCGCCTGCGGGCGTATCGATAACGAAGAAATCACCTTCCCGCAGGGTCACATCCAACGGGTTGCCGGTCAGTGTAACGGCGCCAGGGTTGAAATCGGTCACCGTGCCACGATCCCAGACATATGACACGCTGCGGTCGGCCATTTGAAACGATGAGGCTTCAGCTGTCGGCATGATATATTCTGCGAACTGGGATCTCTCCGCCTTGTAGCCACTGGTGCTGATATTCGCCAGATTGTTGGCGACAACATCCAGCTGACGTCTCAGCGCGGTTTGCCGCGACAGACCAATGAGTTCAGCATTTTCCATTCCAACTACCTCTCATGCACTTTCACGTTTCATTAAGCGAGAACCGTGCCAACTTAAAAACTGTTTAAATACAGTAGGTTGAATTTGAGAGGACGACCGACCTGCGGCAAAGTGGTGCAAATTGCCGTGTCTGCCCGGCAAAAATTGCCTTGTCTGTTAACCATAAAGACTTTGTTAACGATTTCTTACGCATAAACAGGAATGAGCAATTGGGGAATTATGAGTCATGAGCGACGTTACGGCCGACGCCGCTGAAGGCACGGAAGAAGCTGAAGTGCAATCTTCCGACAACAGCGGAAAACTCAAGAAAATCCTTATGATTTCCATACCGGTCGTGCTGCTTCTGGGCGGTGGTGGCGGTGCCTATATGATGGGTGTTTTCGACGGTGGAGCGAGCAGTGTTGCCGACGCACCTGCACCGCCAAAAAAGGTTTTCTTTCTGGATTTGCCGGATTTGACCGTTAACCTTTCATCCGTTGAACAACGGGCGCAATTCCTGAAACTCTCGGTATCTCTGGAAATAGCTGACAAGGCGACCTTACAAGCGATTGAACCCTTCATGCCGCGTGTGCTGGATGCGTTTCAGGTTTACCTGCGCGAATTACGCACCACCGATCTGGAAGGGTCTGCCGGCATCTTTTTGCTGAAAGAGGAACTGCAAAGACGCATCGAGCTGGCGATCTATCCGGCGAAAATCAACGATATTTTGTTCAAGGAAATCCTGATCCAGTAGGGTCGGCACAGCTTATGGCAGATGCAAAGAAAGATGACCTGCTGGCCGATTGGGGGGCAGCAATGGAAGAGCAGGGTGCGGGAAGCGCCGACGACATGTCTGACCAATGGGCAGCGATGATCGCAGAGGGCGAGGAGGACGAAGGCAACAAGCGCGGTGCCGAGCGTATCCTCAACCAGGAAGAAATTGACAATCTTCTCGGGTTCTCACCGGATGATGGCGTGTTGGGCGAACAGAATGGAATTCGCGCGCTCATCAATTCGGCGCTGGTTTCCTATGAACGTCTTCCAATGCTGGAAATCGTGTTTGACCGTCTCGTCCGGCTGACCACGTCAAGCATGCGGAGCTTCACCACTGACAATGTGGAAGTGTCTTTGGAATCAATATCTTCCGTCCGTTTTGATGATTATCTCAATTCCATTCCGCTGCCCGCAATCCTGTCGGTATTTCGCGCCGAGGAATGGGATAATTTCGGACTGATCACGGTCGACTCGAACCTCATCTATTCCATCATCGATTCCCTGCTTGGCGGTGGGCGCGGCATGCAGGCGATACGCGTTGAAGGTCGGCCCTACACGACGATCGAAATGAACATCGTGCGCAGGCTCATCGAAATCATTCTGCTTGATGCCGAGAATGCGTTCCAGCCTTTGACGCCGGTCAAGCTGACCCTGGACCGGCTCGAGACCAATCCCCGATTTGCTGCAATCACGCGGCCGAATAATGCCGCGATTCTGGTTGAATTGCGGGTTGATATGGAAGATCGCGGCGGCCGGATCCAGATGCTTCTGCCCTATGCCACGATCGAGCCCATCAGAAACCTGCTTCTGCAGATGTTCATGGGCGAAAAATTCGGCCGGGATGACATCTGGGAAGGCCATCTGGCCTCGGAAATTTATGCCGCTGAAATTGAAGTTGACGCCGTTCTGGTGCAGCAGGAAATGTCGTTGCGCGATGTGATGGCTTTGAAGCCAGGCCACACCGTCATGTTTGACGTATCGCCGCACGATCCAATTGAAATCAAATGTGGTGATGCTGCGCTGACCAGGGGGATTATGGGCCGTATCGACGATGCGATTTCGCTGAAAGTGTCACGAGCTCTGAAACGACCCAAAATGTCCCTTGCAGCGTTTGAAAATGCTGCACAAACCAACTCAGAGGTTGGATAGAACCATGATGAGCCTTGCAATTGATATTCTCGTGTCCATCCTTCTGGTGGTCACCATCGGATACGCCTCAATCCTGAACCGGCGCCTGAAGCGATTGCGTGATGAAGAGGATTTGATGCGCGCGACAATTGAGGAACTGATCAAGAATTCCTCTGTTGCAGACAGAGCACTGAAAGAATTGAAGGCGATGGCGCAAAGCTCCGATTCAATGCTGAAAGGACGCCTGGCCGAGGCCCAATCCATTTCCGAGCGGTTGCTCCTGGCCAACGAAGAGGGAATTTCGACGCTTTCCCGGCTGAGTGCATCTGGCGTGGCGGTTCCTGACGCCCCGCCAAAGCCTGACAAAGACAGCGGTGATGCGGATGCGATTTCGATAAGCCCGGCTTTCGCGAATTTGCGGGAATCCGCCCTGCGCCTGTCCGCCAGAGCGCAACAATGAGGGATATCCGGCTGTTACCCATTTTGATGGTGGCATGTACGGCAATGTTGTCGCTCAAATTGCTGGGATTTCTGAGTGTGCCCGGCGACGTCTGGCGGGAATTCGCCGGCATTTCAAACGTGTACGCTCAGCAGGAGCCGACACTTGCACCTCTGGATGGCGCACAGCCTGCCACGGCAGACGGACGGACGCCAAACAGCGAATTGTCGATTCTTGAAAGCCTGAGAAGCCGACGCACCCAACTGACGGACCGTGAGAAAGAATTGCAGCTTCGCGAAAACCTGATCGAGGCTGCAGAAGATCGCCTGGAAGGAAAAATTTCCGAACTGGAGGCACTTGAGCAGCGGCTGAAGGCCGCAACGGAAGCGGAACTGAGTGCCCGAAATGAGGAATTGCGCGGCCTTGTTACCATGTATGAAACGATGAAGCCCAAGGATGCGGCACGTATTTTCGACCGTCTGCAAATGGATGTCCTTCTGGATGTGGTGAATGCCATGAACCCGCGAAAAATGGCAGCTGTGATGGCCAGTATGAACCCGGAAGCTGCGCAAAAACTGACCAGCTCAATGGCGCAGAACGGACGGCGGGACGAGGCCAGAAGCATTGATCAACTGCCGAAAATCGGCGGATAATTGCCAACGCAGCCACGGCAATCCCCCGGCAATTGGACAGGCGCAGCGGGCACCGCTTGGCGCGAATTGCGAACGTAACCTCTTTTTAAGAGTAAAACCGGTAAAATTGGCCGATTGACAGGCTTTTTCCTGTCTCAGTTGCAGCCTGATCGGTGTTCGCATGTTTATGAGTTTGTTGCTTCGACGATTGTCGCTGCTGGCCGTGTTCTATTTCTCAGCATTGTCACCTTTGTTCGCACTGTCCGCCTCTATCATCGCGGAAAATGGAGCCGGCTTCGGCCGAATGGTGATCACCTTTGATGGTGAGAATCTGGTTCCGACCTTCACAACTTCCACCAATAACAATGTCCTTGTCCTGACATTCAACGAACCCTTCACTACGAAAATCGACGGAATTGCCGTGACCCTGCAGGATTATGTCGGCGTTGCACGCCGTGATCCAAATGGCAAAGGTCTTCGGTTTTCGCTGACACGGGGAACCAGGGTCAATGTTCAGGAAGCCGGCGAGAAAATGTTTGTGGATTTTTTACCCGGAAACTGGGTGGGGCTTGCGCCATCTTTGCCTGAGGATGTGGTGCGTGCGCTGGCCGAGCGTGCAGAAAAGGCGTTCAAAGCCGTGCGAGCCGCCGAACAGTCCGGAGTTACCAAAGCGTTGCGCCCAAGGGTCGAGATGCGCGTCGGTCGCCACCCGAGCTTCACCCGATTGTCATTTGGCTGGAACGTTGCCTACAACGCCGCTTTTGTGCGCGATGGCAAACGGGTTGCGATCAGTTTTGATACGACCGCCGGGCTGGATCTGTCTGCATTGCTGGCTGATCTGCCTTCGGGGATAGAGCATGTGGAGAGCTTTGATCTTGATGACAATCTGAACGTCGTACTGACGGTCGCCGACGAATCGGATGTGAGGGCATTCCGCGACAAAGACGTCTATGTGGTCGATGTCACAATGCCGCGCTTCGAAGGGGGGGCTGTCCTGACCGGTCTGGATGATTCCGGACGTGCAGAAACTGCGCTGCTTGGCGGCAATCTCAGTTCAGACATTCCCGCTGCGCCCGACAGCGCCAGCCAGGTTTCCGAAATCAAGGGCCAGTTGGAAGTGAGTGCTGGCGGACTGGCTTCGCCCGCAACAAGGTCACCGGATGTCAGCTCCCGCAAACAGGAGCGGTTGGCAGAGATTGTACTCGACACCGGAAACTACAGGAATGACGACAGCCCGCTGGCAGGTGGTGCCCCGGCCGCCGCGCGGGCGGAAGCACCCCCACGGCCAATCCCGGAAGCAAGTTTCAGTGAGGATGACGAGGCCAGTGCAACTGCGCTGCTGGTTGATGCCAAGGTGACGGAGGGCAGGGCAAGCTTTGCCTTTCAATTTGAAGAAAATGTATCTGCGGCTCTGTTCCGAAGAGATCAGGTTGTCTGGATGGTGTTCGACAGTTTGATGCCGATGGAACTGGGACTGGCCAAATCAATCGCCACCAAGATGGATGCAACGCTCAGTGAAATTCTGCTCAAGGATGCGACCGTCATTCGCATCCAGTTGCTGAAGCCATTATTTGCGAATGTGACAAAACGCGAAAACAGCTGGATTGTCACTTTGGGTGACAGCGTTTACGAGCCAGGCCTGCCGTTGCAACTGAAACCGATCGTGGATCAACAGGGTCTTCCGGAAATCAAGGTCGACCTCAGCGGTGTCGGACGTGTCCACAGGATTTTTGATGAGACCGTCGGCGATCTGATTACAGTGACAACGAGTTTCGGACCGGCACAGAGCCTGCTGCGTGGCCAGAAATTTGCCGAATTGGAGTTTTTTCCAACCTCTCATGGGCTGGCGTCCGTGGCGCTGATTGATGATCTGAAGGTCACGCCGGACCAAAGCTTCGTGACCTATAGCCGGGCGACGGGTCTATCGATTTCATCGAAAGCGCAAAGCCGCGGCTTTGAACTGAAGATGGATCGCATCGATGCCGGGCCGAAAGCTGAGGAACAGGGCTCGCTGGCTGATTTGCTGGAGAGTGCGCGTGTCGAACCGGGTGAACCGTTTCAGGACGCGGCGGAAGCGGTTTTCCGAAGTGTCGCGCTGGCGGAGCCGAAGCTGCGTCCAGCCCTGCGGCTTGAAGCCGCCCGCTTCTATCTGGCCAATGGTATGGCACATGAGGCGATTGGCATGATCAAGTTGGCGATGGCCGAACAACCCGCATTTGAGAACGATCCGGACAGTCTGATGCTGCAGGCAGCCGCCTTTGCGATGGCAGGAAGATCGAAGGAAGCGATCAAGGTTCTGTCGCACCAACGCCTTGAAGACAATGCTGATGCAGCCTTCTGGACCACAATGGCGGCAGTTGATTTGCGCGACTGGGAAAAAAGTTATTCCAGCATCAAGCGTGGGCGTGCTGTGCTTGGCGCCTATCCGGCAGACGTGCAACAAAGCTTTCTGCTCGCCGGTGCCGAATCATCGCTGGAATACAATGATCGGGCTTATTCCGACATGCTGCTTTCGGAAATCAATCCATCCGATTTGACCCAGAGAAACCTTGCAAAATATCTTCTGCTGCGGGGGCGCATCGCGATGCAGGGCGGAGAAGCTGAGGGTGCACTGCGCTCGTGGGAGCAGGTCAGTCTGCTCGGCCAGCGGCCGGAAAGTGCTGAAGTGGACTTCCGCAGATTACAGTATCTTTATTCCAGCGGAGCAATTTCGATCACCAATGTGCTGCAGGAACTGGCCGGGCTCTCTTTGCGCTGGCGCGGCGACGAGATCGAACTGAAGAGCCTGCGGCTGCTGTCTGAGCTGTATGCGGTGGATCGCCAGTACAGAAAGTCATTCCAGACAATGAAGACTGCGGTGCTGGTCGACAGTCAGTCTGAAACAACCCGTTTGCTGCAAAATGATATCAATCAGCGTTTTGAAGATCTGTTCCTGCATGGCGGAGCGTCAGCGCTCGATCCGGTGGAGTCCCTTGCGCTCTATTATGATTTTCGGGAGTTGACCCCGATTGGCGTCAAGGGCGATGAAATCGTACGAAAACTGGCAGCGCGTCTCATTGATGTGGATTTGCTGACACAGGCCGCTCAATTGCTGGCATATCAGGTCGACAACCGACTGCGCGGCACCGCGCGGGCGCAGATTGCAGCCGATCTGGCCTTCGTTTACATATTGAACAAAGAGCCGTATCTGGCGCTTCAGGCTATTCGCCGGACGCAGCAGGCCCAGCTTCCCAATCTGCTGGATCGTCAACGCCGCCTGCTGGAAGCCAAGGCGCTGGCAGATACCGGCAAGCCTGATCTGGCAGTGACACTGGTCGGCAATTTGCAGGGCAACGATGTCGATCGGCTGATTGCGGACATCCACTGGAATGCGGAACACTGGCAGGATGCAGCTGAATCCTATGAGCGGGTCGCTGGCGAAAGCTGGGCTGACCCCAACCCGCTGGTTGCGCCGCAGCGGCTCGATGTGCTGAAAGCCGCGATTGCCTATTCTCTGGCAATGGACGGGCTGGGGCTTGAGCGTCTGCGCGGAAAATTCGCCGAAAAAATGGGCGATAGCAACGATGCAGCAGCGTTCGACGTGGTAACTGCCCCGCTGGGGGAGCAGGGTGTGCCGTTCAGGACGGTCTCGCAACAACTTGGGACCGCGGACATGATGCGCACTTTCATGGCGGATTATCGCCGCCGCTACATTGCGCAGTCAGATGGCACGACACCGGCCCCTTCCAGTCCTCCCGATGCATCTGAACAACCCCGCGAAGCAACCACGCAGAATGAAGACGGGCTGGCTGTTGACAATAACGTCTAGGAGACGTTGAGGTCAAATGATTGGTAAGCCTGGGTATTGAATTTACCCGTTCAAAGATAATCTCTATATTTTGATTAAATATTTAGCGGAATATTTATTAAGGTTAATATTATATTAACAAACCTCTATTGAAAAATGGGATAGTGTTTAACCATTCGTTAAATTACGGTTTCAATGGCGAAGATTACCGTTGGGGCCTGATTGATCAGGGCGCTGGAATTGTCGTCTGGGATGCACGGCCCGATGCGGACGCTTTCGATCTGATTTACAGCGTGGAAACGATTCAATTTGACGACGGCCAGGTTGGTCTCAATGACGTCGGTGTACTTGAATTCAAATTCACCGATGATGCAGCCATAACATAGCTTCGATTGATCGGAGCCGCCTTTGGCCATGCACAAAGGCGGCGGCTAACCTTATTCTGCGGCTATGCTGTTGTGATCCAGGCCAGATTTCAAAGCAGCGGTCAGTTCTTTTGCGGCACTGGTCAGAACATTCCGGTACATTTGATAATTGGCCCTTGCGTCCTGCTTTGGGGCAATCAAACACAAGGTGCCGAGACAAGCGCCGGAGCCGTCATAGACCGGTGCGGCGAAGCATTGCGTATAGGTATCGGCGAGACTGTCGAATGAAAAGAAGCCCTCGGCATGGGCTGATCGGATGCTGGCGAGAAAGGCCTGCTTGTCGAGCCGCGAGCCATCCGGCAGAACAAAATCCGCATCAGGAATGAATTCAAGAATCTCCGCATCCGTCATATGGCCCAGCAGCAACCGGCCTGATGCGGTCCATGGCAGCGGGATACTCTCTCCGATATCTGAACTGATGCGAAATTGCCGGTTGCCCTCATTCATCATGACAACGGCATATCTGTTGCCGTCCAGCATGCATAATTGCGAGGTTTCACGGGTGCGTTCTGTGATGGATTCGAGCATGGGCTGGGCCAGCCGGGTCAGATCGAAATTCTCCAGATACCCCAAACCCCAATAGTGCAGCTTGCGGCCCAGAAATACGCGTCCTTCATCATCTGCCCGTTCCAGCACACCCAGTCCGGTCAGCAGTCCGACCAGTTCATAGACCGATGATTTGGGAGCATTCATGCCAACGGCAATCTCGATCGGTCGCTTCGGCTCTTTGCCTGAATGAAGGAAGTCGATAATTGCGAAGGCACGCTCCAGACCTCTTGCCCGAGTTTTTTTAGGCACTGTTTCCGAGGCCTGCATCTGAAATCCTTGTCTGCCAAAATTTGACACAGTATAGGGTGTCAGAATTGGCTTGTCTTGCGGTAAGCAATGCAATCCACTTCAACCTTGCAATCCACCACCATCGCTGACTGAACACAGGCGCGCGCTGGCGGATGATCGCCGAAAAACTCCGCGAACACTTTGTTGAAACTCCAGAAATCCCGCGGATCATCGAGCCAGACCCCAATGCGAACAACATCGGCAGTGGTGTACCCGGCATCCTCCAGAATGGTGACCATGTTCCTGATCGCCTGGGTCGCCTGCGCGACGATGCCGCCATCAATTATCTCGCCATCGACCATCGGCGTCTGCCCGGACACATAGAGCCATCCGTCAGCTTCTGTGGCCTTAGCAAATGGCAGCGCCTGCTGGCCGGCGGCTTTGGCCTCATTGATACCGTGTCTCTTGATCGTCATTATTGTCTCCTTGTCAAAATTTTGAATTCTTGAGAAATGCCGCAAGGCGTTCCGATTTGGGTTGGCGGAAAAGCTGTTCGGGCGCCCCTTCTTCAGCAATGGTTCCATCATGCATGAATATAACCTTGCTGGAGACATCATCGGCAAATTGCATCTCGTGCGTCACCAGCAGCATGGTCATGCCATCAGTGGCAAGGTCCTTCACAACCGAGAGGACCTCATTCACCAGCTCCGGGTCGAGCGCCGATGTGACTTCGTCAAACAGCATCAATTGCGGATTCATGGCAATCGCACGGGCGATTGCCACCCTTTGCTGCTGGCCGCCGGATAATTGAGCGGGGTAGTGGTCGCTCCAGGCAAGCAGGCCGACCCGTTCCAGCCATTTGCCGGCAACAGAACGCGCCTCATCTTTGCCCATGCCACGGGTTTTAACGAGACCGAGCATGACATTGCGTATGGCTGACATGTGCGGAAACAGGTTGAAATGCTGGAAGACCATGCCGGTCATCGCCCTCTGGCGCGCTATATCCTTCTCCGAGCGCAGCACGCGTTTGCCGTTCTTCACGGTATAGCCGATCTGCTCGCCTGCGACTGCGACGCTGCCTTCCTCGTATCGCTCCAGCAGATTGACACAGCGCAACAGCGTGGTTTTGCCTGATCCGCTGGAACCGATGAGACTGACCACATCGCCTTTGTGCATCGTCAGATCGATGCCCTTCAACACTTCCAACTGGCCGAAGCGTTTGTGCAGATTGGTGATTTCCAGGACCGGCGCCGACATTTAGATACCTCAGGTGGGAATGGCGACTTTGCGTTCGAAAAAACGGCCGGTCTTTTCGATTGCAAAGTTGATCAGGAAAAATACAAACCCGGCAAAGAAATAAAGCTCCAGGCTGAAATAGGTCCGGGAAATCACCTGCTGCACCGACAGCAGCAGCTCGACAACGCCGATAATCGACAACAGCGTCGAAGCCTTGACGATTTCGGTGGCTGTGTTGACCCAGGTGGGAAGAATCTGGCGCAAGGCCTGAGGCAGCAACACCGAGAAAAACGTCGTCGGGAATGTCAGTCCGATCGATTTTGCGGCTTCGGTTTGCCCGCGTGGAAGGGCGAGTAGGGCTCCCCGAACAATTTCGCCGACGTGAGAGCTGCAAAACAGGGTCAGAGCAAAAATACCTGCTTCAAAAGCCGACAGTTGAATGCCGACCACTGACAGGATGTAAAAACACGCCAGAATCAGCACAAAGACCGGCGTGCCGCGCAGGAAATCGGTATAAATCCGAACGATGAATCTGACGGCGCGGTTGCCATATGTCAGCAGCAACCCGACACCGACGCCCAGAAGTGTGCCGAACAGAATTGAAAGTGCCGAAATGAAAAGTGTATTTCCAACACCTTCAAGGATCGGCCAGCGCGCGGCCCAGATGGCTTCCAGAGCTTGAAATACTTCCATTCTCTCAACCCTAACGCGGTATCGCCAGCCGTGCCTCGACCCGTCGCAACACCGCTGCGATGATATAACAGGCCGTGACATACATCAGACTGGCAACCAGCCATGTTTCAATGACGCGAAAGGTCTCCACATTTATCTTGCGCGCATAGAAAGTCAGTTCAGGAACAGCAATTGCCGAAGCCAGAGAGGTGTCCTTGAAGAGCGAGATAAAATTGTTGCTGAGCGAGGGCAAAACCGACCGGAACATCACCGGTATGACAAGGTAGATTCTGGTGCGCAGTTCGGTCAGTCCAATCGACAATCCGGCCTCCCGTAAGCCTGGGGGCAGGGAGACAAGACCGGAGCGGAACACCTCGGTCAGATAGGCGCCGGAATAGACTGACAGGGTGACAATAAAAGATTCGATCTTGCCGAAGCGGATACCAAGTTGCGGCAGGGCGAAGAAGGTAAACAGGATCAACACCAGTATAGGCGTATTCCTGATGGCCGACACATAGGCTGTGGAAGCCCATCGTATCGGCCTGTTTTTTGATAACATTCCAAAGGCTGCCAGCAAACCAATCAGACATCCGATTGCGATTGAGAAGACGGCCAGGACCAGTCCCAGGCCAAGGCCGGACATCAGCAGATCAAAGTCGCGCCAGACTGCCGCAAAATTGAAATCATAGTCCATTGACGGCCCTCGGAATGTTGCTCGGTTGTTATTTGAATTCGATCGGAAACCCGATCTGTGGCGGCGACAATTCCGCACCAAACCACTGTTTGAAGGAAGCTGCATAGGTGTTGAATTCAACCCCGGTCATGGCTTCGTGCAAAACCGAATTGACGAAGTTCAGCCAGCGCTGATCACCCGGTTTGACAGCACAACTGTAGCTTTGCGGGTTCCAGCCATATCCGGCATCTGAATACCGGCCGGGATTTTGTGCCATGAACCAGCTCAGTGAGGACTGATCAGTCGCCGCTGCGTCCGAGCGTCCGGAATTAAGCGCCTGATATATCAGGTCAACGCTGTCATACTGATCGACGGTTGCCTGCGGCAACGCGGCGTGAACCATTTCTTCAGCGTAGACATTCTGCAGAACCGATATGGTGACATCACTGCCTGCTGCGACAAGCTCGTCATAATTGGCGTATTTGCCGTCGGCCATCAGCATCAACCCAACGCCTTCGCGGTAATAGGGTACAGTGAATTCAACCTGCTGGGCGCGGCCCGCCGTCACCGTCATGAACTGGCAGGCGACATCCACCTTGTCAGTGGCAAGGTTGGGAATGCGCGCATCGCCCGACTGATTGACAAACTCGATCTTGGTGGGGTCGTCGAACAGCCCTTTGGCGATTAGACGCAGCATGTCGATGTCAAAACCGACCAGTTCGTTGTTCTCGTCTTTGAAGTGCCATGGTGCGTTGGTGCTGCCGGAACCGGCAATCAGATAACCGCGGTCCAGAACATCCTGCAGTTTGTCTGCATAGGCGATACTGCCCGAGGTGCAAAGTATGGCCGCAGCCATTCCGTAAGTTTTCAGGTGTTTCAGCATAACTTCCTCCTTGCTGTATATTCCAATATAATGGAATTAATATCTTTATTATGGAATTTAGATTGATGATCTAAAATGTTTTTGTCAACATTAATTCAGGTTCTCGAAGGACCGCGGACGCGGGCTAATCGGTCATCACGGTGTTGCGGCTCACATAGGTGGGAGGATTGCAGCGGCCGGACCGGTCTTTGCATCGGGCAATAGTGCTAATCAACAGGTCCCGACCCTGGGAATTAGACCTTGTCGTTACTCTAAGGGCTGAGGCATAAGGGTGCCTTGCAAATCACTTTGGGACAGAATGTGCCACGAACAACCAACACTAATGGGTCTCGCAAACCCGGTCGGCCAAAAGGCGCGCCTGATTTGCGGTCCTGTATCCTCGATAAGGCCGAGCTTCTGTTTGCAGAGCATGGGTTCGCAGGCACAAAGTTGCGCGACATTGCCAGCGTTGCGGGCGTCAATCAGGCTTTGATTTCATACTATTTCGGTACCAAACAGGAGCTGTTCGATGCAGTCTTTCGGAGGCGGGGCAAGGAAATTTCCGGGGCGCGTCACGTCCTGTTGGACGAGTTGCTGGCAAGGGATACCATCCCGACGGTATCGGAACTGGTGCGCTGCTATCTCAAGCCCCAGTGGGATATGAAGTACCATGGGAAGAACGGCGCGGCATTCGTGCGGCTACAGGCACGTCTTCACTCCGAGAGTGAAGAACATGCGCTTCGCCTTCGGCGTGAGGTTTATGACGTCTCAGTCAAACGCTATATCGACGCGCTCGACGACATACTTCCTGACATCCCTCGCGAAGTGATCAGCATGCGTATGGCATTTCTCGTGGGTACTTACATGTTCATGCTGAACGACCTTGGCCGCCTCAACGATCTGACCGATGGGCAGATCGGAACGGTGGGCAAGGACGACATGCTCGCTCATCTCGATATGTTTCTCACAGCGGGGCTGATGGCAGACCTGCGTTGAATTGTCGACTCAGGTGCGTATGTCCCAAAAATCAAACAGGCTTGTAATTAAACGAAGTTGGAAATAAAACCTTCTGGCGTCAAGCATCAGGAGCAGAATCATGAAGACCTATCGCATCGGGCAAATCGTCCCCAGTTCCAACGTCACCATGGAAACGGAGATACCGGCGCTTCTAAGGGCGCGCGAAACCGTTGCGCTGGAGCGTTTCTCTTTTCACTCCGCCCGGATGCGGATGAAGAAAGTGACCGAGGAAGAACTAAAAAAGATGGATGCCGACAGCGATCGCTGTGCGCTGGAACTGTCAGATGCCAAGGTCGATGTGATGGGTTACGCTTGTCTTGTGGCGATCATGTCCATGGGCAAGGGCTATCACCGCGTCTCCGGCTCGCGTCTCGCTGGCGTGGCTGCCGAGAATGGTGGACCCGCGCCGGTCGTGACCTCTGCTGGGGCGCTGATCGAAGGTATCCGTGCCCTCGGCGCGAAAAATATCGCCCTGGTCGCGCCCTACATGATGCCGCTGACCGAGTTGGTGGTGGAGTATATCCGCAACGAAGGCATCGTGGTCAGTGATTACATTGCACTGGAAATTCAGGACAACCTCGACGTAGCGGCGCATAATCCGATGAACCTTCCGGTGATTGTTAAGAGGCTGAAAACCGACGATGTGGATGCCGTGGTACTCTCCGCCTGCGTGCAGATGCCCTCGCTGCCCGCAGTGCCCATGGCCGAGGCGGTCACCGGCAAACCGGTTCTAACGGCAGCTATCGCCACCACATGGCAAATGCTCAAAGTACTTGATCTGGATACCCGCATCCCGGGCGGCGGCACGCTTTTGTCCGGTGCGTATTAGGGAGAGAGAGATGGGATACGGGTACAACCTTCGGGCCAACGGCATTCGGCATCACCTAATTCGCTACGAGGGGCAGGGGCCGCAGCTTTTGCTGATCCCGGGCATTACGTCGCCCGCTATTACCTGGGGCTTTGTTGCCGAACGTTTGACGGAAGCTTTCGATGTGCATGTGCTGGACGTGCGAGGGCGCGGGCTGAGCGATGCTGGCGATCTGGATTACACGCTCGACGCAATGGCGGCGGACGCGGTGGCGCTCGCCGAGTTGATGGATCGGCCCATTGCCATGGGTCATTCCATGGGCGCACGCACGGTGATCCGGGCCGCGGCCACTGCTCCTGACGCGTTCAAAGGCACGATCCTTGTCGATCCGCCGGTGTCCGGGCCGAACCGTCGCGCTTATCCCTCGCCCTGGGCCTGGTATGACGGCTCAATCAAAATGGCCGTCAAAGGCTGTTCTGCAGAGGAGATGCGCGCCTATTGTCCGACATGGACCGACGAACAACTCGCGCTGCGCGCCGAGTGGCTACACACCTGTCACTGGGGCGCAATCCGCACTGCATATGACGGATTCCACATTGATGACATTCACGTCGACGTTCCAAAACTGACCGTGCCGACACGGTTGGTGATCGCCGGAGGCGCACCGGTCATCCAGGCCGAGGACGAAGCAGAGCTCAAAGAGCTATTGCCGGCGATGGAGGTCCGCACCGTCAACGGCGCGGGACACATGATCCCGTGGGATGATCTCGAGGGCTTCCTCGCCGCCGTCATGGATTTCAAAGCATAATTAAAAGGAGACTCAATCATGGATTACGCAAGTTTTGCAGAGATCTGCCTGCATCAGCTCAAGATGTCCGGCGTTCGGAAAGACGAACGTCTCATCGTATTGACGCAGGGCAACGAACGGCTGGACTATGCGGACGCGTTTATGGCGGCTGGGCGGATGCTTGGCGCGAATATGTATCACATGCGTTTGCCCGCAGCACCCATCATTGGGAATTGGGCGGTGGGTCAGACGGGTCTGGCTGCAATGCCTGAAGCGGTTGAAGCCTTGAAGAACTGCGACATGCTGATCGACTGCATCTTCTTGCTTTTCTCACCGGAACAATTCGCCATTCAGGCCGCGGGTACCCGTATTCTGACTGCTGTTGAGCCCCCGGAACTTTTGGCGCGGATGCTGCCGACGCAAGAGATCAAGGAAAAAGTGACAATCGCGGGAGAGATTCTTGCAAAAGCCAAGGTCATGCACTTCACCTCGCGCCATGGCACGGATGTGATCTACAAGCTCAACACATATCCCGTGGCGACGGAATATGCCTGCACCGATGAGCCGGGCCGCTGGGACCATTGGCCGTCTGGCTTTGTGTTCACGGGAGGTGATGATGATGGGGTTGATGGCACCATTGTCGTCGCGCCGGGCGATGTGCTTCTGCCTCAAAACATCTATGTGCGCGATCCGATTACCTACACCATCGAAAAGGGCTGGGTCACGGATATTCGCGGCGGACTTGATGCGGAATTGGTAAAATCCTACATGGACGCGTTCAACGACCCGCGCGGTATGGGCATGAGCCATGTGGGCTGGGGCATGAATCCGCACGCAAAATGGCACAACATGACACCGGGCGCTTTCCCAGGCGGTATGGGGATGGAGCCGCGGAGTTTCTACGGAAATGTAATGTTCTCAACTGGGCCCAACAATGAGCTCGGGGGCCCGAATGACACGGCCTGTCACCTTGACATTCCTATGCGGGGATGCTCGCTTTTTCTTGATGATGAGCCGATCGTCATCGACGGCGATATCATGGTCAAAGAGATACAGATGGAGTGCGTCTGATTTGCGCTTCCGTTTGGTCTGCTCCGTTATTGCTCCACTCTTTGCGTAGCGGCGGCCCTGCTAGATCGCTTCACGGTTACATGGAATCATTTGACCTGCGGTGCTCCATATCAGCCCACCGGACAGCGTTAGCCAACTTGCCCGATGCGCCGCCCCGAATCGTATTGGGCGCCGCGTTGCCTGCCTTACCGATGAACTGATCTGGAGCATCAAACAGTTCCATGTAACCGTGAAACGATCTAAGGAAGGAAACATGCATGTCTCAGGCTGAGAATTATATTGCTGCTGGCTTCGGCGCCAGGATACCGCGCGGAACGCGGCCAGCCATTGTTGTGGTGGATTTCACCTATGGATTCACCGATGCGCGTTTCCCCACCGCTGCGGATATGACGGCGCAAATCGCCAAAACACGGGAACTGACCGAACTCGCGCGGGCGAAAGGGTTTCCGGTGATCTATACCACAATTTCCTATCACCTCGGCGAGATAAACTATCTGCCGTGGTTGAAGAAGGCCACTGGTATGGCGGCGCTCGTCGAAGGGAGCCGGTTGGTGAAGATTGACGCTGCGACCGGGATCAAGCCGTCTGATCCAATTGTAGTGAAGAAAGGAGCTTCGGCGTTCTACGGAACGACGCTGGCATCGCTCCTCACGGGCGCAGGGGTCGATACGCTGATCGTCACAGGTGCTACCACGTCGGGTTGCGTGCGCGCAAGCGTCGTGGACGCCGTGCAGGCGGGATTCCATGTGCTCGTGCCGCACGATTGCTGCGCAGATCGGGCGCAAACGCCGCATGACGCAAACCTTTACGACATGGATCAGAAGTACGCGGACGTGACCGATGCGGACGACGTGAAAGCATGGCTTGAAAGCCTGTAAGGCGGGCACTCTCGATCTGCATTCACGGAGCCGGGCGCGGCGGCTTTGTCGGGCACCATGCGCTCTGGACCGCCAGGGCGCAGCTGGCCGTCAGTCGGATGTGAACGACAGGAAACCGCCAACGACGAAGGCGACCGTGGTTTCCAGCAAGTCCTTGGTTGCCTCCTCGCTCATTGCGAGCTCTTTGAGCCGGTTGGTGTCGGAAAACGCATAGAGATAGGCGCCAATCATCAGGGACATTTTCTGATAGATCTTCGCCTTGGATTGTCCCGGCAGAACGTCGCAGACCGCCTCAACATAGGCGCGGGTCGATTCATCATAAACCTCGCGCCGGAGTGCGAACGAGAAAGGCTCTGGCTCCATGTGGAGACGTGCATGCAGTCTCAGGAATGCCCGGCCCTGTTTGTTCGCCATTAACTTTGCCGAGGGTTCCAGAAAGGCGCGAGCGAGATCGTCTATCTTGAACGTGCCAGAGTTGATGAGCTTTTCGAGTTGCTGCATCCGTGCATCAGCCACTTCGAGACCCCGGCGCAGGAACACCTCGCGGAACAGGTTTTCCTTGTTTTTAAAATAGTAAGCGGTCATCGCCGGGTTCACGTCCAGTCGATCCGCAACTCGACGCAGCGACGTTCCAGAGTACCCCTGTTCCGCAAAAAGCAATTCTGACTCATCGAGAATCTTATCGGCGAGATTGGTCTTGCCTTCAGGGCGGCCCGCGCGTTTCGGTATGCTTTTGGTCATATCACCTGTTACTCTGCGGTCCCTTTTCACGGCGGTTTTCCAGGCCTTCAATGGCTGCCCGGAAAATAAGGACACCCTCCAAGGTCTCTAGACAGTCACCAAAAGGACGGCCTACGTTCTTTCACAGTTGTCGGCAAAATAAAATTAATTATTTGATTAATTATAAAATTGGATTATGATCACTCCGACTTAATCAAACGAACCAGCAGGGTAAGCCATGAAACACACATTCCCTCTCGGACTTACTGCCGCCGGATTTCTCATTCTTGCCACCCCGGTATTTGCTCAAGATCTTCCCGGCGCAACGCTTCAGGCTATTTCGGGGAGCCTGGGCGGCGTCCCGATGATGATTATCGAAGGTGAAAACCTTGATGAAAAATATGGATTCGAGGGCAAATTCGAGTACCTTCCGCACGAAGGCGCTTTTCAGAACTTCCTGATCGGGAATGCCGACGTTTCGATGGATAACGATCTGCTCGGAGTGGCGTTTGCGCGTGAGGAAGGCTTCGACGTCACGACCTTCTACCCCGTTGGCAACCTCTATCTTGGGATCGTTGTGCCGGGCAGCTCGGACGCCAAGACGCCCGCAGATCTCAAGGGCAAGAAAGTGGGCCATTTCGGTGCCGATTCCGGCACCACAATGTTCATCCGCCTGATTGTCCAGGAAATGTACGGCTTTGACGTGTTGAAAGAATATGACATGGCGCAAGTCGGGCCGGGGGCTCTGCCGGCGCTGCTTGAAGGAGGCGAGGTCGATGCAATCTTTAACTTCGAGAGCTTCGTCTCCGAGGCGATGGTTGCAACGGACGGGCGCTACTTGCTGCAGGCCTACAAGGACTACTCGGAGTTCACCGGCGGCTTCGCTCCGTGGATTACCAATATGGTGGCGCGTGGCGACTGGCTGAAGGAGAACCCGGAGATCGCCTATGGCGTTCGCGATGCCTATGACGAGGCTGTCGCGCTTTTGGAAGAGACCAACTACGAGATCATGCGCGAACCCTACATCCGCGAAAAACTTGGTATCACCAGTGACGAAGTGCTCGATACCCTGATTGCGAACGGCGCCGCGAACCGTTACTTCACTACCGATTGGTCGAATGAAAAGCGTGCGGCTGCGCTCGATTTCCTCAACCGGCTGGCCGAAGACGGCGAAATCCTCAAGAACGTGCCGGATGGCATGATGGTCACGCTCGAAGACTATGTCGGGCCGCGACCCTGATCGGGCACAACTCCTATGACAATGCTTCAGAAACAAGGATGGGCCTTGTTGGGCCTCCTGCTTCTCATCCCGCTTTGGTTCCTCGCATATCAGAACGCGACCTTCATCGAAAGTCCCGTTGTGGTGATCCGGGAATTGCCGCGTTTCCTGTCGGACCCTGAAACCTGGACCAATATCGGCATTACTCTTGGCCGCGTGGTTGCCGGGCTCTTGTTGGGCGTGGTTGCCGGATTCATCGCAGCCTTCGTTATGGTCCGGTCGAAGTTCTTGGGCAATGTTCTGAGTTATTATGTATTTGCCGCTCTCCGGACCCCGAGTGCCATCGCCGCGATCCTCGCGGTGGCGTTCTTTAAGGGCGCCGAGGCCGGATACGTACTCGTCGTGGCCTTTATCACCTTTCCCTACATGGCGATGGGGTTACGCGATGGTCTGTCCAGTGCCGACCAGGACCTCGACGAAATGTCCCAAGTCTATCATCTCGGGCTGATTGCCCGTATTCGCCACATTTGGGCACCGCTCATCGCCCCGTTTATCTTCGCCGCACTGCGCAACGCGCATGCACTGGCCTGGAAGGTGATCGTCGTGGCCGAGATTTTCGGTACTGCGAGAGCCGGCTTCGGCCCCAAGTTCAAACACGGGGTGGATTATATGATCATGATTGATGTCCACCTATGGCTGCTCGTCTTCATGGCGATCGTACTTTTCGCGGAATACGGGCTGATCCGGACTGCTGAAAAGTACGTCTTCCGCTGGCGCTGATCTCCGAACCAACCCTGAATTTAGAGGAAACTTCCAAATGATTGCGCAATCCAATCCCTGTGTACTCAATGCTATTGATCTCGGGGTTTCCTACGGTGACAGCACGGCCATCGCACGCTTGGATTTCAATGTGCGCCGGGGTGAATTAGTCGCTATTCTCGGACCCTCGGGGTGCGGCAAGTCAACGATGCTGAATGTCCTGTCCGGCCTGCGCGCGCCAACACGCGGTCAGATTCTGGTGGATGGCGAAGAGTTGTTCACCGCGCAATCCAAACGCCCGCGTCTGGGGTACGTGTTTCAGGCGCACCGGCTTCTGTCATGGCGCACAGTGCGTCAGAACTTCGAGATCGCGCTTGCGGCCTCCGAAGTACCACGTGAAACCTGGGATGAGCGGATCGACGAGATCCTGTCGATCCTGCACATTTCCAAATTTAAGGACGCTTGGCCCATGCGGCTCTCGGGCGGTCAGCGACAACGGGTGTCCATCGCACGGGCGCTCCTGGTGGACCCGTCCTACATCCTCATGGACGAACCGCTTTCGACGCTTGACGAGGTGACCGCCCGCGCCTTGCGTCAAGAGTTGACCACCATCTGTCAGCGCACTAACGCCACGGTGGTTTTTGTGACCCATTCAGTCCGCGAAGCCGTCTATTTGGCGGACCGGATACTGATCTTGACGCGCGGTCCTGCTGAGGTTTTCGAGGATTTCACTGTCCCGATCGATCGTCCACGTGACTATGACGATAAGCGGATCGGCGAAGTCGAGGCAGCCATCATTCGCCGCGTGCAAGCGCCTTGGGGACTGGCCGTCGAGGGGGAGAAAACCGTTGTCTGAGACGATCATGAAACTCCCCACATCCTTGAGAGACGTGATGCGTCAGAAGCTCGCCGCGCTGTACTCGAAACTGAGCGCTGCTGCCGTTGCGCTCATCTCGATTCTTATCATCTGGCACATCTGCTCGATAGCCTTCCGCCCTTGGGTGCCAGCCATCGACGACACCCTGATTGAGATCGGCAACGACTTGTTCAGCCGAGATTTCTGGGCCGATTTCTTCGTCACGTTCGGGCGCGTGCTCAGCGCCTTTGTATCTGCATCTATCGTTGGGGCTGCAATCGGAGTGCTCATCGGTTTGAACGAGAAGGCCGAGGCCTTCTTTCAGCCGCTCCTTGCTCTGGCGCTCGCAGTGCCTGACCCCGTCTACGTCGTCTTTGCCATTCTCGCAGTCGGGACCGGCGAACTAGCGGGGTTCATGGCGCTGACCATCGCCGTCGTGCCCTTCGTCGCAAATATCGTACGCTCGAACGTGCAGGCCCGCGATACCACGCTCGATGAGATGGCGCAGGTCTATCAGCTGCCGCGCGCTGTGCGGATCGGCGCGGTGCTGTTTCCTCAACTCGTACCGGCATTTCTTACTGCGATGCGCTTTTCTTTCGCCCTGTCGTGGAAGCTCGTCGTGGTTGTGGAAGCCATCGGTCAGCCGGACGGCATAGGCGCCTCAATCTTCACGAGTTTTCGCCAGTTGAGGATGCGTGAAGTCGCCGCGACCGCCCTCATTTTCATCATCGCCATGCAGCTGCTTGAACATGGTGTTCTTGGTCGTGTGGAAAAGAAACTCCTGCGTTGGCGCAACTGAGCCAGCCGGACAACAAAAGGAGACATCAATGAGAATCGCGATTATCGGCGGGGGCATTGGCGGGACCGCAGCGGCCTATGCGCTGTTACAAAAAGGCCACGACGTGGCTATTTTCGAACAGGCTCCCGCCTTT
>TARA_R110002094_G_scaffold196402_3_pt1 | contig 24730 bp, 24 predicted proteins | sample TARA_R110002094 | Tara Oceans TARA_R110002094 (sample SAMEA4397409) | marine metagenome | biome: Polar Biome; feature: [MIX] marine epipelagic wind mixed layer (ENVO:01000061); material: water (ENVO:00002006), including particulate matter (ENVO:01000060) such as... | depth 10-100 m
TTTCTCATTCACATCATCAATTAGCTTCAATTCCCAAGCCGACGATCGCGGATCAGCATCCTGAACTTTGCTGATCTCATCAAGAATTTCTTTAGCGGAAGCGTCGTTATAAAGATCAATAAGGCTTTGTAGCTTAAAAACAATATCACAGACCGCGACAGACCAAAGCATCACGACTGCCGACCGATAGTTCTGATTGTGATAGGAAGAGAGCACCTCCTCGAAGTACGTCTTGGTTTTTCCGTAATGAATGCTCTCTGCCATTTGTTCTAGCGAAAATTCTTGCATCTTACATCCGTCAAAGTTGAATTTGTCTCTGCTAACGCTCGCGTAATAGGCGCGAGCTTGCGAGCGTCCTTATTGACGCGTTTGTTATGTTCAGCTCAATAGCCTTGTAGCTGGTTGAATAATGCCTCTCATCATTTGCAGTGTCTCGTTAGAGTCAATTAGCATTTTTCTTACTGCTTGCTCGTATTTCTCTTTTGATGGAAACAAAGACTTTCTGGCTATTAATTCAAGAGCTGGAGTTTCCCTAAGCGGGTAGCGAGAAATAAGTTTTTCTATATCCCTTCTATCAATTAAATCAGACATTAACCGCAACTCTTCATTAAGAATTGGAGCCGAAGAAAACGCTACTTCCACATCGCCTCCCAGTATACTCCTCCAGTCTGGGCACTCTCTATATGCGCGATCCTTTACTTTTCTTTCGACCATTCTGGCAGCCATCCGGTCTTTATGTTCATTTGTGGCCTGAACTACGGAATCTGTAATTTCAGCCACCGTAGCCTCAATATCAATTTCATTTACTGTAGCTACACGATTTAATAAGGCACGTATTATCGACGGGTGATAGTAAAGGGATTCTACAGAATACTGCTCTAACGGAATTATTCCGTATTCTTGCAATCTCTCGCACTCTTCATCAGTTCGATTATCCCTATCAATAATTCCAAACGCAGATATCCAATGGTTATGCTCAGATGCTCTTATACCTGAGACGACCCTTTCTACATCAACACAACTACCAAGTGGCTTTATACTTTTAGTAGGGTAAAGAATTTGATAAAGCTGAAGATCTAAGCTTGAACTTCTACCCTCCACGAACAATATAGCTCTTCTCGATCCAAGAACTGCTAAAGCAATGTCTTCATCCATCTCTTCGATATTCTCAACATGGTCTGCGGACCAATGTCTTGGCTGATGTGAATACTCTCTAAGTAAAAGTGCTCCGCATTTTTCTTGGTCGTGAGGTAATGTGATGTCGTGTGTCGAAACCACAAATGCGCAGTCCTCTCGATAGGTAAGTAGAGTACTAATAAGGGGAGAAACAATTGAACGATGAAGATGCCTCTCTGGTTCATCAAGTAAGATTAATGTATTTTCTGGTGCTGTGAGTACGTTCGCAATAATCAGCAGTGCATTTCTTTCGCCATCAGAAAGTTGCGCAATGCTATAAGGTTGGCACCCCTCACGAATGGCAATCAGTTTGCTCCCTTGATCCACATCGACCTGAAAGTGAAGGTTGGAAATTCGGAGTATGTCATTCATTTTTGATATCGGAGACTGCTCTCTTGCCAATGCCTCGACATAAGCCATATTTCCCGCTCTAGCTGCTTCAGCAATCTTTCTTGCATCAACATTTTCAGAATCAATGAGATCAAATATGTTTGCCTGTGACCTTTGATGGGCGTAATCATCTTTCCACCTAGAGTCTTCCTGACGATCTTTCTGGGTAATATGCGTTTCCATTTGCTGGCGTGAGGCAGGAGTCAAATCAACAGAGTCTGAATTTAACCATATTTGTCTGTGAGCAGTTATCCTACGCACTCTTCCAGTATTCTGTGTCGTAAAGGCATGCATAAGTGTTGACTTGCCTGTCCCATTTGGTCCGACCATAAACAGTATCTCCCCGGACCTTATGGTTAGTTGCTTTTGCTGGCCATCATTCTGGGGATAATTTAGGTTAAACTCGGTCATTTGCATCCATACTCTTTATAGAAAATAACAGGGATGGGGCAACGTGCTTTACCATTGCAGAAATTTGACTGTGTCATTATCACTGACTTTGAACCATCGATCACGCTGCACATGAATCGATAAAACAATAGCTTAGCCGAGCATGGACATCTCTGCCATGTAATCATCCAGCGTCTGGAATTTGCTCCGCCCATCATACTGGATGAAATGGCTGTGATTAGCTTGGAGGCTCCGGAGAAAAGCCCTGACTCGAACGTTCGCTTTTGTTTAGCCGAGTCGACCGGCCCAAGGAGAATTAATCCAGATCAACATTATTTACCCCTAGCTCCGAATGCCACTACAGAGAAATCCAGGAAGCTGCGCAGTTTAGGAGTCATCCGGCGGTCTGGGGTGTATAAAATGTGCAACGGCGACGCAGGCACAGAATATTGACCAAGTAGCCTCACAAGAGTCCCATTTCTCAGCGCCTCCCCGACTAATTCTAGTGGCTGCAGAATAACACCTAGTCCAGCTACGGCCGCCGCCAGTAAGGGGTCACCCTGATTAATGGTCAATCGGCTTGTAATTGGTACATCTATCCGTCCCTCAGGACCGTCAAAACTCCAGCTCGAACGACCATCGGAGTAGCCGAAGCCGAGGCACTCATGTTGCTGGAGATCCCAGGGTGTTTTGATGGGGGGCCACCTCTCCAGATAGGACGGAGCGGCACACAGAACCAGCTGATAGGGCACGAGCGGAATTGCCTTTAGGCCACTGTCTTGCAGCACACCGATCCGAAACACGGCATCGTAACCGCCATCAACCACGTCGACCAGTTCGTTCGACAGTGTCAGGTCCAGTGACACCTGAGGGTATTTGACCATGTACTCAAGAAGACGCGGGGACAAAGCGTGAATGCCAAAGGTGACGGGGGCGTTGATCCGCAAGCGGCCACTAGGTACGCCACGGGCCTCAGCAGCTAAGCTCTCTGCAGCGTGCATATCTGCCAGGATCATCTTTGCGCGCTGGTAAAATGTCCGGCCGAAATCGGTGAGGCTCTGCCGACGTGTCGTTCGATTCAGCAGAGAGACTCCTAGGTGCTGCTCAAGCATTTTTACCTGCTTGCCAACCAGTTGAGGGGACATATTGAGGTCATCAGCAGCGGCACTGAAAGATCCCAACTCCACGGCTTTGACAAACGTAGCCATCTGAGACAGGCGATCCATTATAAAACCCATGTTTCTAATCTTGAGCCAACATAGGGCTTTATCAACTACCGGGCAACCTCTAAATTGTCGCTTACACCACGAGAGCGTACGGAACCAGCGTTGATATATGAGAAGCATTCCCATCACTCTGCCCAATGCGCCCTCTTGCCTGGCCTTAACGACGAAAGGGGTAACCTCAATGGCACGAATTGTAAGAATCCATGAATACGGTGACGCTAGCGTCCTCAAGCTGGAAGAATTGGACGTACATGCACCGGCAGCAGACGAGATCCAAATTGGTGTTAAAGCCATTGGCTTGAACCGCGCCGAAGTGATGTTTCGTAATCACGCTTACCTGCAGGAGGCCGACTTTCCCAGTCGCCTTGGCTACGAGGCCGCAGGCCTTGTAACGGCTGTTGGTAGCGAGGTAACGGATATCAAAGTGGGAGATTCCGTCGCTTTGATTCCCCCACTGGATATAGCACGTTGGGGTACATACGGCGAATTGGCCAATGTGCCGGCTCACCTTGTGGTCAAGAACCCAGCGAACCTGTCCTTCGAAGAGGCCGCTGCATCCTGGATGCAGTACGTTACGGCCTGGGGCGCCCTTATTGAGCAGGCGAAACTGCAGGAAGGCGACTTTGTTCTGGTCACTGCCGCTTCCAGTAGCGTCGGCCTGGCTGCCTTCCAGATGGCTCGCATGGTCGGCGCTACACCAATAGCGATTACCCGCACCCGTGCAAAGAAACAAGCGCTTCTGGATGCTGGAGCAGCTCATGTCATCGTGAGCGATGAAGAAGATATCGTCGAGCAAGTCATGGCGTTGACTGACGGGCAAGGTGCCCGCGTCGTGTTCGATCCTGTTGGTGGCCCAGCTTTCGAGCCACTCACACAGAGCATGGCCCGAGGCGGCATTCTTCTGCAATATGGCGCATTGAGCACCGAGCCAACCCCGTTCCCACTGTTTACCGTTCTGGGTAAGAGCCTGACTCTCAAGGGCTACCTTTATGCGGAAATCGTTGCTGACCCCAGCGCTCTCGCGAGAGCCAAAGCGTTTATTCTTGAGGGTTTGGAATCCGGAGCGCTCCGACCACTCATTGCAAAAACCTTTGCGCTGGACGAGATCCAGGAAGCACATAGATTTCTGGAAGCTAATCAGCAGATTGGAAAGATCGTAGTGACGGTTTGACCATTTAAAAGTGAGGCTGGCATCGGCTCCTCGCGAATGAAAGAAGCTTTCAAGGCGAGGGCTGCGTGACCAGCCTCAAATACCAAACAAGACGATGAACATGAAAAATGGCTGTAAGTGGGTGGCTCTGAAATGTTCGCTTTTGTTTAGGTTTGCCTAGGATGCGGGACGGTCGCAAAGCGAACATGCAGGCGGATAGGCCAATACTTGCCCGAGAGAAACTCCGTCTCTTTTCGGCAAGATCCACAGTAACAGGGCGGAACCCGGCTACTGTTCACCACCTGCGAGTGAGAGTTCAACTGCTTCCAAACATTGTTCAAAAGGTAGCCAAAGAGCTAAAGAGTCACCCTCAACGGCATCAATAGCAACGAACCCAAACTTTTCGTAGAATCCTTTCGAGTCGGCGTCCTTGGCATCTACCGCGCAGCCTATACCTCCAACTGAAATCGACGCATCAACAACTCGCCTCAGGCACTCGATCAAAAGGTATGCGCCTAATCCATATCCTTTCACAGAGTTATCAACCGCAAGCCGTGCCAGCCGGTAAACCGGCGGATCCGACGGAAATCGCTTTTGCAGGGGATGCCCTTGCGGGAAGACAAGGGTGCTGGGAAGAAGAGTGTAATAACCCAGAATCTCCGTCGGGTCGGCCTCATCTTCAATCAGCACATAAGTCCGTGTCGCCCTCTTCTGGCTGCTTTGCCGCGCAATTTTCTTCAAGAACTCGTTGAGTGCAGGTTTACCGCAGTCAAACTCTCGCCGATTGTGCTTTTTACTGATCTCTTCGGTTCTTAAAGTCACCAGCCAACTTCCTGTGGTTGAGTGCAGCTTCCCGAAGCTTTGGGTTAATCGGCTCAGGGTTATCCAGCAGCTCCAGCATAAGATCAGCACTTTGCCGGGAAACCTGGATTTGTAGCGCCTGACGCTCGGCCTCTTGTGCTTCTTTCTTTGCAGCGTAGATCAGGAACTGACTCAAGCTGCGGCCCGTTAACTCTGCTGCATGAGCAATAAGTCTCTGCGTTTCTTCATCGACACGGGCAACCAAGCGCGTGTCTTTACCTAGTGTGTTCATCATATACTTCACCGATGGTGGGATAGGATCGACTGGAACCCAAGAAAACCCTCTTCCTTGATAATAGTTATTCAAAGGACTCAATCCATGTGTGCCATTCTGGCACACTTAACCACCTCGATCAACTTAGTATGCCAATTTGGCAAATGGAATTTATCAGGTTCTCAGCTGCTGTGTTTTTCAAGATAGACGGCTTTGATTAGCTTGGAGTCTATGAGGGAAAAGCCCTGACCCAAATGTCCGCTTTTGTTTAATACCGGGCGGCCAAAATATGTATAGCACTACTCACTCGGTTTCCCCCTAAAAACTGTCACGTTTTTACTCTCTAAAACAGCCAACAGACGACGGTTTTCGAGTGCCAAGGTAGCGTTTTTTGAGGCAAGTGCATTGCGCTGCTCCGTTAGATCCACGATCTTTGAACGTAGCTGACGATTCTTGAAGCGCTCCTGTTTGAGCTGGAGATGCTTCTCGTCACGCTGGCTCTGGATCGCTTTGTTGGCATTGCCCCGGATGCGTTCCATCAAGTCAGGATAGTCTTTGTGAATCAGGGCACGACTGACTCCAGCTTCCTCAGCCACGGCAGCCACCGAGACCTTCCGCCCTTTCTCAACTAACTTGGGCTGGCCTTTTTCCAGTCGCACGATGGCCATGCGGATTCGTTTGTGAGTCTCTGACTCAGATGGTTTCGACATCGGCCAGTTGCTCCTTGAGGCGGTTGATGTCTACGCCGAGATCGGCCAGGACCTTCTCGCATCGATCCATGGTCCTTTCGACGGTCTTCGATCCCGAGGCGTCCAGATCCTCGATCTGGCGCAGCTCAATTTGTTGCTGGTAAAGGCCTTCCCAGAACGGTTTGTGGTTATCGTCAATGCAACCGTGCTCACAGTTCTCGCACTGGCCACCTGCACAGTCTACGCCGGTGTCATTGGTGCACCAGGCAATGCCTGTGGACCGCAAGTACACCAGTTCACTGATGGCCTGAACCATTTCCCGACGATCTTTATAGGTGCGAGTCTTCTCGGTGCGGCTTCGCATCTGACGGACATGCTCCCCCATGCCACCGGAGAGCGGTGTGTCCGGCTCCAGCCAGTGACCGACGATGGCTTGACGCTTTTCATCAAACGCGGCATAGATTTCATCATAAAGCTCCAGATCCTGCGCCTCGTTCATTAAATACAAGATGGTCATATCCAGGCTCCAGTGCTTGAAGTGGTCTCGCAGGTAACGAAGGTCGCCCAGCTTGTGATGGACAACGTAATTCGCAAATGTGCGGCGGAACTGGTGCGATGCCAGTTTCCAGTCAAGCTTCAGGCTTGTTGCAAATCTCTTCAGCCGATCATCCAATGATTGCCAACTGATCACACTTATGGGATTACCCTTTTTCATGCTTCTAGTTAGCCCAACACACTCAGAGCACTCCTGTAAGCGAGTCACCTCCTGATGATCACCGACTGCTATGGCATGTTCCAGAGCCTGTTCAAGCTCAATTTGCATGGGCTCTGAAAGCCGTTCGAGCGTCTTCACGGCGTGAATGGCGATCTCGGGGCACAGCCATGACGTTTCGCCCTCATGGGTTTTATCTGAGCGCGAGCCGAGGAAGTAAAAACGCTCACCATCCCGAACCTCGCTGTACCAGTGATCCCGCCTGATGTTGCCCAACTCATGAGCCCGGATGCCGGTGGTGGCCAGGATGATCACGAAGCAACCATCGCGCAGCTCGCGAAGGGCGTTGTTTAAGGCTCCAAAACCCAGATCCCAGCCGCGGGTTTTCAGGAAGCGAGATTTTTCCTTTATCTGACCAGATAGGTTTTTGTAGCGTAATTGATAGTCGCCCACCGCGTCTCGATGTCCCAGCAACTCGGTAGCCCGGCTCAACAGGGATTCGGACTGTTGGAAGAGGGGGTGCAGCACCTCTTCCGGAATGATGTCGGTTTTCGGCTTAGTTGCTTGTTTCAATTTGGCCAGCGCACTTGCGGAGTTCTCGGGCCAGGGGTGGTCGAAACCGTTTGGTGTATCCAGCAGGTGGCGCCAGCACGTCTCCACAACCAGGAGTCGTTGTGCTTTCGTGCCAGGAGCCAGAGGCCCACCGATCCTGTTAGGTGAGGTGAGCTGGTTTACGTGTTGAACATAGCGGTCTGCAACCATAGGCGTGACTTGGGCAAGGCTTCGAATACCCTGGTCGTGCAGCCAGTTCAACCAAACCACAAGTTTCATGAACTGGCCAGAAACTGTTGATACCGCTAACTTCGTGTTTGCCCAGATCAGTCTCGCCATGACTGCTTTGGATTCGGACCGGAGTTGTTTACATCTGATGCGGGCAAAATCCAACTTGCGCTTGCAGTCCACGAGACTTGTCGGGCAACCGGTCTTCGGTAACCACCAAACCATGTCTTCGTAGCGAGACAGCACATACAGTACCCCCTCTGCCCGATCGGTGGTGACAATGCCGAGTAAGCCTTCGCCGCTCGGCAGGGCTTCCCGAAGCCGTTGACGGTCGGCCAGCACCACTGCCTTGGATACCATGCTCATATCGCCATCCTCGCCATGCTCAGGTCTCGCCAGAAGGGGTGTGGATTCGTCTTCGCTTTTTCGCGCTGCTCGTTCACCTGAGTCTCATCAAAGTGGGGCGCAATCTCTTCATCGATCAGCCGAACGACTTGCTTCAGGTATTTGGTCCAGCGCTTGCCACCAAAGCTGTGGTAGTTTCGCAGGGCGGCCCAGTAGAAGCTGAACAGGCGATAGAGGTCATCACCGGTGACGACAAAGCTCTTGCACCGGAAGCATCCTAAATAGTCCTGACAGGGCTCACCGTTTTTTGGAGCGCGATGCCCCCGCCGCATATCCTGGCAGGACGCCACGGGGGTCCGATCACTGGCGATGATGGTGGATGCGCCGAGAAGTTCTTGAACGCGGACCTCGCCCAAGAACCGCATATTCTTTTCGGCCTCCGGAGGAGCCTCCCAATAATGAGCGTTCCCTGTTGAGATGGCGTGTCGGCCTGTTCTGGCCGTCGCCAAAGGGTCTTGCCCGGACATTTCCCAGACGCGGTTCAGGAGCGTTTGTCTCAATCGACTAATATTCAGTTTTAGCGGCCTGCCATCGTCGGTCTGGAGCTGGTGTTCATCAACAAGCCTGTTGACTCTTTCTGTAAGCATATTCTTGGTCAGTCGGGTTGGTTTCCGCTGACAACGCTTGCTCATGGATTCATAAACCAGCAAGCGATTCGGGTCACTGAACTGGCCTCGGATGCTCGCGTTTCGCTCAACGATCAGATCAATGGCATCAGCCGCATACAAATGGATACTGGCCATCTCGGACACTTCCTCGGATTTTCTCAAGGCGACAACCTGAGTGGCATTTCCACGGCGCTTAAAGCTCACCAGAAGCCGTAGGTTGGACTTTAACGGGTGGGGCTGCACACAGTCCGTCACCAGCTCCAGAATGGGCGTACGATTCATACCCGTAGACAATGCGATGGAAAGCACACACACCGCCAGATCATAGCTGTCTAGCGGATCAGAGTGTGCCACGATCCGTTCCATTTCTTTTCGCAGGGCTTTGACCACCCGGCGTTTCTCGTTCTTGCTGAGCGCTTTCTGACCTTTGGAACGCTTGTTGGAGTTCGGAAAGGGGTTGGCTGGCCACACCGTTTTAATATCCACTTCCGGCCAAAAGCCGAAACGATAACAGGCTCTGAGCAGGGCTATGGCCTTCGTGTAATAGCTCTTTTGCGTGACGTATCCGATGGGCTCGTTTCTCAGGTACTGCACGAACTGATTGATTGTATGGGTGTTCAGGTCCCCCATGGAGAGGTTTTTGCCACTGGCTGTATGAAGCAAAGAAAGAAACGGCGTAGCTTTGCGAAAACCGTACAGCCAGTAACCTACAACGGTTGTAACCGCCAGGGAGTTACCCTTCGTCTCCAAACTCTCAGCAACCAGCTTTTCAATCGCACTTTGACAGGCCGCAGTGATGTCGTCATAGCCCTGACCGTAAAACGGCCCGAAGTCAGCGGTTCTTATAGAGGAGGCACTTTCGGGAAAAGAAAACACGGTGTTTGCCGGATTTGAGGGTATCATCTGATCGACGATACTGACCTTCGCCGCACTCGTGGATTTGCCGGCGTCCTGCACCCCAGTTTCCTGGCTCACCAACGTAAAGTCTTTTTTCATGCGCAGGCTACCTCCCTGGCCGTGTCCTCAATTTCCTCCTGATAGCTGGTGCGCAGATCGTCTTCGATATCATCCAGAAAGTGCAGGTATTTTTCGGTGGTCACGATGCTACTGTGCCCCAGTCGATCTCTCACATAGAGCAACGGATTGAACGTATTGCTTTTGCGGGTCATCAGCGATTTCAGGGTGTGTGTCGCATAGGTATGACGCAGTACATGGGGATGACAGGCAAACGATAAGTCCAGTCTGTTCAGTTGATTGTTGAGTGAGGTCCGAATACTCCAGGGTTTTCCCTTTGCCGTGACAAAGAGCGTCTTCGGGTGCGTCCCGCGCTGTCTAATCGTCTCATGACGTTCGTGGATCAGGTAATCCCAGAGATCCGCCATCAATGAAATAGGCACATGGATCGTCCGTGGAACGTCTCCCTTGGTTTTCATCTGTTGGGGATCTAGCTCAACCTTCACATGACTCCGGGCCGAGACCGACTGAGGTGCCGACACAGAGGTAACTGGAAACGTCAGCAGCTCTTCTTTTCGCAAACCCGTCAGCAATGCCAACCGAACGATCAATCGGAGAGTTTTGTTCTTGATAGTTTTGAGCAGCTCATCGACCTGCTCTTTGTTGAGGACTTTGATCCTGGTTGGCGTGGTTTTCAGCAGCACATCCGGCTTTACTGCATATCCCCCGGAGGTATCTGTGTGTGTCAGGAAACCCTTTGTCTGCCTCACTCTCACTGTCTCAAGGTCGTAAGGCAGTGTGCTTACCCAACCTTGCTTGAGAGCAAATTGATAGAACTTGATTACTAGATGAAGTCGTCGATTGACGGTTGAGGCATTGAGGTTAAATCGATCAAAGGAAATGTCCCGATACAGGGCTAACAGAGTTTCGTGATTTCGGTGATCAAGCTCTCTCCAATCAAACCCATTGGCTTCGATGAACTCGAAATAATCACACAGATCTCTTCCAAACGTTTCCCAGCTACCTCGGCTTTGCACACTTCCACGTTTTAAGCAGTGATGAACGAGAAATTCCATTCCTTCGACAAACACATCATGATTGGCTTTGAGAAGAATCGGGAACCCTTCATAGCAGTGGCCCCTGATTTCAAACTCTGACGTAGCAAGAAGGAACTCCACCCTCGAATCTCCAATACTGTATTTTTATTCAGTATAAAAGGGTGGTTTAAGACTGCAACAGGCAAGTTACATTATCTGTGGTACAAAACATTTTGATCCCCAGGGCCTTGGCTTCCCGGGAACGCGCCACCACGCAGCCGTCATTGTTGGAAAGCACTACGACCGGCGTGTCCCGTAAATCCGGCCTGAAAAGCTTCTCGCAAGAGGCGTAGAAATTGTTGCAATCCACCAGGGCAAAAACGGGTTGTTTCATCCGACTTTGGCCTGCTCTCGATATAGCGCGGCACCCAATGCCTCAAAGTAGGCCTGGAAGTCCTCATTGATCCGGCGTCGATGATCATCCGCCGGATACAAACCGGCCTTGGCCTCATCGGAATAAACGGTACCGCTTACCAGAAAGCTGTTTCGAGGCTGGCTGTCTTCGATAAAGGCTTCGAAAGCCCGGGCACAAATTTCCTCGGGCCTGGCATAGTAGAGAACTTTTAACCGTTCATCGGCCTTCTGCGAGGAAACGAATAGCGGGCTGGGGTCGGCACCGTCTGGAGTCAACAGGATGGATTCAAAGCACTTGCTCAGCTTTTCATTGAGCGGGTGCGCTTTACGGTCAGCGCTATCCAGCCAGCCACTAGAAGCAAAGCCGAACTTGCCAAGATCCCGAAACGCCTTGTTACCCATGTAGTGGTCAAACGCGTGAAACCACTCATGCGCAAGACTGCCCGCGCCCGCGTTCTTTGCCAGGGCCAACTGCCGTGTCGGGGGAATGTAATGGGCCGCCACTCCAGGCCGGCCACCGATACCGTATTGCAGGCCCAGAGTACTGCGTAATGAAATCAGCTGCTCCGGCCCTCTCAGGATGGTCATGAGATCGCACAAAGCCTCGTAGAACCGGCCCGCTGCCCTATCCCGCTCCTGCGGAGTAACCCAGCGGCCGACTTCAATCCCACGAAAATCAAACCGGCGTCGTACTGTGACAAAGGACATTGGTGTTAAGGCCGTCATGACTGCCCTCCTCGCTTGAGCGACCGAACCACGTTGGTCACTACACCAAAGACTTCCATCACCATATCGCCCTCAATGATGATGGGGAGAAAGACAGAATTTCTCGGGAGTAACCGAACCGGGGGCGGCAGGAGGTGCAGTTGCTTTACCGTCATTTCTGATTCGAGGCTCGCTATCACGATATCCCCGTGATTTGCTCGCAATGACCGATCCACGACCAGTACGTCCTCTGGAAAAATACCGGCCTCGATCATGGACTCACCCTGCACGCGTACAAAAAAGGTGGAAGCCGGGTGCCGAATACACAGCTCGTTCAGATCCAGTGTTTTTTCAATATAATCGTCCGCTGGCGAAGGAAAGCCCGCAGACACCCGCTCCAGAAACAAGGGGATATTCAGGGGAGAGCGGAGCTTATAGTCTCCGAGCAGAATGCAGGACATGCGTTACACCGAATACTGTATATTTAAACAGTATTCTGGATTGAGTTGATCTGAGCGTCAACCCAGCCAGTGTAATAAGTGAAACTTACAAACGGGCCCATTAAGACGTGCGATGGAATGTCGAGGAACTTTCTTAAGCGTCAGTCATCCGTCTTTGGGCGCAACGCCCCATTTTTGACGAGAAAATCTTCCAATGTTTCTCCAGGCACGCCCGGGCTGGAATCATCACTTTCCATCGCATCAACGATGAACCTTTTAATGAGCTGTTCGACAGTAATGTCTAGCCGACTAGCTTCCCGCTGGAGCTCATCGGCAATGAGTTCTCGCTCATTAAATTCAATCGTAAAAGATAGTTTCCTTCCCACGATGACACTCCTCTTTGACATCTACCTCAGCAGGCCCACGGCTATTTACTTGCTGCTACGTCAACTTCCAGTACAGTAACGTTATTGCAAAGGCCAGCTGGCGGTGCCGACTACAACACCAGCAGCACGTCACGGAGACCTCCACTCCGGGGGCGTGCACTCTCATCCTCCTGCCTGCCAACAGGAATCCGCTCAATCCAAATCTTCTCGGATCCAGGAATACCATCTTTTCTCGCTTCCCACTTATCTGACCCATCTTCTTAAAAGCAGCCAGAACGGCAGCATGAAGCCACCAATCAACAGAGCGCGCGGCTCCGGATCCTCAGAGTAATTCTTAAGATCGAACGTGATAACCATAGCGCTTACGCCCAGGACGATATGCATGGGAAGCCCGAATGCTTCCATCCATCTCCAGAAAAATGCTCCGATAAGAAGCAGGAGCAACGCATTGAGTATGCGATTCAGTAATACGGGATCGAGAAGATCTTTTGACATCACGCCACCTTATTGATTCAACATCTTGTTGATCAGCCTACTCCACACGACCTGCTCAGCAAGCCCAACTAAATGCTTGCACCTCGGAGGTTCTATTGTACGGTTAATCGGCACTGAGGCTTATTCAATCAGGAGATGACAATGAGATATTTATTGCTGATGTCTGCAGGCGCAATGACCGGACTGATTCTGTCGGGACCGGCTGGAGCTCTGTTCGGTGTAGTCGCTGGTTTCGCAGTCAACGCGCTGCAGGAACTCGTTGGTGACGAGGATGGCGACTCCGGCGATATCTTTACGGAGTCGGTGATAAGCGATGACTTTTGCAGTCAACCGTCTACCGGGCTTGGGCCTGGAATTGAGACTGAACAGAACCACTTTGATATAGATGACGGCTTTATGGATACCCTTCATATCAATCCTGCAAGCGGCCTCCCCATGATGGGCGGGGGAATCACTGGTTTTGATGTCGGCGGAAACCCATACGGAACGGATCTATCATTTGATGACACAGGTTCCATCTTTTCGTCAGACGATTTATTCAGTAGTTCGTCAGATGATTTATTCAATACCTCGTCAGATCCTTTTTGAGCACCGTGTCTTGAAGTCGATTGGGGACCGAGTATACCTGTGGTGTACGCCTAAAAGAGGGATACAATCCGGCCTAAGTGATCTCATTTATTTGCTTGCTGCTCACTCAACATAGTGTAACGTCAGTCAGGTAATCGCTACACCACGATAACCCGAAACTGGTTAACCAGGAGAGCACGATGGTAAGCATAAACAGCCTGATCGCTGAGCTAATAAAAATCGCGGAAAAATCTGATGATTTCTATGAGGTAGAAGTTTCAGTTCTTGTTCGCAGACGTGGCGGTCTACAAAGCGAATTCTTCCGCGCCCAATCACAATGGTCCCCCGAGCTGGATGAGGAGAAAGAGGCCGATTCAGAGAGTATGGCAAAATGGTTGTAGACCAAGCTTCATGGCGCCACATACATTTAATGATCAATTTTATTTATGTGGGTATTTTTGCCGGTCTGTTTTATTGCTGAGGAACTATTACAATGTTGATCAATACCTTTTCATTATGGGCCTGTAACGAACACCTACGTACTATCTCTGAAAACTATTTATTCGATAATTATAGAAATCGGTTTTTATGGCCCCAAAAACTGCAGACCCATCGACGATGGCATGAAGAAAGAGAGATAGTTACGCGAGGCAAAAGGGCTTACGTCCCGATTACAACGGAGCAGCAGGTTCAGCAAATAATGGCATTAAATGGTTTGGTGGTATACATCGATAGTCATTACCGGGGAATTCGTCTGGATAATGCTTTCGATATCACGGTCACCGGCGTGAACTCTATTAAAGCCTGCGCCATGGCAATGGAGTTTGTCGTGAATCAGTTGGCAGGTGATGACCTTCCCAGTCAAACATGCCTCGCTCTTCTACCAAGCGTCAAAAAGTCTTTTGGGAAGTCGCTCAGCCACTAGTACCAATAGGTGTAGCGAAGGCCGGAACTTGCTTCTGTCCTTGCGGGGAGTAAATTGCTTGTTTACAGGTTACGTTGTGTGAACTAATCGCATTAGGCATCTGCAGCATCTACCCAGATGCCTGCCATCGACTATCCGTCAATACGTCCTGCTATGACATCGTTGTGACTGGCGTTAACTCGATAGTTGTATGCAATGGCTGTGTCTGTTTCGTCGCAAATCAACCGTACCAAGAAGCCCAAGCTCGCAAAGCAAGTCTAACTCTTTTGCCCCGATCAAGGCGTCTTCGATTCAAGGAAAAATTCAGCTATCTGAGCCTAATTAAGAAATATCGATAATTAGAGCCAGCAAATTCCTCTCGTTCTACTGGAAAATAGTTTCATTGAACTAAGACAGGTAGAAACTATGAGACCAGTAAGTATTGAGACGTTCATTGAAGTTGTTTACACCGACGATGGCAGACCGCCGTCCCAGGCAACAATACGCCGTCGTTGTGCTCAAACTGACGATAAAGGTCAACCGGTCATACCGGGAGCCTTCCGAGATGGAAAACCATGGCGGGTCGATCTTGACACATATTATTCAGAAATGGAGCGCAGGATTCGAGGGACAAACGAGGAATACCTTAGCTCGAATGAAAAAACAATCGTAGATCAACTCGCACAGTCGCTAGCAAACTGATATGGCCCCTCGAAATCGAACTAAAGAAAATGAACGGTTGCTTCCATTCCCTGGACTCTATGTTAACGACCATGGTGTCTATTATGTACGCCATCCAAAAACGCAAAAACAGGCATCGTTGCAGACGAAAGATTTCACGAGTGCCGTGAGGATGTGGCAGGCGCTCAATCAACAATGGACTGAACAAATTTATGATCAAAGATCATCTATTCTAGTAGAAAAGTTGTCAAGCCTCGCTGTTCCTAAAAGTGAAGGCGATAATATTTTCTTATCTGATTATCTTTATAAATGGAGAACTGAAATACTTGGACATAAAAAAGTCAACGGTAGAATCGTATGGGGTGAATGCAAAGTAAGAGCAAAACATGGACCAAATAAAGGTGACGTAATCTCAGATAACACACGTCTTGATTACGCGCGAGATTGCCAACAACTAGAAAGTCGCAACGAATCGAAGTTCGCTCTTTCAGATCCACTTATCAGAAAAAAGATTCGGAAACTCTTGAGTTTTTGGTCTGAAAAGCCAACTCACTACAATGGGCTTCGGAATACTCTGAGCCGGGTTATTGATCATGCGATTGACGCGGATGTCATTCTTGACTCGAATCCTGTAAGAGATATCGATAAAAAATTTGAGCCAAAACGTCAAGTTTTTATTCCTGATGAAGCCTACCTGAAAATTACCGAAAAGTTGAGCGTACATCGACACAACCGACGCATTATGGACGGGACCTGGAGAGCCAAAATTTGCGATTTGATGTATATGATGAGCCAGCAACCTATTGATATTTTCAACCTAAAAGAAAGTGATGGCGAAGTATTTCCCGAGCCAATGGAAATCGAAGATGAACTTGCATTCGGAGTGATTCGATTTTCTCGTCAAAAAACTTCTGTTGGTCTCGACTTATATATGAACAAGGAATTAGCCGAACTCTGGAATTGGCTACTGGCTTTCAAGCGCCGCAATTATGGAACGACCGACTCGTTAATTGTAAACCCATCCTACTTGGACATGAGATCTCGGGGGAAACCGGTCAATCAGCGAACGTTCTCAGAGGCGTGGCGCGATGCCGCTGAAAAGGCTGGGCTCGGCGGAAAATATAGGCTTCAAGATCTCAGAAAGCGCGGTCTGACCGATGAATACGTCAATCAGGGTGAGAACGACAAAGGTGCTCATGAGACCGAGGCAATGGCCTGGCATTACAGGTTGATTGTCCCACCTAAGCGAGCTCGTTCAACCCTGAAACCCATAACCAAGGCACCTGAGGGACTTCTGAAGCCGTAGATCATCTAATCACAGGCTCTATTTAAATAATGTACCGCTATACGCATCTGACTCTTTACAAAAATAGTACGTTAGATCGCAGCAGAGCATTACTATGGCAATTGGTGGCATCATCTTTTTGGTCTAATCGTCTTGAGCCAATGCCGAAAGGACTCATTTTTAGGACCAAGAAAAAGCTTGTATCATCGAATAGTTTTTCACCACCAATGGGTTCTTCCTCGGGACTGCTTGATGGCTTAGATCAAGGTCCGGATCCACTCGGAAACTTTGCAAAACGTATTGCGCCATTGCTCTTCGGCACCTCACCGAAAGAGTTCCCCCGCCCAGCCCAAAATCTGCCATTACAAGTCTTTGCTCCCCCTCATTTAAAGCCGGATTTGGCTCCAACTCGATGGTAATCATAGTGTGCCAATCAGCATCCTCATCTCCAGAGACCCCTTCTAACGCGGTAGCAATTTCGTAACGTTCAAATCGCCCAAGGTGGAAATCTCGATAGCTATCCGTTCTTTCATCGTAGGCCCTGCAATGCCAGCGAAGCCCTGAATAAGCAAGCGCGTGGGGGTGAATCCGTCTATCTTGGCCCTGCGGGTGATTCCATGATCGATAGCGGATATCCAGCAGTTGTTGATTCCGGATAGATTGAACCAATGCTCTGAATAATAGAGGATCAGGTTCAATATGTGGCTGGGGCCCCGAGTCCAGCCAACCAGTAGCTCGTCCTTCCCAAGACGCCTCCAGGTTAAATCTTCTGGTAAAGGCAACGTATTCCACTATGCGGCCAGTGCTGTATACGGGATTAAACCCCAATTTTGGCCTGTAAGTCTTTGCGACTGAATCATAGACGACGTGTTCGCCATGCTGTTCCCGATAGGCTCTGATATCTCTCGATACGTTTTCACGACGAACGTTGAACAAAGCGCTCAAGTCAGAAGCATTGCAGGAACCCTCCCACCACAGCAAAATCTCAAAAGCACGGTATCGATCGTGGCGCGCGAATTCGTGAAAGTCGGTTTTAACAGCCATCGCTGGGTTCCTCCGTAAGAACCTTCCACGCATGGTTGATTTGGTGTGCGATCAATCGTTCCTGTGTGAACCCGGCTTTGCGTGAGCCAAGGTACTCAATCCATGGTGTGATGACGTCGGTCTTTCCGCCCCCTTTCCGCAGGCGTTCCCAGTCGATATGTTGGTTCCGGAAGTCGTGAGCGCTGCCTTTCAGGGCAGAAAGCTCATCTGGTATCGGCAGTAACAGACGTGACGCCCCTGAACTGATCCCCATGCTCAGGCCTGCTGGGTCAAAATCCATATAAGCCGCCAGCGGAATACTGTGAGACTGTGAGGCCTTACGCGCCCACCGCTGGCCATACGGGGTCTGTGGGTCTCCCCGGTAGACCGCCAGCACGCGATCTCTGTCGTAATCGCCAGCGACTTTGAAGAGGGATTCGAAGGCAGGCTTGTTTTCGACCAAAAGCAGGAACCGGGCGTCGACTTGTTGAATCATGGCGATAGGTATTGAAACGAAGGCACCATCAAGGACTGGGAGGTCTTTACCGTTCAGTCTTACACCACGGCCCATTGCGGTTATCAAAAGACGGGTACTTGGTGGCGGGGCGGGTGCTATTTTCTCGTTGGTGGCGGAAAGGGCCACGTCGAGACGGTCACCACGGAAAGCCGATTCAGGCGCCGTCCAGTCCACCCCTTCGTTTCGCAACCAATCCCGAAGCGCTATTCGTGTGGTCCGGTCAATCCGGTACTGATTTCCGACAATTTGCCCGAGCCCGCGCTCTGACAGGTCTTTGAGGCTGCGGTTAGCAGGGAATTGAGTGGCCGTAGACTTCGCAACCTTCAAGGCCTGCATCAGCAAGTTCCGGTTGATCTTCATGCCTGTGCTACCGTCTCGCGGGTTTCTCGTTTGGCGATGAATGAGGCCACTTCGTTGCGGGACATGTGTGCCGGGTAGAGAAAGATGTCGACCAGGTCGTGCGTCCCTGACAGCGCATGACGGGCATGCGCATGGAGATAAACCTTGGCGTATTCGCTTGTCTTCCCTCCAGTCGGTGCGGCGGGGTCCGAGTCCATATACAGGGCGAGGCCATACAACCACTCGCTTGAATCCAGATCTGACACACCCTCAGGTTTCTCTTCCCTATTCCAGAAATGGATGGCGGAAACCGGTTTCTGAGCCGCATGACAGGCGGCCAGCAGTTTCAGGACCATACTGTCGAGGGCCGCAAGAGCGGTCTGCCTCTCGAATTGTTCCGCACTACGGAGGCTTGAATCTCCCCGCTGTACCTTGGGTTTGTGGTACTTGAGCGATTCACTGAGCTTTCCCACCAGTTCGATACAGGCCTCTTCCACGCCGATATCGGATAGATTGGGGGTGGCCAGAACGGGCATAGGGCTGATGGAGCGAAAGTACGGGTGCTGATCGAGAGCATCCCGTGTATTCAACGCCTCAAACCCTGGGCTTTGCCGGAGGTGATCGGCGACCGCCCGGATTTTGCGTGCCCGCTGCTCCAGTTCCCGGACCCGGAAAAGGTTGTCGCGGATGGTGTTCTGGGTCCGCGTGATTCTGTCGATGACTTCCATGCAACGGATATCGAGGTTGCCGATAAACGCCATGATGTCCTGGTCGAGGGTAAAAGGCTCCTCGTACAGCCCGTTTCTCATCTGGTGGTAGCTCTCCACCAATTGAGTCAACTGACGGTTGTACATCTCGTTCTCGCGACTTCTGATCTGCGGATTGCGCTGCATCCCGTAACTGCTGGTCACCCGGTTGTAGATCGCCGTTGAGCTGTCATCGAGAATGTCGTACATCGACAGGAGGTGCTGCTCGACTTCATCGCGTGCCGGGGCCAACTCATCAACTCGGGAGGACATCTTCACGTCCTGGAGCTGGCGCATGGCCAATTCGGCGGCCTGAAGTTCGGAGTTAAGGTCCGTATTGATCGCCGCGATTCGGTTCTTTCTCAGGGCCCCGTCAAACACCTTCTGGAGTTTCTGGTTCAGTCGCAGTCCAGCGAAGCCCTCACGGCGCAGAAGGTGGGCCTTAATCAGCGGTTCAACCCGCGCCATCGACTGCTCATCGAGATCGATACCACTTCGCTCATAAGCGCCCACGACGATATCACGTGCACCGTACAGCTGTTTCAGCAGGTCGAGTAGCGGATGGTGGTCGCCCTGCCCCGGAAAGCCGTTCTGGCTCATGTCAGGCTCCCCTGCCGAGGGACTTGGCTCTCGCTCTCAGGTTCGGAGAGTTTTTCGTTTTCCCCAATGAAGATAATCACATCCTGAATCAGTTCAATGCGGGCGGTAACCTGGTAGATGCTGTGCTTGGCGTTGGCCTCTACCAGCAAACCTTCTTTTACCAGACGCTGGAACAAGCTTTCGAGTTGCTCTTTCACGGCACTGTGTTTCTTGGAGGAAGAGAGTTCACTCAGCTGGGACTGTAGACTGGGGCTCTGACTGACCTGGTTGAGAAAGTCGTGAAAGCGGAGTTCTTCGCCTGCCACCATCGTCATATCGGCATGCAGGGCGTTCATCAGAACCTCCAGCATGCGGACGTAAAACCTTAGATCCTTCATGACCCGTGAAAACATATCGCGGGCCACGGCCTTCACAGTCGGGTCAAACCCCCGGTAAACCAGATAGTACCCTCGACCGGAACTGGTCTCCGCCAGCTCCATGCCCAGATCGCCAACCCAGACATTGATTTTGTCCTGCACCTCTTGCTGTTCGAGCAGTCGGGATTCGGCCGGGAAGGACCACGGACATACCACGGCGCCGCCAAGCAGAGTGGTGATCAACTTCCGATAGGTATCCGAGTGGCCGCTGGCGTGATTCTGCGATAACGATGCAGTGTCCATGGTGGTTACTCCGCTGTAGCCGCGAGGAATGGATTGGTTGGGGATGACGATCGCTGAGGGGGCATTGTCCAGCGGATAAAGCGAAGGCCACCTTTGTAGGGCTCCAGCTTGTACACCTGATGGAACATCCCCAGCTCGCGGTCCTCCATGTCCGGACAGGCAGTCACCAGGCTGATGTTGTGCTGCTCCAGCAGCTCCAGAAGCGCACGCTTGTTGTCGTTATCAAAGGCCCGCAGCTCATCCAGTGCCCAGGTGAGATGAACAGGCTGCTTATTGCGTTGCATGTCCACGAATCCGAGGAATACCACGATCAGAACCAGATAAGTAACGCCATTCGAGGAGACGCTGGCGTCGCCGGAAAGATCTTTATTGCCTGTGATGGACTTGGGTTTGCCATTCTCAATGATCGTGAAACGGAATCGAATCAGGCGCCAAAGGTCCTCAACGGATACGTTAGCTCGGGACACCTCAAAGGTTTCGAGGTAGTTCCGGAGCGTCAATACCAGATCTTCATTCGGCATACTGTTAAGGCCTGCCTCGTCCCGCCAGGCTCTTACGGCATCCGCCAGCGCTTTGATGTCCTTCCAGTAATCCAGATCCTCAAGCTCAAAGGAGACGGTCGGGTCTATACTGGTCAGGCTTTCGAAGGTCAGCGATTGGGCCATGTGCTGGGAAAGCTCACGGTTGAAGCGTCGGATTCGCTTATCGAAGTTCTCCATTGCCTGCCGGTAGATATCGATCTGGTCGAGATTGCCGAACCCCTTCACGAGGGAATCGTGAACGATGGAGTGCTTGCCGCCCTGATAGTAGTCCACCACGGCCCTGGCCCGCGTGATCGTCCGCTCGTCGGTACCATCCCAGTCTGATTCGGCTTCGTGCCAATACTGTGTGCTCGGGGTGCCTGGGTAACGCTCAAACACGGTAGCGAACTCATCCCCCAGTTTTTTCAGGTCTTTAACGAGTTCAGCTTCCTTCTGAACCCATTTTACGTACTCATCGATCAGCTTCTGAGGCGCCATTTCCCGGTATAACGCGAGGGTGCTGTCGTTTTCACTGACCAGCAATTCCAGCCCCTCCGACATGTTCAGAACCCGTATCTGAAGGGCGTTCAGGTTGGACTCATCCGTGTCCTTGGCTCGCTTGAGTTCGTTAATCTTGGTCCCGAGATCGGATTTCACGTTTTCCCAGGTCTTGGTCAGCTGACTCTGGGACGTCCGGCGCTGTCGCTTGGCCGCTTCAAGGTTGGCAATGTCTGCCTTCAGACCGTCCAAAGAGGCATAGTCCTCCTTCATGAAGGTTTGATAGCTCTGGATGGTGATTCTCTTGTCCTGAACCTGTTCTACCTCCTTGGACAGCGAATCGATACGATTTTCAAGCAACTGAAGCTCTTTGGTGTCGATGCCCTCTCCGGACAATCTCTGTTCCAGCTGTCGATTCAGGCGAGCGACGTCCTCGTCACAGGCGCTCTGAGCAGCGTCTATCCCCTCCTTGATCTCGACCAGGCGTTCGTCATGCTCTTTATCGAAGTCTTCCAGTGCCTGCTTGTGAGCCTCAGCCAACGCTTCAACCGCTTTCGCATGCCTCTGTTTCAGTGACTCCAGAGCCCCTTCGGCCTTTGTGTATGATTCCCTTGCCTCCGCAAGCTCGTTATCAAGACGGTGGGTGTTATCGCGGACTGACTGCTGCACCTGCCGTTTAATGTCGTCCAGCGTACTCCGATCGCCTTTCAGCTGAATACGGGCCTTTTTAAATTCGCGCTCTGCTGTTTCCTGTCGGTTCCGTGCCTCTTTTTGACGGGCGTTGGCTTTGTTCAGCTCGCTCTCGGCCGCAGCGCATTCCTTCTCCGCTGTCTCAAGAGTCTGAAGCAACTCCTCACAGCGAGATGACAAGGCTGCGGGCGTGAGTTCCTGCTCGGGGAGCTTCGAGAAATCGATATCGATACCAAACAGGCTTCGGGAATCGGGGTAGTCTTCATCAATGGCTGGAGAGAGATTCTTCCGTAAGATGTCGGGCTGAAGAATTCGACCAAGCGTATCCTCCCATCCGGGCCGATGCTCGTTCAGGAAATAGATCAGAGAATCTTCATTACCGCTAATCAGCCCCTGTACATCCTGAAGTTCGGCTTCGACCTTTTCACTGAAGTCACGGGCTTTCTCGAACCGCTGGTCTACGGCTTCGTAGTGCTTCCGGGCCTTCCGAAATGCCTCGTCGGCATTGGTATTCTCTTCCTGTGTTTCATCGAAAACACCCTGAGCCTCGTCAAGGCCCGCTTGGGCCAACTCAAGCTGCTTTGCCAGTTCGGCGGATGGCTGAGGGTTTGCCCGGCGCTCTTCCAGTCGACTAACCAGATTATCCGCTTCACTGAACGCCTTCTGTTGCTCCGTCCATTCCGATTGGTGATCCTGTACCTGAGCACGGACTTCGTCGGCCTGTTGCAAAGTTCGTTCATTGCGCTGGCTTTGATGCTCCGCGTTGATTCTTTCGCGTTTACAGACCAGATCCCTCTTCCGGTCGTCAGCTCGCTTATGAACCTGCTCAATCTGGTCTGTGATCGGTTTGCGGATCTGTTCGGTGGCACTGGAAAGGGCTTCGTGCTGCTCACGCAGGCCTGTCAGTTCCCTCTTTTTCGAATCGAGATTGGCCAACCTCTCTTCCCAGGCGGGGAGATCTGACTCTTTGTAGGCCTGGTAATCCCGTTCTATGCGATTTTTCTCGGAACTCTTGGGCCCCAGCTCGTCGTCGATGTTTCCGATAAGCTGGCCCAGATCTGCATGCTCATTGCGATAAGCCGTCTCTTTTTCCTCGATCTGCCCCTTGGCGGTCTCGATATCCCGGTCGTGATTGCGAATCCGGATTTCCAGATCGGTGTACTTGTCTCTGGCTGCTACAACGCTGGCAGACAGCTTTTTCCGGGCCACTCGGTGCTCGTCCAACTGAGACTGGAGGATGTCGGCCTTGGGCTTCAGCTTGTCCAGCGCCTGGTAGGCATCGTACTGAACCAATGTTGTGGTCAGGTGGTCGCGGTGAGGAGAGAAATTCTTGAGGATTTTTCTGGAGTCCTCATCCAGTTTCTCCATTGCGTATTCCTGGATGACCTTGGACAGGTCCGCGAACTGCGCATCACGCTTGAACATCCCGGTGAACAGGGGCGTCAATTGGGACATCCGGCTGTTCCGTGGGCACATGCTGAAGTGATAGGCCTTCGGCACGGTCCCGTCGAGGAGTACTTTCCGGTACTGCTGCGTGGTGTCCACGTTTAGGTACTGGATATTTGCTGAACTGAGCCGGGTTAGGAGGGCATTCGCTGGGTGGATGGTGCCGTGTTCGACATCCATGAAGAGGTCTTCACGGTAGGCAGAGTCGATGAATACGTGCCGGTGGCGGGCTTCGTTGGCCCGGTTGCAGAATACAACCATCCGGGGCTCGCCGTGACTCATGTACTCGAAAACCAGGTATGAGCCGGTGCGGGGCAGGTAAAATTCGTTGAAACTGTGATTCCCGTTTCCGGATGCCATGACCAGTCGGCGTGGGCTCTCCCCGTAAAAAATAGGAATCAGACGGAGGAAACTCGTCTTACCCTTCCCGTTTCCCCCACTGATGTTGGTGTGGCCGGTGACGTCCAGCTCCGACGCCATGCCTTCTACATAGCTGTCTATCAGAACGATTCTCTTTAATCCGAAATCCATGGAGCCACACCCTTGCGTCACAAATTGGTTGATTGAATTCAACCAGACTACACCTGTGACGAATTAGCTCATATATGGTTTTATATACAGGTTTTTCGCACATCCGAGCAAATTATCAAGGAAAGCTCAAGAAAGAACTCGACTGGGCAAGCTATGCTGGAATTAAGATCCGGTAGAGTCGAGAGGAAGAGCAGACTAAGGAAGTCGTCGATCGAGCATTTGAAATCCTTAAAAGGGGGACACACATAGTTTGACCGGTTTTGGTAGAACCCTAAATATGCTTTTTCCTAACCGCCATGCCTGAGATTGACTAAGTGCGTGCGATAGTAGAACGGGATCAGATTCACTTAGAGCCTCGCAACCCGGGAAAAATGGAAAACTTAAAGGCACTGGTTCGAAGGTAGCAACTGTTAAAACTGCTGCTTTAACTGCATCGCAATGGAGAGGCCCATCATCCAGCTCTCGGACACTAAACGTCATGTCGAGGGAATTTTTGACTGGCACGGATCGCACGTTTTTGACGAACAAATTACCTTGGAAGGAACCAGAAGTCGGGGACTCGTTTTCGCAGTTATTTCGCAGTTATTTCGCACCAAAAAATGATCAATAATTGACCAGCGTAAGATGCTAATATAAAAGGGAATAATGGAGGCGCGGGTCGGAATCGAACCGGCGTACGCGGAGTTGCAGT
>TARA_R110002094_G_scaffold26640_1_pt1 | contig 24273 bp, 23 predicted proteins | sample TARA_R110002094 | Tara Oceans TARA_R110002094 (sample SAMEA4397409) | marine metagenome | biome: Polar Biome; feature: [MIX] marine epipelagic wind mixed layer (ENVO:01000061); material: water (ENVO:00002006), including particulate matter (ENVO:01000060) such as... | depth 10-100 m
TAAAAGTATGGTCTACGCGACAACTACGTTGACAAACACCGCCCGTGCGGGGCCTGACAAGGCCAACGGCCAGATGACGGCCGTGGCTGGCGTTTCAATCCGCAGGCCCGTGCGGGGCCTGACCGGTGTGCTGATCGCAATGGGCCCCTCGCCAGTGTTTCAATCCGCAGGCCCGTGCGGGGCCTGACCTTCAAGCGGGTAGCGCCTGACTTTGCGATGGAGTTTCAATCCGCAGGCCCGTGCGGGGCCTGACCACAGCGATAACAGCAGGATCGGCAGCGGCCAGAGTGTTTCAATCCGCAGGCCCGTGCGGGGCCTGACCGCCCGGGCCGGATGACTTCAACGGCGTTGATGTGTTTCAATCCGCAGGCCCGTGCGGGGCCTGACCTCCAGCAGGGGCCGTGCGACTTTGCTTGCATGGAGTTTCAATCCGCAGGCCCGTGCGGGGCCTGACACGCACCGCTACGCAGCATTTTTCTTCTTCGGGATTGTTTCAATCCGCAGGCCCGTGCGGGGCCTGACGGGTGGAGACGCACTACCTGACGCTGGGCTATGTTTCAATCCGCAGGCCCGTGCGGGGCCTGACGGCTACCCCGGGCAGCGTTTACATACGTGATCATGTTTCAATCCGCAGGCCCGTGCGGGGCCTGACCAACCATGTGCTCTGTTTCGGTCAGCGGTGGCAGGGTTTCAATCCGCAGGCCCGTGCGGGGCCTGACACATACGCCTCTCGCAACTTGTTAACAGCAGTCTTGTTTCAATCCGCAGGCCCGTGCGGGGCCTGACTTCTCGCCGCTCAAACTCTGCGACCCTGGCCGCAATGTTTCAATCCGCAGGCCCGTGCGGGGCCTGACGCCCGGAGGCTGCAAAGAAGGTTGATATAGCGGCGTTTCAATCCGCAGGCCCGTGCGGGGCCTGACAACCATGACCGCATACAGTGCGTTTGTAGCCAAGTTTCAATCCGCAGGCCCGTGCGGGGCCTGACAAAACAAAAGGCATACCGCGAGAGGCTGAAAGAGTTTCAATCCGCAGGCCCGTGCGGGGCCTGACGCCGTTTAAGGACCATTTGATGCATTCTTCAATGTTTCAATCCGCAGGCCCGTGCGGGGCCTGACTGGCCTTCAAGTGTTTGGCCTTGGTGATGTTGGCGTTTCAATCCGCAGGCCCGTGCGGGGCCTGACGGGGCGACTTGCCAGAGCCCTTGCCCGTCTCGATGTTTCAATCCGCAGGCCCGTGCGGGGCCTGACTGGGTCTTTGCAACCCAATGTGTAGGCTACCAATTATCGATCATTTCCGCGAATCAACCGGACAAATGCGGAATAAACATGGCTGAACGCAAAGCATGGGAATAAGCATAGGAAAATCAAATTGTTAAAGAGCTGCGAAACTACCAGGAAAAAGCCGGTAGCTTCGGGTTCGCAGAATTAAAGTATGAGGGGACCGTTAAGATCAAGAACGGCTTTCGCACCTATGTGCTCAACTCGTTTTTGCCATATGCGGCCAAGGTAATAAAACCGGAGACTGTCGTAGTCTGGATCGATAATGTCACACAGGCGTTGCTTTAGTAGAGCCCACTGCGCAGGATCAACTTCAATTTCAAACACTGAATACTGCACTCGCTGGCCGAAATCCAAACACGCCTTACCTACGCGCCGTAAACGCCGGTTTCCTCCCGCCACTTGTGTGCTTACGTCGTAACTCACCAAAACCATCATAATGCTTTTCTCACTTCCAGAGAAACGGTGGGTAGGCGTCCAGATCCCCGCGCAAATGTCGCGCCAACAACTGAGCTTGTAACGCCGGAAACAGACCTACTGGCCCCTTTTCACCTAAATACAAATGTTGAATCTCTTCACGCTTGCGCTCTTGATAGGCTGTAAGAACTGCCTTGCGGGCATCGTCCGTAAGAAAAACTGCCCCGTTATCCATCTTCCGAAAATGTTTTTCGTTCAGTTGCTTGCGGTTAATCATGGATAGCGCAAGCCTGTCGGCAAGTACCGGCCTGAACTCTTCAACCAGGTCTAAAGCCAAGCTCGGCCGGCCGGGGCGGTCACGATGAAGAAAGCCCACAGCAGGATCCAACCCAACACTTTCCAAAGCAGAGCGGCAGTCATGGGTCAGCAAGGTGTACAGGAAAGACAGCAAAGCATTAACAGCATCAAGCGGCGGTCTACGCGTCCGCCCATTAAAGCGCATCGTGGTACTAGGTACGCGAATCAAGCTGTCGAATACGCCAAAATAAGCCTGTGCTGCCTCGCCTTCCAAACCACGCAAAATCGTAACGTCGGTTTCCTTTAACAACCGGTCAGCAATACGTTTTAGCCTTTTATGCGCATGTTCAATGGCCGCTTTGGGAATCGGTGAAAGCTTCTCCCCATGATCACGCAAAGCACGCCCTAGCACCGCACGTTGGTTAAAAAGCTTGCCCAGTAAGAGGCTGCGCACGATGGCGGCACACCCTTCCTGGCAGTCTGTCCGTCGGTATTGCTCCCGTCTCAACAGTACATTGCCCGAGACAGGGCCTTCCACTCTGGCCAGAAACTTTCCGTTGGGGCTTAGATAAGCGACACATACTCCTTGCTCGGCGCAATAACCCAGCAAAGGCGGAGACACCAGAATACGACCTATGCAGACGATACTCTCGAGCATGTGGGCAGGAAGACGCCCTTTTATTTCGCCAGCCACCTCCATAACAATATTGGCACCTTCTTTTCTCAGCCAGGCGCCTTCGGTAGTTACATAAAGGGTGTTTAATTGACGACGCATTCCTCACTCCTTGAGCTGCTTCAGCAACCATGCGTTTACTTTGCTCTTGCCACCCAACAAACGTGGCTGGCATAGCTCAATCAACGAACAGTTATCGCACCTGTCAGATAAATACTCAGCTGTCGGCGTAGAGCCTACATCCATCATGCGCTTGGTTGACTGAATAACTTCCACTGTTAGCGCACGCAACTCATCATCAAACAAGACAGGCTTTCGGCGGCGCGTTTTCCCGTAATACAAAGCTCCATCAGGTACATCACGAGCAAACATCTCCTCCAGACAGAGCGCTTGGGCACAAAGCTGCACTTCATCCGCTCGATGCTTTTTGGGCTTGCCTCGTTTGTATTCGATGGGAAATATCCGTTCTCCAGTGGAGTCTTCAAGGAACTCAACCACGTCGGCAATGCCACTTATGCCTAATTCATGGCAGATGAGCGGCATAGCTGTAGCCGTTCGGACACCATGGCGCTGCTCTGTCGACGGCTGATCTGCACGCTCATGCAAAAGCCGGCCCTCAGCTGTCTGCCTGTTTTCCGCCCATGCCTGCTCAAGGTGAATCAGCCCGCACTGCCGCGGACAGTAAAGATAGTGTTGCAAGGCAGACAGCGGAATCAGATATTCATCTTCCATGCCGACCCCTCATCAGATCAGTTCACGCACACTCACCCCACCGGGTACCGCTTCGCGGTCTATCGATACGCGATAATCAGTGAAACTGCGTGCTGGGGTATCAGCCTCGCCTTCAACCCTTTCCACCTTTACGGTGTCAAATAACAGGTGAGAAGGAGCATTGCCCATTGGGTGTTCGTGTTGAAAGACTATAAGCTTGCGTGCTGACATTTCACCACGCGCGGCTGAGCGGTCATGCTCGAACATGTTTATCAGGCTTCGCCACAACAGTTCGAGATCATCCTCTGAGAACCCGGTGCGCTCAGCCAGCTTGGCTGAAATGAAACCATGCGCACGATACAGCCCATAAGGAATGATGTGCTTACGCCCCATGGTGCGGTTGTCGCCGCTCTGGTCTTCGGCTTCCTTCTCGGTGGTCACGGCCATCCGAGTAATAGACACCTCCAGCGGCACTACAGGATCAATGGAGCTTGCGAATGCCATTTGAATGGGACCTCGTACCTGGCCACAGTTCACCCCAGTAGTCATTACGGCGCCAAATGTTCTAACGTCAAAAAAGTTGACGCACATCCAGTCTGTCAGCTCTTTGGCCTTGGCTACATCCTTGGGAAGCTTCTTGTACCCGTCCTTAGCGTCTGGCGCTATTTCCAGCGCTTTCCAGGCCAGCTCATGTTGCTTGTTCAGTACGCTTTTTTCCTGCATGTAGATGGCGTAGCCTGAGCCGCCCTCTTTTTCCAAAGAAACATAATTGCGTATCTTTCGCTTGAGGCACACATCAGTAACCAGTCCCTGATTGGTTTCAGGATCAAGGCGCGGCAAATTGCCGGCATCGGGATCCCCATTAGGGTTTCCATTGATCACATCAAACAAATAAACAAACTCATAACGGTGCTTGATCGCGCTCATAGTTCTGCTCCTTGCTCGGTTTCGTTGTCCGTGTGTTGCGTCTCAGTACGATTGAAACGGCTTTGCGCCTGATGGTAATAGCCGATGGCAAATCGGCCCTGATCCTCAATCCGCATGCTACGTGGGAACTCACTGCCGAGGCCCGCGATGATCTCCGCGATATCTTTTTCAAGGTTATGCGCAAACCCCGGTTTATCCTTGCGCACTTTGGCCAAATGATTCTGCGTATTGCGCAGCAGCATCGGAAATACCGAGGCCGGTGTGGCAGATGCAGCGCCGTAATATCTGTCGCGAATAGTCGCGTTTACTTGCGTTCCCAGCGCAGCGCGTTGGGCGTTTTCCAGAACGGCAAATAGCCGCCCTAAACGGTAACCAGGGTTACCGGCATCCTTGTTGAGACTCACAGGCACCTCCTCATTTATTCCCTTAACACCCAGCCGCTTATCGCGGGTCAGAACGGCCTTGCACAAAGCCACACGTACACCACTGACGTCACCATCGGCACGCATGCGCATGATTACGCTGCTAAGCAGGCTGCGTGGATACCGTGACCCAGTCAACACAGCTCGAGCAACCTCGCCAGCCAACTGCGGCGCGACATCTTCCGACTTGCTCCTGCCATCGCGACTTGGCGCAGTCGCCAGTAGCAAACGCCAGATCGCGGGTTCATTTTTCCAAGGCGCTGGTTGCAGACTCAGATCGTGGTAATGCTCAGCCAGACGCTGTGCAAAAGAAACCAGATGGCCAGTAAACCAGAAGCGCACCGAGAGCCTGGATGCATTGGGCGCCAAACCCAGGACGTGTAGCTGGGTGGTGTCTTCCAGCGATAGCGCCAGCTCCCGTAATGGCCGGCCAGCACTGACAGCATCTAGCACTGTACGCAGCTTTGCTGCTTCACTTGCATCATCTGCTGGTGGCGACAGCAGGTCAGCAAAACACCATTCGGCACGCTCTGCCTGCTCGGCATCAGCAGCTGTGGCCCAGAAAACTACCGTTGCGTCACCTATCTGCATGCGTTGCCGGTTGTGCTCATCGCGGCGCAATAAATGATTCAATACGGTGGTGTACGCAAAGGCAGCCGCCTCGGAAACAGGAGCGTTCTCTCCCTGACTTTTGCCATAGGATGAGAAAGAATCCAGATTGAAAGAGACTATCGAGGCGCCGGAGCTTTGCGCACCATTCACACCCTTTACTGCTGGGTGCAGGCGCGCCAGAGGTCTGGTCTGGCCGGTAACAAGACATAACCCCGCACTAGCATCCGTTGATGCCAGAAGGTTCGTACGAACTCGCAGCGCGCTTGGTGTCTCATGCAGGTAGCTATGCTGTCCGTCCAGGCGAAATACCAGGTTGGCGTCCAACATATCATCGTTAAACAAAGGCCCTTGAAAGTCGGCCGGTTGCCAGTGTTTGAGGAAGGCAACAAATGCCTGAATGGACGTGTCTTCGATCTCAGCAAGCAGGTCGAGATGAAATGACTTGAATGCCTCATGCTCGTTGCCCACGCGCTCACTAGCCTTGGCGCTGACGCCCAGCACGTAGCTGCTTTTATCCCACAGAAAATTTGGCCTGATCCCAGCCGTACGTTTTTCCGGCTGTGGCACCGTCATGCTTTTGGGCAGGGTTTTCTTGCCGACCTGAGTCAGGTTTGACTGAACATCCACTACCTTGCCCGCGGAGTCCAGTATCAGCGTGTAGCTGATCTTCTCCTGGCTGTAACCAATGATAGGTACCGCATTCCTGACCGCCAGCCTTTCGTAATAATCATTCAGCGCCGAGAGAATCATTTTTTTACCTCTTGGGCGTTGAACGGCGGCACCTCAATCAGACCGTCGCGCATGGTGGCGCGGAAAAAGTGCGGCGTCATGCCATCGGCAAAATCGATATCGTGCAGCATCCAGCCTAAATCGATATTGCCCTGCAAAGAGGCATCGACCTCTAGTTCGAGCTCATCCGTCTCCAGCAATACAAAGCTGGCCGGGAACTCACGTACACCCAGACAGGGAGCGTGGAAATGCTGACCCTTGCGTGCTCTGCGGTTAAATATGTCAAGGTGCTTACCTTCCGAATCACTACTATCTGCCCGGTCGGTCAGCTCAAAATGAGCCTCAATAATATAAGCCACATCACGTAGTACAGTGGCAGCCCGCTGCTGCCGCTCTTCATCTACAAAGGAAACCAGATCATCGGTTCTACCAGCCTTCAATGCTTTGCCGACACTGGCCGAAGAGAGCTTGTTTCCTACCTCATTGCGCCTAATAGATTCAAACCGAATCGGTTTGATTACCTGTATGCGATCAATCACCCAGCGAATCGCTGGCTTCCAGTGAATCGCTTCGATAATCCCCCGGGCGGCTGAGGGCGTAATGACGTCGTAAGAGACGCGCTCCACTTTCATTTCTGGCCGGGTAAAGCAGGCTCGCTCACCCCAGACTTTTAGTCGAATTCCGTAGGCCATCAGGCCCTCCTTTTCGATTCAAACTTCCAACTAGCTCAAACACTGATCACCATAGTAGCCTTTCGCTAGCAATGAAAGCAGGATTATCCCAGTGCAGTCCGTGGCTTTCGTCATACAAATCCGGATTGGCCAGCGCCATAAACTGCTCGCCATATTTTTCCGGTTGCACGGCCTGTACCGCGCCGACTCGAATAAGCTCCGCAAAAGCTTTCTGAGGGACCTGCACCAGATAAGGTTGCAACTGACGTGCGATTTTTCCGCAGCCTTCGGCAAACTCCAGATCGCGCAGCGCGCGAACCGCATCTTCGTCCCAGGGAACAATAACCGTCTTTTGTACGCTATCTATCATCCGAAATTCGTTCGCCAGCATTTCGAACGGCAACCCTTGCAATTGCGCTGCTTCAATCTGCCCCAGCAGATTGCGCGCATCCAGTTCCTGCGGTCCTTTTTGCCAGTACAACAGTTGGAAGTAACGACGGATAGCTTCCAACCCCAGGGGGTCATCCGGTAACTGCCGCAAAATCTCTCGAGCTGCTTGGGCGTATTGCTTTAGCTCCGGCGGCGGTGCCCAGTCAGGATTCTCCGTAGCAAATATCGAAACCACGCTTTGGCTCGATGCCCGCCGGCCCTCGCGATTACAGCGCCCGGCAGCCTGTGCAATGGAATCCAACCCGGCCTCCGCTCGTAGCACCTGGGGGAAGTCCACATCGACCCCAGCCTCGATTAACGAAGTTGAGACCAGCCGACATGGCTCACCGCTCAGCAAGCGCCTGCGCACTTCGGACAACACGCCACTGCGGTGCTTGGCACACATGAGTGTGGTGAGATGCAGTGCACCGCCTGCCGGCAAAATTGACTGAAACAGGCAGCGTGCATGTTGGCGGTTATTGACGATACAAAGTACCTGCTCACTTTCTGTCATCAGTTGCGCCAAACGCTCATCTGAGAGCGTGCCCAAATGGCGCACTTCAACTCGCTTTAACGCCAGAAAAAGCTTCTCAGGGTCAGGTGCCAGCTCCCGAACATCACACAAACCATCGACGAAATCCGGGGCCTGCAAAGCAGGCTGAGTAGCGGTACAAAGCACCGGGCTTACCCGGTAATTCAAGGCCAATTCGCTCAGTGCCGTCACGCAAGGCTTTAGCAGCTTGATTGGCATCGTTTGAGCCTCATCAAGTATTACCACGCTACTGGAGATGTTGTGCAACTTTCGACAAGTCGAAGGTCTGGCGGCATAAAGACTTTCGAAAAACTGTACTGCGGTCGTCACTACAATAGGCGCGTCCCAGTTCTCCATCGCCAATCGGGTTTTCTCCTTGGCCTGCGCGCTCTTACCGGTTTCATCAATTAGCGAGCTATGGTGTTCCAGCACAGCATCACTGAGATCACCCAGCGCCCGCCGGAAAACGGCCGCGTTTTGTTCTACGATACTGGTGAACGGAATCACGAAGATAACCCTTCGCAAGTTGTGAGCAATAGCGTGATCAAGCGCGAACGCAAAGGAGGCGAGCGTCTTGCCTCCTCCAGTGGGCACCGTCAAAGAAAATATTCCAGGAGTATGCAAAGCTTGCTCTCTAACGCGCATGAGAATATTAGCCCGCAGCTTGTTAACCGGAGTATCCGCCTGAAAGCCATCCAAAAATCCGTCCAACCGGCTTCGAAGCGATAAAAGCGTAGGCTGGGAGTGCGTACGCAGCAGCTGCTTTTTTTCCAACTTATGGTAATAAGCCTCTGTATCCAGAAAGTCCGCATCTACTAGAGAGGAAAAAATCATCCTTGCTAAAAATGCCAGTTGGAAAAAGCCTCGCTCTCCGACCACTTTGAACTCTTCAGGGGGAATTAGGCGAGCGGGCAGGTCAACTTCTTGCTGCCAAGCAGCTTGAAGTCGAGGCAATTCCGCCAGCAACCTATTTCCCAACGACGTGCGCTCACCTGTGTCCCGTCCGTTGGCAAGCCCCGCATGATGGCCGGCTATACCATAAGCCAACAACAAACCCATTCCTCCAAACCGCTCAACTGCGATACGTGCACCCCAAGTTGAGTGATCGACTTTGCCGTAATCACCGGCCAACCGAGCTTGAAACTCGTCAGTATATTTACCCAAATCATGCAAACGCCCGGCAGTTCTAGCCAGTTCGCCTGCACCGAAATAGCTTGCGGATTGAGCAGCCAGATTCCCCACCTCAAGCAAGTGCTCTGCCAATAACTGCCAGTCAGCTTTATCTGCCTGCAGGCCCGAGTGCGCGAAAAAATTACTCATCTTCAATTCGCCGACAAGAAAGATTGATGCGCGCTGGATAGCTCGTATTCCAGCGGTTGAGCTTCAGATGTATTTTGAAGCAGTAGCGGAGGTTTGGCGTGGGCCTCCCGTATATTCCAATACAGCGACTGCTTGCCTTCGTCTGTGACGTACTCGACCCGCCCAGCCTTCACTAATACCCGGCAATGCTGCAGGTAGTAGATATTGGCCCGCTTTGAATGAAGGATGGTTTTCAGATCGGAGGGGGAAAAGTCTTCCATGACAGGCTCCTGCGCCATAGTGCCAAGATGCCACACTACGCTTGGTGCCACGCCTCGTCTAGCTGGAAAATGCACAACCACACCAAAACAAAACCAAAAAAGGGCAGAACCAAGTCTGCCCTTCCTTCAGTACCAATCAAGCATGCCTGGTATTACATCTCCGGCATCAGCACCGTGTCGATCACATGAATCACGCCATTGCTGGCCTTGATGTCAGTGGCGGTTACGGCGGCGTTATCGACTTTTACACCGTCAGTGGCGTCAATCGTCAGTGAGCTGCCCTGGACGGTTTCGGCGCTGGTCATGCTGACTACGTCAGCGGCCATGACCTTGCCTGCTACCACGTGGTAGGTCAGTACGGCGGTCAGTTTGTCCTTGTCGGCCAGCAGGGCCTCCAGGTCAGCCTGAGGAATCTTGGCAAAGGCTTCGTCGGTGGGTGCAAATACGGTGAATGGACCTTCGCCTTTCAAGGTGTCTACCAGACCGGCGGCCTGCACTGCGGTGACCAGGGTGTCGAAGTTACCAGCAGCTACTGCGGTATCAACGATGTCAGCATCGGCTTTCTTGTCGCCATGGTGATCGGCGTACACAGGTGCTGCTACCAGAAGGCTGGCGCTGAACACGGCAAACATGATGTGGCGGGCCCGCTGGGTGAGGCGTTGGCCGAGGTGTTGAGTGAGTGCAATCATGATCTTCTCCAGAAACGTGTTATGTGAGTTGCACTACCTTTGTACAGGATCTGTATAACTAATCCATTCTTGTACAACTCATGTTACACACCTGTCTACCACCTAGACCTTGAAGCACTCCGCCAAATGGGCGGTGATACGCGCGGCGTCCTGCGGCTTGCTGTAAAGATAGCCCTGGCCGATATCGCACTTCATATCCCTGAGCAGCTCGTGTTGTGCCTGAGTTTCGATGCCCTCGGCAACGATGGTCAGGTGCAGGCTCTGACCCAACGCGATAATGGCTCTGGAGATGGCGCTGTCGTGGGCGGAGCCTGGCAAGTCGGCCACGAAGCCCTGATCGATTTTCAGGGTGTTGACCGGCAGCCGTTTGAGACGCAACAGGGAGGAATAACCCGTACCGAAATCATCGATGGAAAGCCTGACCCCCAGCGCCCGCAACGCATCCAGCGTTTCAATGCAGCGATCACCCTGCTGCATGATTTCACTTTCGGTGAGCTCCAGCTCCAGGTGCTCTGCCGGCAAGCGAGCGGCCGCCAGCGCGGTTTTGACGTTGCCGAGCACATCGCCGCGCTCAAGGGTGGAGCCAGACATGTTGACCGCGACACAGGTCAACGGGTAACCCGCATCCAGCCATTCGCGCATCTGTAAACAGGCCTGGCGAAGCACGTATTCGTCAATCGGAATCAGTAAACCGACGTGCTGCGCCACTGGCAAAAACTCACCGGGGCTGATCAGCCCGCGCACCGGATGCTGCCAACGCACCAGTGCCTCCAGCGCAACCACCTGGCCACTTTGCATGTCGACCTGAGGCTGGTAATAGACCTGTAACTGTTGCTGTTTGATGGCCTGATAAAGGTCCGACTGCAATGACATCTGCCGCCGTGCCTTGTCCGTCAGCGCCTGGGTATAAAACGCGTAGGTATTGCGGCCGTTGGCCTTGGCCTGGGACACGGCGGCGTCGGCATTGGTGAGCAGCTCGGCTCCCTCTTCACCATCATCCGGGAAAATACTCATGCCCAGGCTGACGCTGAGATGGATGCTGTGCCCTTCTATCTCGAAGGGTTGGCTAAAGCCATTCTGTAGCCGCTGGGCGATGGGCGTTATGTCGTCCGTCTCGGTCAGGTTCTCGACCAGCATGACAAACTCGTCACCGCCCAGACGCGCAAGCGTGTCTTCCTCGCGACACAGACCCAGCATGCGCTCGCCAGCCACACGCAACAACTCATCCCCTGCGGTGTGGCCCAGGCTGTCGTTGACGGTCTTGAAGCGGTCCAGATCGATAAAGATCAACCCCAGGCGCTGTTCGCGGCGCTTTGCCCGCACCAGCGCGTTGGTCAGTCGCTCGACCAGCAGTAAGCGGTTGGGCAGGCGCGTCAGTGGATCGTGGTGGGCAAGAAAATCGATTTCCTGGCGCGACTGCTTGAGCACCGATATATCGGAGAAGACCGCAACATAATGCGTCAGCTCACCTTCTGCGCCACGTACCGCATTGATCGTCTGCCACTGGGGATAAATCTCCCCATCCTTGCGTCGATTCCAGATTTCTCCCTGCCAGGTGCCAGTAGCGGACAACGCTTCCCACATCTCCCTGTAGAACAATTCATCATGCCAGCCGGACTTGAGCAGGGTAGGCTTTTGCCCAACGACCTCTTCATGGGTATAACCCGTGATACGGCAGAACGCATTATTGACGTTGACGATGCGATTGCGGCTGTCGCTGATGACCACCCCTTCATTGGTACTGTCGAACACCACGGACGCCTGCTGCAACCGCTCGCTGTTGAGTTTGTGCTGCGTCACGTCGCAGACAATGCCGACCATCCGTGTTGCTCTGCCCTGAGCATTGCGCACGGCCTGCCCACGAGCGGTTACCCAGATATAGAAACCATCGCGGCGGCGAATGCGGTGGGTGTGCTCCAGGCGCTCGGTCTCGCCCTTGAGATGGCGGCGCAAGTCAGCCACCAGTGACAGGCGATCTTCAGGGTGCAGATGCTTGAGCCAGGTTTCCCGCTGATTCATGTTGAAGTCGGCCGGATGACCCAGAATCAATTTGCAGCGATCGGAGAAATACAGCTCGCCAGAGAGGATATCCCAGTCCCAGACGCCGTCGTTGGAGCCCAGCAACGCCAGGTCGAAGCGTTCCTCACTGCGTTGCAGTATCTGCTCCTGCTGCTGCCGGCGACGCAAGTGATAACGCATGGAATAGAACAGCAATGCACCGGTTATCGAGACAAACAACAAGCCTTTGAACGTCTGCATGCGTTGCTGGGTAGCTGCTTCCACACCCGCCCACAGCAACAGATTGTCACTGAACAGAATCCACAGGATAGCTACAACCATATATAAGAGAGCGATGTGCCCGGCGCTGCGATTGGAAGTCATGCATTACTCATCGGTGTAATCAGATGTTGAAAGCAATATAGCATCCACCGATTGTCTGACGGTCGTGTCATTTGCCAGCATCCTGGGCCATAATCGAAATTCCGGTGTTTTCCGGGATTGCTGAAAGAGGAAAATAAGCCCTATGTGGTATCAAGGTTTACTGCAACTCAACGGCTGGCAGATTCTGGCCGTCACTCTGGTTCTGACGCATGTCACCATCGTCAGCGTCACAGTTTATCTGCATCGCTACTCGGCCCACCGTGCACTTGAACTGCACCCGGCGCTGCAGCACTTTTTCCGGTTCTGGTTGTGGCTCACGACCAGCATGAACACCCGCGAGTGGACGGCCATCCACCGCAAGCACCACGCCAAATGCGAAACCCCGGAAGACCCCCACAGCCCAGTGCACAAGGGTCTGACTACAGTACTGCGCAAAGGCGCGGAACTGTATATGGAAGAGGCGAAGAATGAAGAGACCCTGCGCATCTACGGCAAGAACTGCCCGGATGACTGGGTCGAGCGCAACCTGTACAGCCGCTTCCCGCTGGCGGGTGTGACACTGCTGGCGATCATCAATCTGGCGCTGTTCGGCGTGCTTGGCATGACCGTATGGGCAGTGCAGATGATGTGGATCCCGGTCATGGCTGCGGGTGTGATCAACGGTTTGGGCCATGCGCTGGGCTATCGCAACTTCGAATGCAAGGACGCCGCCACCAACATCATGCCCTGGGGCATTCTGATTGGCGGTGAAGAGCTGCACAACAATCACCACACCTACCCCAACTCGGCCAAGTTGTCGGTCAAGAAGTGGGAGTTCGATATGGGCTGGATGTGGATTCGTCTGTTCAGCCTGTTCGGGCTGGCCAAGGTGCGCCGCACTGCACCTATTGCCCACCAGGTCGAGGGCAAGCAGACGCTGGATATGGACACCGCGATGGCGATCCTGAATAACCGCTTCCAGATCATGGCGCAGTATCGCAAGCTGGTGATCAAGCCACTGGTACAGCAGGAAATGCACCGGGTAGACGAATCCGTGCGCCACCTGTTTCGTCGTGCCAAGCGCCTGCTAAGCCGCGAAAGCAGCCTGCTGGATGCTCATAACGAAGAGAAACTGCAGCGCGTCCTGGCCGAGAGCCAGGCCCTGAAGGTAATTTACGAGAAGCGCTTGGCGCTGCAGCAGATCTGGGGCCGTACCAGCGCCAATGGGCACGACATGTTGCATGCCCTGCGCGATTGGTGCCATCAGGCGGAAACCAGCGGTATCAAGGCGCTGCAGGACTTTGCCATCACTCTGCGCACCTACTCGCTGCAACCAGCGCCGAACCTGGCGCGCTGATTGACTATAACTCTTTTGTGCGGGTCGCCACGGCCCGCGCAAAAGCGTTAGACTCTGGACTTTAGCCAATCGCATTTCATGAGGTTGCAAAGGATGCGGACCTTCTTCTCCGGCCTGGCCCTGCTGCTCGCAAGCCCCCTGCTTCTGGCATCGACTATCTACAAGTATGTCGACAGCAATGGCGTGGTCACCTATACCGATAAAGCCACCAAGGGCGCCGAGGTCTTCGTGTTTCGCGATGCCATGGTTGAAACCTTCGAAAAAGACGTCTACGTCACGACCAACAAACATCCTGGTGGCGAAACCCTGATCGTCCACAACGATCTGTTTGCACCGGTTGAAGTCGAGTTGAGCATTCATGGGGCGAAGAACCTGATCGGCGTCCCGGACAAACCAGTGCGCTGGGTGTTGCAACCGCGCCAGCAAATGCGCCTGCTGACCCTGGCACCCAAGCCCGGCGCTGGAACCCCGAGTTACAACTACAAGCTACGCCACGCCGTGGGCGACCCCCGCGCCCAGCATGCGCTGACGGATTACCCGCTTCCCTGGCAGGGCGGCCCCTTCCGCGTGACCCAGGGGCCGGGCGGCGGCTACAGCCACACCGGGCCCAAGGGCCGCTATGCCATCGATATCGCCATGCCCGAAGGCACACCCATCGTCGCAGCACGCCCTGGCATAGTGGTGAAAACCGAAAACAACCAGTCCGGACGCGGCACCAACCCTTCCGGCAACTTTGTGCGGGTGCTGCATGATGACGGCACCATGAGCGTATACCTGCACCTCAAGCATCGTTCGGTGGTGGTACATGAGGGCCAGCGTGTGGGTGCTGGCACCTTGCTCGGCAAGTCCGGCAACACCGGCAACAGCACCGGCCCGCATCTGCATTTTGTAGTTCAGAAGAATGTGGGCCTGGATACCATCTCCATTCCCTTCGCCTTCACCCAGGCGGTGGATCGGCTACCCAACTTTGCGGTGGGCGGCGAGCCTTGAGAGCTTGAAAGCACTCACGGAGTGCTAAATACCAGACAACAAAAAACCCGCCGAAGCGGGTTTTTTGTTGTGGGAGGCAGACCTTATTTGATCTTGCCTTCCTTGTACATCACGTGCTTGCGAACGACTGGATCGAACTTCTTGATTTCGATCTTATCGGGCGTAGTACGCTTGTTCTTGTCGGTAGTGTAGAAGTGACCAGTACCGGCAGAAGAAATCAAACGAATCAATTCACGCATGGGACTGCTCCTTAAACTTTTTCGCCGCGGGCGCGCATTTCAGACAGGACGACATCAATGCCGCGCTTGTCAATAATACGCATACCTTTGGTGGACGTGCGCAGACGCACAAAACGCTTCTCTGACTCTACCCAAAAACGATGGTGCTGCAGGTTAGGCAGAAAACGACGCTTGGTTCTGTTGTTAGCGTGGGAAACATTGTTCCCAGTCACTGGACCTTTACCGGTCACCTGACATACTCGAGACATGGTTAACCCTCTCCAACCACTTGCCCAACCCGAACTGGTTGGAAGCCATAAAAAATGTATTTTCCAGCCGGGGCAAGCCTTTATGCCGACCTGCAAATGCATCTGTGCAGGCGCAGCCCCGAGAAGAGCGGAGCTTTATATCAAAAGCAGGCCCCGCAAGCAACGACTTTTGATTATTTGTGCTTTACAGCAAGCCCCGCTCGGCGAAGGAAACCGGCTCGCCATCACCCACCACCAGATGGTCAAGAACGCGTATATCCACCAGCGCCAGCGCTTCCTTCAAACGCCGTGTCAGCATCTGATCAGCCTGGCTCGGCTCGGCCACACCCGACGGATGGTTGTGCGTGAGAATCAGGGCAGCGGCGTTCAGGGCCAGCGCGCGCTTGACCACCTCACGCGGGTAAACACTGGCGCTGTCCAGCGTGCCCTGAAACAATTCCTCAAAGGCAATCACCCGATGCTGGTTATCCAGAAACAGGCAGGCAAACACCTCATGCGGCAAATGCGCCATGCGACTGCGCAAGTATTGGCGCACCGCACCGGGAGAGGTCAAAGCCGTGCCGCGCTTGAGCTCTTCGAACAGATGCCGCCGGGCCATTTCCATCACCGCCTGCAACTGCACATACTTGGCCGGGCCTAATCCGGGATGCCGGCAGAAGCTGGGCATGTCAGCCTGCACCAGCGCTCGCAGACTGCCAAAGCTGGCCAGCAGATCCCGCGCCAGATCCACCGCGCTGCGGCCGGGAATACCGGTACGCAGAAAGATCGCCAACAACTCGGCGTCGGAGAGCGCCGCAGCGCCTTGGTTGATGAGTTTTTCCCGTGGACGTTCAGCCAGCGGCCAGTCGGTAATCGGCATGCGCATTTCCCTGCTAGTCGAGCACGTACTTCCTGTTCGTGCGGTGTAATATGTGCCGAGTATAAAAGCTGATGCCGAGTGGGTCGATACCCACCTTCACAGCGCAATAGCGGCCCTGTGCTAGTATCGATGGGCTGAAACGGGTTTGCCGAGGGTCAGGAGTCAAGCATGCAACGGTTGGTTAACAAACGGGTTCTGCTGGGAGTCAGCGGTGGCATCGCCGCCTACAAGAGTGCCGAGCTGATACGACGCCTGCGCGACGCCGGGGCTGAGGTGCGCGTAGTAATGACCCAGGCTGCCCGCGAATTTATTACCCCGCTGACTTTGCAGGCGCTGTCCGGCCATCCGGTGCATGGCGATCTGCTTGACCCGGCCGCCGAGGCCGCCATGGGCCATATCGAGCTGGCGCGCTGGGCCGACGTGGTGTTGATTGCGCCAGCTACTGCCGATCTTATGGCGCGCGTGGCCCAGGGCCGCGGCGATGACCTGCTGACCACACTGGTGCTGGCTACCGATGCGCCGCTGGCGCTGGCGCCCGCGATGAATCAGGAGATGTGGCGCGATGCGGCGACCCAGGCCAATCTCGATACCCTGCTGCAACGCGGCGTCAGAATCTTCGGTCCAGGAGCGGGTGAGCAGGCCTGCGGCGACGTGGGCCCTGGGCGCATGCTCGAGCCGACCGATATAGCGATGAAAGTCGCTGACTGCTTTGAGCGCGGCAGCCTGACCGGTCTGCACCTGCTGATCAATGCCGGACCCACACGCGAAGCGATCGACCCGGTGCGCTACATATCCAATCACAGCTCCGGAAAAATGGGCTTCGCCCTGGCTGAAGCCGCGGCCGAGGCCGGCGCACGCGTGACTTTGGTGGCCGGCCCGGTCAATCTGCCTACTCCGATGCGGGTCGAGCGAGTGGATGTGGTCAGCGCACAACAGATGCTGGAGGCCTGCCAGGCGGCGCTGCCCGCCGACGTCTTTATTGCCTCCGCCGCGATAGCCGACTATCGGCCTGCCCAGTGTGCCGACACGAAGCTGAAAAAAGATCCACTGTCCGGCGACGGTATGACCCTGAGCCTGGTACGCAATCCGGATATTCTGGCGACCCTGGCATCGCCTGGCACCGATCAGCCCAGGCCCTGGTGTGTGGGGTTTGCCGCAGAAACCAATCAGGTGATCGACTACGCCCAGGGCAAACTGCAGCGCAAGAATCTGGACCTGATCATCGCCAATGACGTCAGCCAACCCGGTATAGGCTTCAATAGCGATGACAATTCAGTGACCCTGATCGACCGCTCGCTGCAACAGCACCATCTGCCGCAGGCCAGCAAACAGCAACTGGCCAGGCAGATCATTGCCTTTATAGCCGAGCAACTTTCTATAGCCAAACAAGCTATAGCCAAACAAGCTCCCCGGACACCTTAAGGACCGCGCATGCATGCCATTCAAGCCAAGATAATCGATCCACGCCTGGGCCAGCAGTGGCCCCTGCCCCAGTACGCCACCGAAGGTTCGGCGGGCCTGGATCTGCGCGCCATGCTTCAGGAGCCCCTGTGCCTTGAACCTGGCCAGACGCAACTGTTACCTACCGGGCTGGCGATCCATATTGCTAATCCTGGCCTGGCCGCGATGATTTTGCCGCGCTCGGGCATGGGTCATAAGCACGGCATTGTACTGGGCAATCTGGTCGGCCTGATCGACTCCGATTACCAGGGCGAGTTGATGGTTTCCTGCTGGAACCGCAGTCAGACGGCCTTCACCATAGAGCCCGGCGAACGCATTGCTCAGTTGATTCTGGTGCCCGTCCTGCAAGCAGAACTGGACATCGTCGACAGCTTCGATAACAGTCAGCGTGGAGCCGGTGGATTCGGCCATACTGGTAGCCATTAACCATTCCTAATGAAGTGGGCAGGGAGGCGGTACGCAGTGATCAAGCTAAAAAAACAACAAACGGCCAAAGCGGGTTCAAGCTTGCCGAGTACCCTGACTCCACTACTTCTGGCGCTGGTTGGCCTGGCATTGGCCGCCGCACCTATCTGGATCGCCCTGTTCGGTTTGGGTAGCGAACGCTACCGCACAGAAATGACCAATGCCTATGCCCAACAGCAGACGGCGGCGCTGAACCAGAGCATCCGCCAACTGGATGCCGACCTCAGCCGCCTGGCAGCCAACCCGCAACTGCAGGTCGCATTGCAACAGGGCGGTAGCGCCAGCATGCAGCGCCTGCTGCGCTACAACCTGGCCGGCAATCTGGCGATCTACACCAATGCCGTAGGCCGTGCGGAAGTGACGGACGCACAGGACGCGCCGCTCAGTTTCGCCGCACTGGACATGATCCGCCGCGCGGAACGCAACATGCCGGTGCCTATGGAAGTACACCCGGTGGATGGGCAATGGCGGCTGTATGCAGTCAAACCCCTGCGCGCTTCTGAAAACGCGCCGATTGGCGGCACGCTGATCGCCATCTTCGAACTGCAGCGCCTGACATCCGCATTCCCGGCGCTGCCTGGCGACACCGGCCAGATCCTGCTGACGCAGACCTTCCCCGGCGCCTCCGCACAAGCGCTGTATCAGGCCGGCAGCGGCTTTGGCGATCCGGTCTCCGCAACCTCTGTCAACCCGCTATGGACTGTACAATTCCAGGCCGGCCCCGCCCTGAGCAGTGGCATGGTCAATCCGCTACTGTTACTGGGCGCGGTGTTATTGGCACTGCTGGGCCTGATGGTTGGCCTGTGGCAACTGCAGCGCAGTTGGACTGCCCGCCTGAACGCCGATGCCGATGTGCTGATTCAGCTTACCCAGGGCCATAAGGCCGCCGGACTTCGCCTGGGTCCACTGGTGCCCGTGGGCCAAAGCATCATGCAACTTGCCAGTGGTAACGGCCGCACCCTGGGGCCGAGCCCGGAGCGCGAAACCGCTGGCAGAAAGCCGTCCAAGCCGGTGGCTGATCCGATAGCCGCCAGCACGGGTTTTCTGAACAAGGATATTCTCGATATCGACATCGTCGACAGTGATGATGACGCCTTCGGTATGTCGGGTGAACCGAGCGGACCGCTTATTCCCGAGATACCTGCGGAAATTTTCCGCGCCTATGATATCCGCGGCGTAGTCGGCAAAACCCTGACCGAAGAAGCGGTTTACTGGTTGGGCCGTGCCATTGGCAGTGAATCCATTGCAGCAGAAGAAAGCAAGGTGGCGGTCGCCCGCGATGGCCGGCTCTCAGGCCCGGCCCTCAGCGAACAATTGATTCGCGGCCTGGTGGACAGTGGTTGCCATGTGACAGATCTGGGCATGGTGCCCACCCCAGTGCTCTATTACGCCACTCATACCAGCGAAGCTACCTCCGGGGTCATGCTTACCGGCAGCCATAACCCGGCCGACTATAACGGCCTGAAGATCGTTATCGCCGGCCAGACGCTTTCCGAGCAACGCATCAGCGATCTGCACCGGCGCCTGCGCGAAAATGATCTGCACGACGGTGCCGGCAGCCGTCGGCCATTGGATCTGCTGGATGCCTATCGCCGGCAGATCACCGAAGACGTGGTGCTGGTGCGCCCGCTCAAGGTGGTGGTTGACTGTGGCAACGGCGTGGGCGGCGTCATCGCCCAGCAGCTGATAGAAAGCCTGGGCTGCGAGGTGACGCCGCTGTACTGCGAAGTGGATGGCACCTTCCCCAATCACCACCCCGACCCCGGCAAACTGGAAAACCTCCAGGACCTGATCGCAGAAGTAGCGCGCCAGGGCGCGGACATCGGTATCGCACTGGATGGCGATGCCGATCGGCTTGGCGTCGTGACCGCCAAGGGCGAGATGATCTATGCCGACCGGCTGATGATGCTGTTTGCTGAAGACATCGTCACGCGCCACCCCGGCGCGGATATCGTCTTTGATATCAAGTGCTCGCGGCGCCTGCCGATGCTGATCAGCCGCATGGGCGGCCGCCCGGTGATGTGGAAGTCAGGTCACTCGCTGATCAAGGCCAAGATGCTGGAAACTGGCGCCTTGCTGGGTGGCGAGATGAGTGGCCATATCTTCTTCAAGGAGCGCTGGTTCGGCTTTGATGACGGCCTGTACAGTGCCTGCCGACTGCTGGAACTGATGTCGATCCTGACGCAAAATAGCGCAGAGAGTGGCGACATCTTCGACAAATACCCAGTTGGCCTGGTCACCCCGGAAATCAACCTCACAGTCGGCGAGGCGCGCAAATTCGAGATCATCGAAGCGTTGCGCAAGCAGGCGGACTGGGGCACTGGCAAGGTCTCGACCCTGGATGGCATACGGGTGGATTACCCTGCCGGCTGGGGCCTGGTTCGCGCGTCCAATACCACCCCGGTGCTGGTGCTGCGTTTCGAGGCCGACAAGCCTGAGGAGCTTGAGCGCATCAAGCAGCTGTTCCGCGAGCAACTGGGCAAAGTGGCCAGCGATCTGCAGCTGACATTCTGAACAAACACCTGCCCGCCCCTGTCTGACGGGGGCAGGCCCTGATTTCCGTTGCCGGGCTCTCCCGGCAATGACTGCCCCAATAACTGGAGAAACAGACAGACCATGTTGAGTCGTGACGCCGCCACACAGGTATCCCGGGTTCTAACCGAAGCATTGCCCTACATTCAGCGTTTTACCGGCAAGACCATCGTGATCAAATACGGCGGAAATGCGATGGAAAGCGAGGAGCTGAAAAACAGCTTCGCGCGCGATATCGTGCTGATGAAAACCGTGGGAATCAATCCCGTGGTGGTGCATGGCGGCGGCCCGCAGATCGGTGATCTGCTCAAGCGCCTGAATATCGAAAGCCAGTTTATCGAGGGCATGCGCGTCACTGATACGCAAACCATGGATGTGGTGGAAATGGTCCTCGGCGGCCAGGTCAACAAGGATATCGTCAACCTGATCAACCAGCACGGCGGCGCCGCTATCGGCCTGACCGGCAAGGACGCGGGGCTGATCAAGGCACGCCAGTTGAAGGTCACGCGCAATACCCCCGGCATGGACAAACCCGAGATCATCGATATCGGCCATGTGGGTGAGGTGGTGGAAATCAATACCAAGCTGATCAATCGGCTGGTGTCAGACGATTATATTCCGGTGATCGCGCCTATTGGTGTGGGCTCCGACGGCGCCTCCTACAACATCAATGCAGACCTGGTAGCAGGCAAGGTGGCAGAGGCGCTCAAGGCTGAAAAGCTCATGCTGCTGACCAATATCGCCGGCCTGATGGACAAGTCCGGCAAGGTACTGACCGGCCTGACCACCGCCCAGGTGGACGCACTGATCGCCGATGGCACCATCTATGGCGGCATGCTGCCGAAGATTCGTTGCGCTTTGGACGCGGTGCAGGGCGGCGTCAGCAGCGCGATCATCGTCGATGGCCGGGTACCCAACGCGGTGCTGCTGGAAATCTTCACTGACACCGGTGTGGGCACGCTGATCACCAATCAGAAACAGGACTGAGATATGCAGCTGGGAGATTTCAGCTTCAGCCACAGCTTGCGTGTGCGCTGGGCCGAGGCGGATATGCAGGGCATCGTGTTCAATGGGCACTATCTGACGTACGCCGATGTGGGCATTACCGAGTACTTCCGGGCCATGGGCCAGGCCTACAGCGGCGAGACTGGCGTGAATGGCAGCGACTTCTTCGCGGTAAGAACCCTGCTGGAATACCGCTCACCAGCGCGCTTCGATGAGTTGCTTGACGTGCACGTGCGGATCGCCCGCCTGGGCAATTCGAGCATGCAGTTTATGATCGGGATTTATCGCGGTGAAGAGCTGCTGGTGAACGGTGAGATCGTCTATGTGCACGCTGATCAAAGTACCCGGCGCCCCAGCCCGATCCCTGCCAGCTTTCGCGCGGCGGTGATCGGGTTCGAGACCTTGGCACCCGACGGCGCCTGAACCGCGCCGCCGCTACCACGGAGCTATCAGGTACCGCTGTCGCTGGCACCTAACAGATAGCCAAGACGTGCGCGCTGGTGGACAAAGTTGGCGCGCACTTCCTTGATTTCCGCCTGCTTGGCTTCGATCAGCCGCTCCAGACGCTGGGTCTCAGCATCGGCATGGGCCAGGTCCTGCAGAATCTGCGGATCAATCTCGCGGCCAGCGCGCTCCTGCACGGCGGCGCGCTCCTGCAAACCTTCGCGCTGATCTTGCACCCCGTCAATCTCGCTGCGGGCTGCCTGGATCAAGCTCTCGATCTGCGCCAATTGACGGGCATGAGCACGGTCCAGATCTGCCTGGCTGCTATACAAACGCAATAAGGTGGTATCGGATTGCCGCTGCCGGTCCTGAGCTTCCCGCGCTGCGCGGTTGGCTTTGAGTTCTTCGGCAGTAGGTGCGGCGGGTATCACCTCACGGACACGGCCGTTGGAATCCAGCACCTCATAGCCACGGCTGACAAATTCAGGCGGCACCCGATTGCCCAGTACCGTCACGCCCTTGTCGTCGACATAACGATACAACTGGGCCTGACCAAAAGCAGCACTACAGATCAGCAGCCCGGCCATCACGCCGGCAAAAGACCTCAGCATAAATCAACACCCCTGTCCCTGGAGCCGTGGCTCCCAGTGCATATCCCGACAACCTGCGACAGGGCTGCCGAGTTAAATGCCGAACTCGTCGCGGTACGCCTGCACAGCTGGCAGGTGGTGGCGCAAATCGGCGTCTTCTTGCAGAAAGGCGAGCACCTGGGTCAGGGAGACGATACTGACGACCGGAATGCCGAAATCGCGTTCGACTTCCTGGATCGCCGACAGTTGACCCTGACCGCGCTCTTCGCGGTTCAGAGCAATCATCACTGCTGCCGGCTCAGCGCCTTCAGCCTTGATGATCTCCATCACTTCCCGCACGGCGGTGCCTGCAGTGATCACATCATCGATGATCAACACCCGGCCCTTCAGAGGCGCACCTACCAGGCTGCCGCCTTCGCCGTGATCCTTGGCTTCCTTTCTGTTGAAGCAGTATGGCACATCGCGATCAAAACTTTCAGCAAGGGAAACGGCTGTCACGGCCGCCAGGGGGATGCCCTTGTAAGCCGGGCCGAAGATCACGTCGATATCATCAAGTTCACTGTGAACGAAGGCCTGAGCATAAAAGCGACCCAATCGCCCCAGGGCCGAGCCGGTGTTGAACAGGCCGGCATTGAAGAAGTAAGGGCTCTTGCGTCCGGATTTCAGCGTGAATTCGCCAAAGCGCAATACCTGTTTATCCAGAGCAAAACGTATGAATTCCCGCTGATATTCGTGCATTGCTACCCTCTTCTTAACAAAATCCCCTCAGGCTCGGTTATCATACACGTTCGATTTTGGGGGAGCCATGTATGCGAATTATCAGTCTGAATGTCAACGGCGTCGAGGCGGCGGCCGCCCGGGGTCTGTTTGACTGGCTGCGCACACAGGATGCAGACGTCATCTGCTTGCAGGATATCCGCGTTACTGCCCCCGAGCTGGAGCAGGATCCCTACTGGATCGACGGCTACTGGCAATACTGTTTCGAAGCGGAAGTACCTAGCCAAGGCGGCGTGGCGATTTATACCAAAACCGCCCCCAAGGCGATCATCATGGGGCTGGATTTCGAGCTGGCGGATCGTTACGGCCGCTACATCCAGGCCGACTTCGACAAGGTCAGCATAGGCTGCCTGTTGCTGCCCTCCGGGCGCAATGGCGACGCCGACCTGAATCAGAAATTCAAGTTCATGAACGACTTCACCGGCTACCTGAACAAGCAGCGGCGCAAGCGTCGCGAGTTCATCTATTGTGGCTCGCTGTACAGTGCGCATCTGAAGCTGGATGTGAAAAACTGGCGCGATTGTCAGAACGAGCCGGGCTTCATGGCACCGGAACGCGCCTGGATGGACGAGATCTTTGGTAATCTGGGTTATGTCGATGCGCTACGTGAAGTAACTCGCGAGGCCGAGCTGTATAGCTGGTGGCCGGACAGCGAACAAGCCGAGAACCTGAATCTGGGCTTGCGCTTCGATTATCAGATTCTGACCCCCGGTTTGCGGCGCTTTGTGAACAATGCACAGATTCCCCGCAACGCGCGCTTCTCGCAGCACGCGCCGGTGATTATCGATTATGACTGGACGTTGAGTATCTAAGCGAAATTGGCTTCTGCCGGGAAATTCGCGGCGGGCCGCCGCTCCCACAGAGGCCGTCGCTCCCACAGGATCAACCGCCCCACTGCTGAACCAACCCGGTAGGAGCCGCGGCCCCGCGGCGAAAGCTTGTAGCTTGTAGCTTGTAGCTTGTAGCTTGTAGCTTGTAG
>TARA_R110002094_G_scaffold125219_5_pt1 | contig 23632 bp, 20 predicted proteins | sample TARA_R110002094 | Tara Oceans TARA_R110002094 (sample SAMEA4397409) | marine metagenome | biome: Polar Biome; feature: [MIX] marine epipelagic wind mixed layer (ENVO:01000061); material: water (ENVO:00002006), including particulate matter (ENVO:01000060) such as... | depth 10-100 m
ACCGGCGAACAGATGCCGTCCGCCAGCTTCGGAATTGAGCATCGACAGGGTCTCACCAAGAAGATTATAGGCGGTCGCCTGACCTTGAGTCCGGCCGTCACCCAGCAACTGGTAAATATTGGGATCCATACTGCCGCGCGCCTCTGTTGCGACGCCATCCATACGGGTCAGGACCTGATCGGTTATGCTCAACCGCAGTTCCACCAGCGTTATGCTGGACTGATAGGACTCAAACCGGGCCAGATCGCCGCGAAATGCGACAGACAGGCTGCGTTCTGTGCCAAGACCGGCATAGGTCTGCGATTTCCGCCCCGTTGCAAGCTGCTGCTCAAGCCCCTGCATACCCTGGCGCAACTGAACTATTTCCCGGACAACACCGGACGAGCGCGAACCGACAAGTGGATCAACCATGCTATATCCTCAAGACCGCGGCCAGCAGTTCCTGAACCACCTGCATGACGCGGGCATTTGCCGCATAAGACGTCTGTAATTCGACCAGCCGGGCCATCTCGGCATCGATCGAGACTTCGGTCCCCTCTGCGAAACGGTTCTCCAGAATGTTGACGACACTGCGCTGGCTGTTTGCATTGCTGGAGGCCTGTGCGGCTTCGGCGCCGCGACCTGAAATAACCTGATTGAGAAATGACCCGATCGTGCCACTGAACGGCGCAGAGGTGCTGCCGATGCCGCCATCTGCAGTAAAGGAATTTACAGAACTGGTGAGCGCATCGAACATAAACAGCGGGCGCGTGGAATCGCCATCCAGCGTCGCCGGGCTGGTGTCATAGACGACCAGCCGTGAATTGTCTTCGATCAGGTTGGCGTTTACCGTGATGCGGCTGGCAAATCCGGTGAATTGCGCTGTCCCGTCAACGGAATTGGAAAAGGGCTTGCCCCCGCTGTCAACGAAGAACGGCAGCGCTACCCCTTCATCGGTCAGGGATGCAGTACTGATTTCCGCATTGAAGCTGACTATATCAACCGCATTGACCACTCCATCATCGAGTATTCTGACCGTATTGCCGCCCTGGTCGGAAACCTGAAACCGGCCTCCGAGCGCCGATTGCATCTGTGCTGCGGCAGACCCCATACCACCGGAAAAATCCAGTCCAACGACACTGTCATCAGTGCGCCCGGTGAAATTGCCGGACAGGGGCAGTGAAGAGGGATCATCGACTCGCACAAAACTCACCGTGCTGGTCTTGCCGCTGGAGACATCAGTGTAACTGAAGCTTGCGACATTTCCCGGCTGCAGCCCGCTCAGGTCCAGATCGAACCCGGCCTGTGTTCCGGAAGTGACTGCATTGCCCGCCTCGCTGCGGTTGCCGATTGCCGAAGCCATCGCCGATGCGAACTGATCCAGTTGTGCCTGTGCTTCGACCAGAATGCCATCTCTGAGATCGCGAGCCGCGGCAATCGCACCATCGCGCAGCAGGCCTGGCTGCAACAGATCCACCTTGGATCCGCTGACGCTGGTCATGCTGATTGTACCAACGCTGCGATCATCCGGATTGATGCTGTATCCGGCTTGCGGCGTCATCTGGCTGCGTCCGTCAAATTCCAGAACAGCCGGCATGCCGTCAAACAGGCTGGCTCCGCCCGACGTGGTTATCCGCACGCCACCCCGGTCATTTTCGGTCACGCGCACATCCATATAGTGCGCCAACTGGTCGATATAGATATCCCGCTGGTCCTGAAGATCGGCAGTGCCGCTCGCACTGTTGGAGTTGGACAGGATCTGGTCGTTGATGCGTTTGATGTTCTGAAGCGCGGCGTTCATTTCATCCACACCATTGCGCATGAAAGTTTCATTTTCCTGGCGCATCGCCTGGATATCGGCACTCAGACTGTTGAGCTGGCTTGCCAGCACCCGGCCGGAGGTCAGAGCCTCTGCCCGGGTGACATAGCTCTCCGGAGTTGTGGACAGACCTTCCAATGCGCCGGTAAAATTGCTGAACAGGGCATCAAGCCCGTTGCTGCTGCCCGGTGTTCCCAGCAATTCGTCAAGCCGTGACTGGTAGGAGCTGATTCGGTCTGCATAAGTGCTGCTGGCACTTTCCGTGCGCAGTTGAGCCTGTATCGCCACATCAAGAGAGCGCTGAATGCGGGTTGATTCAAGACCGACAACGCGGCCGTCCTGAACAATGGATGACTGGTCGAGCGTCTTTGCGGTGTAACCGGGTGTATCAGCATTGGCAACATTGGTTGCCGCAAGCTGAAGTCCGCGCTGGTTCGCGTTCAGCCCGGAAAGGGCCATGGAAAGCGCTGACGACAGGCCCATTTTCTAATGCCTCCTGATGGGGATCATGCCCACATCTTCACAGCTCCGATTTTCTGTTACCGCACCATATTCAGTGCTTCCTGAAGCATTTCATCCGCAGTCGAAACGATCCGGGAATTTGCCGAATAGGCCTGTTGGGTGACAATCAGCTTGGAAAATTCGTCAGCGATATCGGTGTTGGAATTTTCCACCGACTGACCGACAATTGACCCTGTCGAACCGAGGATCGCCTGACCGGATTCCGAGGTTGCCTCGAAGGCACCGCCATCCAGCCGCAGCAGACCATTATCGGCATTGAAGGAGACCAGCGGGATATCCACGATATTGAGGCTGAGACCGTTGGAATAATTCGCAACAATCGTGCCACCGTCGGCCACCTGAACGCCTACCAGCTCACCGGATGACAGACCATCCTGAGAAAAATCATTGACCTGCACATTGCCGTTCGGATCATCATACTGTGTCAGTCCACCGACGCCATGGACCAGATTGACGTCGCCAAGCACGTTGCCATCGACCACCAGGCCACTGAGTGTGATCTGGCTGATAATGGGATCCAGAGTACCGTTGGCACCGAATGTGTAGTCCTGGCCGATGTTGCGCCACTGGGTCTCTGTCCCTGTCGCGTCCGGATTTTCCAGATAGAACATATTCCACGTTTCGGTTCCGCCATTATCCTTGCTGTCCACCTTTGCCCAACGGAACTGCATGTTCACCGGGGAGCCGTTTTCGTCAAAGACTGTAATCGCGCCGCCACTGACGGAACTGCTGATAAAGGTCGAATTGTCATTGGCTACAACCACGCCGGCGGCCGGAAGATAATCTCCCGCCGCGATGCCGAATTTATTTGCAGTCGCTGTGCCGCCCACGGTCAGGGATGCTGTCGATGAACTTGCCACAATGGAGATGTCGCCCGTCAATGTGTCAACGCTTGCGGACACACCGGACAGCGCTGCAAGAGCGGAGTTCAATTCGTCCAGCGTCGAGACCTCGCCGGCACCGGTTCCAAAAGTAATGGTTTGCGCCCCGGCCTGGGCGACTTCAACGGTCAGTGTCTGGCCCTGCGACACAGCATTTTGTGACAACAGGTTGGTGGCTCCGGTACTACCCGCAGACAATCCGAGTTCGTTCAGGACCGCCGTCGTCGACCCACCGCCGATATTAATGTCGGTATCTGCATCTGCTGACGTAAGAATGAGTTCATCGGACGTGCCCAGGCTGGCCGTGATGCCTGTCGTACCGGACACAAAATTGATCGAGGCCTGCACGGTTGCGGCATCGTCGGTCGGATTGATGGTTATGCTGCTGCCGTTCAATTCCAGCGTGCCTCCACTGGAAGACAGAGCTGAAATATCCGTCGTGCCCGACACCACAGCCTCTGCATCCGGCGCCAGCAAGGCGCCATTTCCGGTCACCGTGCTCGCTGCCGTGGAGGAGGCTCGCGGGTCAGCGGAAAAATTGATCGGATTCAACAATTCGCTGTTTGGCACATCGGCATTGGCATTGCCGGTCAGCGGAAAACTTGCAAGGTTGGCGCGGTACTCGATTTCCTGGGTGGCCCGGGCCGGCAGGAAGTCGTTCGACAACTGGATGAGATCAGGCACGCTGCCAACCGGATTGCCGGTGGTCGGATCAAGTTCCAGCCCTTTCAGATAGTAGCCTGATCCGTTGACCAGATAACCTTCTGCATCGATCGTAAAGTCTCCGCGCCGTGTATAAACATCTGTTCCTGAAAACAAGGCTCTGTTGTCACTGGTGCTGACCTTTTCCTGAACCAGGAAATAACCATCGCCCGAGATCGCCATGTGCGTGTTAATCGAGGAGGCGGCAATATCACCCTGCACCGTTGCGGTGGAGCGCGAAAACATCGAAACCGACCCGGCAGTCTGGTATTTCGGACTGTTTGAGCCACCGGTCACCAGATCGGAAAACGCCGTATCCTGACGTTTGAAGGCTGTGGTCTGGGAATTGGCAATGTTTCCCGATATATTTTCCAGCGCAAACGACTGTGCCCGCAAGCCGCTCACCGCAGTATTCAATGCCCCAAAAATACCCATGACAGTTCCTCTACTTTACCCAAATGGATGTCAGCCATGATTATCGGCTGCTGATCCTTTGTGTGTTTCAAGTGTCGTGCCAGATTTTTAAGTTAATTAAATCAATGTCTTATATAAAATCAATCGCCGAATCGGTAATAATCACCCTGCACTTTTTGCGCACAAGCCTGCAATTTTTGCCGCTTGCCGCGCAGGGCACAGCTATCGGCTGCGGCCATTATATGAAGGCTGAAGGCCGGATCCGTTCACTTTCCCCGGCGTTCCTGCCAGCGATCTTTCAGCTGCATTCCCCAATACACCAATTGCGTGCCGGCCCGTCCGGCCGGGCCGCCGCCCCAGCGCGCTTTGAACGGTTCAAACAGCCGCCAGCGGTCATCGCCATCGGACAGCGCGGCGGCAACCATATCGGCTCCCATGGCGGTCGTACTGAGGCCATGACCGCCAAACGCAGTGCAGGACCACAGACCGGCTTCCAGTTCACCGATAATCGGCATCTTATGAACGGCATAACCCATCAGCCCGGACCAGGCGTGGCGAATTTTCAGATGCGACAATTGTGGATAAATCTCGACGATCTGACGTTTCAGCAGTTCTGCCAACCGGTGTGGCTGGGATTGTTGCGTGGTGATGCGGCCGCCCCAAAGCAGGCAATCCTGTTCGATACGCCGGTAGTAATCGCTGGCCAGCCTTGTGTCGGATATGGCACCGCGAAACCGGATTGCCTCATCAAGCGCTGCACCAAGACCTGCGCTGCTGACCACATAGGTTGCAACCGGCAGAACGGCACTGGCAAGTGGTCGGTAGAGAGGACCCAGATAGGCTGATCCGGTCAGCACCACCCGCTTTGCGGCAACACTGCCCTGCGGCGTAGCGACCAGCCAGCCGGCACCGGATTTCTCCAGCTTCACCGCCGGTGTTTCCTCAAACAGCGTGACGCCGCCTTGTGCCGACAGGAGCTGTTTCAGCCCCAGCGCATAGGCCAGCGGATCAATGGTGAACGTATCGGGATCAAACAAGGCATGATGATAGGTGTCACTGGTCAGCTCTGCTGCAAGCTGCTCGCGGGAAAGCACAAAATAGCGCCTGTCATGAACCTTATTCATATAATCGGACTGGCGTTGCAGCTGGTCCGGCGCGTTGTAGCGCAACACTTGCAGGCGGCCCTCGCCCTGAATGACGCCGTCCATCGCCGTCGCCCTTGCCCGTACGAACTCGGCGCCCATGACGCTTTGCGCAAACAGCGCCTTGGCATGATCCCTGCCAAGCTTCCGGTCGAGAACACCGAGCGATTGCGCAAATCCCGGCGAGACAAATCCGCCATTGCGCCCGGATGCGCCCCAGCCAACCTGCTCAGCTTCCAGCAACACGCAGGTCTGCCCCTGCTCGCCGAGCCGCAGCGCCAGAGTCAGACCGGCAAGACCCGCACCAACAATACAGATATCGGTCTCTATGGTCTCCGCCAGCGCCGGCAATGGCACGGGCTTTGGCTGCAGACGCTCTGAATAGTAGCTCACCGGGTAAGTCATCGAATTAGCCATGTTGCATAAAAATTAACGACAACTCGCCACGAATTTGGCTTAATCGCAAGGACGAATGGTATCGATCCGATTTTGAGAGGCAATAATGGCGAAAGCACTGCGCAATGGCGTAACGGCGCTGGAGGCAACGACGAAGGTCACATTGGCCATTCTGGCGTTGGCAAGTGGCATCTACACCTATCTTGGTGTGCGCGGGTTGCTGGATGGCACAGCCAATCTGGTTTTTTTTGGTGCGGTGATTTATTCTGTAGCGGTCTCCGTCGGAATTTATGCCTTCTGGTCCTATCTTATTCGCTTCGCACCTCACCTGCGCACCTCCTCCGGGCGTGGCCTGCTGTTCGCAGCCATTGGCCTTGGCAGTGTCATGATCATTGCCATGTCATCCTGGCTGAATGCCGCTGCCCTTGCTGGCAGTGCAGCGCTGGAACAGCATCTGGCAGTGACCATCGAGGATTACCAGCAGGATCTGACCGAGGCGCATAATAATGCACTGGCGGCACAAAGCCTGTTGCCGGATATCCAGCTGGCGGCAGACCGCTTTCAGCGTCTTTCGCGCGAAGAAGAAGCCTCAGGTGCGCTCACCGGCACATCCGGCTCCGGCACCGTGGTGCAGCTGCTGCGGCAGATGTCGACCCAGCTTGACGGTCTGGCCAGAGAGATTGAAGCTTCCCGCACACCGGTAAAACAATTGTTCGAGCAGGGCGGAGAGCAGCTCAACCGCATGCGCCGACTGGTTTCGGCCGCCGGACCCATTGCCCCGCGTAGCGATGCCTTTTCAGAAGAAGTGGTTACGTTAACCGGTGTTATATCCTCGCTGCAGGAAACTTCAATTGCACCGGCGGTCAGACGGGCCGCTGACGATCTGACCCGCACCTTTATTGCGCCTGTAGCCGATGGCCGATCCCGTGATCTGGCCCTGCGCCAGAATGAAGTGGTGGACCGCGTGCAAAATGCGGTGGCCGGTCAGGGCGAAGCGCTGTCCCAGGCCGCCAACGAAATTCTGAGCCGCGAAACGGTCAAGCCCAAACGCTTTGTGCCGCTGTCCGCACCTGAAGCCGTGCTGCGCTATGCCGGTGATTTCCTGCCCAGTTGGGCAGGCGCCATTTCGATTGATCTTCTGCCCGCCGTGCTGATTTTCATTCTGTGCATCGTCCACGCCGCCATTCGCCGCGAAGAAGACCCGGATGCCTTTGAAAACACCATGACCGCTGCGGATATGGTGCAGGCACTGTCACTGTTTGATCGTCTGCAGGATCACCGCCGCGATCGCCTGCGCACAGAATTTGATCGCGATCGCAGCCGTGAAGACCCGGGTCCCGACGAGGTTCAACCCGATGATCCGAAGATCGCGCAGATCAAGCCGATTGATGAGCGCGGGCCAAGGCGGCGCTGAGCAATGAGTTACACCGAGACAGATCCGGCTGACGAAGCGCACGTCAAAACCGCGTCAGAGCGCATTCAGGACGCTCTGCTGTGGCTGGTGTTTCTCGCCATGATCTCTGCTGCAGGCTATGTGCTGATGCTGGATTACCGCTATTTGCAATATGAAGACCGGCTGGCAGGTATTGAAGATACGCGCGAACCGGTGCCGATGATGCCGGTCAGCCCCAGCGATCAGATTCGGCCCTATGTGCCCGGCTCTCGCCCGGTCGGCCCCAGCCGGGAAGCACCTGATCTCAGTCCGTTCAAAATTTCGCCTGATATGCCGGAAAGAGAGCCGATGGTGTTCAGCAGCGACGGCAATGGCGCTTTGCTGGCATTCGGCACCATTTCACCAGGCACGGCTGATATTTTCGAACGTACTCTGGATAGCCTCAACGAGCCCGTCACGGAAATTGTGCTGCATTCTCCCGGTGGCTCGGTTCAGGATGCCCTGACCATGGCGCAACTGATCCGCGACAAGGAACTGAACACCCGGATTATCGCTAATGGCTATTGCGCCAGTTCATGCCCTCTGGTGTTTGCCGGCGGCGTGAAGCGCGAAGCTCACGAAACCGCCTGGATTGGCGTCCACCAGGTCTATGCACCGCCAAGCACCTTTGGCAGCATCCAGCAGGGCATGGATGATGCGCAGAGGATCAGCGCCCAGACGCAGCAGGCGCTGCTGGATTTCGGCGTTGATCCGGTGCTTTGGATCAAGGCCATGGAAACTCCGAAGGATCAGCTATATGTGCTGACGGCGCATGAATTGGAGGAACTGAAGCTGGCGACCAGCGTGGAATTTGAACCCGACCAGGCAAAGAGCTCGAACCCTTCGTGAAACTGTCATTTTCGATGCTCCATATAGTCGCATGACCCGTTTGATTCTGCTGCGCCACGCCAAATCTTCATCGAGCGATCCGTCCCTGCCAGATCATGATCGGCCGCTCAATCAGCGCGGGCGCGATGCTGCGCGGCAAATGGCCAACGCACTTATCCAGCGCGAATATGTCCCCGATGCTATCATCTGCTCAACCGCGCTGCGCGCCCGCCAGACATTGGCGCCGCTGCTGGAACTGCTCAATGGCTCTGTCCACCTCACCTTGTCCCGCACCCTTTATGAGGCAAGATCAGAACATTATCCGGGCTTCATTATGGCTGCTGGCGCAAGAACCGACCAGTCTGATACCACGCCAGGCACCCTGATGCTGATCGGTCATAATTATGCCATTCAGGATGTTGCGTTGTCTCTGGCGGCAAACAGCGATACGCCGCATTACAAGAACCTGAAATCGAAGTTCCCCACAGGGGCTGCCACTGTGCTGGACTTGGACAACGGTCTTGCAAACTGCACCCCCGGCAGTGCCACTTTGTCTGCGTTTCTGCGCCCCCGCGATCTGTAAGCCGCACAACTATTTTGCAACTGCCGCCGCCCGTGCCTAAATGCGGTAGGGTCCGGGCTTAATCAGGGCTGTAGATTGGTGAATGGGATATTGCCCCGCGAAGGCTGTGGAAACCGCCAGGTGTTCAAGCCTCTGCAAAGCCAGTCTGCAATCCCGGTCAAGTCCAGACCAAAGTGCCCGCACAGGAGTAACAAGCTTGAGCCTTTTGGATATTCTGGATGAGGCTGCCCGCGCCACCCGCGATCAGGCAGAAACGCTGAAGAATGACTATACAACTCCGACCGTGCGTCTGGGTGTCACCGGCCTGTCCCGTGCCGGAAAAACCGTTTTCATCACCGCACTTCTGCACAATTTGCTTGAAGGCGGTCGGCTGGCGCTGTTCGACGCGCAGGCCAGAGGCCGCATCGCCAGTGCCTCGCTGCGGCCGCAGCCCGATGATGGTGTCCCCACATTCGACTACCGAGCTCATGTCCGTGATCTGGTGAGCAAGCGCCTTTGGCCATCCTCGACCCGCCAGATCAGTGAAATCCGGCTGACCCTGACCTTTGAATCGGAAAGCCTGTGGACGCGGATTTTCAAGGCCAGCCAGATACATCTGGATATTGTCGACTACCCCGGAGAGTGGCTTCTCGATCTGACCCTGATTGATAAGGATTTTGCCACATGGTCCGAAAGCGCCTTGCGGCTGACGAAAAAACCCGACCGGCAGGATCTGGCTCAGGACTGGCTGATTTATCTCGATACACTGAACACGGAACCGGACGATATTGAGGCCAGCGCCCAGATCGGCGCGGTGCTGTTCACAAAATACCTTGCTGACTGCCGCACCGGGGATCGTGCCCTGTCGATGCTGCCGCCCGGGCGATTTCTGATGCCGGGCGATATGGCAGGCTCACCGGCGCTGACCTTCTGTCCGCTGCCGGTGTCCTCAAAAGCCGGTGCGCCGCAACTATATGCCCTGCTTGAGCGCCGCTTTGAAGCCTATAAGAGCCTGGTTGTAAAACCGTTTTTCAAAGACCATTTTGCCCGTCTCGACCGGCAGATTGTTCTGGTCGACGTGCTCCATGCGCTGAATGCCGGACCGGATGCGATTCACGATCTGGAAGAAACCCTGGCGGATGTGCTGAGTGCTTTCCGGCCCGGCCGCAATTCCTGGCTGGCTGGCATTCTGGGCAAGCGGATTGACCGTGTGCTGTTTGCTGCGACCAAGGCCGATCATGTGCATCACAGCGACCATGACCGGCTGGAAGCCATTCTCGACCATATGCTGCAGGACGCGGCAAAGCGCGTCAAATTCTCCGGTGCCGAAACAAAAACCATAGCCATTTCTGCAGTGCGCGCCACCCGCGAAGCTCATCTGGAAGTCGATGGGGACCGCGTTCCGGCCATTCTCGGCACGCCCCTTGTCGGAGAAACCGCCCATGGCGATACCTATGACGGCACCCAGGAGATTGCCCTGTTTCCAGGCGACCTGCCGGATGATCCACAAGCCATTTATGCAATGCGAACCACTCCGGACGAAGATCCGCTGCGCTATCTGCGCTTCAAGCCGCCCAAACTGGAAGAAACGGCTGAAGGTCTGACACTGTCGCTCCCCCACATAAGGCTGGATCGCGCGCTGGAATTTCTGTTGGGAGACAAATTGGCATGACCCGACCGACAGGTAAGACCGGTCCGACACGGACCCGCAAACCAAGTGCACAATTGCTCAGCGAAGCCCGGCTTGTAGAGCCGCCAACCTCGCTGCCAGCGATCCCCGAGCCGGATGCATCCGCACCACCAGTGAAGCCAAAAGCCCGCAAATTTTCATTGGGAAAACTGTTCTGGGCCAGCCTGACCGGCCTTGCAGGTCTCGCCTTTGGCCTGTGGCTGGACGGGCTGATTGCAGATCTGTTCTCACGCGCCGACTGGCTTGGTTATATGGCCATGGCGTTGAGCTTGCTGCTGGTCGTTGCAATGCTGGCGTTGGCTATGCGCGAATTATCTGCCCTCGCCCGTTTGAAGACCATGCACCGGCTGCAGGGGCGCGCAGCTTTGGCTTATTCTGAAAACGATCTGCCGAAAACACGGGCCGTTGTCGGAGATTTGCTGGCGCTGTATCAGGGCCGCGCCGACACCGCACGCAGCCGTGCGCAACTGAAAAACCAGTTGGATGATGTCATGGATGGCCGCGATCTTGTTAAACTGGCTGAACGGGATCTGCTTGGAGCGATGGATTCCAGAGCCAATGCCATCATTCTCAATTCGGCGAAACGGACCAGTATTGTCACCGCCATCAGTCCGCGCGCGCTGATTGACGTGACGTTTGTCGTCGTTGAAAACATGCGGCTGATCCGCCGCCTGTCGCAACTCTATGGCGGCCGTCCGGGGTTTTTCAGCTCCTGGCGTCTGGCCCGGGAAGTCATCGGCCATCTGGCCCTTACCGGCGGCATATCGGCTGGCGACAGCGTCATCCAGAGTGCGCTGGGCCACGGCCTTGCCGCAAAAGTCTCTGCGCGGCTTGGTGAAGGCGTCATCAATGGCATGCTGACGGCGCGGGTCGGACGCGCAGCCATGACGGTCTGCCGGCCGCTGCCGTTTCTCGCCGGTAAGCCGCCCAGCCTGAAAAGCATTTTCAGCGAATTGACAAAAACCGCATCCAGCCAGCAGGATGAGCAGGAGTAAACCCAAACTTTGCATACAGGATAATCGACAGGTGAATCATGTCACGCTTCGCTCCACTGTGAACACATGGGGGTGCGATGAGAATGCGCATATGAATGTGCAGTTCTATTTTGCGAAATTTGACGATGCAGACCGCGTGTTCCGCGCCCGGTTTACGCTACCATCACTGAGCCGCAAAGCGCGCCTCACCCGCCATGTGCGCTATCACCGGGAGGCGGCGGCGGCAGCGATGATCGAAATCCGCTCCGCTATCGTGCGGCGCAACGGCAAGCCGGTAGCAGTGCGCCATCTGATGACCAGCGAGCCGGACCATCTGATCCTTGCCACTGCGCTTGATACCTATCAGCCTGATGCTCTTGCGCAGATATCCGCCGACCTGCAAGCGCCGTCTGTGGACTGGGGCGAAATATCCGACGCCCTGCCCCGCGGTCTGCACATCACCCCGTCCCGCGAGGATGACGAAGCCTCATTGCGGCAAAGGATTGCGACTTATCATGGTGTGCTGCATCCGCGGGATTTTGCTGCCGATGGCCATCTGCTCGACCGTGCCTTTATCTCCTGTTTTACCGATGCTGCACCACACACCTGGTGGGAAGGCGGCATCGAACCGGCCTGGCTGCAACAGAATAATTTCGGCCGGGTCGCTGTTGAAATGAAACTGACTTATGGCGCCATGCCACAACCGGGCGCAGTGGTGTCAATGGAGACGGCATTTCTGGCAGTCGGCAACACCACTTTTACCCTGCGCCATACACTCACCAGCGCCGGGCAGATTATCGCCTATGGTGACCTTGTCAGCCTGATGATGGACCTTGATCGGCGCAAGGCGGTTCCCCTGCCAGAGCGCGCAGACCGAATGCGGCAACTGGCTGCAGCCGGATCCTGGCGATAGGCAGTATCAGACCGGCTCGGCACTGCTGCGTCTGGCCAGCAGAACCAAGACAAGGCCGACAATCCCGGCAAACAGAAAGGCGACTGCCAGAGGCAGCACGCTCAGATCATAAAACCGGCCCATAATCACTGCGATGAGAACGGCAATCAGACTGGAAAGACCTGAAGTCAGAGAGGCACCCAGCCCGGCAACCCGGCCCAGAAACTGCATCGCCATGGCGTTCAGATTACTGAACAGAATCGCAAAACAGAAAAACTCCGCAGCGCAGATCAGCATGAACAGCAAAAACGGTGGCTGTCCGTCATAGATCAGCGATATGACCAGCAGACCGGCACTGAGGCCGGCCATTGCCGCAAGCGCCAAGACCGACAGACGCTCCATTCCGAAACGCATCACCAGCAGACTGTTGGAAAGCGACGCAAAACCGATACCGGAAGCCAGCATGGCAAAATAAAGCGGAAACCTGGCACCCGCGCCATAGATATCCTGAAATATCGATTGCGCCGTGCTGAGATAAAGCAGCTTGCCGCCAAACACCGCGCCGAGCGCCAGAATATAGGCCATCACCCGGCGGTGACTGACAATCAGCCAACCATTGCGCACCAGCGCTGGCAGCGACAGGGGAATCCGCCGTTCAACCGCAAGCGTTTCGCGCTGCCGCAGCATCAGCCACAGCGACACAATCAAACCCAGTGCCAGATAGACCAGAAAAATGGCCCGCCAGTTGGCCACCGACATCACCAATTGTCCGAAGGCTGGAGCCAGCATCGGCACCAGCACAAACACCATGTAGATATACGACATCATGCGGGCCATCGCGTCGCCGGAGAACTTGTCCCGGATCAGCGCCCGTGACCCGATTTTGGGGCCGGATACGCCAAAACCCTGAATGATGCGTCCAAGCAGCATCTGCTCCATCGAGGATGCTGTCATCGCCAGAATCGTCCCGGCGCAGAAAATCGCCAGACCCAGCAGAATGGTCTTGCGGCGGCCGATGGCATCGGACAGCGGGCCGAACAGCAACTCGCCAAAAACCATTCCAAACACGAACAGGGAGATTACCAATTGGGTGTTTTTCGCGTCAGACACAGCGAGCGCCCGGCCAATCTCGCCCAATGCCGGCAACATGGCATCAATCGCTGCCGCTGTCAGAGAGGTGATGAGCGAAAATAGCGCGACGAATTCAACTGCGCTGAGGGGTTTTTCCGCACGCACATTTTGGTCAACCGCCATCAGCCTGCTTATCCATCATGACGGTTGGGAGCAAAGCGCTGAACCGCGCGGACAAACTCATGGCTCGCTCCGCGGGTGCGCACGGCCCAGATCCGGTAGCCCTTGGTCTTGCCGAGCGGTGCCTGCTGGTTTTTAAAAATCAGCGCCCATGGATGCACGCCCACTTCTTTCGCGGTTTTGTCGGTCAGTCCGACACCGAGAACCGGTGCAACGCCGTGGACTTCCAGCCGGTGCCAGAGCATCTCGTCCCACGGGATCATCCGGCTGGAAATGCGCCGGTCATGAATGCCCTGCGGCGTCACAATCAGTACCGGGCGCTTGTCAAACACATGCATGGCGATCACTGCGGAAATGCCGGCAAACGCAATCAGCAAAATCCAGTCGATCATGCTGCCAACGCCCATGATCAGCGCCAGTGCCTCCAGGGTTACCGAGACCAGGGTTGCGGCCAGCCAGCTTCCCATCACCGCGCGGTTCAATGGCGCACTGAATATGCCAGCTTCATCTGTCACTTCGCTCATTCTTTTCAGGCCCCGGTCTCGTCAAAAAAACGATCTTGTCGCGGTTGCCGGCGCAACAATCAAGCAAAACATGACCTGGCATGCTGACGTGTCTTTCCGTCAGTCTTGCAATTTCTCATATTTGAAATATTTTCTCTGCTATGGAATATGCGCCGTCTCCCAAAACCACCGAAATGGCGCTTGCAGCCCGGCTCGAACGGCTGCGCCACAAGCGGAACTGGTCGCTGAAACAAATATCGCAGCACAAGACCTTGTTATTCTGTCAGGACCTATGCGCCGTGCGAAACACCTTGTGACGACTCCCCTTATTCAGTGCCTTACACTTCATCAGTTTGATGATTGCGTCCCGCATCTCGCGGAATTGCTCCATGCCTGCGTCCATGACGGTGCCAGTATCGGTTTTGTGCTGCCCTTCAGCCCGGACGATGCCAAAGGGTTCTGGCTGAAGCGGATCCGTCCCTCGCTCGCCAGCGGCAAACGTGTTGTGATGATTGCCCGCATTGACCAGAAGCTTGCCGGAACGGTGCAGCTCAATTGCGATCTGATGCCAAATCAGGATCACCGCGCCGATGTATCCAAACTTCTTGTGCATCCTGCGTTCCGCCGCCGCGGTATTGCCAGACTGTTGATGGCAGAGCTGGAACGTCAGGCGATTTTGCGCAACCGCACGCTGCTGGTTCTGGATACCCGAACCGGCGATGCTGCCGAGCCGCTCTATGGCTCACTGGGATACGAGACTGCCGGCATTGTCCCAGGCTTTGCCCGCGACCCGTTTGCCGAAAAGTTTGACGCCACAACCTATATGTTCAAGCATCTTCAACCTGACCACAGCTGAGTCTCATATTCGATGGCATCGCCAAAATTACTGAGGATAGAAAATCGTGACGCCCGCCGGCTCTGGCTGGCAGCTCAGGGGCTTGCCAGCGCACCGACCGGGCCGCTGGACACGCTGTCGATCATCCGCCAGCTCGGCTTTGTCCAACTCGACACCATCCGCGTGGTGTCACGTGCCCATCATCACATCCTGTGGAACCGCAATCAGCACTATCGCGAACCGATGCTCAACAAATTGCTCGCCGGGCAACGCCAGTTGTTTGAGCATTATACCCATGATGCCTCAGTTCTGCCGATTGAATTCTATCCCATGTGGCAGCGCCAGTTTACCCGCATGAAACAGCGCATCGACCGGGCCGGTTACTTTTCCAGCATGTCCGACGAGGTCGGCCGTGAAGCAATCCGGCAACGCATTGCGCAGGAAGGTCCGCTTTCCACCCATGCCTTCGACACCAGGGTCGAAGGCCCGAAGGCAATGTGGTCGCGCCCGCCGCACAAGCTGGCGCTGGATTATATGTGGTATTGCGGCGAGTTGGCGACTTCGCACCGCGAGAATTTCAAGAAATTCTATGATTTATCCCATCAGGTTATCCCGCCGGAGTTTCGCGCCGCAAACCACACTGATGAGACCCAGATCAACTGGCTATGCGAGGGTGCCTTGCAGCGGCTTGGATTTGCAACGCCTGGGGAAATTCAGCGCTTCTGGGATGCCACCAATGCCGCTGAAGTCAGACACTGGGCAGCGCAAAACAGCCGTGAATTGCAGCAGGTTGAACTGCAGGCTGCAGATGGCAGCTGGAGCACCGCCCTTGCGCTCCCTGATATTGAAAATCGTCTGGCGGCGGTTCAGTCACCGACATCGCGGCTGCGCATTCTCAATCCGTTTGACCCGGTGATCCGCGATCGCGCCCGTCTGAAACGCCTGTTCGGCTTTGACTACCGCATCGAGATATTCGTCCCCGCAGCAAGCCGTAAATGGGGTTATTATGTATTCCCGCTGCTTGAAGGCGACCGCTTTGTCGGCCGCCTGGAAGCCAGGGCTGACCGCGTAAAAAGTCAGTTGACCGTGCTCAATTTATGGTCGGAACCAAAAATCCCCTGGACCAGTGCCCGTGCCGCCAAACTGGACGCCGAACTCAGCCGTTTCGCCCGGTTTGTCGCCCTGCGCGAGATCAACTGGCAATGCGCCAGGCAGCCTGGCTAGAAACCGAGATTACCTTTTCACAACCCGATTGCGCTGCTTAGCCCGCGTCACTGCTCCATAGGGCGTGGACAGCTGCACAGTTCCAATCGAGCGCTTCACTGGATCGTCAACATCTTTTGCCCGCGCCTGACCCAAAATAGTTTTCCCAAGCCTATTGAACCTCTAGTTGCTATAGCTCTTACAATCATGGCCATATGATTAGTTGCCGGAGATAACCCATGGCCCATGATGGACACAAACACGACCACAAGCACGACCATGCGCACGGTTCGGGGGTCGCTTCATGCGGCTCGAGCGGCGACGCGATGTGTGGCGATATCGGACCTGTCGGCAAGGTCGATGCCGCCGGACGCAGCTTTCGGGTGAACGGACTCGACTGTGCCGAAGAGGTAGCAATCCTGAACAAGGCCCTGGGTCCGGAAGTGGGCGGAGCCGAGCATTTGGCGTTTGACGTGATCAACGGTCGGATGACGGTTCTGGAAAGCGCCAAACCGCTGTCCGACGACCGCATCATCCGGCTTATCGGCGGCACCGGCATGTCGGCCAAGCCGTGGAATTCGGATACTGCGGCTGCCGATCAGGCAGCGCATCTGAAGCGGCAGAAGTTCTTTACCACGTTCAGCGCCGGCTTCTGGGCCGCCGGGCTGCTGTGGCATGGAATCGAGACCGGGCTGTCAGGCCTGATCGGCATCTTTTCCGATCATGGCGAGAGGCCGATGCCGTTGGCCGAGATGGGGCTGTTCTTGCTGGCCATCGTCTTCGGCGCCTGGCTGGTCGCGCCCAAGGCCTGGTCCTCGGCGCGCCGGCTGTCGCCCGACATGAATCTCTTGATGATTGTTGCGGTGGCCGGAGCCATCGGCCTTGGGGCGTATTTCGAGGCGGCGACGGTGGCGTTCTTCTTCTCGCTCTCGCTCTATCTTGAAAGCTGGAGCGTTGGGCGCGCACGCAATGCCGTCGCGGCGCTGCTCGATCTCGCGCCAGCAACGGCGCGGGTGATCCGCGAAGATGGAACCGAGGAGGATATTCCCGCGGCACAAGTTACCGTGGGGGACCGTTTTGTCGTGCGCGGCGGCGACCGGATCGCGCTGGATGGCGAAGTGGTGGAAGGCATGGGCGGCGTCGATCAGGCTCCAATCACCGGCGAAAGCGCGCTGGTGGCAAAGGAGCCGGGCGACGAGGTCTATGCCGGTACGATCAATGGCGAGGGCACGCTGACCGTTCGAGCCACCAAATTGGCGAGCGACACGGTGCTGTCCAAGATCATCCGCATGGTGGGTGATGCGCATTCGCGCCGTGCCGAGGTTGAGCAATGGGTGGCCAAGTTCGCCCGCATCTACACTCCGATCGTGATGGTACTCGCGATCCTCATCGCGCTGGCGCCGCCGCTGGTGTTCGGTGCGTCATGGTCATTCTGGATCTACAATGCGCTGGTGCTGCTGGTCATCGCCTGTCCCTGTGCGCTGGTCATTTCAACCCCGGTGTCGATCGTCGCGGCGCTGGCTTCATCGGCACGCAACGGCGTCCTGATCAAGGGCGGCGCCTATGTCGAAGCGCCCGCGCGGCTGACCGCATTGGCGATGGACAAGACTGGTACTATTACCATGGGCGAGCCCGAAGTGGCGGGTCTTTACCCTCTCAACAATACTTCCGAGCGCGACCTTCTGGCCGCCGCCGCATCGCTTGAGGCGCGGTCGTCGCATCCGCTGGCGCGGGCCATTCTGGCGCGCGCCAAACGCGACGGCATCGCGGACAAGGCGGCCGAGGATACCCGCACGGTGGCAGGTCGCGGGGTCGAGGGGCGGCACGATGGCCGCACCATTTGGCTGGGCTCCGATCGCTTCGCCAAGGAAAAGAAGCTGGACGCCGATATGCCGCGCGACGTGGTGGACCGGATCGAGGGCGCCGGGAGCACGCTGGTGGCAGTGGGCGACGAGAGCGGTCTTCTGGGCCTGATCGAGCTGCGCGACCGGATCCGGCCCGACGCGAAGGGCATTGTCGCGAAACTGCATGCGCAGGGCGTGAAAAAGATCGTGATGCTGACCGGCGACAACGAGCGCACCGCCCGCGCGGTCGCGGCCGAGGTCGGCATCGACGAGGTGCGCGCCGAATTGCTACCCGAAGACAAGGTCAAGGCGATCGAGGATCTGGTGGCGCAATATGATGTCGTCGCGATGATCGGCGACGGGGTGAACGATGCCCCGGCCATGGCCCGCGCGCATTTCGCCATCGCCATGGGCGCGGTCGGATCGGACGCGGCGATCGAGACCGCCGACATCGCGCTGATGACCGACGATATCGGCAAGGTGCCATGGCTGATCGGCCATTCGCGCCGCACGATGTGGATCATCCGCCAGAACATCGGTCTGTCACTGGCGACGAAGGCCGCCTTCGTGGGCTTGACCGCCTTCGGCATGGCCACCATGTGGGGAGCGATCGCCGCCGATGTCGGCGTGTCGCTGATCGTCGTCGCCAACGCTCTGCGGTTGTTGCGCGCCAAGGGTCAGGGCCCAGCGGCGCCGCGCGGCGGCGAACGGGTCGGCGAGGGCATGGCGAAAGGAGTGCTGGCCCATGGCCATTGAACAGAAGGAACCAGGGCGCGAGCCCGGACGGAGACGAAAAGAGGTGAGATCCATGTTATGCCCGGTTTGTAAAGTGCAGCTGACCATGTCGGAACGGCAGGGGGTAGAAATCGACTATTGTCCGGATTGCCGGGGCGTTTGGCTCGATCGGGGCGAACTGGACAAGATTATCGAACGGGGCGCGGCCGAATTGGTGCCTCCGTCACCACAATCCGCAGCCGAATCTGTTCCGCGCGGCTACGATGATGATGGCTACGGCGAGAGCGGGCGCTATGGCAAGCATGGTGGCCGTAGCAAGCACGGCGGTTATCGCCGCAAATCCTGGTTGCACGACTTGTTCGACTAACGCACAGTCCCCCCTTGGGCACAGAAACGTCGGACAGGCACACCTTGTCCGGCTGACACATTCGGAGAATTCGCCAATGGGCGCAGGACATGCGGAAACGACCACCGGCGCTGCCGGCACCGCCGCCGGGCGCCACAGCAGCGGCCTGAAATGGGCGCTGGCGATGACCTCGACCTTTCTGGTGGTCGAAGTCGTAGGCGGGTTCTGGACCGGCAGCCTGGCGCTGCTGGCCGATGCCGCGCATATGCTGACGGATGTTGGCGGGCTGACGCTGGCGCTGATTGCGATCCGTTTCGCGGCAAGGCCCGCGACGCCGGAAAAGACCTATGGCTATGTGCGGATGGAGGTTTTGTCGGCGCTGGCCAACGCGGTCGTGCTACTGCTGCTGACGGTCTACATCCTGTATGAGGCTTATCAGCGGTTCCTCGCCCCGCCCGAGATCCTCAGCGGGCCGATGCTGGTGGTGGCGGTCGTGGGCCTTGCGGTCAATCTCGTCTCAATGCGGCTTTTGCATGCCGGATCCAAGGAAAGCCTGAATCTCAAGGGTGCCTATTTCGAGGTACTGGCGGACATGCTGGGCTCGGTTGGCGTGATCCTGGCGGCGCTGGTAATCATGCTTACCGGCTGGACGCTGGCCGATCCGATCATCGGCGCGGGCATTGGTCTGTTCATCGTGCCGCGCACCTGGATCCTGCTGAAAAGCGCCATTAATATCCTGATGGAGGGCACCCCGCCCGAGGTCGACATAAGCCTGCTGGAGCGGCGGCTTTTCGACTTGCCCGGCGTGACCGAAGTGCATGATCTGCATGTCTGGACGCTGACCTCGGGCCTCGATTCGCTGAGCTGTCATCTGGTCGTCGATGACATTAAAACCCGGCGCGATACGCTGATTGCCGCACAGAAGGCCATGCAGGAGGAATTCGGTATCACTCATACCACAATTCAGATCGAGGACGCGGCATTGCGCCAAGCTGAGGGCGAGACGCATCGGTAAGCGGAGGCGAAGGCAAGCTACCTATGACGAGGTTCCTCGCCGGACACCGCGCAGGAGTTCCGACAACAGTAAAAGAGCGACGCCACTGACTATCGCGACATCCGCCAGATTGAAGGCGGGCCAGTGCCAGTCACCGACATAAAAATCCAGAAAATCCGTCACCGCACCGAAACGCAAACGATCCGCCGTATTTCCAAGCGCGCCGCCGATGACAAGGCCATAGGCGGCGGCATCGAGATGGCTACCGGTCCGCACAAGCAGGACTGCCAGCCAGACGGTGATGCCCAGTGCAAGCCCTGACAAGACCCACCAGGGCACACCGCCCAGCATCCCGAAGGAAACGCCATCATTGCGCAGGAAAATCAGGTTGAAGCCGGGCATGATCGGAATTCCATCGGCCAAAGCAATACTGTAGGTGATAGCCGCAGCCTTTGTGGTCTGGTCAATGAAAAAGGCGGCCAGAATGCAGCCTGCGCCAATCCGTTTTGCAGATTTCATCGCATGTCTCCTATGACAACCGTTTCGCGCCAGCCGGCCGACGCGAAGATCGGTGCAGAGAGTGATGATCTGTGGTTACCATAACCTCTAGCAGCAGGCAGAAATTCCAAACTGCAATCCATGCTCGGGTCATTCCTGTGTTGGACGCTGTCAATTAAATGAAACAATGAACACTCCTATTCCGACGGCCAGGCTGAACATTATCAGTGCGGCTAGGCCGAGCAACAGACCAAGCCGCTTGCTTGATGCCAATACGAACGTGCGATCTTCATTCCTTTGATCTCCTGTCGCGGGAGGGCCGCACTGCGGACCCGCATAGCCCAAACCATGGCGAAGGCGCTTTTCTTCCATCAGGTTCCAGTCGTGAAAGACAATGGCGATTGCGATGACAATCATCATGCTTGCAGGCACCCAGAGGATGAATCCGCCCGCGATCTCGTCGGTCAGCGGCGAGATACCGAAGAGTCGCCCCTCAATGTCATAAACGGTGTAAAGTACAGTGGTCTTGAAGACTGTGATCGCACCCAGCAGGATGTTCGTTACGATCGTCGCGAATAGTAGCAGAATGCGCAGAACGTGGGGAGGCGCGGACGGTAAGTCGCGCCTACTGAAGACCATTGCGAAAAACAGAAATCCAGCGGCCAGCATCGTCAGGTGCATCGCCCAATGAATCAACGGGTTGAGTAGGGCAGCGTTGTGAACCGGCGGGATCTGCCAGACATAGAGCGACAAGACGAACAGGGCAAAGGCCACGAGCGGGCGGGTAAGTACATTATATGCGGATGACAGCGCGCCGCTCTTCATCAGTGGAGCCGCCACTCCGCGGCGCGCACGCTTCGGCAGGCCGGCGACAAGCACGCCCTGCGGGCGTGCCAGAACGACCAGCATCGGCCCTATCATGCGCAACAGCAGATGCTGGATCTGATGGGCCAGGAACAGCCGCTCGCCTATCGGGTCGATCGGCGATTGCAACGACAGAAAGAGCGTCAGCATGCCCATCGTGAACAGCACGTGCCGGACGACCGACACCGGCCGCGCCACCGACCGCCGCCGAAACGCGCCCCGCGCGTAGACCGCCAGAATCAGCAGAATCGGGCCGCTGATTTCGGGCGTCAGGCTCCAGGCAAACCAGGCGGCACCAGCGATCAGGCCTTCGCCGCCATGGGCAAGCGCGGCTTCAGGAGCAAGCGCGGTGACCGCAAATGCGAGAGCGCCCCGCAACCGGCGAGGTGGCGGCATTCCGGCGGGAGGAGTTGGAGCGGTTCTCACGTCGAAATCCTGCGGTTACAGCGCGTAGACGATGGTGGAAACGGTGATCATCACGGTTACGAACATCGCCGCCGAAATCAGCGCCAGTGTCCATCCCATGCGGCGGTTGGGACCGGCGACCTTAAGACGCAGTTCATGGGCGGTTTCGGGAAACTCGAGCATTGCGGAGTTCGATCCGCTCCATTTGTAGCGGTCGTTCCAGCGCCGGACCTCGGCCGCGTTCCATCCATTGAAAACCAGCATGATCGCTGCGAGGATGACCATTGATGAGGGCACCCATATTGTATAGCCACCCGCCATTTCGTCGGCCAGTGGTGCGAATCCCCAGAGCCGCTTGCCCATATCATAACCGGAATAGAGTACAACGTCCTTCAGCGTCGTGAGCGAACCAAGCAAGAGGTTGGACAGGATGGCGCCCAACAGCGCCAGTAGCCGCAGGCTCTGGGTCGCGCCAACGGGCGCGTCACGCCGGTCGAGCACAACAGCGAAGAACAGCAGACCCGCCAACGCCATGCCGATATGCGCCACCAGCGCCAACAGCGGCACTGCAAGCGCGGCGTTATGAAGCGCGGGCGCTTGCCAGAAATAGAGCGAGGCGACCAGCAAGGCGAAACCGACGTCGAGGCGGGTCAGAACGCGCACCATCCATCGGACGGCGGGGCGGTGGCCGAACCGCCTCAACCCGCGCCGAAAACCGCGCGGAAGTCCTGCGCGCAGGACCGGCCAGGGGTAGGCAAGAATGATGAGTATCGGTCCGAGCAGCCGGATCAGGAGGTGCTGCACCTGATGCGCAAAAAACAGGTCATGCCCGGCGGTCGCCAGCGGGCCGTTGAAGGCAAGTACGAGAAACACCGCTCCGGCCGCAAACAGGGTGTGCCGGACTACTCCCACACACTCGCGCACTAGCCTCGGTCGGGTCGCACCGCGCAGATACAGCCAGATCGATCCGGCAAGTGTCGCCAGGAAGACCGGCGAGAGTGCCGGACCGAAAGGGTCGAAACTTGCTGCGTTCACGGTATCCCCTGAATGTGGTTTGAGACAATATTGGCAAAGTGCATTTCGCAACTTGCAACCATTGGCCCACGACCCGAGGTCGTCAGGCGGCAGTTCTGGCTTTGGTCAATTGGCCGAGAGGGGTACATTCGCCAGCGGCTGGTATCGAGAAATTTCAATTGCCTGGGTAAGATGCATAAACCTCGATGCTATTGTCCAGATTGATCAGCATCACGTTGTAGGCTTCAAGCTGTTCACCATATTCCATGCCCGGCGAACCAGTAGGCATGCCAGGGGTCGCGATGCCCAGAGCTACCGGGCGTTCGGTCAGCAATCGCGTGATTTCTTTGACAGGCACATGGCCTTCGACAGTGTATCCGCTAACACTGGCGGTGTGACAGGCCCAGAGGTCGTCGGAGAAACCCGATGCCACCTTGGCGTCATTGAGTGTGTCCCCAGAGACATTTTGCACATTCACAGTGAAGCCCGCCTCCTGCATTCGCAGAACCCAGCCGCTGCAGCAGCCGCAAGAGGCCTGCTTGAGAACATCTATAACACGCCTTGGCTCTTGCGCTATTGCCATCGTCGCCGTCCCTAGAATCAATCCGCCAACAATCAGCGCATTTTTCATGATCATCTCCAATCGAAGCATTAGAAGGGTTTTCTACAAGCTACAGTAGGTGTAGGGTCAAGGAGAGAATTCCTTGTCACCGCATCTTTGGCGCAAGAGCTCGTGGCCAGATTTAAATTGACGCGTGAATTCGACTATATCTTTCAACGAACGTCACCTTCGGGAATTCAAATGTTAACCATCGGAACGCTGGCCAGAAGAACGGGCACAAAGGTTCAGACCATCCGCTACTACGAACAGATCGGGCTGATGCGCGAACCGGAAAGGACCGAGGGC
>TARA_R110002094_G_scaffold157781_2_pt1 | contig 22921 bp, 30 predicted proteins | sample TARA_R110002094 | Tara Oceans TARA_R110002094 (sample SAMEA4397409) | marine metagenome | biome: Polar Biome; feature: [MIX] marine epipelagic wind mixed layer (ENVO:01000061); material: water (ENVO:00002006), including particulate matter (ENVO:01000060) such as... | depth 10-100 m
TTATCCAGACCCAAGAACTCAGCGCGGCCCAATACAATCTCTATAACGATGCTAAAAATGAGATGGACAGAGGTTCGTTCTCTGCCCCTCTTTCAGGTAACACAAATGACAAGGAATTGTCAGGCGTCGCACTTGATAAGCTGCAACAAGGCTCGTCTTTAGAGCTAAACCGCCAGTACGCTATTTTAGCTGGGTGGGAGAAGCGAATTTACGAACAGATTTGGGCAAGAATTAAGCAATTCTGGACGGAAGAGAAGTGGATCAGAGTCACTGACAACCAAGATGATCTTAGATGGGTTGGGTTTAACTCCGAGGTTACAGCGGGTCAGATGCTCAAAGAACAAGCTGAGGATAAAGCATTACCTCTCGAACAGCGCCAGGAAGCGGCTAAATTACTCCAGTTTTTGACAGAAACCCAAAATCCCCGTCTTGGTGAGATAGTTGAGGTTCAAAACGAAGCGGCTACACTGGATATGGATATTATTATCGACCAATCGTTCGATGTTGTGAACGTCCAACAAGAACAGTTCCAAGCTCTTAGTCAGTTTGCTCAAGGCTCTGATGTGGATATTGTTGAACTGATCGAATTGTCTCAACTGAGAGGTAAAGACGAATTGATTGAGAAGATTCAAAAGCGCCGAACTGAACAGGCACAGGCCCAACAAGCAGAAATGTCTGAAGACAAAGAAATGAACAAGATTGAACGTGGCGTGAAGATACAGAAAGAGGCTGCACAGACCAAAAATCTGGAAGCTGACACCACGAACAAGAAGATGGATGATATTTTAAAACAGATAGAAGCGGTTAATCTGGCTAACAACCCAGACCCAAGCCCCCAAGTGTCTGTATAATTGACAACTATTTGTCATAGGGAATATCATACGCACAGATTTACGCAGTACCGCCGCCGGGTTTCGGGCGATTAAATAACTGCCGCCGAGTTTGAAGGGCGCATAGGTGAGAAGTATGGATCAAGATATAGATGTATTTAACGACAATGAAGTGGAAGATACTGAAGTAGTAGATGAAGCGGAAACGGTAGTAGAGGAAACCGAGGGAACTGAAGAGACTGAGGCTAACGCTGAAGAAGCTGAAGAAACCGAGGAAACCGAAGAGGAGCCTACGTCCTCAGACGATAAAGACGAAGTATCTGGTCTAAAGAAGGCATTGGCCGCAGAAAGACAAAAGCGCCAGGATGCTCAGGCAAAATTAAGGAAGCAAGAGGAATCTCCTGCAACCGTTCCTGATCCGGTGACAGACCCCGAGGGGTATGCTGCTTATCACGAACAGTCAACGGAGAGAAAGGTCTTAAACGACAGAATAGAATTGACTCAGGATTTGATGAGAGATTTGCATGAGGACTTTGATAAATATCAAGGCATTTTCATGAATCTAGTCTCAAAAGAGAATGACGATGGTTCTTTGTCGATTACTGACCCCGCTTTGCTTCAGAAGTTTAATGCGTCTGCCAATCCAGCGAAGTTTGCTTACAACCATGCTAAGAAGCATGAGGAAATTGAAACTTTATCGTCCCCTGATTACAAGGAAAATCTCAGGAAGTCGATTGAGGCTGAAGTCCGTAAAGAGTTGAAAGCGAAAGGTCTTGATGTAGCTGATTTGCCAAATTTAACCAATGCGGCGGCTAGTAGTAAGAATGACGTTATTGTCGATGATAAAGATAAAGACAAGATTGACGTATTCGATGACTAGCCCATTACGAGGCTATTATGACTTCAAGTACAATTAGTTCGGGTAATAAAACTACCCAGTTTCAAAAAGAGGTGCGGCGCGAATACGTTCGTGAGGGTTGTTTCGGCCCTTACATCGGCGCTGACCAAAACAGCATTATTCAGACGAATAAAAATCTGAAGAAGCTATCCATCCCTCTAGTTGGCAAGCTCAGTGGCGGCGGTGTATCCGGCTCTGCTCAACTTTCCGGTAATGAGGCTCCGCTCTCTAACTACGCCCAAGTAGCTCAACCTACTTACAAGCGTAACGGTGTCCTTGTTGACAACGAAGAGAACGAACTTGCTGAATTTGACCTCTTTAGTGAGGCTCGCCCCACCCTGATGAATTGGGTAATGGAGCTTACACGCGATGAGATCATTCAAGGCATGGGTGCGGTTCAAGCTGGCGGCACTTACTACAACTTCGGTGGTACGCAAGGCGCTTATGGCTCTACTCCTGCTTCTGTAGGCAATCTGGATACTTACCTAACCAACAACGAAGATCGAATCTTGTTTGGTGCGGCTAAGTCCAACACGACTTCAGGTGATTTCACCACTTCACTAGCGACATTGGACAACACCAATGACAAAGTGACTGCTGGCGGTATTTCTCTGGCTCGTCGAATGGCTGAAAGCTGCAACCCTAAGATACGCCCTTACAAGATGAAGGACGGCAAGCCCTGGTTTGTTCTGTTCCTTGACTCGTTTGCTTTCCGTGATGCCAAAGCAGATTCGACTATTGCTCAGGCTAACCGTGAAGCGCGTCCTCGTGACGTAATGGAGAACCCAATCTTTACTGCTGGCGACCTGATTTATGATGGCGTTATCATTAAAGAAGTGCCTGATATGAACGTGTTTATTGACGGCGGTGATCCCGATTCGTCTTTCAACGGCGTTTGGGGTGCTAATGCTACTGGAGATAGCCTGCTTACAGGTGGTGCTGGTGGTATTCGGACTTCTTCTGGCTTTATGTGTGGCGCTCAAGCACTTACGTTCATTATGGGTCGTAATGCTGAGTTCCGTCGCAGAAAAGAGGATGACTACGACTTCTTGAATGGTGTTGGCGTACAGCTTAAGCACGATATTAAGAAGACTTTCTACAACAACAAACAGCATGGCATGTTGACTTGGTATGTCGCTGCTGTAGCTGACGTATAAGGAGATTGAGAAATGACTGATATTACTTATACAAATACAGCCACTGAGCGTACTGATTCCACAGGCACTATTGCTGGAAAAGGCAACGCTAACGCAGTCCAGAAATTGGTTTGCGCGTCTGTTGAACTAGCGGCTTCTGCCTCTGGCGTGACAGTAAAACTAGGCCGGATTAAGTCTGATGCCCGCATTATGGCTACTGGTCTTGTTTACAACGATGATTTGGCGACTTCAGGCTCCCCGACCCTTGATATTGGTCTAGGTTCTGTTGACTCAAACATCACTTCTGACCCTGATGCACTGAATAACGGCATTGCGCTTAGTTCAGCTACATCTACAACTACTGTAATTGCTGATGCTGCCAATGTTGGCAAGAGGGCATGGGAGTTTGTAAGCGGTCAAACTACTGATCCAGGCGGTTTTCTGGATGTTTACGCGACTGTTAAGGATGCGGCTACAACTGCAACCGGAACGGTAGCGGTAGAGATGACAGGCTATTTCGACTAGCCAATCTGGTGATCGCCCCTTCGGGGGCGAGAGCCTTTAACTCAAAGGTGCAAAAATGTCAGAGAGTTTCAAGTATGTGGGTGATGGTGAAGACTCCCCTACCAAGTGTCACTTCATGGGACAAGTTCGGTTCTATCTGAATCAAGGATACGTTGAGGTGGACGATGATTTTATTATTCAAAAGCTAAAGGGGAACAAGTGTTTTGTCATTAAGAGCAAGACTGAAAAGAAGGTTGCCCCTAAGAAGGCTCCCAAGAAAGCTGCAAAGAAAGCTGAAGAATGAAGGTAGCTTTAGTTGGCGGCTCCCCCTCATACGTCAATGCGCCGTATGATGATGAAGCATTTGAAATCTGGGTGCATGGAAACCAGATGGATCGTCACGAGGGTAATCGTGTATCAAGAATCTTTGAAATCCACGAAGACCTATCCGAGCATGGCAACGTAGACCGATACGTCCAATGGTTGCTAGATAAGAATATCCCTTTGGTGGTGGGCAGAAAGTTCCCCATTAAAGACCATGTAAGGGTTTTCCCGTTCGACAGAGCTAACGCTTTGATGGGGCAGCATCTAACGTCCACTCCGGCGTATATGATGGCTCTAGCTCTCCTGGAGGGCTTTACAGAGATACATATCTACGGCATTGATATGGCTGTGGATGACCATGAGTATTTTTACCAAAGACCTTCTATGTATGCGTGGATAGCGTATGCCAAGGCTAAGGGGGTTAAGGTAGAGATTCATGGCAAGTTATTTACTGATGACTATGTTGAGGGAGATAGCGGCGGGAAGCCAGACTTGGGACTTCCTCCGTTTACCTCGCAAGAGTTTGATAAAGTCGCCTCTATGCACTCTGACGCTATTAGTCAGATAGAGAATGAGATATTGGGCTTACAGATGAAAATGAATGCCCATAGCGGCTCCAAGCAGGCTTATGAGCGTTTGGCTAAGGTGGCTAGGGCTGTTGAGGCTGGTGTTAGTGTTGATAATTTAACCGATAGCATGGTGTTGAAATGAGCACGATAACTCAGGTCAGAAATAGGGCGGCTGGAATGCTCGGTAGATACCGCAGCGGCCAGGCTATTAACAATCAGCTAAAGCTGGATTTAGACCAAGCCTATGCCGAGGTTTATGCTGACTTGAAGAATGATAGATTGTCTATCTGGTCTTCTGCGGCTAACACGGAAATACCTGATGATGTGACTCCGTGGGTGGCTGCATTGATGGCGTTTAATGCTACTGATATTTACGGGGTGTCTGAAGAGAGATTTGGGCGCATTGTCGCTAAAAGAAACATCGCAAAGCGTGAAATACGGCGTGTAGTAACCCCTGATTTTGAATCTTTAGATGATCAAACGGACTATTAATGGCGTATCGAGCCGTAAGTTTAGCTGGCGGAACCTATCAGCATAGAGATTTAGGTCTTACTGCTCAGCGAACTATTAACTTCCGGCCCCAACTTCAAGAGGCTGGGAATGAGAAGTCTCCCTATATTTTAGAGTCGTTCTACGGCCTAAAGTCGTTTGTTAGCGGGGAGGGCTTAAATAGGGGTATTTTCTCCTATCAAAGCGTTCTCTATCACCTCTCAGGGACGACACTATCCTCCATTAACTCCAGCGGAATGCGAACCACTATAGGGACTATTCCTGGTGATTCGAGGGCGGTATTTGCCGGATTAAGCACTTCAATCATTATCGTTGCTGACGGGGTGGCGTATACATGGGATGGCACGACTTTCACAACGGGAAGCGATGTTGACTTTGAGACACCTCAGACTGTCGCTGTAATCAACTCTCAGGCTGTCTATGACGGCGATGACGGGCGTTTTGGAATATCTGATGTAGGTGCACCATTAACGATAAACGCGCTCAATTACGCTACAGCGGAGTCTAAGGGGGATGCTTTAGTAAGACCCTACACTTTTAACACTGTTGTCTATATGTTTGGGGCAAGCACCACGGAGCAATGGTGGAATTCCGGTGCTGGAAACCCTCCTATGGCTAGGATTGAGGGTGGATTGATAGAGATCGGATTAGGAGCGAGACATGCCGTAGCCAATGACGATGATGGCGTGTATATGTTTGGTGATGACGATCAGGTGTATTACATACAAGGCGCGGTAATCACGCCTTTATTGCCAAAAGTGCTAGTTAGGGAGATTGCTGGATTTTCTACTACTGATGACGCGGTTGGCTGGACGATGCAGCTCGATGGTCAGTGGTTCTTTGTTTTGAAGTTCCCTACAGGAGATAAGACGTACATCTACCCTAAAGGCGGTCAGTGGTTTGAATTGTCCTCTGGTGTTGTTGAAGGGGCTTATAACGGTGATTCCTATGCGTTTGCGTACGGAAAGCACTTTGTAGCGAATGAAACCGGAGATATTTTTGAGCTGGATTTAGATACTTATACCGAAAATGGCGAAGTCATTAGGCGGGTTAGGACGTTATCGCCTATTCACTCTGGGTTATTTGGAAGACCTGGGAAGGAATTAGAGATTAACTCCTTTAGGTTGATAGGCAAAACAGGCACAGGAACTCTCTCAGGGCAGGGCGAAAACCCAGAAGTTATCTTACAATACTCTCAAGATGGAGAGAATTTCGGCACTGAGATAACCGGATATGTGGGAAAGATGGGTGTTTTGACTACTATTGACTTTGATATTGGCGAGTCTTTTGAGTCGTGGACGTTTAGGATAATTTCAAGCGATCCCGTGTACTCTAGTTGGCATTCGGCTGCGGTGGAGGTCAACATTGGCATCTAATACTCAGCCGCCTCCGGTAAGGTTGCCGTTGAGCCTACAGAAATCAATGGAAGAAAAGACCTACTTCCTTGCCCAGAAGGATGCTTTGTATCAGTTATGGGATAGAATTCAAAAATTATTAGCAAGCGCAGACCCGGTTACTGCGATAAGCATTAAGTCGTATTCATCAGTAACGGCAGACTACACGATAGTAGCCTCTGATTACCTGATTAATGCTACAGTTGTGGGAATAACAGTAACACTTCCTACTGCGGTGGGGGCTGATGGCAGATTGTATGTTGTGAAGAACACAAGCGGCGGTAATGTTAGTTTAGACGCTGACGGAACAGAAACGATTGACGGGAATTTAACGGTTGTTCTCTACAACTTAGAGGCTTACACGGTGATGAGTGATGGGACAAACTGGATAATAGTATGACGTATTTGGGAAATCCAAGAAACCAACAAATATCTGAGCTGTCTAGCACGGCTCCTCTTGCTGCGGCTGGCGTATTAACTACTGATTGGGTAGATGTTTCTGCGTTTGATTCTATTGTTGTTGCCGTAAAGACAGACCAGGATGGAACCTACACTATTCAGTTTTCTCCAGATGGAACTAACCAAGATTCTACATTAACTAGAGAATACAGGACTGCTCAGATAAATGCTCCGCACAGATTCACAGTAACTCGATCTTATTGCCGGATTGTTTTTACTAATGACTCAGGTGCAGATCAGACAGAATTTAGACTAGAAACCCTGGCTGGAGGTTATGGCGACTTAAACGCCCCTACTGACTCAACACTAGCGGCAGACTTCGACGCGATAGTGGTAAGACCTACAGATTACAGAACAGAGGTTGCTCTAGGGAGAAGACAAGGCGCTTCACTGTGGAATAAGTTTGGTTATAACAACGATGTTGATGTTGGGACTGAGGTTGTTGCTGCGTGGGGAGGGACGTTTACCCCTTTAACCACGGCTACGACAATTAGCATTGCTTCTACCTCAGCGGCAGATGATGGCGACCCTTTGGGGACAGGCTGCGGCTCTGTTGTCTTGTACGGAATAGACGCTAATCGAGATGCTGTGATTGAGGTTGTTACCTTGAACGGGCAGACTCCTGTTGTGACCACCTCTACATGGCTAGGTCTTAACCGCGTGGCTATGTTCTTGTGCGGAACCGGACAGGTCAACGCGGGGACTATTACAGCCACGGCGGTAACTGGCAGCTCTATAATGGCTCAACTGCCTGCCGGAGGCGGTGTTACGCAACAATGCATTTTCCACGTTCCAAGGAATACTCAGTTTATTGCTGAATGGTTGTGGGCAAATACTGTCAGGCAGGCATCACAAGACCCAATCGTGACTATTAAGATGTGGGTGTTCTCTACCGCGAATAATGGCAAGCAAGAGGTGTTCAAGGCTGATATAGACACTTCTGTTGGTAGTTCTATTGATTTGAATCCTAATCTACCCTTCCCCATATCTGGCAACTCGGTTATATGGCTGGAGGCAACTACCGACAAGGATAACACGATAGTAAATGGACGTTTTAGTGGCACACTTATTAACGATGTGAGCGCATGAACCAACTAATCAACCAAGAGCATAGAAGTAAGATGGAGGTATTGGAAGCCGCCATGCTTGAGTCTGGGGCTACTATTGATTTAGAGGTTAAACACTTTTTCGCCCATAAAACCTATACTAGAGAGTTATTTATTCCTGCCGGAACTGTTTTGACTGGCGAAATTCACCGATATTCGGCGATAAACATCATTTCTAAGGGCAAGATTCGTGTAGTCACGGACGAGGGGGAGTATGATATAGAGGCTCCCCACACATTTGTTTCTGGGGCCGGTGTTAAGAAGGCCGGATATGCCCTAGAAGATACAATCTGGATTAATGTGCATTATTGGGATGGAGAACAAACAGTGGAACAAATAGGCCAAGAAGTAACCATTCCCTCTTATGAGGCTTTGGCTGTTGAGGAGATTGTCTAATGGCATGGGTAGCTGTAGCCGCCGCTGGTGGCGCGATAGTGAGCGGAGCGATAGGTGCTAAAGGCGCTAAAGATGCCGCCAAAACACAGTCGAAATCTGCTGATAGGGCGCTGGCCGAGTACGAAAAGGCCGCTGGAATAGCGACTGACATCCTAGATGAAAGCTCAACGTCTGCCATTGATACAATCAGGACTGGATCGGCTGAGTCTGACCGTCTTATTCGACAGGGCGCTGATGTTGCTGCTGAGAACATTAGAACCTCGTCAAACAGGGCGCGTGATGAGCTAGTTACTGCGTTTAACCTTGAAGAATCGGCCATTAACTCGGCTGCTATTGCCTCAAGCGGGTTTATCAACGCGGCTAGAGAGAGTGCGCTTTCTGCTATAAATGCGGGGTTTGGCAATGCTAGAGGCGAGATATTAGCCGGAAGGGATGCGGTTAATTCCATCCTACAAGCCTCTGCTGCGAGTGCTGAGGAAAAGCTAGACTTGGCTAGGGCTGGTGCGATTGCGGCTCAGGAGAGAGGTCTAGCGGCGGTTAGAAGTGACTTCCAACCCTTTATCGACGCGGGGAAGCTGTCAATTGAAGAAGCCTCTAAGCTGGCTAACGACCCTAACGCTCAAAAAGACTTCATTCTTAACAATCCGTTCTTTGATGAGATAGCGAATCAGGCCGAAAGTCGGCTTTTGTCTAAGCAGGCCGCATCTGGACGGGTGGGTTCTGGTAGCACCCAGGCTGAATTGAAAAACCGTTTGCTTGAGGTGGGCAGTCAGTTACTTGACCAGTCCATCACTCAACGATTGGGCATTTCGGCTCAAGGGCTTAGCGCGGCTAATTCTGTAGCCAATTTTGAGGGGAATGTTGCTAATTCCATCTCAAATATCGAACAGAACATAGGAATGAGCCTATCTGACCTGGTTCAACAGTCTGGAATCAATCTGGCAAACAATGAATCAGCAGCAGCGAGAGAGTTAGCCAACTTAGCGAAAGAGTTGGGCGTTCAAACCTCTCAAATAGAGCAAGGTGCTGGAAATCAACTAGCTAATATTGAACAGAATCGAGGTCAGGCGCTCACAGGAGCTATTGACAGGGGCGCACAACAGTTTGTAGGAGTGGGTCTTAACGAAGGTTCTAACATAGCGAACATTGCTTCACGCGGAGCCACAGACCTTGCTAACTTGAACACGGCAACTACTGATGCCGTAGCTGGTATTGAGAATAATCTTGGAATCAACAAGGCCAATATCACTACTCAACAAGCGGCGAATACCGCTGATACTCTGATTGGTAAGGGTGATGCTCAAGCGGCTGGAACGGTTGGAGTGACTAACGCGGTGACGGGAACTTTGGCAGATTTGAACAAAATCATCTTGCCCGAAGTCTTTGTGCCCAAAAAGACAGAGACAGACGCTCAAAAAATAGCGAACCAGAATTACTAGGAAACTATAATGGCTAGACCAGACGCAAGAATCCCTTTAGGGGTACAGCAAAGAGACTTTTCCTCTCCCTTAACACGTTTGAATGATCAGGCGCGTGAGGATCAGATGTTTGAGCGTGTTCAGTCCCGAAGCGACAGGGTTGCTGACAGCCAGATAGGAGCGAATACCGCTCGGGCTAACGCCTCTAATGCTCAAGCGGCGAACTCAACAGCAGAACTAACGCAGGCCGCTACCCAAAGAATAGCGATGGATACACTAGCCTCTGTTGAGCTACTTGAAAAGAATCAGGTAAGAGAAGCGGGGCAACTGATAATCAACACTATCGACACAATGGAATCTCTCGGACTTGATACAAGTGAGGCGGTTAGGTTTGCTAATTTAGCATCTCAAGACCCTGCTGGTGCTGCTGAGTATGCCAGAAAAGAGATAGTACCTGTCATTGAGACTATGCAACCACAACTCTTCCCTGAGCCTGAATCTCTCAAGAATAGCGATATTGTTGAGGTCAATGGCGTTAAAGGAAGAGTGGGCGCAGATAATGTCTTTACTCCGCTTTCTGGTGTTGAACAGACTCCTAGTGGTGATTCAGCGAAGAGAAGTATTGTGCAGATTCTTCGAGAGAATGGAGATATTGATCAAGGATTCTCAGACGGTTCTGGTAACTTCTTTAATAACCAAAATGAGCCTATTAAGCTGGCTGAAGGGGACAGAGCGGTTACTGCGAGCCTTACTGGAAGTGCTAGCGATTTAGGTATTACCAACCCAGAAAAGATAAAACTAGATGATGCGGAGATAGCTGCTAAGACCTTCATTGCTACGGCTGGCGATGCGCTTAAACTTCTTGAAGAAACTCCAGATGCCAATACATTTATTGCTGGAGCAGCGAATATCGTTAATAGCCTAGAGCAAGAGGCAGAGGCCATTGGTAGGGCATTAGGCGCTGATTCTAGCCTATTTGACCCATCCACCTATGAAGATGTTTTTGAATCTCCTGGCATCGGCATACAAAGCTCAAGAATGAAGAGTTTGATTACTTCTTTGGCATTCCAAGCGGCGGCGGCTTCTGGGCAGACAGGAAGGGGTGTTTCTGACCGTGATGTGAAGCGATTTATCGAGGAGATTGGCGCGGGCGCGGCTGATCCAGAAACCTTCTCATCAACTATTCGTGATGTTGCTGACCGAGTTGACAGAGGGTTTAGAATTAACTATTCCACTAGGGCAAGAAAGGAATTTGAAGGCGATCTTGGCCTTGAGGCTCTGGGCATTACAGCAAAAGAAGATGAGTTCAACGTACAGTCCTTATCGGATGATGAGTTATTTAACTAATGGCGACACCTCAACAAACAAGAGAGAAGTGGCAAGAAATCCTTAATAGGGGATTGTCGCCAGATAACTTTGACCCAGAAACTAGGGCTAAGTTTGATGAGGCGCTTCGTCGTGGTCTGATTACTGCTCCAAAGAGTAATGCTGCGCCCGTTTTCACTCAAGAAACCGAAGTCTCTGCTACGCCTATCTCTGTTCAAGGGCAAGATCCTACTCCGAAGTTTACTTTTGGAGAAGAACTCAAAGGGGTTGGAGAGACAGGGCTGGCTCTTGCAACTAGCGCGGCTACTGTGCCTGCTGCGGGTATTGCAGGTCTTACTACTGCCGCAATACCTGGAGGGAAAACAGGCCCAGAGGGGGTTGAGAGCGTCTTATCTAAGGGTTTTCAGCCAAGAAGTGAGGCGGGGATTGAAACTCTATCTAATGTGTCTGCTCCCTTTGCAGCTATTGAGGAAGTGACTACTGGAGCGGGAAATGTTGCTTTAGACCTTACTGGCAGTCCTGCTGTGGCTACAGCGGTTAAAACCGGCCTTGAATCATTGCCAATGTTGCTAGGGGGCAGATCGCGCGGCTCTCGGACATTAAATGATAGAAATGTCGATGTAGCATCAGTGCTTGAGGAAACAGGAAATCTCGGCCTTGATGTTGGCGCTCCTATAGTCCGGCAGAGAGGGCAAGTGGTTGATGCCGCTAAGGATGTTGCTGGGCAGACCCAAAGAGCTGAGGGATTTGGGGCTGTTCAGGAGGCTTTGCGAAAGGCTAGAACTGTTGAGGAGGCGTATGTCGATAACTTGTACTTTGACGCCCGGAAAGCTGATGCTGAAATAAGCACCTCTCGCGGTACGGATATGATGGGAGTCATAGATGAGGCTCTATCTGACAGAATTATTACCAACAAAATCACCCCGTCTACTCGTGGCTCTCTAAAGAGGCTGGATGAGATAATGTCTGGTGATTTGGATGATCCTGTTACGATTAGGAAAATAATGGAATATCGGATAGAGAACAATGCTATTAGGAACTCTAAAAAGCCTGATAATGCGGCCCTTTCCATTATTAATAATACTGTTGACTCATTCCTTAGAGCCGAGGTTACTAACGACCTTATTAAGGGCGACAAGACGGCGGTTGCTAAGTGGCAGGAGGCGTTTAAAGGCACTCAGGCATTCAATGAGATATTCAACACAGAGAAGGTGATTAAAGACCTCTCTACTAGGCTTGATGCGACTCCTGAGACAGCAAAGCAAATGATTATGGGGCTTAACTCCGTAAACGCCAAAACGCAGGCAGGCGAGGTTGTTAGGCAGATTGGTGAAATTGTAGGCAAGGATAGTCCTGAATTTGGCGCTCTACGCCAAGAGGCTTTATTTGATATAGTTGCGCCATTACTTAAAGAAGAGCCTAACTTTAAGATGTTTGCTGAGAATTACGACAAGTTTGTCAGAAATAATAAGACCTTGTGGGATGAGCTATCACCAGATTCTACCGGAGAGATGCTAACCCTTCGGCGCTTTGTTTCTAACTTGGAAAGAGGTTCTAGGCAGGGTCTTGATTTGAACTTAAATCAAACTGTCGCAAGGATTCTATTTGGTCATGAAATCGCTAAGGGCGCTGTTAGAGTGAATCTTGGTACTAACTTGATGAACATCGTCAGAGGTACGGCGGGGTCTTCACCAAAACAACTGCTAATATCTGACTTTACTGGATATGATATTACAAAGCCGCTTCTCCCTAAGACCCCTATAGCTATAGGCTCTACGGTGCAGGCCGGAATTAATCAGGAGCAACAATAATGTCGTGGTCGCCAATTAGTTTAATAATGATCCAGTACCAGAACCCTACGGACAACACGCCGTACTCTGGGGCTGTTCTCAAGGCTTATGCTGCGGGAACAACAACAAATATCTTGATGGCTACTGACTCTGGTGGCGGGACTACTTTTACATCGGTTGCCCTGAATGCTTCTGGATACCCTGAGCATAGTGGCTCGATAGTCATTCCTCACATAGACCAGAACTACAAACTGGCCCTTTATGCGGATCAAGCGGCGGCTGATGCTGACACCCCTGCTATTTGGTCTATTGATGACAATATTCCAGTAAACATCACTAATGACTTCTCTTTAGAGGATAACGTCAGTAACGCTATTTCTGTAGTGAGTGACTTTACTCATACGACTACTGGAACTCCGGTAGCCGGAATGGGTACTGGAGTAGGGTTTATTACCGAGACTGTCGCTGGAAACGAGCGCGGAATGGTGATTGGCTCTCGATTTAGCGATGTTGGAGCGGGAACAGAGGATGCGAATTTTGTTGTTCAGCTAATGGTAAACGGTGCTGCCGTAGCTGATAAGCTGGTATTGGATGAGGCAGGATCTCTTGTTGTGGCTACTTTAAGCCCTACTAACGCCCTTGCTGTTGCAAAAGGTGGTACGGGCGCTACGGATGCCTCTACAGCACGAACCAATCTAGGCGCTCAAGCGGCGCTTTCAATTCCTTCGCAAGCAGAGGCAGAGGCGGGTGTAGCGACTACAGCAAGGTCGTTTACTGCGGAAAGGGTTAAGCAGGCTATAGACGCTCTTGGAGGGGTGGGAAGAGATTATCTGGAAGGTCTTGTTATTTCCAGAGATTCTGGGGATACGGCAAGGGATACCAATGTAACTGCCGGTGTAGCGATAGACTCAACAAACTCGGTCACAATGACTCTAGCTTCAGAAATTACCAAGCAGATAGACGCTACATGGGCCTCTGGTGACGACGCTGGGGGCTTGGCCTCGGGAGCTACTTTAGCCAACACAACTTGGTATCATGTGTTTTTGGTTGTTGTGGGCGGATCGGTCGATGTGATGCTAGACACTTCTGTTACTTGCGCTAACGGGGTGGCGAATAATGCGGTGACTTCGTTTAGACGGATTAACTCAGTTTTGACTGATGGATCATCTAACATTGTCTCTTACTACCAGGTGGGAGATTATACTTATTGGGATGTTCCTGTCGCTGATGTTTCTGCCTCTAACCCAGGCACTTCGGCTGTTACAGCAACTCTCTCTGTTCCTACGGGAGTTGTTGTTCAGTCAGACATAAATATCTCAGGAACGGAGGTTGGAGCGCCAATCACATTATTGGTAACATCCTTGGCGCAGACAGACACAACTCCTTCAAACTCGCAGTTTGATGTTAGCGAGAACACGACAGGGGTTATTGGGTATGCGGTAAATCGCCCTGTTATGACTAACACTTCGGCGCAGGTTAGGTACAGGGTTGCCGCTTCCACAGCTAACACCTCGGTTATAATATTTACTAAAGGATGGTGGAGAATATAAATGCCCTATGTAGAGAGAGATGAATCGGGAAAAGTTAAAGGTGTTTATACTTGGCCTAATCAAAAGGCTAGAGAGGAGATTTCTGCCGAAGCTGCCGAGGTTAAGGGGTTTCTAAATAGGCCAAAGCCTATTGCGGTGAACTTAACAGATGCAGAGACTAGAAAGCTGATTGATTTTTACGAAACGAATAAGATTATAACGGCAGATAGAGCGGCCAAAATGAGAGGATATTAAAATGACTGATACTAAATTTGTGCCTGGAGTGGTTGATATGACCACAGCAAGTGCCGCATTAACCACTGATAACACGCTTCTTAGGGGTGTTCACGTACAAACTGCACTATCCGCACAGGCTTTGGAGCTTTCTGACGGGTCTGGTGGAACTGTGCTATTTACTGTCCCTGCTTCTGCTCCTGCGGGTGCGTGGTTTGAGGCTGGTGATATGCGCTTTCCCAATGGGATTTATGTTGTTTCAACTGCTGTAACTTCTGGGAAAGTGACCATTAACGCTCGTTCACAGGTCAATTGGGCTGCGTATTAATGACTAAAGACCTAACAAGACGCAGAGGCGGTAATAACGGTGTAACTGAGGGGTTCCTTCTCTCTCAGCAAGCCCTAGTCAACCTAGATAACGAGGTCGAATCTAGCGGCAACGTGGTCGCTATGACTAACACCAAGCCGAGCGGGGATAAGTTTGCTCAGTGTTTGGGGGCTAGTGGGGATTATTTCTCAACACCTGATTCGGTGGCGGCTAGTATTACGGGGGATATAGATATTCGGGTGCGAGTTGCGCTGGATGATTGGACTCCTGCATCAAATACTGCTTTAGTGGCAAAGTATGAAGCATCTCCACAATACTCATATCTCTTTGAGTGCTTAACCAGTGGGGTTCTTAGAATCCAGATTTCAGCAAACGGGACATCGAACGCAGTAGCCGCAAGCTCCACCGTAGCTACAGGGTTCGCAAATGGTTCAACAAATTGGGTGAGATTTACTCTTGATGTTGATAACGGCGCTGCTGGAAATGACACCAAATTTTACACTTCATCAGACGGTGTTACTTGGACTCAGCTTGGCACTACAATAACCAGTGCAAGCACTACCTCTATCTATGACGGAACTTCGATTGTTGAGATAGGAAGCGTACTTGGTGGAACTATAGAACGGGTTAATGGCTCCATCTACCGCGCACAGATATTCGACACCATCGACGGCACGACCCCTGTAGTTGACTTCAACCCCAACGACTACGCCAACACTGGCAACGACAACTGGGCCTCTAGCAGCACTGGTGAAATCTGGACTATTCAGGGCAATAACTACGTTGTAACTCCTCGCGCTATGGTGGGTACTGGTAAGCCTTGGGCGGCTCTGCCTGGAGCTTCCGGTGATTATTTCTCAACGCCTGATTCGGTGGCGAATTCGATTACGGGTGATATTGATATTAGAAGCAGAATTGTTTTTGACGATTACACTCCAACCGCTCTTCAATACGTTCTGTCAAAACTTCTAAGTTCTGGACAGCATGCGTATGACCACGCTATAAACACCACAGGTCGGCCACAATTTAGAACGAGCAGCAACGGCACGAGTGTAAACGTCTTTAATGCTGATGCCGCCGTCCCTTTTAGTAACGGAGAACTAGGCTGGTTGAGGGTCACTCTTGACGTAGACAACGGCTCCGGCGATGCAGACTGTACTTTCTATACTTCGACCGATGATGTAAATAGTTCCGAAGAAGTTACCACATGGACGCAGTTAGGCTCAGTGATAAGCCTTGGCTCTACTACCTCAATTTTTGGCGGCACTGACCCCTTAGAAGTTGGCGGAAGAAGCCCGTCTGACCCGATGGCTGGAAAGCTATACAGATGCCAAATATACAACGGCATTGACGGAACCAAGGTCGTAGACTTCGACCCGATCATGCACACTAACGGCTCTACCCTCTACGGACGCACTGGCGAGCTTTGGACTGCTAACGGTAACGCTGCTATTCACGGTTACGATGTAAACGTAGTAGTAGGCACAGGGGCTAATCTGAGGAAGTCTATCAGTGATGCCATGTTAGCTTATGGCGCTAACGGGGATTATGCGAGTACGCCTAATAGCGCAGCCCAAACTCCATCCGGTGATTTTTCTGCAATTGTCAGAATGGCAATGGATGATTGGACTCCTGCCGGTGATGTGGTGATTGCTTCAAAGTTCGGAGCGGCTGGCACATATAGCTATCTCTTTCGCAATGCTGGAGCTTCTGGGCTTATTCAGTTTTTCACAAGTAACGATGGAACGGCCTTAAAGACATTTAACTCCACTGTCGCGCCTACTGTTTCTGATGGAGATGCGCTATGGATAAAAGCGGAGGTAGATGTTGACAATGGAGCTTCGGGGACAACTGTAACATTTAGCACCTCTACCGATGGTGATGTAGCTATCGACTCCGTTACATGGACTCAACTTGGCGACCCTGTAATTGTAGCTGGCGTTACCACTCTATTCGATAGCTCTGAATCTCTCACGCTGATGAATTGGACAAGTGGAGCAAATGCAATAGCGGGAGACTTGTACAGATTCGCTTTGTATGACGGAAGCACTCTAGCAGTAGACTTCAACGCTGCTGATTATGTGAATAGAACCAGTGATACTCAGTTCCCAAGCTCTACCACTGGCGAAGTGTGGACACTTAACGGCAACACCTTCATCCAGAACACAGGGCATGAGGTTGTGCATTCTATTGGCTCGGCAGGGCTTGAGAGTACGAGTGGGATTACTGTGGCTAGTCCGGGGACTGTGTTTGCTGTGGCTAGGTTTAGTGATGCCTCTCCTGTTGCCGATCAAAATATTTTTAACGGTAGGTCTGACGTTTCGCTGAGATGGGTTATCACATCTTTTAATTCTTCTTCGGATAAATTTAGTATTTTTCAAGGTGGTAGTATCCAGACGATCACAGAAGCATACGATTTAGACTCTCATGTCTTCACAGGTCAATTTAGCGGAGATGCGACCACAAAACTTACTGTGTCTGATCGGGGTTTTGTAATAGGCGATGCGGGGTCTGCTGCGTTTGATTACGGAACGGTATTTGCATCACATACTGGCAGCAACACCATGCAAGGCTACATCGGACGTTTGATCGTTTTTGATAGAGCGCTGAGTGAAGCGGAAGTTCTTGCAGTACAAAGTTACTTGCAATCGGCGTATAATTTATAGATGGAAATAACTCAGGAATATCTGCTCTCTATACTCTCTTACAACCCTATTACCGGAGAGGTTACATGGGAAAACCCTACCAGCCACAGGCTAAAGCGCGGAGACAGGGCTGGATGTGTGAATGGCAACGGTTATCGAATAATTACCTTCCAAAGAAATCCATTCCTAGAGCATCGGCTAATCTGGCTAATGCTTTACGGCGAGTGGCCTGAACAAATAGACCATATCAACCAAGATAAAACAGATAACAGATTAAGCAATCTAAGAAATGCCTCTTCCCTAGAAAACCACCGCAATCTTTCAATTAGCAAAAGAAATACCAGCGGATTTACAGGGGTTAGTTGGAGCAAGACTTATCAGCATTGGGTGGCTTCAATTAGTCTTAATAAAAAATCTGTGTGCCTTGGTTGTTATACAAACAAAGTTGATGCTATTAATTGCAGAAAAGAAGCTAATGAGAAATACGGGTTTCATCCTAATCACGGGATGACTCAATAGTCTTCGACCGCGCCCTAAGCGACTCTGAGGTACTGTCTATGCAGTCTTACCTACAGTCTAAATATGCGCTCTAGTCCTCTGTAGAGGCGCTAGTGATTGTTCCGCACAAAGTAAGCCCTTGAGCCGTAACAGTCTCAAATATCGCAATTGGTTGGTAAGAACAAGCCACAGAGCCGTCAAACGAGGTAATGATTCCCTGCATATTGGGTTTGGCAGGATAAAGGCTTTGAATAGCCAGAATATCATCTAATCTCAACACTGACTGGTACTCGATAGAGTTATAAGGAACCGACATTATCGAGTGCGGCGAGTCAAGATTGTGGTCGATGTAGAGGGTGTGGACAAGTTCGTGGAGAACCGTACCTGGTATCTGCCTATCCGCTATATTCGGGCTTAACTTGACCTCTCCATAGTTGATATTATTCGATCCTTCCCAATTCCACCAGATATCCGCTCTGCCTAAAAAGCCAGTATTCTCGAACCCAAAGACAATAGTGTTCCTTCTGTCTGCCGAATACCCTCCTTGGAGGCCGTATGAAGCCCTGCCAGCGTATCTAAGCGGGTGGGTGACGTAGAGGCTAAGATAGTCAAGATTGCGCTCTATCTCGCTCTCAACGTTACGTATGGCTAACCAAGGAGGAAGCCCCTCTGGATTAAAGTACACATCCACAGGCCCAGACCAGACTCTAGGAGTTGAGTCGAAGTAGGAGAAGCAGTTTGAGCATCCATCGTGGGCCTCAAATTCGCTTGCCTGAGCCATTCTCCCGAATAGCAAATCCCAGATAACGATAAGAATCATTATCCCCCCCATAAGGAGTACAAACCACCTTCTAGCAGTGGCTATGTCCTCTTTTCTGCGCTTCTCTATGCGCTGTTGTGTTGATAGGTATCTGTCGCGATCATTCATTTGCTGCCTCCAGTGCGGTCTTGACTCTCGCCTCCAACCCCTTCCAAAACGCTAATGTTTCTTTGCTTTGTTTTGCCAGCGGAGAGCCAGCGTTTGCCATGTTATACATCTCTTGGCACTGATTAAGCGGCTCAATAACCATCTGGAGAAATGTATCCGCATCTTCTTTGCTTATGCTCACACTCTCTGTAGATGGAAGGGCGGCGAGTTGATAGCGAAGATCAACTATCTCGTTTTGCGCTTGGCAGAGTGTCGAAGTAGATATAAAGCAATGAGAATTATTGCCAAGCTCTAACGCAGATTCGATATTCTTCAGCAAGTCATCCTTCGACAGCTCGCTTGCGTTGTCACTAGGAGCGCGGGTGTTCCATGCCTCGGTTGCTTTCTGAATGTCCCCGCCCCTCTCGAAAAAGGCCGTAATTATTCCAGAGCCTTTGCAGGGGGCTGCTCCGCACTCGATAGCGTAAGCGCCTTCCCCTGTATTTCTAACTTTAGGGGCCGCGCCACAAAACGGACAAGGCAGTAGCTCATTGCTGATATCACTCATCGTTCTTCCCCTATAATCTAGTTGTTAACCAGGCTCTATTCTTCAAAGTCTCTTGCCTTCTCTTCTCATCGCGTATCTTCTTCCTCTGTGTAGCAGTACCCTCCAGCTCCACCTTTGGCTTCTTAGGCTTTCTTTTGGGTTCTGACTTACACGGATTCCGGCAATACTTCTGATACGAGTGCCTAGTCTTGAACTTATCACCACACTCCACGCAGATCAGGGTGTAGACAGTGCTTGGTTTGTCGATGTTTAGGTGCATAGCCATCAGAAAGGAATATCCTTTGAGAAATCATCAAACCCGGGCGCTGCCTGTGGCGCTGCTTGTGGTGCTGCCTGCTGACCACCATCCTGCCAAAAGACTTTTGAATTGCCTAGAATCGGCCCTTTAGTACCAGACTCCTTCTCTTCCTTGCTAACGTCTTGCGTTATCATGCCTGAGTTGCCGTACTGGTCGAGTTCGTGAAGGTCGATGAATGCTGTAGCATCCAGGTAAACACCCTTCGCGCCCTTGAATAGTCTAGCCTTGTCGATCTTTGAAACGTCTATCTTTAAACTTACGCCTATCTTGCTCATGCTGCTTGCTCCTTAAGTTCAATGACCAGAGCATCAAGCTCAGTCAAAAATGTTGATACTGCTGTTATCATTTCTTTGCCAGTTTTTTCGTCTAGCTCAAATCGTTCGCACTTGTACTGCAATGACTCTGGAAGCCTGTCATCGAAGGTTACGAAGTCGCACCACTTCCGTCCTGTGCAAAGCATCTGCGCTGTCATCTGGCTCTGGTATTTTGGTGGTATCTTTCCCGTTCTCAGGAATTCAACGTGTTGGGCTGTGTTTGGACATTTAATCTCTAACAACCCGTCATCACCGACAAGCCCATCAGGAGAGGCGGCGAAATTAGGAACGGCGGCATGGTCAACCAGTCCTGTCTCCATCACCAATACATCGTTCTCTATCTCATACCTTCCACGAGCCATAGGCTCCAGGTCTGTGCCTCTTTGCATTGCAGCATTAGTAAAGCCTTCCTCTCTTGTTCCGGTCAATCGTTGGCACAAAAGTTCCATCATATAATTCTTTCTGCCAGCCCCATAACCTGTCTTTGTCTTAGCCATCACATCAGACACCCTAGAGGCTGTGACCTTTCCAAGCCTGGATAAAAACCACTCATCAGTCCCCTGCTCTATCATTTTGACAACCCCTTCTTCTTAGCGTCTTTAACGGCATTGATCTTTATTAAATTAAACTTATGGCTCTTGTTTGCTTCATAGGCTTCAGCATAGTTAGACTTAAGAGAGTCTAGGTCTGTGCTCTCTTCAATCTTTGATAGCCAATCTGTGCAATCCGGCTCATTCGATGGTGTATTTCCATCTACATCATCCTCGCCTATAGCCACATTGAATATCATCTTTAGGAGGTATCGCATACCGTAGGACATTGCCGCGCCAGTTGCGTGTGTTTTTGTCATAACATCACCGCCTTTTGCGCCCTTCCCGTCCGATGGCATATCAACACTGTATCGCTTGGTATGGTTGCCGTTTGAAACGAAACAAACAACGCGGAGGATTCCTATAGCCTCGCAAGGCTCTGTATCGAAACTCAACGATAGCCCCTCTGATGTGTATAGCGGCCTCAGAGCGCGATCTAGTGCGGCATAGCTGGCGTATTTGCTGCGGGTCTGGTTGTTGTTGCAATCAGCCGAGACCCTAGACATTGAACTTTGACACCTGTTAAGAGTGGAAAAGAACGCCGACTCTGCCTGCTTGTTTAGAACTCGCTCCTGCATATCTAACATTTTCTCTAGCTTGTCCACGTCAGAGTTTGGGTCTAGTGCTACCCTTTCAATCATACTAAGAACCGCGCTAGTCTCTGCCGATATTGCTATTGCCTTATTCTCTTCTTTCTTTGCTATCTGATTCATGCTGTCTGCTCCTCAATTGGTTCGCTTGCTACTAAGTCGTGATAGGCCGCGTAGTACTCTTCCCACTCTCTTGACTGTCTAGCGTGTCGGTTGTTGTAAATTCCATTCTCTGCGTGGTAATCCGCAGCCGCTTGCTGTGCGGGGCTGAACTTAGATGGATGAATCTGTTTATACTTGCGCGGTTGTGTCATTTCCCCTCTCCAAATATGTCCTCAAACGAGGAATTAGTGTGCTTTCTTATCCTGGCCTCAATAATGCGCCTCTTCTCGCACTCCTGAGCCGATGCTACCAACTCTGCGACCTTATCTGACATAGGGCTAGTCTTATGGTTCTTAGCCCTGAAAACGTCTGACATTCCCTCTACCTCCAGTAGTGCTGCTGCTATTCTGAATGAATCGTGGCTATCTGCCATTCTTCGGATTCTGTGTTCTTGTAGGTTATGGATGCTCATCGCTCCCACTCCTCTCCGCACTTGCATTGATAGGTAATAAACCCCGTAACCTTCAAGAACCTGAAAGGAGGGCGATTACAGCTAGGGCAGTTCTCTCCCATATCCTCATAGTCTTCCCATCCAGCATCTCTGTTAATGGTTGTTGCCTTCGGGAGTATCCTGTCTAGCTCTTGCATGGGGTGTCCCATCATTTGATCGAATTTATCTTGGTAGTTCATTTGGCCTCCAGTAATTCTGGGCTTTCGTGGATGTTTCCGATTATCTCCCACCGTCTACACCTGTCTTGGCATAATCTGGTAGGCTCCTGATTGTTCGTTTCCACATATAGGCAGAACGCGCAATCACTCCATCTAACCTCTCCATGCTCAACTATATCCCCCTCATATATCTCCTTCCCGTTCTTGTCCTTGAGTCCGGTGTATTGCATTAAAGGACTATCGACTTTAACTTGAGTTAATGGGTTATAAGGAACAATCCTTCCCGATGTGGCGTGTACTGAGAAGCCTCCGTATTCCATCGCATCGCCATTCCAAGCCCTAAACTTAATATCCCTCATCCTAATACCCCTTCAATCTATCACAATGAACCGCGTCCACCGATGGGTTCTGGAAGTCATGCTCATCTCTGCCAAAATTAACGCGGCCTGCACGTATTTTCTCAAAACGCTCCAGTTCTTCCTGTCTAGCAATCTCGCCAATCTTAATGCCAGCCCATGAGTCAACGCCGCGCTCAAAGTATCCGACAATTTCTGCCTGCTGTTTTGGATCAGCCTTTTCTAAGGCTCTAATTATGGTCTCTATGTGCATTTCTATTCCCCTTAAACTCCGTTGTTAGCCGTTAGTGGCTTCAATCTCGTTTCCAAGCTCATCCACAGCCTCGTAATAGAAAGAAATAATGGTCTTATAGTGGAATCTTTCTCCGCAACTAGAGCAGCGCTGGTTGTAAATATCGTCCTCGCCATACCCATAGCCATCGTCGTGATTTATCTCGTTGCCTTTGTTGCAGTGGGGGCAGTCAATATCGCTCCACATCTCTCAATCCTCTGTTATTAAACTAAATCAGCTATGGCGTTCATTTCTGACAAGAGCCTAAGCTGCTTATCTGATAATTCCGTTCCATCCTTAAACTTTCCGTCTACTACTTCTTTGCCCTCGAACCTCAGAGTGCTTCTATCTACTACTTTGCC
>TARA_R110002094_G_scaffold26241_4_pt1 | contig 22784 bp, 20 predicted proteins | sample TARA_R110002094 | Tara Oceans TARA_R110002094 (sample SAMEA4397409) | marine metagenome | biome: Polar Biome; feature: [MIX] marine epipelagic wind mixed layer (ENVO:01000061); material: water (ENVO:00002006), including particulate matter (ENVO:01000060) such as... | depth 10-100 m
CGCGCATTAGTCGGTTAAAATTTTTTGTGAAAGTTGCAAGCGAGCCCAGAAAACCAAACATCCATGCCACAAATGGCACCTAGCCTGTTTCAGTTGATTAAGTCGCTTTTGTGTTCAAGAGCCATGTGTGCGGATGAACATTCTGTTACAATTATGAAAGCGCCCTAATCGGGCCAAAGGTGGGTTTTTCCTGAAATAGCGATAAATCCGCCGATTCACAAGAGCTTTTTGAACTTGATGCCATTTCAGGCTGGCCAAAACAGTCCGCAGCTCAAAATGGCTTGACCACCACAAGGATGACAATCCCGACCATTATCACCGCCGGAACTTCATTGATAATGCGGAAATAGCGCTCAGATTGCCGGTTCTCGTCGGATGCGAACTGTTTCACATGCCACGCCAGCCGAAAATGCACTGCGCTCATCAGGATAACCAGCAGCAGCTTGGCATGCACCCAATAGCTACCGTCGCCCAGATAGCCGCCAGCTCCAATCAGATAGAGCCCCAGAGCCCAGCTGATAAGCATCGCCGGTGTTCCGATCCCGCGTAACAAACGCCGTTGCATGATCTTGAACGTTTCCGATTGCTCACTGCCGGCCGCCGCTGAACAATGATACACCATCAACCTCGGCAGATAGAGCAACATTGCCATCCACGAAATCACTGCCAAAACATGAAAAGCCTTCAGCCAAAGATACATCTACAATTCCTAACCCTTGCGAACCTGTTCAATCATCGCCACTACGTGTTCCACCGGCGTTTCCGGCGTGATGCCATGTCCCAGATTGAACACAAACCGCGCACCTTTTGCGGCGTCGAGAATGTCGCTGATCCCATCGCGCAGGGCAGTGCCTCCCGCAACCAACCGGGTGGGATCGAGGTTGCCCTGCAGAACCACGCTAGAACTCAACTGCTGTTTCGCCAATGCCACCGGAAAAGTCCAGTCAAGACCCACACAGTCAATCCCGGTTTCTCTGACATACCGCTCATAATGCAGCGACGCTCCCTTAGGAAACCCGATCACCGGTGTCCCAGGATGCCGCGCCTTCACGCCCGCAACGATCTGTTTCATCGGCTCAACACAAAACTCGATGAAATCATCCTCCCCAAGGATCCCCGACCAGCTGTCAAACACCTGAACCGCATCAGCACCAGCTTCAATTTGTGCGCACAGATACTCAATCGACACCGCGGTCAGAACTGCGATCAGATCGAGAAACTCTACTCGGTATTTATGCGAGAAAATTCGCGTCGGTGCCTGATCTGACGTTCCACGACCAGCCACCATATAAGTAGCAACTGTCCAGGGTGCCCCACAGAAACCCAGCAATGTTGTCTCTGACGGCAACGCTGCGCGAATATCACTGACAGCCTGCAAAACCGGTTGAAGGTGATCCAAAGCCCCATTCAGGCCGAGCGCTGCAATGTCCTCCGGGCTGATCGGATCCAGTCGCGGTCCGATGCCACTTTCAAAACTCACTTTGCGGCCCAGCGCATCCGGCACAACCAGTATATCTGAAAACAGGATAGCCCCATCAAACCCGAACCTGCGGATCGGCTGCAGCGTGACCTCTTTGGCGAATTTCGGCGAGTAGCACAAATCCAGAAAAGAACCGGCTTCCGCTCTGGTCTTCCTGTATTCAGGCAGATATCGTCCAGCCTGGCGCATCATCCAGATCGGAGGGGGCCAAAGCGCATCGTCTTCAGGGCCACTTTTTAAAACCTGCAGCAGGCGCTTGTTCATAGATGATCCGATGGGCCACTGTGCAGTGGCAAAGGTTTGAATTTCTAACTTGCGACAACGCTCTGTCTAGCACAGAGGCTGATCGTTTCATTCCCCAAAAATTCCCTAATAAAGTCTTAATTTCTTTTTGTTTATATTATTTGTCTGTGAGTAGCGGGGATTCATGACGCTTCACATTTTTCCCATATCTTTCCTGTCATTATCTTATTTTACAAAGCGGATTATAACGCCAAGCCAAATCCGCCGAACTATGGGAAAATCAAATTTAACAATCATTAACAAATCCTTAACCCTCACTCCAAATCAAACAAATTGTGGATTAAAGCTGAACAAACCAGCAAAACTCTTTATCCCCACACTTCACCCGGTGACCCCGTTCATTCTCCACTAAGCACAATTTGTTAATCTATTATTAACCATCGGCAACAAGCTGCGCCGCTGGACATTTTGCCAGGACTTCTCCAAAACTCATTCATGATTCGTCAACAGGGTTCGCCCACAGTTTGTGGATATCTAACGTGAAAAAATCCACCTTCTTCCATTTGCATCTGATTTCCGACGCCACCGGTGAAACTTTGATCAATGTCGGCCGTGCCGCTGCAGCGCAGTATGATTCCGCCCAGGCGCGGGAGCATATCTACACCATGGTGCGCAGCAAAAAGGATATCACCAAGGTGGTAGCCGAAATCGAAACCGCGCCGGGCATTGTGCTGTATACTCTGATCGAGCCTGATCACGCAGCCATGCTGGAGGAAAGCTGCCGCGAACTTGGTGTGCCGGCGCTGTCTGTTCTGGACCCGATTCTAAGCTTGTTTCAGACCTATCTTGGAGCCAAGTCAGCCAAGCGGGCAGGGGCGCAACATGCGCTTGATACCGAGTATTTCCGCCGCATTGATGCCCTTAACTTTACTTTGTCTCATGATGATGGCCAGTTGAGCGAGGAGCTTCATGAAGCGGACGTCATCCTTCTGGGAATCAGCCGCACATCAAAGACACCAACCTCGATTTATCTGGCCAATCGCGGTGTCAAGGCGGCCAATATCCCGCTGATTCCGGATGTGCCGCTGCCTGACGCTCTCGACAAGATGTCAACGGCTTTCATAGTGGGTCTGATCGCGAGCCCTGACCGGATTGTGCAGATCCGCCAGCACCGGCTGCTGTCGATCAATGCGGATACCAAGGATACAGCCTATATCGACAAACATGCAGTGGCCGAGGAAATTGCACTGACCCGCCGGCTTTGTGCCCGGCGCGGCTGGCCGATTATTGATGTCACCAGACGATCGATCGAGGAAACCGCCGCCGCAATTCTGACGCTTTACAACACACACAAGACCAGACAGGAAAAGCCATGACCGCCACTTATGGGGAATTTCAGCTTGCGCCTCTCGTCCTTGCTTCCAAAAGCCCGGCGCGTGCGGGCCTGTTACGCGCTGCCGGTCTGAAAATTACCACAGCCGAGGCCGGAATTGACGAGCGCAGTGTCGAGGCCGCCGTGGGCGATACCCTTGAAGGCAGTGATCTTGCCTTGATTCTGGCGCAGGCCAAAGCTTCAGATGTCGCGCCCCAATTCCCAGATACCCATGTCATAGGCGCAGACCAGACACTGACCTGCGAGGGCAGGATCATCCACAAGGCAGAGGATGATCAGGACCTGCGCAAGAAGCTGCTGTGGCTCAGCGGCCGGACGCATACACTCAGCGCCGCCTTGGTGGTCGTGCATAATGGCGAGACCGTCTGGCAGCACACCTCTCAGGCCCATATGGCAATGCGTAAATTAACGCCTGAATTTATTGGCCGCTATGTCGCAGTAACCCGCCCGGATTCGCTCGAAAGTGTCGGAGGCTATCAACTGGAAGGTCCCGGCTCACAATTGTTCGACAGTATTGACGGTGATTATTTCACCATTCTCGGATTACCGCTTCTGCCCTTGCTGGCCTGGCTGCGGTCCGAGAATATTCTGATGTCATGAGTGTTGCGGCTCCGAATCAATGACCGGCGCTCCTGACATACACGCCTGTGTGATCGGATTTCCCATCACGCACTCCCGGTCGCCGCGGCTGCACACCTATTGGCTCGAACACTATGGCATCCATGGACGTTACGCAGCCGAATCGATGCCGCCGGATGGATTGGCGGAATTTCTGGCAGCAATTAAGCAGGGAATAGCGGATTACAGCGGCGGCAATGCCACCATTCCGCACAAGGAAGCCTTGCTGGCACTGGCCGACCAGGCTGATGAAACCGCGCGGATTCTGGGTGCGGCAAACACCTTTTGGGTCGAGCACGGCGCTCTCCATGTCAGCAACACCGATACCTACGGTTTTCTCGCCAATCTCGATGCCGCAGTGCCACAATGGGATCGGCCCAAGACGGATACCAACCGCAAAGCAGTGGTGCTGGGAGCAGGCGGCGCTGCACGAGCCATTGTCTTTGGTCTGATCAGCCGCGGCTTCAGCAAAATTGTCCTTGCCAATCGCACCCTGTCGCGGGCCGAAATGCTGACCGCGCATTTTGCCGCTGTCGCGAATAAGCGGAATTGCCGTCTTCTGCCGCTGACCCTGGAGGACGCCGAGGCGGCACTGGGACAGACAAGCTTGCTGGTCAACACCACCAGCCTTGGCATGGTGGGTCAGAATGAGCTCAAAATTTCACTTGTTGAACTTCCACAGACAGCCGTTGTGACCGATATCGTCTACACACCGCTGCAGACCGGATTGCTGAATGCAGCCAAAAGCCGCGGTAACCGCACGGTAGACGGATTGGGCATGTTGCTGCATCAGGCCGTGCCCGGTTTTGAGAAATGGTTCGGCGTCCGCCCGCAGGTCACGGAGGCATTGCACCGCCATATGCTGCAGGATTTATGAACGAGCCCGAAACCGGATCCCGGTCAAATTCGTCTGCCGGTCCGAACCAGAACAGCGGCACCATTGTCATCGGTCTGACTGGCTCCATCGGCATGGGAAAATCAACCACAGCAAAATTGTTCCGGGAGGAGGGCGCTGCGCTCTTCGATGCCGATGCAGCGGTGCATGAGCTGTATTCCGGCCCTGCCGTTCCGCTGGTCGCCGCCAGATTTCCCGATGCGCTCCGGGACAGAAAGATTGACCGGGAGGCGCTGGCCCAACGTGTTGTCGGCGATCAGCAGGCCTTGTCCGATCTGGAAGCCATCATTCATCCTCTGGTGCGCCAGGCCGAACTGGATTTCATCGTCCGGCAGCAAAGCCAGGGCACAGAATTCGTCGTGCTCGATATTCCTCTTCTGTTTGAAAGCAATGCCGATGAGTTGTGTGACAAGACCGTGGTGGTCAGCGCCCCGCCAATGGTCCAGCAAAAAAGGGTTCTGGCACGCAAAGGCATGACAAAGGCGCGGTTCGACCAGTTGCTGTCGCGGCAGATGAGCGATGCGGACAAGCGCGCCAGAGCGGATTTCATTGTGCTTACCGACAAGGGACTGAAGGACGCGCAGCGCCAGGTTCGCGATATTCTTGGCCAGTTGCGCAAATGATTCACGTGAAACAATCTCCTCCTCTGGACAACAGCTTCGCGAAGCAGATATGGCTTGGACCAGTCGGAGTGAACCAGCCATGCGCGAAATAGTCTTTGATACGGAGACCACAGGGCTCGATGCCCGCAAGGGCGACAAGCTGATCGAAATCGGCTGCGTGGAACTGATCAACCGGTTTCCCACGGGAAAGACCTATCACCAATATATCAACCCCGAGCGTGAAGTCAGCCCGGGTGCTTTTGATGTTCACGGCCTGTCCTGGGACAGTCTTAAAGACAAACCGGTTTTTGCCGAAGTAGCTGCCGGTTTTATGGAATTTGTCGGCGAGGATGGCATTCTCGTGGCCCACAATGCCAGTTTCGACATGGGATTCGTTAACACCGAACTGACGGCGATCGGCCGCCCGGCCTATCCGGACGAGCGTGTCGTCGACACGCTGGTGCTGGCACGGCGCAAAAATCCGGCGGGCCCGAATTCGCTTGATGCGCTGTGCGCTCGATTCGGCGTTAACAACAACCACCGCACATTTCACGGTGCCCTGCTTGATGCCGAGTTGCTGGCGAAGGTCTATCTGGAACTGCTGGGCGGTGCTCAGGCGGATCTCGGACTGAATGCAGCCAATCCCGAAGAGGGCCTGGATGAGGATGGCAATCTCTGGCATCCAAAGCCCAGGCCGGAACCTCTGCCGCCGCGTCTCAGTGATGAGGAACAGGCCGCCCACGCCGTATACGTGTCGACATTTGCGGTAAAATCGCTCTGGTCCATCTATCAGCCGCGCACCCGGCGGGTGCCGCGAGCTGACCGGTCTTAGCCACAAAATCCGCCTTCTCTGGCCGAAAACGGCGACAAAGCATTACACTTTTCCCTGCAGATGACCGGAAATTCATTTTGCTTTCCGGCAGGAATGCGTCAAATAATCGCCTGATCCTTCGTCTAAGCGTCTGGCTCCGGTCCCGATCTGCCGGACTTGATCCTGCGCAGCAATGTACCCGGCGTGTCGCAGGACAGCAGAAACGGAGATGGCCTTGATGGATACCGAACTGCCGGACCAGCATACGGACAGACCTTCAAAGGAGCTCGCCAGAGCCCGTGCCGAGAGCACACCTATGGCCGGTGCCGCAGAGAGCGATCAGTCCGAGCGCGCCGGTACCAAGCGAATCCGTCCAGTCTTTCTGGTGCTGCAGGGCCTTATTGCCATCGCCATCGTGTTCGGCGCCGGACTGATCATGCAGCAGATGCTGACCGAAAAAGTCGCCCCGATGCAGCGTCCGGTGCGCGAACAGGTTTTCACGGTGGAGACAATTCCGCTGCAACGCGGCGATTTCCAACCGGAAATTTCGGTCTTTGGAACCATCATTGCCGGCAATATCATCGAACTGCGCAGCGAGTTATCCGGTCCTCTGATCTCGGTCAATCCGTTGCTTCGCAGCGGTTCCGTCCTCAGCGCCGGGACGGAAATCGCCAGTATTGATCCGTTTGATTATGAAACGGCTCTGGCGGAAGCCGATATTGATATTCTCGATTCGGAGGCCAAAATGCTGGAAGCGCAAGCCCGGCTGGCGGCGGTCAAAGCCGATGTGTCGAATGCCGAAGCCCAGCTGGAACTAGCCGAACGAGATCTGGAACGGGCCCAAGCCCTGGTGGCAAAAGGATCGGCTACCCGGCAGACAGTTGACCAGCGCCAGCAGGCGCTTCTGCAGATCCGGGCATCACTGGATAGCGCCCGCTCAAATCTGAATGTGGAAGAAGCAAAACTTGCGCAGCAGAAGGCGGCCATGGACCGGCTGGCGCTGAACCGCAAACGGGCAGAACGCAATCTCAATCAAACTGTTCTGACAGCACCCGCAGATGCGGTTGTCGACACCGAATCGATTACCCTTGGTCAGATGGTTACCGCCAATCAGGTCGTCGCCGAATTGCTGGATCTGTCGGCATTTGAGGTTCGCTTTACCCTGTCTGACGAGCAATATGGTCGCCTCACCCGCCAGACCGGTGACCAGAACGGTCAACTGCCAGGAACCCGGATAAACGTCCGGTGGACTGTCGGCGCCCGCCAGGAAACAGTTCCGGCGACGATCAGCCGGACGGCTTCAACCATTGCTGCGGATCGCGGCGGTATCACCCTTTTTGCTGCACTCGACCCATTGCCGGCAGCAACGGATTTGCGGCCCGGCGCATTTGTTGAGGTCAGCCTGCCCGATCAGGTCTATGCCGATGCGATCAGGGTTCCTGAAGCCGTATTGTATGATGAACAGCGCATTTATGTTGCCGAAGACGGGCGGTTGCGCTCGGTGCCGGTTTCGGTGCTGACGTTTTCCGGGACGAATGTTCTCCTGCAAGTCGATCCGGCCGATCTGGCCGATGGTGCAAGGATCCTGACAACCCGCATCGCCGAGGTTGGTGACGGATTGAGAGTCCGCGAAGCCGGCAGTGCCGCGCCAGAAGCAGAGCGCGGCGGCAGGAGCGAAGGCGGCGGGCCGGGTGAGGGTCGTGGCCGGGGCGAAGGTGGTCGTCCAGCAGGCGGCCACGGTGGGGGGTAAAGATTATGAAACAACCGCAAATTCCTGGAAACGAACCCGGCCGTCCGGCACGCAAGAGCACTCTGCCGCGCATCGGTGCTTCTTATGAATTTGCCCGAAAACGTGGCGGCCTGATTGGATTGTTTGTTCGCCACAAAAACGCAGCGAACCTGTTGATGATTCTCATGCTTCTGGGCGGCATCGCCGCAGTCAGCCGCATCAATACCCAGGTCTTCCCGTCAATTGAAGTCAATTCGGTGACTGTCACCATCAGTTGGCCCGGAGCCAGCGCCGAAGACGTTGCGGAAAATATCCTGGCCAATGTGGAGCCCACCTTGCGCTTTCTGGAAGGCGTTGAGGATATGAGCTCCAATGCCCGCGAGGGGGCCGCGTCGATTCGGCTCGAACTGGAGCCTGGCACCAATCTGCAGGACACCCAGGACAAGGTTGAACAGGCGCTGAATGGCATTTCCACCCTTCCCGATGAGGCCGAAACGCCGCGACTTTCGGTACCGCGGTTTTTCGATATTCTGGCCCGGCTTTCGATTTCCGGCCCGTTTCCGGAAAGTTCGCTCAAAATATTCGCCAGACGGATCAGGGATGATCTGCTTGAGCTTGGCATCGACAAGGTCGATTTTTCCGGTTTCCGCGACACCGAGATTGGTATCGAACTTGATGAACGCAGCCTGCGGCGCGTCGATCTGACCGTCGCGGACGTGGCGACTGCCGTACAGGCCAATACCCGCGACCGCCCATCTGGCAGTCTCGACAGTGACGTGGAGCGGCAATTGCGGGTGGTGTCCGGCAAGCTCGACTCCGAGGCGCTGCGTGATCTGCCGCTGCGGTCCGCAGCCAATGGCGAGACCATCCGGCTGGGCGATATCGGCCGCGTCAGAATGGGTTTCAATGACGATCAGGTGCGCGGTCTTGCCAATGGTGAAACCGGCATTGAAATGACGATCCAGACCGGAACCGGCAAGGACACGCTGGAAACTGCTGCTGTTTTACAGACCTATCTGGACGAGTTGAAGCCGACCTTGCCGCGCAATCTGAAACTCCAGCTCTATGATCTGCGCTCCGAACGCCTCAATGACCGGATCATGCTTCTGGTGAAAAACGGTGCGACAGGACTTGCCCTGGTGCTCGTCATTCTGTTCGTGTTCCTGAATGCGCGAACCGCTTTCTGGGTGGCAGCCGGTATACCGGTTGCGCTGCTGATCACCATCGGAGCGCTTTATCTGATGGGTGAAACCATCAATATGCTGTCGCTGTTTGGCCTGATCATGATGCTCGGCATTATTGTCGATGATGCGATTGTCGTTGCGGAACACACCGAAACCCGGTTCAAGAGCGGCGAACCGCCGATGATGGCGGCGGAAAATGGTGCCGGGCGCATGATGATGCCTGTCATGGCGGCGGCGCTCACAACCATCGCGGCCTTCGCCCCGATCCTGCTGCTCGGCGGCACGATCGGAGCCTTTATGGGGGTCCTGCCTCTCGTCGTCATTGCGGTTCTGATTGCCAGTCTGATTGAATGTTTTCTCATCCTGCCGGGACATCTTGCCCATGCTATGGAGAGCGCCGATCAGCAGCGCTGGTCTCACTGGCGGATGATTTTCATTGCGCTGTCGCTGCTGTCTCTGCTGACGCTGGCCAATACACTGCCACTGCCGGGGGCCGCCGGAGAGCTGCAGGCTATAGTTGAGGCCTGGCCGCCATTGGCGTTGGCCGGTATTTTCTCCGCGATCAGCCTGTTGATCGCTGTTGTGACTGAAGCTGTGATCTATCAGCTTGCAAAGCCCCATGCCTCCGGACGGGCCGGCCTGGGCGTGCGCATGCGCACTGATTTCGACGATGGTTTCAACCGGTTTCGGGACGGTCCCTTTGCCGCGCTGGCAGAAGCCGCCTATGCCGGGCGTTACATCACTGTCGCCTTCACAATTGCCGCGATGATTATCGCGCTGGCCTTTGTCCAGTCCGGCCGGGTCAGCTTTACATTTTTCCCGTCTCCTGAGGCAGAATCAATCGGCGCCGGGGTGGAATTCAACGCCGGCATCACCCAACAGGAAGCCCTGCAAAATCTTCGAATTCTGGAACAGGCATTGTTCTCGGTGGAAGAATCTCTGGCTGAACCGGGCGCGCTGATCCGGTCAAGCTTCCTGACCCTGGGCAGTTCCGGGCGCAGTCGCGGCGATAATGTGGCGCGGTTTCGCGTCCAGCTGACAGCGTCGGAGGACCGCGACATCCGGACGTCTGAAATCATCTCCGAATGGCGCGCTGCCGTTCCCGACATGCCTGGTTTGAAACGCTTTGCTGTTGCGCGACACCGCGGCGGACCGCCGGGACGCGATATTGATGTACAGCTGAAAGGCAGCGATCCGGCAATTTTGAAAACGGCTGCAGCAGAGCTGATTATCCTGATCAATTCATTTCCCGGTGTCAGCGGCGCTGAAGATGATCTGCCATATGGCAAGCCGGAACTGGTGATGCGCCTGAAAGACCGAGGCGCCTTGCTTGGCTTTACTGTCGATCGGGTTGGCGAACAGCTGCGCAATGCATTTGAGGGCACAATTGCCCGGCGGTTTTCCGATGGTGACGAGGAAATCGCCATTCGTATCAGTGAAAAGCGTGCTCTGGAAGGCACCGCTGCTCTGCGCGAACTTGATCTGCGCGCGCCTGACGGGCGTTATGTGCCGATCACTGAAGTTGTCAGCCTGTCGGAACGCCAGGGCTTTGCCGCCATTCAGCGGCGCGATGGCCGCACCACCATATCAGTGACAGCAGATGTCGACGACAAGGTGACAAATGCCAATGCCATTCTGGAGCAGCTTGAAGCCAATGGCCTGGAGGCTATCGCCACGCGTTACGGGGTGGATTACAAATTATCCGGCCGGGCTGAAGAGCAGGACAGATCCTTCAGTGAATTGCGTCTTGGCACAGCGGCAGCGATGGCGGTGATTTACATCATCCTGGCCTGGGTCTTTGCCAGCTATACACGGCCGCTGGTGGTGATGATGATTATCCCGTTCGGCTTTGTCGGCACGGTGTTCGGCCACTGGCTGCTTGGCTTTGATCTGACAGTCCTGTCTGTCATCGGCTTGCTCGGTCTGTCTGGCATTCTGGTCAATGATTCGATTATTCTGGTCAGTCGGCTGGAGGAACGTCTCGCCGATGGTGATCTGCCACGCGCTGCTGCCACCGGCGCAAGCCAGGATCGGTTGCGGGCGGTCTTGCTGACCTCGCTCAGTACCATTGGCGGTCTTGCGCCATTGTTATTTGAAACCAGTCTTCAGGCCCAGTTTTTGATGCCAATGGCAATTACAATGGTCTTCGGCCTGGCCTTCGCCACCCTGCTGGTTCTGTTTCTGGTGCCGGCGCTGATCGGTGTCGGCGAGGATTTCACCCGGCTGCGCCGGACCATCTATGGCAGCCCTATGAACGCCAGAAGCGCGGCAGAATAAGCACCAGCATCGTAAAGAATTCAAGCCGCCCCACCAGCATACCCAGGATCAGCAGCCATTTGGCAGTATCGCTCAATGAGGCAAAATTGCCGGACGGTCCGATGATTTCTCCAAGTCCCGGACCGACATTCGACAGCGAGGTGGCGGCTCCCGACATGGCGGTCAGCGTGTCCATACCGGTCAGCGACAGCAGCACTGCCAGCACTGCAAAACTCAACAGATAGAGAAAGAAAAACGCCATCACCGACTGCGATACGCTGCCCGGGATCGGGCGTCCGTTGAAGCGCCGGATGAATATGCCATTGGGAAAGGCCAGACGATTGAGATGCTGCTTCAAATCCATGAACAGCACCTGAATGCGGAACACTTTCAGGCCGCAGGATGTCGACCCGGCACAGCCGCCGATAAAGGTGATGACAAAGAAAAGCGCCACGGAAAACGGTCCCCATGCACCGTAATCATCATTGGCATAGCCGGTTCCGGTCATGATCGAAATCACATTGAATGCACCGTAACGCAGGCCATCCAGCCCGAAATGGGATTCAGTCCAACTCTCATAGGCCCAGATCGCAAGAATGAACATCAGCACAATGCCGAAAAAAGACCGCACCTGCTGGTCGGTCCAGATTGGTTTGAGCCGGCCTTGAAAAACTTGCACCCAGAGCAGAAAGGGCAGGCTGCCGGCAATCATGAAGACCATCGCGATCGTATCGATCAGCGCGCTGTCAAAATAGGCCAGCGACGTGTCCTTGGTGGAAAACCCGCCGGTGGCGACAGTTGTCATGGCGTGAAACAACGCGTCGGACAGGCTCATTCCGGCGATGAAATAGGCAAACGCGCACAGCACGGTCAGGGTAATGTAGATCATGCTCATGGCGCCGGAGATCTGTGTGACACGGGGCAGGATCGCATCAGTGGAATCAAATGCTTCTGCCTTGAATATCTGCATGCCGCCAATCTGCAGCATCGGCAGAATGGCGACCGCCATGACAATGATCCCAAGCCCACCGAGCCACTGCAGGATGGCCCGCCAGAACAAAATGCCAGGCGGCGTCGCCTCCAGATGGGTAATCACTGTCGCGCCGGTGGTCGTCAAACCTGACATGGCTTCAAAGAAGGCGTCGGTGAAGCTCGGCACCACGCCGGACAGATAGATCGGCAGGGCCCCGAATGTTGTCAGCACAAGCCAGGCTGATACCGTCATCATGAAGGCCTGGCGCGTGCCCAGACCGCGCACGGTTCCGCGCGTCGCCAGCCACAATCCCAGTCCGAAAAGGGTGGTTATCAGAGACGCCACGGAGAAGCTGCGCCAGTCCGCATTGCCGAGCGCCGCATCGACAATGGCAGGGGCCATCATGGTGACGCCCAGAATCGCGGTCAATATGCCGATCACCAGCAATACGGGCCGCACATCGAGCGCCGACTGGGCCGGGATCAGGGGGTCTGTTGCAAAAGCCGCCCCGGCCCGGCTGTCACTCTGCAAGCCCATGATGTCAGGCGACTGCATGCTTTTACGTCTTGCGGGCGGCAATTCAGCCATATCGGATTCTGACAACCTGTTACGATCGGGAAAGCACGTTCTAGCCGGTTGAGGCAGGTTTGTCCCGTGTCATCATACTGACGCGTATCTGGCGCGTATCTGGATCACACTGCGTATCTGGCCGCGTCTGCACCGTAATGCCGGATATAACGCTCGTCGATTTCCGGGACCGGCAGAATAATCAGAATGTCGGTGGTACCGAACTGGTGATCCAGCACTGCGCCCTCGCCGATTTTCGCGCCGACACGCAAATACCCCTTGATCAGCGGCGGCAAATTGCGCAATGCGGTTTTCATTGGCACCTTGTCCATGGGCAGGCGGTTCATATCGGTATACCGCCCCGGCAGCGCCTTCACGGTCCACTGCGGAGCCGCGGTAGCATGATGATACAGGAAGGACAGTGCAACAGCATTGTCGTCCGGCTCCGTTCCGGCAAACGAGGCGCAGCCGAACAGCACATCGATTTGGTGCGCCAGAACATAGGACCAGACACCGTGCCACAGCAATTCAACCGTGCGGGTGGTGCGGTAATCCGGCAACACGCAGGAGCGGCCCAGCTCGAGAAATTTCTGGTGGGAATGAAGCCTCAGAAGCGGCTCGATGTCATATTCGCTGGCGCTGTAGAAGCCGCCATGGGCATCCGCAACTTCCTGCCGCAACACACGATAAGTTCCGACAATGCGGGGCTGTTTGCGGCGGTCCAAAGATTGATGGTCAAGCACCAAAAGATGGTCGCAGATCCGGTCGAAACGGTCTTCATCGCGGCGCAAAAAGCGAGTTCTGGCGTCAGCTACCGCGTCCATTTCACGGTAAAAAACCTGGTAGCGCAGTGCCTGCGCCTTGCGCAACTCGCCTGGCGTTTCAGCCAGTCGCACTTCCAGATTGCCGATCCGGCCGCCAATCGGCATCGGGCCCAGCACTGAACCCAATGGCAGAGAGGACAGAAAACCAGGGCTGCGCGCCCACGAGGCGGAGCGCAACCGCTGCCAGGCCGATATCGGTGTGCCCAACCCCGTTCGCATCATAAGCATCAACTCCCTTGAGCCCTGCCATCTGGTGGGGACAGGACCAGTTTGCAAACCTGCTGTTCAGCATATAAGCGTGATTCGCCTGCGCACAAAACGCATTATAGCCGGTATTTGACCAACAGATGACACCAGCGCGGTCGGCACGCGCCGTAGGCTTTGGCGCTGCAGTACCGTCGCTTTACACCATCGCCCGTCCGGCATCTCCGATCATGCGATAGCTCAGCGCTTCCGCCAGATGCACCCGGCCCGGTTGGTCCGCGCCCTCCAGATCGGCCAGCGTCCGGGAAATTTTCAGAACCCGGTGATAGCCTCTGGCACTGAGCTGCATCGCTTCCGCCGCATCTTTCAGCAGGGCCAGTCCCGCCGCATCCGGCTGCGCCACCGCGCTGATCAGATCGGCCGGTGCTTCAGAAATGCTGCGGATATGCGGGTGGCCAAGGGCGCTGAACCGCTCCGCCTGCAAACGCCGCACATTGGCAACGCGCTCTGCCACGGCCTTGCTTGGCTCGCTGGGTTTTGGCGCAATCAGATCACTTGCCGTAACAGCCGGGACCGCGATGCGGATGTCGATGCGATCCAGAAACGGCCCGGAAATGCGGCCCTGATAGTCGCTGGCGCAACGCGGGCCTCTGGCACATTTATAGCCCGGTTCCCCGGCACGGCCGCATTTGCACGGGTTCATCGCTGCAATCAGCTGAAACCGCGATGGATAGGTCAGGCGATAATTGACACGGGCAATCGAAGTCTCGCCCTTTTCCAGAGGCTGGCGCAGACTGTCGAGCACCTGCGGGGCAAATTCCGGCAATTCATCGAGAAACAGGATACCATGATGGGCCAGCGACACCTCGCCGGGCCGTGCCCTTATGCCACCACCAACCATCGCCGCCATCGAGGCGGAATGGTGTGGCTCGCGAAACGGACGCCGGTCTGACAGGCCGCCGGTTGACAGGGTTCCCGCAATCGACGCGATCATCGACACTTCCAGCAGCTCCCTTGGAGCCAGCGGCGGCAGGATGGAGGGCAATCTGGCCGCCAGCATGGATTTTCCCGCGCCCGGCGGTCCGACCATCAGCATGTTGTGGCCACCAGCGGCCGCCACTTCCAAGGCCCGTCTTGCGGTTTCCTGGCCTTTGATATCGGCCAGATCGGGCAGGTTTCCGGCTGCAGAGTGAATCGCCGGTTCCGGACTGGACAGCACCTGTGTGCCCTTGAAATGATTGGCAAGCTGCAGCAGGTTTTCCGGAGCAAGAACTTCCAGATCGGTCCCGGCCCAGGCTGCTTCCCGGCCACTTGAGGCAGGACAGATCAGCCCCTTGTCCATGGCATTTGCCGCAATGGCAGCTGGCAGCGCGCCGGTTACGGCGGCAATGCTGCCATCCAGCGCCAGCTCTCCCAGCACCACAAACCGGCTGAGAAATTCACCCGGAAGCGCTCCGATTGCGGCCATCAGACCAAGGGCGATCGGCAGATCGTAATGGCTGCCTTCCTTGGGCAGGTCTGCCGGAGCAAGATTGATGGTGATGCGGCGCGGCGGCAATGACAGGCCCGAGGCATGCAGAGCGCCGCGCACCCGTTCCCGGCTTTCCGCAACCGCCTTGTCCGGCAGGCCGACAATGGTAAAGGCTGGCAGGCCCGGAGCCAGCAGAACCTGAACATCCACCGGCACTGCCTCAATGCCCTGAAAACTCACTGTGGTGACACGCGCAACCATCTGGGGGAAATCCTGATTCTCGGGTAATCGTTATCTCAATATCGCGGGAATCGAATGATTTGGCAAAATACGTCTTTGTGGCGCGCGAAGATTCGTCTCCGGCGGCAACCGAATTCGACTAACTAGCCTCCAGCACAGCGCTCAGGAATTGCTGAGTGCGTTCTTTTTCGGGGCTGTCGAACAGCTTGTCGGGGGAACCCTGTTCTTCGATGCTGCCGTCGAAAAAGAAGCAGACCCGGTCGGAGATCTCTTTGGCGAAACCCATTTGGTGCGTGACCATCAGCATGGTGAGGTTGTGCTGATCCACCAGCTTGCGGATGACACTTGTCACTTCGCTGATGACCTCGGGATCAAGCGCGGAAGTGACTTCGTCGAACAGCATCACCTTGGGACGCATGGCAAGGGCGCGTGCGATCGCCACACGTTGCTGCTGACCACCTGACAAGCGAGCGGGATGCTGATCTCGTTTTTCGGCCATGCCGACCATGTCAAGAAGGTCCAGCGCGCGCTCTTCGGCTTCTTTTTTCGGCAGGCCCAGAACCTGCACCGGTCCCTCCATGCAGTTTCCAAGTGCAGTCATGTGCGGAAACAGATTGAAATGCTGGAAACACATTCCGATCTTGGTTCGCATCCGGCGCATATGGGCGACGTTGGCGCGCACAAGGCGGCCGTTCTTTTCCATGTGAGTCAGGGGCTCGCCGTCCACATAGATCACGCCGCTGTCGATTTTTTCCAGCGTCATCAACATGCGCAGCACTGTCGTCTTGCCCGATCCGGAGGGGCCGATGATCGTCACCATTTCTCCTGCTGCAACGTCAAGGTTCAGCCGGTCAAGCACCGTCAGATCACCGTATCTCTTGCTGACATTCTGAAAACGCACCATTGGCGCGTCGTCACCCTCCAGCGTCAGGGGGTATTGGCTCATGTCGTCTGTCATTTGATCAGTCCCAGTTTGCGGCGCACGGCCGTCTCAAATCGGCCGATAAACCAGGCCGTCGGCAGCGATATCGCAAGGAAGATGAGGCCGACCATCGTGTAGGGTTCCAGATAGCGATAGTTTTCCGCACCGATGGAATTGGCAGCGTGCATCAGCTCACCCACCCCGATCACAGACAACATCGGCGTGTCTTTGAAAATGCCGACCAGATAGTTCCCCATTCCTGCCAGTGCCGGGGGCAGCGCCTGTGGTATGACGATGCGCCGATAGGTCTGGGCTGTCGAAAGGTTGATCGCCTTGGCGGCTTCCCACTGGCCCTTGGGCACGCCTTCGATCCCGCCGCGGTAGACCTCGGACAGATAGGCGGCATAGTGCACTCCGATTGCAATCAGCCCGGCCGTCCAGGGCGACAGGCGCAGACCGAACTGCGGACCGACATAGTAGATAAAGAATACCTGCAGCAGCAGCGGGGTCGAACGAATGAATTCGACCAGTTCACGGGTCACCATCGTTAGCAAACGCAAGGGCGTGCGTTGCGCCAGCGCAAACACCAATCCCAGGAAAAGCGCCACGACATAGCCACCACCCGCCGCCAGAAGTGTGTTGCCCGTTGCTTCCACAAGGCGTGGCAGGATTTCCCAGGTAAAGTCCCATTTCCAACCAATCATCAATCAGGCCCTCCCGATCTTGCGGGCCATGACCCGTTCCATCCAACGCATCAGCGGTGTGATCAGGAAGCGGGCAAAGACATAGTAGATGATGAGCGCGGTGCCGAACGCCTGCGCCGACAGAAATGTATTGTTGTTGATCTGGCGGGTTTCGAACATCAGGTCCGTGACAGAGATCAACGCAACCAGCGCCGTACCCTTGAGGATTTCGACCATCAGATTGCCCCACGGAGGCAGCATCCCCACCAGCGCCTGTGGCAGGATGATCCGCCACATACGGCGCATGGGTGACATATTCAGCGCCACTGCCGCTTCCCACTGGCCCTTGGGCACCGAAAGAATTGCGCCGCGCACCAGTTCAGCTCCGTAGGCACCATAACAAAGGCCCACGGTGACGAAGCCTGCGGTGAACTTGTCGAGAGATATCCCGAACAGGGGCAGCGCGAAGAATACCCAGTAAAGCTGCACCAGCAGCGAAGTGCCACGAAAGATCTCGATATAGACAGTAGCGATGCCGCGCACTGGCTTCGACGGGGCCAGCTTCATCAACCCTGACAGCAGCGCCGCCACAACGGCCACCAGGGCCGCCAGCACGAACTGCGCAATGGTGATCAGCGTGCCTGCGACAAGGCGATCACTGTGGGTGACAACAAAATCCAGATAAGACATGTGAGGGTGAGGTTCCGTGACGCGTAAAAATAAAACCGGACGGAGAAAACCCGCCGTCCGGCTGTTCGGTGTTATGCGTGCTGAACCGGGTCAGTCAGCCTTGCAGGCTTCGGCCGTGGTCTGTCCATCGGGCAGGAACACTGCAGTGTAATTTTCTGCCGCGACCTTCTCCATCATTTCGTCCGAGCCGAGATACTTCGCCAATTCCGCATTGAATTCCTCGCGGAAGGCGTCGTCATCGGGATGGAAGCCAACGCCAACCGGCGTGCGGCTTTCAGCGGGAAACGCCAGCGGATCGGTCATTTCGACCTCGTCCGACATGTCCTGCACGCGCTGTGCCTCAAGCGCATTGGTTGCGCCTGCATCGGCACGCCCCGCGCGCACTGCGGCCAGCATTTCAGTGGTGCCGGGAACTTCCATGATGTTGGCTTCGGGAACGCCCGCCGCCTTGGCATCGGCAATGGTGTTATAGCCCGAGGGTGACACCATCACCAGGTTCTGATCGATGATGTCCTGATAGGTGCCGATCCCCTTCGGGTTGCCGGCAGGCACGACGAATGCGTCACCGAACACGCCGATCGGCTCGGAGAAATCCATATTCTCGCAGCGTGCGGCCAGAATATACATCCCCCCGGTTACGATATCGACCCGTGAAGCGATGATGCTGGGGATCAGACCCGCCCAATCGGTCAGCACCGGTTCGACATTTGTATGCCCCATGCGCTTCAGAACGTCGATCGTAATATCGTTGACGAACCCTTTGGCCGAGCCATCCTCACCGGCATAGGCCCATGGCGGGGCGGCGGCAAAGCCCAGACGGATCGGCTCTCCCGCTTCCAGACGATCGGCCAGCGGGCCGGCCTGTGCTGCGGTGGCAATCGTGGCACCCAGTATAATTCCCAGTGTTCTCGTAATCGTGGATTGAATGAAGTTCATTGGTTTTCCTTGTTTTGGCGCCTGCGCGGCGTCGGAAGGGAAATGGTCTGAAGCGGGAAAATCCCGCCAGAATTGGCACAGCCTTGCAAGGCTATCGCCCCGCGCCAAATGCGCGGATCCCAAGGGGGCAACTATGCAACTTCCCTTTCAGTTCCGCAACCAACTTGGAAAATCCGACCAAATTTCGTTTTTTAAACAGGGGGTTCACGAGTTCTGATCGTTGGAACCGGATCGTATCGGCTTGGAGTTTTCTGTTCAGCTTTCGTGGCTGCCGTCTCACATCTGGACGGCGAGGAGGTAAGACTTCTTCAGCACTAAATCTTTGCCTCGATGGCATCCCAGATCAGCGAGGCAATGTCAGCGCCGCCGAATTTTTTCACTTCTCGTATGCCGGTTGGTGAGGTGACATTGATTTCCGTCATGTAGTCGCCAATGACATCTATCCCGACAAAGATGAAACCGCGCTGCTTCAGCGCCGGGCCGATGCGCTCGCAGATTTCGTGCTCGCGTGCCGTCATGCCGATGGCTTCCGCCCGCCCGCCGACATGCATGTTGGACCGCGCCTCGCCTTCGGCAGGCACCCGGTTGATCGCGCCTGCGGCAACTCCGTCGACCAGAATGATGCGTTTGTCACCGGCCCGCACATCAGGCAGATATTGCTGCACCATGAACGGCTCTGGAAACGCCTGTTCGAACATTTCCAGCAGCGATATCAGGTTCTGGTCCGCGCCTGTCAGCCGGAACACGCCGGCACCGCCATTGCCGTAAAGCGGCTTCAAAATGATATCGCCGACCTCTTGCCGGAAGGCCCGTATATCATCGCGATTCCGCGAAATCAGCGTTTTCGGCATTAAATCAGGAAACTCGGTGACAAAGATTTTTTCCGGCGCGTTGCGCACATGGAACGGGTCGTTGACGACAAGGGTCCGCGGATGTACCCGTTCCAGCAGATGCGTCGTGGTGATGTAATTCATGTCAAACGGCGGGTCCTGACGCAGCAGCACCACGTCCAGATCTGCCAGATTGTGCATGTCCTCCTCGCCGAGGCTGAAATGATCACCCTTCACATCCTGCACAGTCAGCGGTGCCATCCGCGCCCGCACAGTGCCATCAAGCATCATCAGCTGCGCCGGTTCATAATGATGCAGAACATGGCCGCGTCTGGAGGCTTCCAGCAACAGGGCAAAGGTCGAGTCGCCACCGATCTGGACAGTGGAAATATGGTCCATCTGGACCGCGACTTGGAGTGACATAGACGTACCTCAGAAGGGATCAGGAGTGTCGAAAGCCTGTTTCAGATGGACCGGCCAGCGCCATGGCGCAAGAGCTACCACATCAAAGCGGGTATTGTAATTTGCGAATCTCGGATGCCGCGACAGCCAGTGATCAGCCGCGCGGGCAATGCGTGCCTGGGCCATGGGATGGATCGATTCCAGTGCGGTTTCAATCGTACTGCGCCATTTCACTTCGACAAACACCACCAGTCGGCCCCGGCCTGCCACAAGATCAATTTCGCCGACCGGAGTTTTGTACCGCTGATTTAAAATGGCAAACCCCTTGGCCCGCAACAACAGGGCGGCCTTTGTTTCGGCGCGCCGGCCACGGGTTTCAGCGCGTTGTCTTGTGCCGGGCCGGTTCATTCGCCATCGCGCAACTGCAAAGCGCGCTGGTAGATCTGGCGGCGTTTCAGGCCGCTGATCATCATCACATCATCCACCGCCTGTTTCAGCGAAACCTTGGCGAGACGCTCGCTCAGCGCGCCATCCAGATCAAACGCATCGGCCTGCTGGGCCCCGCGCCCGATCAACAGCACGATTTCCCCTTTGGGGGTCGGCGCTGCGGCAAATTCCCCGGCCAGTTGACCCAGCGTGCCGCGATAAAATGTCTCAAACCGTTTGGTCAGCTCGCGTCCCACCACCGCTGGCCGGTCTGCGCCCAGCACATTGACAGCGGTTTTCAGGCTGGCGGCGATTCGTTTGGGGCTGTCATAGAAAATTACGGTTGCGGCAAGAGCGCCGGAGGCTCGGAACAGGTCAGCGCGGGCTTTTTCCTTAGTCGGCAAAAAACCAATGAAATGGAACTGGCTGTCACCAAGATCCGCCGCCACCAGGGCCGCCAGAACGGCAGATGCGCCCGGCACCGGAACCACCTGATGTCCCGCTTCCAGAACTTGGCTCACCAGTCGGCCGCCGGGATCGGAGACCAAGGGCGTGCCGGCATCACTGATCAGCGCCACTGGCCCATTGTCCAGTTCTTCGACGATCTTGCGCCCGGCTGTCTCTGCATTGTGCTCATGATAGGAAATCACCGGCGTGGTGATGCCATAATGCGACAGCAGCACCCGGCTGACACGGGTGTCCTCACAGGCAATCAGATGTGCGCTCGCCAGGGTTTCCAGAGCGCGCAGCGTAATGTCCTTAAGATGACCGATGGGTGTGGAGACCAGATACAGCCCCGCTTCCAGGCGCGGGGCATGGAGGCGATGCCCGTTAATGGAAAACCCGCCCGATTCAGTTTTTCTGCCGGTATCTGCTATCTTGTCGGCGGGTTGTGGCATTCATAATCCCTTTAATTGACGGTTGCCGGTCAAGAGATATTTGTTCTTTGTTTAAAAGTTTACTGGATTTTTCATGTGCGCAGGGGTGGAGAGGGGATAATAATACGATTTGTGCTTTGTGTGTTCCCATTTCTCGCGTTTTTGCCGTAAAAGGCAAGGACGGTTTGCTGATTGGCCCTGCAAGTGAGTCCGGTCAGCCCGATCCGGACAGAACCGGGCCGCGAAAACAGTTTGGTGTTGCTATGGCTTTTGTAGATTTGTTTAAGCGTCAATGGATACGGACCGCAGTGCTGGTCGCTGCCGGTGCTGCGTTGAGCGGGTGCCTGCCATCCGGTTTTGGCGGTGGCGGCTCAGGTTTCCGCAATCAGGGCTCGCCATTTGCAGGCGCGAGCCCAACGCCAGACGGTGAGATTATCGGCTCTGGTTCGGTGCGAGTCGCCCTGCTTGTGCCACAGAGCGCCACAGGCAATGCTGGCACCATTGGCGTGTCTTTCAAGAATGCAGCAGCGCTCGCCATGAGCGATTTCCCCAATGCCAATATCCAGGTTCTGGTGAAGGATACGCAGGGCACGCCCCAAGGGGCGCAGGCCGCCGCAAATGCAGCTTTGTCACAAGGCGTTGAACTTATTCTTGGACCGGTGTTCGGCGATGCAGTGAAACCCGTCGCAGCGCTGGCCGTGCCGCGCTCGGTTCCGGTCATTTCGTTTTCCACCCGCACCGAAGTTGCCACCCGTGGTGCCTATCTGTTGGGCTTCCTGCCGAGGGATCAGGTCTATCGTGCCGCCGCCTATGCCTCTCAGCAGGGCAAAAAATCATTTGCGGTGCTGGTACCCAATACCCAGCCTGGTCTCATTTATGAAGGTCTGTTCCGCGAAGCGGCAGCGTCGTTCGGCATTCGCGTGGCCACCATTGCACGCTATGAACTGGATCGCACATCGATGCAGCAAAAGGTTGCAGAAGTCGCCAAATTATCCTCGTCGATTGATGGCATCTTCATGCCGGACAGTGCCGGATCGGTAACGTTCATCGCCCAGCTTCTATCGGCGGCAGGTCTGCAGTCGCCGCGGGTGCTTTATGTTGGATCAGGCCAGTGGGATGATCCGAAAATTCCGGCGGAACCGGCTTTGCGCGGAGCGATTTATGCATCAGCGCCGAATGATCGTTTCCAGCAATTTGCCAGCCGTTACCAGCAGGCCTACGGTTCAACGCCGCCGAGAAATGCCTCGCTGGCCTATGATGCTGTGATACTCGCGGCCGGCCTGACAGCGCGTTTCGGCGACCAGAAATTCAGCCAGCGGGTGCTGACCAGTGCCGATGGATTTGCCGGAGTTGATGGCGTATTCCGCTTCAATTCCGATGGGACAAACACCCGCGCCATGGCCGTGTATGAGGTTCAGTCCGGCGGCGCACGGGTTCTCAGTCCGGCTCCGACCAGTCTGAGCAATCGCGGTTTCTAGATCGTTTCACGGTTACATGGAACTATTTGATGCTTCAGATCAGTTCATC
>TARA_R110002094_G_scaffold119502_1_pt1 | contig 21785 bp, 14 predicted proteins | sample TARA_R110002094 | Tara Oceans TARA_R110002094 (sample SAMEA4397409) | marine metagenome | biome: Polar Biome; feature: [MIX] marine epipelagic wind mixed layer (ENVO:01000061); material: water (ENVO:00002006), including particulate matter (ENVO:01000060) such as... | depth 10-100 m
AGGCACCGGCGAGCTGGACGAAGGCGCTCAGTTGCTCACTGAAAACCTCGACCCGGAAACAACACCTACCCAGTTCATCAGGGCCGCTACAATGGCCCAGATTGATACCGGAGACCGGGAAGCCGCTCTCGCAACCCTGGACAGGGCCATAAAAGCTCGCCCTAATGACAACGAACTCCTGGCCATGCACGGCATTCTTGCACTCAGCCTTCCTGACCGCGAGAACGACGGCATTGCCAGCCTCAGCAAAGCCATCAGCAATGAACCCGAGCGCGTGCGCCTCAGGCTCGCACTGGCAAGACACTACCTGCGGAACGACAAACCCGAGCAGGCACTCGGGCAGCTGCGGATGGCCTTCACTGCCAACCCTGCAGACTGGGCCACCACCAGCACCTACTTGAACCTGCTAATCCAGCAAGGTGAAAAGCAAGAAGCCGGTGAGATCCGCGACTCTCTGATTAACGGTTACGGCGACCAGCCCCAGGCCGTCTTGTTGGCAAGCCTTGCAGATGCCAAGCTGGGGAACCCGGATAAAGCCGCAACACGGCTAGAAAAACTGGTGAAAGATAGCCCCGAATTACAGGCGCCCAAAGTTGCACTCGCAAGCCTTTATGCACAATCCGGAAAACGTGAAAGCGCAGTCAACCTGCTGGTAGACGCGGCCGCCATAGCTCCGGATGTTATCCGCCCCCTTCAGCAGGCCGGCCAGATTTATACGCTGGATCATACGATAGATGAAGCCAAAACCTGGCTGGCTGATGTTGCAAAAGCCCACCCCGAACTGAAACAGAATACGGATACACTGATCGCACTAATTGATATAAATCGGGGCGAACTGTCAGAGGCCAGAACAACGTTGTCACCGTTGAAAGATTCTGACTCCGCAACGGTAAAACGCGTTTATGCCCTATTGTTGGTTGCTGAGGCTCAGGCCGCAGCGAACAACAAGAATTGGGCTGAAGCCCGGGCCAAAGCTGCCGAAGCCATTGCTCTTGAGCCAGAGAATCTCGGGTTTGCACTATTACCCGTGGGAGTTGCACAGTTAGAGGGCAAGTTAGAAGAGGCTCTCTCAGCACTGGATGCGGTTGAGAAAACCTTTGGCGAAGTGACTGCGACCAGACTTTCCCGGGCCAAGTTGCTTCAGCAACAGCAGGGCTCAGAAGCTGCTTACAAATACCTCTCTGAAAGCTGGCAAGCAACCAGAGACATACAACTGATGCCCACCCTGCTTGGGTTGGCAAAAAACGAGGCCCCTGACGCGCTCGACGGCCTGACAGAAAGCTGGCTTAACGAAACCCCGCAAAACCTGGCAGCACACCTGGCAAGAGCCGATTGGCTGATGACAGACAACCAGGAAACGGCTGCAGCAAACCACTACGAGCAAGTTCTTGCACAGCAGCCGAATAACGTTGCCGCGCTGAACAACCTGGCGTGGGTGCAGCGTGAGGAAAACCCCGACCGCGCACTGAACCTCGCCCGGCGCGCAAGTGAGTTGGCACCCAACAGCCCTGCAGTTCTGGATACATATGGCTGGGTGCTCCATCTGAACGGGATGCACGAAGAAGCCAAAGCTGCCATAGAAAAAGCCCTTACCCTGGCGCCAGGCAATGAGGAAATAGCGGGACATCTTGAGACGGTAAAAAAGGCGTTATAAAAAAATTCGACGCTAACAACAAAGTGCTTAGTTGTCAGAGGCCTGAGGTGTAAACATCTCAGGCCTCTTTTTTATTTAAGTGTCGATTTACTTTACATGCCCCCTGCACAAAACATAAAACATAAATAATAATCAACAGGTTGCAGTTGTGGCACACCCTTTGCTTTATCGTAGTGAGGGATTGGTAAGTCCCTGCCGTAAGCCAAACCATTCGCGAGGGTGGGACGGAAAGCCACAGATCTCAAGCATACCGAGATGGCTGGGTTGCAAGGGAAGCTTTCCTACAATAAATGGAGTATTAAGTATGACTTTCAGGAACATTGTCGTTGGCGCATCGTTTTTTGCACTGGCTTCAGCTGCTATGGCGACACCTCAATACACCGGCAATACAACATCGAACGGCGAATTGGACCTCAATCAAGGCGCCGGCTATTACATCTGGAATGATGTTAATAACACTTCAAGCTGGTCTATCCGCTGGACTGCAGATGGCGTGCAAAACGCAACAAGGGCCACTTGGTTCGGTAATCTGGAGTTTGAAAACCAAAAACTTGGCACTTTCGCCGAGTTTAAGTTTGAGAACAATGACAGCCTTGATGATGTTTCAAACTTGACATCCGATGTATTGCAGTGGGAGGCAGTAACCAACACCACAGGCGGTGTTGACGGCTTTAACTTCACACTCACCAGCGACTTTGAACTTCTGCAATTCTCGTTGGGTTCAAGCATCTTTGATGGCTTGGCATTAGCTATGACCGATCCCGGAGTGGCATCAACTGGCGTGTTTATTGGGGATGGCTATTCGTCTACCAACGCTCTGGTTATGAGCTCCAATAACGGAAAGTACCAGCAGTTCGAAATTAATGTTCCGGAGCCTGGAACATTGGCGCTATTGGGTCTCGGCCTTGCAGGACTTGGTGCAGCTCGCCGTCGTCAGAAAGCCTGATTTCGGTTGAGTAATAGAAAAGCCAGCTTCGGCTGGCTTTTTTAGTTCTGAATTTGAGTTTTATGTAAACGACATACACAGTATCCTGTCGATTGATAAGCAGTCTGGCGGACAAAACGATGTTAAGGAAGACATTAGACAACCTACCTCTCTCCAGGCCATATCTGGTAGTTGCAGCGATTGCCGTCCTGATTTTCTACCCCACCTGGATCAGGCTCGCGGAAGCCTGGCTTGAATTCGAGCAGGTCCTGGCACACGGACTTGCAACCGCAGTTATCTTTCTTGGCATATTGTTGATCCATCCGCCCGGACATGTTGACCGCCAAACACAGCTCAAACCCTACCATCTTGCTGGCGCAGCTCTGTTAGTTGTAACAACCCTGATTTGGGGCCTACTGGAACTGGTTCGCATCGACACCCTGGCCTATCTGCTACTCCCTGCGGGAATGGTCGCAACTGCCTGGGCACTGTTAGGGCTCCCCAGAACACTTAAGTTTCTTCCCTACGTTCTGCTTCTCTCACTTTCACTGCCGATTTGGGCAGACGTGATCCCGGCCCTGGTGGATCTCGCAAGTGTTGTTGTCGGAACCTGGGTAAGCTGGTTCGGGATGACAGCCCTTATTGAAGGTAACAGCATCACCCTGCCCTACGGTCGCCTTCTCATTGCAGACGGCTGCTCGGGGATACGCTATTTCGCGATTGCCATCCTGCTGGCCATGATGACATCTATACTCAACGACTACCGCTGGCGCGGCTGGCTGATTACCCTACTGGGCGCCGCCTTACTGGGCATGATCGCAAACTGGGTACGCATAACCATTCTGGTCGTTGTTGCTTACGAAACCGATATGCAAAGCGAGATGCTCACAGATCACGAAACCATGGGCTGGATGGTGTTTGGGGCCTTCATACTTCCGGCACTGTACTTTTCACCGGTTCGCAGACGCACCACAAAGCAAAACCTGCCTGCCAACGCCGGCATAGTCTACAGAAAAGGCCTTATTGCGATTGCAACCGCAATTGTTCTTGGTCCGATTGCACTCGTGCTTGCTCAAAACACAGCCAGCCAAAAACCAGAATGGATAATCGACCTCCCGGGCTTTCAGCAAGTCCAGTCCGCCAAATTGCCATTACCAATCGCTCTTCCCGAAGACCTCGAGGAACAAGTCTGGCACTCCGGCAACACCTGGATATCATTCGCACAGAGCCACAAAAAAAGTACCGATGAAAAACTCGTGCCCTATCTTCCTCAATTATTCGACAAATCAATTTGGCACGTTGAAGAGCAACTGGAGCCAGGCCTTCAGGTTTATCGCAACATCCTGACCAGAAATAAGGTTCTGGTAGCCCAATGGTATAAGGTCGGTTCGCGAACAAGCTGGAGTTACCGCAACGCCAAATTGTTGCAGATACCTGCTGCGCTCGCGGGTGAAACGCGATTTGCATTGATTACTGTGCAAGCATTCTGCGGCCCTCGGGACTGTGCGGAGGTGCTCACCCGAATGCGCACCGCATTAGCCTCAGTTGAAGAACAAATTTAACGACCCTTTGCTTTCAGGTTAAAAACCAACCAATTTAACATTATTTAACAAAAATACACCTCGCCGAATTCCTCTGATTTCACTCCAACTGATTGTTTGCGCATCTGTTTTTTTACGCAGGGCTCTTCCTTGCCGTTAACTATACGACATATTTTGTCAACCCTTTCTCGACTAAAATTGTCGCTTCTAATGAACACTGCCTCACAAAATTTGATTAAGTGTTCGTAAAGTCACCAATTCACCTTGGAAGCGCCAGTGAATCGCACCCCAACCGAGTCTGCAATTGCCGAATGGGCCGCCATCCTGGGTGAGTCCGGAGTAATCACGGCTGGCGGAGCTGATTTTGGTGTGTCCACAATTGGAACAAAGCGCTCCATTCCGGCCGTTCTCCGCCCGGAGAACCAGGAGCAGGTCGCAGCGATTCTTAAGGTCGCACAAAGTTGGCAGGTCGCAGTCTACCCCGTGAGCACGGGTAATAACTGGGGCTACGGTAGTGCCAACCCGGTTGAAGACGGCTGCGTGATTCTTGACCTTAGCCGGCTTAATCGTATTTCCGGTTTTGATCCCGAAATGGGTGTAATTACAGTTGAGCCAGGTGTAACCCAAGGTGCTCTCAGGGACTTCCTCGACAGTCATGATGGTAACTACCTTGTGCCGGTAACCGGCGCGGGCCCCACCTGCAGCATTCTTGGTAACGCGCTTGAGCGGGGTTACGGCATCACACCGATTACTGACCATTTTGCAGCGGTAACAAAAATAGAAGCGATTCTGCCCGACGGCACCCTTTACCGGACGCCCCTCAGCGAGCTTGGCGGTGAGGAAGTTGACGGACTTTTCAAATGGGGCCTGGGGCCTTATCTCGACGGGCTGTTCAGCCAGGGAAACTTCGGTGTGGTTGTAAATATGACCATCGCCCTTGCACCAGTACCCGACACAGTGACTGCGTTTTTCTTTTCCACGAAAGAAGATGATAAGCTGGAAGCGCTGGTACCCGCCGTCAGGGCGGTATTGCGAGCGCTCGGCGGTTCGGTTGTAGCGATTAATCTGCTTAACAGTCAGCGCATGCTCTCTATGATGACGCCCTTCCCCGAAGACAAAGCCGTTGACGGTGTTCTCCCCGCTCACGAAGTTGAAAGTCTTGCCAGCAGCCACGGCGTTCCGGCGTGGAGCGGAGTCGGGGCAATTTACGCCTCAAAGGAAGTAGCCCGGGCGGCGAGGCGCACGCTAAGGCGGCTCCTCGGCCCGGTAACCGACCGGCTCATTTTTATCAACCAGCGCAAAGTCGAGATGGCACGGACAATTGCCCGCGTAATGCCCGGCAGTCTGGCCACACGAGTTAAAGGCATGGCGGACACACTCGCGGGCGCGCTGGAAATCATGCACGGCACCCCCAATGATGTCGCTCTGGCGCTTGCATATTGGCGCTCAGGCGCCCTACCCGCACCCGGGCAACCCAAAAATCCCGCGCGGGATGGCTGTGGGCTCATATGGTTCGCACCGCTGGTTCCCATACGTGGCAAAGACGTTCGCCGCTATACCAATATGATTGAAAAGATCTGCCCGCAGTATGGCATCAACCCGCTCATTACATTAACGACGGTAAACGACCGCTGCTTCGATTCTACTGTTCCCTTGCTCTTTGATCGCAGTAACGCGGATGCAACCGCAAGGGCTAACAACTGTTATCGCGCTCTTTTCGAGGCCGGGCAAAAAGAAGGCTTCCTGCCATACCGCCTTAACATCAATGCAATGGACATTCTCAACACCGATAGCTCGGCTTTCTCTACGCTCGCGAGCAAGCTGAAAGCTGCAATCGACCCAAATTTCATCCTGGCCCCCGGACGATACGTGCCCAGGGTCAATAAAAGTTCCGAGGTCTGATGAGCTGTAACCTCGATACACCCGGCATAACAGCTCCCTGAATGGGAATTAGTGAGGACCAAAAATGCAAACAGGCCAACAACCCCACGAAGATGTCAGCACCATTTTTAACTCGGTATTCAATGTCCAGCTGGCAACCTCTCCAGAAGTGATTAACGAGGTTTATGAACTTCGATATCAGGTTTACTGCATCGACCGCCCTTTTGAGGACCCAAATTGCTTCGCCGATAAGCGGGAGCATGATGCCTACGATCTGCGATCCGCGCACGCCCTGATCCGCCACAAAATGACGGGAGACAGCGTTGCCACCGTTCGTCTCGTTATGACGGGCGATAACCCGGAACAGGCTGACTTCCCGATGGAAGACCCTTGTATCCACCGGATGGGTCAGCAGGCACGGGACGCATTTGCAGGCGCACGCCGCGAGCAGATCGCAGAAATTTCCCGGATGGCGGTCAGCCGGGAGTTTCGGCGTCGTCTCAATGAGGACGAATCGTCCTCTGGCACAAACGATTTCGTCTGCTATAGCGATTCGGAAAATGGCAAACGCGCCATGCCCTATATCAGCCTCGGGCTTTTCGCCGCTATTCTTCAGATGTCGGTCAGACACAACATAACCCACTGGATGGCGGTCATGGAGCCTGCACAGCTGCGCCTGTTAAAGCGATTTGGTGTGGAATTTGATCATGTGGGACCGGTGATGGAGTATCACGGCCGCCGCCGCCCTGCCTTCACCGAAGCGGCGTCTCTGATCGATGGCATAAAGAAGCGTCGCCCGGATGTCTGGTCGCTTATTACTGACGACGGGCGATACCTGCCGGCGAAACCGGATACCGACTACGAGGGAAATCAGAGAGAGGTTGCCTGACCCGCACCTGAGCGATTCTGGATTGGCTTGAGTGCTTTTGGCTCAGGGAAAAACTCATACTGAAAAGCCCCCGCTTCTCAGCAAGCCGTTTGGTTTAAGTGTGGCTAAGCTTGGCTTGCCTGGATAGGAATGAAAAACCAGCGACCGAAAATCGCTGGTTTTTCTTGTTCGAATTTACTGAATCTGTAACCTGTAACTCTTACTGATATTTCCTGAAATAGAGAATCTTCTCTTCCGGAATCGGGGTCTTGGCGAGCCCCAGCTTCATTGCTGGCGTAATTTTCCTGGTTGATCGACGGCAATAGTTGTAATGAACCCTGAAGATGTCGCCAATGACAGTATACATTTCTGGATTGTATGCCGAGTACCCATGCCAAATCCTTCCCATTCCAGTTCCTGACTGAAACGGCCTCTCAAAGTACATGGACATCCTGCGGATGTTCATAAAGAACCGATCTACAGGTGCGAGCGTGACCATCCGATAAAGATTCGCTTGGTGCATAATGTCGTACTTTGAAAGATCGGTAACAGCGGCAACCAACTTCTCTGGCTCAGATTTTGATACCCAAGGGTGCTCAATCCACCACTCAGGCGAGTTCGAAATTTTAATAGGCTTCTTGAGGCGCTCAGCGATGATATCGTTCGTCACGTCCAACAGGTCTTTGAAAGTTAGTTGTCTGACCGGTATCCCCGCCATCTCTGAGACCATTTTGCGGAACTGCGCAACAAGCTTTTTCTTTTCATCGTTGGTTTTGTTTTTCGATGTCCGGACCAGGAACCCGTCAGACTGCCCCTCGGAAATTTCTTCTCTGAATGCTGAAATGTACGCGGTCTTCATTCCGCTATCCAAATCCAAAAAGAACCGGGTTTTCTCGGCTCTCTTGAAGAGACGCTTCAACAAGTAAAAGTGCGCCAACATTGTGTATTCGTTGTGGACCAAGGCCCCTCGGATAGGGAGTTGTTTGGTTAGGTCGAGGTTTTCTGATGACCCTGAGAGATTAAACTTCTGATCAAAGTAGGATTTTATCTTTATTTCTTCCCTGAGGTTACCGGCAAAAGCAAGCTGACCTCTGGGAGGTTGATTCTTCACTGCCTCACTAAACTCTCGGCTGAGCCAAATTCGAGCGTGCTTCCGGTGATGTTTCGCTCTCTCATAGTCACCAGACTCAATGCTCTCTTTTTCGGCTGCGTACGCATCTACAGAATCGTCATAGTTGAAATTGAAGGCGAACACATAGCTCGAATTCAGGCACGCCGTCGCAACCCCATAAAGTTCCGAGTTCCTCTTATCCTCTCTGTTGGACCAGTTGGTCATCAAAATTTGACGGTCGGTAGATAGATAGAGCCGCTTGAAGTTGGTTCTCTCCAACTTCTTCTCGCGGCTTTTCGCAAAATCCAGGCACTGACGATGAATAAATCGAATTTTGTCGTACACCGTGCTCTCAGATATACCGAGAATTTCTGCAATCCGCCTTATTGGTTCTTTATTAACCAGAAGCCTGAATAAAAGCTTATTTACGTGGGGCTTCTTTTGTTTTCTGGATTTAGGCCGCTCCGAAAAACTTTTCCCGCAGAGCAGGCACTGGTAACGCTGATTTCCGCTTTTGGTTTTTCCATTCTTCTTGACGGAAACTGGCTTTTTACCTATGTTGCTATCACATTTTTCTGATGGGCAGTTGAGGGCGACGTCGTCCAAATACTTGGAAATTCTTGCTAGTTCCTCATGTACTGCTTGGTTGCTCTTTAGGGTCGTAGAAACGACGGTGATGTTTTCACCTTGATTCTTACGTTCTGAGCATATTTCACAAATTAGAAAGGCACCATTTTTGCCGGATCCTGAGAGCCTGTAGGATCCGCCACCACGCTGAAATGCCTCTGGCAAACCATCCTCAGATTCATCAAAAGATTTGATGGAGCTGAGCGTCAAAAAGTTTTCACACGCTGGATTCCGGCACCCGTTGACCTGGATACCTTCAACTGGGAAGGGAATTCTGGGCGGTCTATTTTGGAAAGATTTCTTTCCCATTTCTGGAAGCGCCCACACTGTCTGGATGTACAGTATTGTAGGCGCTTCCAGTGGGTTTGTCATCTCATTCAGCCACACTTAAACCAAACGGCTTGGCTTCTCAGCGGGGGCTTCTAATTTCAGCACTACCCTCTAAACGTTATGACCGTTCAGATGTTATGCCTTTGCTGCTTTTTTCCTGCGTGACAGACTGAGGCCGGCAAGGCCAAGACCCAGCAGTGCCAGTGTGCCTGGCTCGGGAACATCTACAGCTGTAATACTGAACGAACTCTGGAATTCATTGGTTCCGCCCTCTGGTGTCAGCAGACCAACACAGTTATTACCAGCACCCGCCGCTGCACAGGCAGCGTCAGGCAAGACACTCAAGCCCGCTAGCTCGAGGAAAACCGTGTAGAGGTAATCCCCCTGAATGAACTGTTGTCCAGGGAGTGCTCCACCGGAGAAGTCGCCCAAACCTTCAATGCTAACAACAGTGAATATGTCACCGCAAGGCGTGACGCCTCCATCGGCACAGGGTGTCACGGCATTCGGCGTTTCTGTGAATTTGGTGTTAAAAGTAATAGGCGGCAGAAACTCCGTATCACCTGGGTCGTTCGGAAACAGCGTCAGCGTGGAGGTCAGGTCAAACGTTAACAGCGTATCAAAAGTTGCGTTGATAGAGTTATTGGTATGGGTAAATACCCCAGTGTTAACGGCAGCGCCATTAGTGAACACTGGACCAGCAGTTGGACCTGGTAGACCTACATCGTTAATCCCAACAGACGATCGATTCGTGGGCCCAACTCCACCCCATGAAATCAGTTGGCCAGTCTCACTTTGGGTACCAACTCCAGCGCCCCCTTTATTAGTGAATGTCGCACTATTTAAATCATTGTCAACCGAATAGTTCCAGGAGCCAATCATCGGTACAGCCATGGCAGATGCCGCGCCCAGTGCTAAAGGTGCGACAAGCGTTGATAAAAGCGTTCTTTTAAGGGATTTTTTCATTTTTGTCTCTCCTTGAATGTGGACGCTGGCAGCTAGAATTCCGGTCAGTATGTCAGCGCTACGTGGTAGTCAGCATCATCCATGCCACCTATCTAAAATCGCTATCTTTCAACAACGTAAAATAACGTGAAATAAAAACTTAAGTGTTGAGAAGATGCAGGTGTAAGAATCTTCGACATTGATTAAGCGTAAACGCCTCGCCTAGGGCGTCATGTGCCTTTTAGCGAAGTATTTAACAGCGCCAATAAGAACAAAAACATTTAAAGAGCCCTCTTTATAGTTATTTTAGGATTAAAAACGCACTCAAACAGTAGGCGGTCCTCGTAGTGCGTAAATTATTCTGACGCCAGGAAAACAGGATCGGTTATATCACAGCCAAATGGCCGCACTCCGCCACCTTTGTCGCTCGATTGCCGGTTCCCGCTGCGAGATAGTGCGTAGGGGTATTTATACAAAGGGCAAGGTTACTTCAGATCTTTGCTATGCTAAAAAAAGACAATTCGTTCTTGTGGTTATCCCTGCTGTAAATGGGTTCGTAATAAGAAAGGACTCCTACAATGAATAAAGATAATGAGTTCATCACTCTGAAAGCACGTGAATGGTCTCTTTACTCAGAAAGAGGTGACTATTTTACGCGCTGGTTTGGCCTACCTGTTTCCCTGCGTATTACCAGCCTTTTTCTGAAGCTGGGGCTGAATGAAAATCACGCTTCGGCTTTAATGCTCATTACAGGTCTCATCGGTGCCGCCTTGATGATCCTGGGCCCCTGGGGGATCTTTTTCGGTGCGTCTTTTCTCTTGCTACACCACCTGCTCGACTACGTGGACGGCCAGATTGCCAGACATCATGGCAGAGCCAGCGTATACGGCGCTGTACTGGATCGCTGGAATCACTTCCTGGTTGAAACCGCGACATTTCCTTGTCTTGCTTTCGGTTTGTATCTGGAGAATGGCCAGATCTGGCCATGGGTTGCGTTGTGGATTCTCTATATCTGGAACCGGTTTCGTGTTTTGCTAGCGCAACTTCCTGCAAACATATTATCGGAAGAGCTATCGCGGTATCCCGTGCTCGAACGTGAAATGATGCGGTCCAACCTATCGAAGGGACAGGAGCGCTCAGCGAATCCCGAACCCAAAACCAGCGAAGGCAGCGAGAACGCAAAACCAAGATCCAGAATCAGGTCTTATATTTCGAGCATTCGGGCAGCGAGCACCTCCTATAACGGCTTTACTATACTGCTTTGGTTTGGCGCGGCACTCGATCTCGTTGCCGGGCACGTCTTTTCGACAATCGGAACGATTGAGGCGGTAATTATCATCCTGACTGTTTATGCCGTTTTTAATATTCTTGATTACTCGTGGACTTACATCCGCTCGGACAGGGTTGCTTTAGAACTCTCTTCCCGGCTGAAGAGTTTCTCAAAGTGAAGAGTCATTTTTGATCTGAAGCCTATGTCGATTAGCCAAAAAGTGATTAAAAGCGCCGGATTATTGCTCGGCTTGCAGATCATACATCGTGGCTTAGGGATTATCAGCACTCTCATCCTTGCCCGCCTGCTAACTCCGGACCATTTTGGTATCGTTGCGCTGGTCACCATCGCGCTTCAGTTTTTTGAACTATTAGTGGAAACCGGAAACCGGCAATACATCGTTCAAAAACCAGTACTCAATGACGAAGATCTTGATACCGCCTGGACCCTGGATTTCCTTTCAAAATCCCTGATTGCCGTAGTTATTATCTGCACATCTTCTTTTGTTGCGGATTGGTTCAATGAGCCCGAACTTACCCTCGCTCTTGCGGTTGCCGCATTAGCTCTGCCGATACGGGCCCTGAAAACACCGGGAATGCTCCGCCTTGCAAGGCAAATAAACTATAAGCCTCTTTTCAAACTCAGCCTTTGGCAAAAAGCCATCTCCTTTCTGACCGTTATTACGATTGCCCTTATCCATCCGACCTTTTGGGCGATCATCGCGGGCAATCTTGTTGCTGCCGTTATTTTTACGGTTGGCTCCTACCGAGTAGACACTTACAGGCCTAAATGGTCGTTAAAGAAACTTCGTGAACAGTGGGGCTTTTCCCAATGGCTGCTTTTAAGAGGGATAGTCGGTTTTACCCGCTCGCAGATCGACAATCTTATGGTTTCCCGCCTGTTTGGAACCGCTCAATTAGGCGGCTATAACCTGGTACGTGAAATCAGCCTGTTGCCAGCGCTGTCAGCCATAATTCCCATGAGCGAACCGTTGTTTGCAGCCATTGCGGAAAGTAAAACGAATAGCCAAGCTCTTGCCTACCGTATACGTTTGAGCCTGGCGCTGATGATAACCGTGCTCACACCTATAACTGCCTTCATCATGCTGTATCCGGAGCTCATTATCCGCGTACTGCTTGGCCCCGACTGGTCTGAATTTTCCCCTTTGCTGGAACCCTTCGGGTTGTTTTTCTTCACCTTCTGCCTTTTTGCACTGATAAGTGATGCCATTATCGCCCAAGGAAAGGTCAAGCTGCTTTTCTGGTTTGACGTGGTTTCAACCGTAACGATCATTGCCGTTCTTTGGCTCACCGCCACGGGTGGTCTGGAAATTATGGCTTGGATACGCGGCTGGCTGGCTGTTGCAACCACCGTTGCATTGCTACTTATCCTGGAGCAGCAGACGGGGTTCTCTCTAATCAAACTACTGTTTTTGTGCATTCCAACTCTCGCAGGAACGTCGCTGGCAGTTTTCGTGATTCAATCCTTAGATCTTTCAGGCAGTCATTATCCGGTGCAATTTTTGCTGCTTGGTACCCTGCACGTTACAACCGCAGCACTCAGCACTGGAATTATCGGTTTATTCCTACTTAAGGGAACAGAAGAATGGGGGCAGCTTCGTTATCTGGTGAACCAAGCCCGTGAAAAATGAGGATCCTCAAAGTTTCGAATCACTGGCATGTATCTTTATGTTATCGTGCTGGCGAGCTATGTTAAGCAACAAACAGGGAGTTAGGCAGTAGGCAGATTTATGGAAAAGTAGCCGTTCGATTAGAAGAAAAAGACAGCGCTACTCGCATTAATGGGCTTGAGAACCTAGACATTCTGTTACTAATCCGCGCAAAAGTAAGCGAACATCATTTATAATGTGATATGTTCTCCCAAAGCTTATCGGATACTGTCACTCTTGCGCCAGACTGATGGTCGTAAACTGGATCATAAAACTCTCGAAGCCCTTCGCATTCGCGCTGTTCAGCGGGTGATGGAAGGGGAACGTCCAGAAGTGGTTATTAAGGCACTTGGAATGAGCCGGGCCCGGATTTACGAATGGCTTGCGCTTTACCGGGAAGGTAGTTTTGATGCCCTCAAAGCCAAGCCGATTTCGGGGCGTCCGAGCAAGCTTAGCGGACAGCAGATTCTTGAGCTTTACACTTGGATTACGACCTTCACGCCGAATCAGTTGAAGTTCGGTTTTGCCCTCTCGACACGCGCTCGTATTCGCGAGTTGATTCGCAGGGAGTTCAAGGTCCGCCTGAGCGATGTATCGGTTGGACGCTTGCTGAGAAACTTGGGGCTGACACCGCAAAAGCCACTGCATCGGGCCTATCAGCAAAAACCGGAGGCGGTGGCGCAATGGAAGCAGGAAACCTATCCGGAGATTCGCAAAGAAGCCAAAAAAGTGGGTACCACCATTTACTTTGGCGACGAGGCGACCGTTCGTTCGGACTACCATAGCGGGACAACCTGGGCCCCAATGGGCAACACGCCCGTGGTTCGAAGCACTGGCAGTCGTTTCGGCATCAACCTGATCTCGGCTATCTCGCCTCGTGGCGAACTTCGGTTCAAGACCATACAGGGCACGATGAATACCGATACCTTTCTGGAGTTTCTTAAAGCCCTGGTTCACGATGCCGAGAATCCGGTATTCCTGATTCTCGATAACCATCCGGTGCGCCACGCCAAGCGAGTACGGGCCTACGTTGAGAGCCTAAACGGTAAGTTGAAATTGTTTTTCCTACCGGTCTATTCACCAGAGCTGAATCCTGATGAGTCAGTCTGGGGGTATATCAAATGCCACCATGTCGGAAAGAAAGTCATTAATAACAAAGAACAACTCAAGGAAATTGTTTACCGGCAACTGCGACGCTTACAGAAGCTACCAGTACTATTGAAATCACTTTTCAAGCGTCTTGACCTGGCTTACATATTAAGTTAATGTTCGCTTACTTTTTTTCGAATTAGTAGCTAAAGTGCGCTTCAGACAATCCAACAGCTTGCACTTATGGAGGGAGAGATACTAATTATTGATGTACAGTTCGAACTTCTAAAATACCGACCAAACGGGTTGACATGTTCCGTCCCACGCAGGAAAAAAACTTAAAACTACAAATACCTATATAACCTTACTTAAAAAAACTCTAAATAACTTAAATAATATCGGAGCTTTATTATATAATCTTCCACGAAAATCAAACCTTTTCTTCATCCCCTCATCTATAGAGTATCGGCAAGGGTTACAGTATCCACACGGGGTATCATTAATCGGCGTATGACAAAACCACGACTTATAAAGCGTTTCAATATCACCACTTTCTTTAGCTTCCTCTTCCATCTTTATTTTTGTGTAATTTATAATTGGATAATTAAAACCACCAAAAATAGTAAACACATCAGAATTTAAATAACTGCTTTCTCTATCTAGTTTTCTAACGAAATATTCAGCCTTATCATCTCTATGAATACTTAACTCCAAACCACTGACTCTATCAGATAAAGCAGATAGAACAGGGTACTGACCACCTAGAAATCTATCCTTAATCAATTTATCATAAGCGCTTGTAATCTCAGAGCTTATTTTAACATCACTACCCACAACAAATATCGTATCATTAATAACACAATCATTATATTTCAACTCCAGATCTTTTTTTATCCTACTCATCTGACCAATTTCCTTTAACGTTGACCTCCTGTCTTCTAGGATTATATAATAAGGCTGAACTTTAGCACCCTTAACAGCCAACTGAATTAGCCTGAAAGTTGAATCCCACCCCCCGGTCCACAATAATTTAACCATCCGATCTCTATCAGCTTCCATTTTTATTTCCCTTTTGCCTCAAACCGTTTACGCTACTTGCCAACCGTCTCCGCTGTCATACACACTCGCTCTGCAATGACCCGCCCGGGGTAGCCCTTCTGTGCTTAGCAAACATCATTCGGGCTCACTGTTGCTGGCCTGCGGGCATCCGCCGGCGAACAGGCCATTCATTTGGTTCTTTACGCTCTTCCTCGGTCATCTTCAAAGGTATAACGAGTCGGCCCATTGCGATAGCTCCCCCAACATTTTCTGGAATTATAGACCTCAATGCCAATTTATCGATGAACTTTTGTATGACACACCAGCTTGATACTTGATTAAAGATACACATTATCACAGGCCTGCACTTCGTTGAGCATGGTGAGTGTGCCCTCTGACCACAGGTTCAGCAACTGTCCCAGGTGCATGAAGGGTTAACGCCAAAAGGCAAAGCGCTGACTTCGGAGCAATGCCGGAAACAGGAGCTAAATGGGCAACCCTTGAAGGACATGTTCCATTCCACCATCTGGTGGACTACTACAACCGACAACGGCCTCATACCTTCAACGGCGAGATATCAGCGGTGGTGCCTGCAGAAAAACTTATAATGCTGGCTAGGATGAGTTGACCAAGACAAAGTCGCGCCATCGCAAAGTTCCAGCTTTATGTTAGTGAAATGGCGGGCTATGCTATGTATCAAACAAGGAGTTGGGCAGTAGGCAAGTTTATGGAAATAGCAGCCATCCGACTGAAAGAACCAAACGGTATCGCTCGTCTCAATGAGCCGGTAGGCCTTGGTATTCCGCTAGCTGAAGGCGACGTGAAGACAGTCCATGAGCTTGCACTTATGGATGACAAAGAATGCATTAGTGCACAGTTCGAGCCTCTCGCACACTGGCCAAACGGCAACATTCGGTGGGTTCACGCCAGCTTCCTGCTCAGCCTTGGCGCCAGCGATGAGAAAGAACTTATACTGGCCCGAATAGTAACGCCCTCCCCTCGCAGCCCCGTGGCTGCTATAGATCAAACGACTGACGGTGTTGTGATACATACTTCAACAGGTAGCGTAACCTTGCTGTCAGACCGCCTGGCCTGGTGGGTCTTTAGTCACAACATTCCAAGTATACCATCCACTGTTACCCTCACCGATGAAGCCGGCATCACCTGCACTGCAAAGGCAGACACAAACTGGAAAGTGACTCTTAGAGGCCCCGTTTTTGTCGCCGCAACGTTAAAAGGCCAATGGCTCAAGCAAAACAACGATCTACTGGCGCGCTTTGACTGTGAACTGCGTATTTTTATGGAAACGGGCCTCGTTCAGCTAGAACTGACAACCCATAACCCGAAACGTGCTCGTCACCCTGGCGGCTTATGGGATTTGGGAGACCCAGGGTCAATATACTTCCGAGAGTTGGCCATAGAAACAACTTTGCTAGCTGAAAGCGAGGCCCGAGTTACTCCACAGGCAATCGAAACAGCCCCTCAATTTTTTCAGTTGTCCGATTTCAATCTGTACCAGGACTCCAGCGGAGGCAAAAACTGGCAAAGCCGTAACCACATAGAGTGCAGGGGTGAAGTCAGCACGCAATTTTGTGGCTACAGGCTTTCAAACTCGAGCGAGCTCTGTCAGAAAGGTAAACGCGCTAATCCGTTAGTGAGTATCGCCCATGACTGCGGACAACTCGACCTGGTAGTACCCGGATTCTGGCAAAATTTTCCAACCAGCGTCCGCAAAAAAGGCAATAAACTAACAATTGGTTTGTTCCCGAGGGATTCAAAGACTGCTTATGAGCTACAAGGCGGGGAACAGAAAACCCTCCGCTGTTTGATGGTATGTAGCCCTGATCGCAACAAAAGCAACAACCTCCCTGCCACAGCGTATTCACCCCTAGTACCTGTACTTGCTCCAAAGTGCTATGAGCGTGCAGATGCCTTCCCTTGGTTCAAGGCCAATACCCAACCCAGCGGTCTCGACGAACTCATAGCTGAAGGCCTGAACGGAAGCTCTAACTTCTTTGCAAAAAGAGAGGTTATTGACGAATTCGGCTGGCGTAATTTTGGTGATATTTTCGCGGACCACGAAACCCTCTACCAGAGTGAGGGAGAGCCTCCCTTCATCTCCCACTACAACAACCAGTATGATCCAATATACGGTTTCGCAAGGCAGTTTGCCCTAACCGGGGACAGGCGCTGGTTTCAGTTGATGGATGATTTGGCTCGCCATGTTGTGGACATAGACATTTATCATACCGATGAAGATCGGGCCGAATACAACAACGGCTTGTTCTGGCACACAGACCATTATCTTGATGCCCAAACAGCCACCCACAGAACCTTTTCCCGGCTCAACGACTCCAGCTCTACGCCAGGACAAACCGGCGGAGGGCCGGCTGAAGAACACTGCTATTCAACCGGCCTTCTCTATCATCATTACCTTACGGGTAACGAAAAATCACGGCAGGCTGTTCTTGATCTTGCTCAGTGGATGACAGCGCTTCATGAAGGCCAAGGTGGGTTCTTTGAACAGATACTTGCTCTCAAGAGAAGAGAAATACGATCGGCTAAAAAAATGATCCGGGGAGAGCGGGTAACCACCCACAGATACCTTTTTACTCGCGGAACCGGAAACTATCTGAACACGCTGCTGGATGCGTGGCTACTTGACGAGGAAGGCCCATGGCTCAAACGTGCAGAATTGGTAATCAGAAATACCATTCACCCGGCAGACGACATTGAGCAACGGGATCTGCTGGACGTTGAGAACCGATGGTCATATCTGGTTCTGCTCGCGAGTCTTTTCCGCTACCTTTACCTGAAGCGTCAGATCGACGGTGAAGATGAACACTATGAGTATACCAAAGCATCACTGCTACGTTACACCGACTGGATGCTTAAAAATGAACGCCCTTTCATGGCCGGTAAGACTCAGCTTGAATTCCCAAACGATACTTGGGTAGCTCAAGATATACGAAAAGCTATGCTCATGTTTCAAGCATCCGAACTTGACCCTGAAAACTCCTCTCAATATCAGGAAAAGGGTCACAAATGGCTGGAAGAGGTCACGAAAACACTTCAATGCTGTCAAGAGGCTCATTTCACAAGGATACTTGTGATTCTTATGCAGAATCATGGCCCCCACTCATTGACCACCTCCAGGCCTTTATCAAGTAGTAGCGTCACTTCCCTGCGCAACTACTGGGCCCCACCAGTTCTAACGTGGAGACAGCTTATCTCACGCATTGCCACACGAGCGCTGCGCGCCATCTTAACCTTTCGGCCATCCCGCGAGAGGCTTTGGCTAAACACGCGACTGGATCGATCCTGAACATGCGCAATACGCTCAAACGAACCATAAAAAACATATTCCTGTTGCTGACGATGCCTCTCTATGCACTTTATTTGTTGCTCAGCTTCTTGGGCAACCCAGACGGCACATTCCAAACTTTCTCTCAAGCTCTAAGCCTGATTCCGGGAAAAATGGGGGGGTACTTTCGCGCGGCCTTCTACCGGCTTACCTGCCCAGATACCTCCGACGAAATCGCTGTAGGCTTCCTAACTGTCCTCTCACATCGGGATACCTCCATCCACAAAGGCGTGTACATTGGCCCGCAGTGCAACATCGGAAAATGCACTTTGGGAGAAAATACGCTATTAGGTAGCGGCGTCCATATTCTAAGCGGTAAGCAACAACACCAGTTCAACGATCCAAAATTACCAATCAAAGAACAAGGTGGAATATTCAAAAAGATTAAAATTGGTGCCGATTGCTGGATTGGAAACAACTCAGTTGTTATGTGCAATATCGCTGAACATTCGATTGTTGCTGCCGGCGCAATTGTTACAAAAGATCTGACTCAACAGGGAACGGTGGTCGCTGGAAACCCTGCTGTTGTAATCAGCCATCGCGAATTAGAAGGCCTATCCCAATGAAGCCAACCTCATTTCTAATAAGAACAGGCGATACTCAGCCGCAGCCTTCGAATACTAGCCCTGTTTACTCGGATAGGTTCTGTTCACTCTATGTGCGAGTCCACAACACAAAATATATTCAACATGTATGTGATGAAGAAGGCTTTACAGTATTTATCGGAGAAACTACTAAAACACCGTTTTCAGATAACATCACGGGGGCTCCGGGCCAAGGAACTCTTATCCAATATAAAAAGGCCTCAGGAAATATAGTAATCAATACCGATCGATTAGGTACCGGCCTGATTTATTACAGCAGAGATAACAACAATATCTTAGAAATTTCCAACCGCCTGGACAATCTGACGCTTGCCGGAAAAGCCCCCAACTGGCCGTCCATTCAACAGTACTTAAACACAGGCTACACAATCGGTTCCAGCACCTTCTTCCACGGTGTGGAACAAACTCTTCCCAATGAACAATTGACTGCTTGCTGCAAAGATGGGTTTCACATCAAACGGACGACTTTTGAGCCGGATCAAACAGGGCCGATGGAAACAAGTACGGTTGAGCAGCTAATAGATACCCTCTCTGAAAGGCTCTCTACGGTATTACGTGACCATCCCCCTTCCGTACTCATGATGTCGGCTGGATGGGACTCTCGCACGCTCCTTATTTCCGGGGCAGAAAATTACCGCACAGCCTATACGCATGGCGACCTATCCAGTAGGGAAATATCCATATCACGTAGCCTCACCGGCAACTTACGAATGGATCATGTATTTACTGATGTTAAAAACCTGGATCTCTCAGGAGATCTGCTCGAGCTTATGCTTGAAGAGCTTGGTTTTTGCGTTTTTCCCGTGTGGTATATCGCGGGACAGCGAGCCCAAGAAACCTATAATGCTCCGCTTTCTAGCGGCGTGCTAGGTGAATTTCTAGGTGGCCACTACGGTTTACTGAGTATAGGAAGCAGATTCCAGAAAATATTGGCATCAACTTCATTACCGCCCGGAAACCTAATCCGGGACGACCAGTTTTCAAAGGCACTGGAGCTTTTTACCACACCTGCTCCTGATCACTGGTTTCTCTCACCTGAAGGTCGAGATATTCTTACCGACTCTGCGAACTCCACCAAGAGCATAATGCGAAAAAAATTGGATTCGGCGTATGAAGAATCCGGAGATTGGCAGAGAGCCATAGAAGCATTCAATATGGAGCACAGAGCGCGTCAGTATATCCTGAAGCAAGCCCAGGCTGCAGCTAGTACCTCCGGTTACATCGCACCTTTTGCCGACGATGAGCTCGCCGAAATAGTTCGATTAATTCCATTTAATAGCAGAGTTCACAACAAACTGAATCAAAGACTGCTAAAAGCAAGAAACTCCTCATTGCTCGATTATTCAATGGCTGCAACCCTGATACCCGCAAAGTATCCGATTATTTTTCAGGAAATCTCCCGAGGTGCTCGCATAGTGTTTGAACAAGGCCGGAAACTTGCTGGAATGAACCAACCGAGATTGGGATGGTTCAATTATGAACACTTATACCAATGCAACGTCCTGGACGAGATCACCGATAGTCTCAGATTAACCCTATGGGACAAACAGAGAATGCATAATACACTTGCACGCAATCAGGAAAATTCAATTGATGCTGGTTCGACGCTAGATATGCTTTGCAAAGTAAAAACTATCGACTACTATCTTGAAATGAATTAGACACTATTAATACCATGAAAAGCTTTGGTATAGCAGACCAATTCGTTAAAACTACAGATAGGGAAGCATCTCTCAACAAAGCCCAAAAAGCAGTAATTATTCAGGGGTTCGTATAAAACATACTGGAGGGCAGGTAACCATGGGTAGTTTAAATAATAAAATCGCATGCGTAATCAGTGAAACGAAGAAAAAGGATAATAAATCTATTTTTAATATATTAATGGATTTATTTAACTACTGCTCACGTCAAGGCCTGTCACCTGGCGAATATTTCACGTACGGCTTGCAGTCAAAAATAGCCTCGACATCCTACTGCTTGGACTATATGCCCAATTCCGTCCATTTCAAAGAGCACCTCGCTACCCTTAACAACCTTAGCCTAGATATCCTCGAAGATAAGTTATTATTTAAGAACTTGATGCAGAAAGAAAACATTCCTACCCCTGTAACCATTGGATATGCAGGCCCTAAGAAAAGAAGTAATTTAGACTTTGAGCTGATCACCCCTCATACCATTCATAAGATATTGTCAGCCCACAATGCAACCGACTTTATTGTTAAACCCTCAAATGGAACGCATGGAAAAGGCATTTACCATGTAAAATATTGCCAAGGCGAAGCTAATCCATTTTATATAAATAAAAAACCATTAGGAACTTCTGATTTATTTGAATTTTTAACCAAAAATTGTGAAAGCTTAAACAAAGGCAATATTTTATTTGAACATATTGCCTCCCGCAATGAAACACTTAAAAATATTTCTCCGGACGCGTCGCCCAATATAAGAATCATAACCTTGAAACTTCCTAACGGCGACATTCACATCACTAGCGCTTCAATGCGACTAGGGCGTGCGAACTCCGTAACTAGTAACGCCAGTTCAGGTGGAATGTTAGCTAAAATTGACATTAAATCTGGTTCCATCGTCAAATGTAGAACAACTTCATACATGGGAGGTAAATTTATCTCCATACACCCGGATACACTGTGCCCAATAATTGGTGTCGAGATACCAAACTGGAACGACGTATTATCTATTTGTAAAAAATCGGCAACAGTAATTGAGTCTATGAATTCAGTCGGCTGGGATGTACTGATTGATAATACTACTCCGATAATCATTGAAGGGAATGGTCAGTGGTGTATGGTATCAGAACAACTGTTTGGTCAAGGATACCTTACACCAAAAAACAGAGAGTTATTAAAA
>TARA_R110002094_G_scaffold209575_1_pt1 | contig 21244 bp, 20 predicted proteins | sample TARA_R110002094 | Tara Oceans TARA_R110002094 (sample SAMEA4397409) | marine metagenome | biome: Polar Biome; feature: [MIX] marine epipelagic wind mixed layer (ENVO:01000061); material: water (ENVO:00002006), including particulate matter (ENVO:01000060) such as... | depth 10-100 m
GACAAACCGGGACTGGTAGTAGGAATGCTGTATCTCCTCGCTGGCAAACCATGCCAGCGCCACTACCAAAATACTCAGCAGAAGCCATGGACGATGCCGCATATTCCCTCCCAGGTATTGTTTTGGGTCAGTCTACTGGAGAGGTTTCGGGCAGAATAGGGGTGGTGGTGCTTAGAGATGCGAATATGACAAACACTCACTAAAACTGGGCTCTACAATGGGGCAGGCCCAGACTTGGTTTTTTCACGTCCCCTCAATATGAGCTGCCTCGTGGTCTAGAGGAATAAACCTGAGAAGTACCAATATCTTCGAACCAACACAAATAACCCTTCACAGTGTTGCCACCCTCGATCCAGCACTATATATGCGTGCCAGCTTAATTTTGATAACGAGAAAACCAATGATCAATATCCCTGAAATCACCTATCGATCCTAGGGTGGCCCAGTACAGTGATTAAGAATTGAAGAAGCGGCATATACTCACAAATTGGCAAAGGTGACCACTTTCGTCACCTTGTGCCACTTATAGCATCTATGGAAGCTCGCTCTGGAGGCCAGCCCCCCAACAAGACGCCAATTTATGGGATTATAGAAATGGCACGGTTCCTGCTTGTATAACATCAGCCTACCGGCTATTTAATTACAGGAGCTTATAATGAAAGCACAAAAAGGTTTTACACTAATCGAACTGATGATTGTGGTTGCCATCATCGGCATTTTGGCTGCAATCGCTCTGCCTGCATATCAGGATTATACCGTTCGCGCTCGAGTAACAGAAGGCTTGTCGCTAGCAAGCGGGCTTCGCACATCAATCTCCGAGTCATTTACAACTCAAGGCCCGCGCTCCATGTTGTGTGGTACTACGACAAATACAGATTGCGATGCTATTAATGCCACTCCACCAGTTGCGACCAAAAATGTGGCCACCGTTCAATCTGATGCCGCCGGCGTTATCACTATTACTTATGATAACTCGGTTGACAACGGCGCAACCCTTCTGCTCACCCCCGCTACAGCAGCTACTGCTAACTCTGCAACAATTACAGCTTTGGATCTCAGCGCTGCAGCAAGCGGCGGCCAAGCCTTTGCATATGTATGCCGGCGAGGCACTTTGCAAGCAAAATATGTACCGACTGCCTGCAAGCCGTAAGCTTAATTTAACGATGCGCTGAGATAAGTTTTTACTCTTCAAATCGCACTTAAGCTGATGACAACCCCGGACCTTTCCCGGGGCTGTCATTTTCAGAGGTCGTCAACCTCTTAATGCTACTACCTCTTGCAACGTCGTCTACACTAATGATTTTGGATCAGAGCTATATTCATGCCCCACCGTAGGCTATGAGTTGGTCTAGAAAATCACCTTATGTCTTCACATCAGCTACATGAGAGACATGTTTTGAGCGCTAGCTGATGTCAAGAGGAACACTCTGTACTATAGTCGGCGTATTCTGACGTACAAATAAAACGTATCGAGACAAACTCAGCCTATGGATACCCCCGCGCTCTCCGGCTTGGCCCGGCGTATCGTCCATGACAAGCTACTGGACGCGCAGGCCGCCAGCAAGGCCAGCAAGCAAGCTACGCAAGATAAAATTCCATTCATCACATACCTCGTGCAAAACAAGCTTGCAAACGCCCGTGATTTGGCAATGCTCTGCGCAGAAGAGTTCGGTTATCCCTACTGCGACCTGTCTGCAATCGACAAAGAGCTGCAACCACATGATCTGGTCAGCGAGAAGCTGATTCGACAGCACTCCGTATTGCCCCTCTACAAACGTGGCTCTAGGCTTTTTCTCGGAATATCGGACCCTACCAACCAGCAAGCGCTTAGCGATGTTCAGTTCAGCACCGGACTGATGACGGACGCGGTGATTGTAGAGGACGACAAACTACACACACTCATAGATAAGTTTCTAGACAGCCCTACGGGCGGCTTGGGAGATATGAGCGATGCCGATCTGGATGATCTGGATGTCCAGACGGTCAGAGATGACGACAAACCAGAAGGAATGACGGGAGGAGACGCCGATGACGCGCCCATTGTTCGCTTCGTTAACAAGATGCTACTTGATGCCGTTCGAATGGGTTCGTCTGACCTGCATTTTGAGCCCTACGAAAAGGTTTATCGCGTACGCTTCCGCACTGACGGCATCTTACATGAAATTGCCAAGCCTCCGGTTCAGCTAGGTGTGCGAATTGCTGCTCGCCTGAAGGTAATGTCTGCAATGGACATGGCCGAGCGGCGTAAGCCGCAAGATGGACGCATCAAGATGAAGATTTCCAAGAGCAAGGCCATCGACTTCCGCGTAAATACCTTGCCCACACTGTGGGGGGAGAAGGTAGTGCTGCGTATTCTAGATTCTGAAAGCGCAAAAATGGGGATTGATGCGCTAGGATACGAACCGGATCAAAAAGAGATGTATCTTAGCGCACTATCCAAGCCTCAGGGCATGATTCTGGTTACTGGCCCGACGGGTTCCGGTAAGACCGTTTCTCTGTACACAGGCCTGAATATTCTCAACACAGTTGAGCGCAATATCTCCACAGCAGAGGACCCTGTCGAAATTAACCTTGAAGGGGTGAACCAGGTCAACGTCAATATCAAGCAGGGGCTTGATTTCGCAAAAGCACTGAGGGCATTCCTCCGCCAGGATCCAGACATTATTATGGTGGGCGAAATCCGTGACCTGGAAACCGCAGAAATTGCCATTAAAGCCGCACAAACCGGCCACATGGTGCTTTCGACTCTCCACACCAACAGCGCGGCCGAAACCTTGACCCGCCTGCGCAATATGGGTGTGCCTTCGTTCAATATCGCCACCTCGGTCAACCTCATCATAGCCCAGCGCCTGGCACGCAAACTTTGTAAACAGTGCAAGCAACCGATGGATGTGCCCAATGAAGTGATGCGCGAAGAGGGCTTCAGCGAGGAAAAAATAGCAGCCGGCATCACAATATATGGCCCGGTGGGTTGCGAAAACTGTAAAGATGGATATAAAGGTCGAGTGGGAATCTACGAAGTGGTACGCATCACCCAGGCGATGCAGCGCATCATCATGGAGGACGGCAATTCCATCGAGATTGCAGATGTGGCCCAAAGTGAAGGTTTCAGGAGCTTGCGTCAGTCCGCACTATTAAAAGTCGAACAGGGCGTAACCAGCTTGGCGGAAGTTAACCGAGTGACCAAGGATTAAGTCATGGCGCAACAAGCAGCTGTAAAAAGGAAAGCAGCCCTTATCAAAAAAGCTGTTCCTAAAAAAGCGCCAAAAAGCGCTTCTTATAAATGGGAAGGCAAGGATCGCAAAGGCACCAAGGTTGCTGGTGAAACGCAGGGATCAAACGCTGCGCTGGTCAAAGCGCAGCTGCGCAAGCAAGGCGTGTTAATCACAAAAATAAGTAAAAAATCGAGCTTGTTTAGCAGCAAAGGCAAGAAAATAACACCTCTGGATATCGCTTTCTTTACTCGCCAGCTAGCCACAATGATGGCTTCGGGCGTACCCATCATCCAAGCGTTTGACATCATTGCCGAAGGAACAGAAAACCCAAACCTTCAAAAACTAGTTAATGAAATCAAGGTCGACGTCGCTGCTGGGAACACATTAGCCGACTCATTAAGGCAGCATCCAAAATATTTTGACGACTTATTTTGCAATCTAGTCGAGTCCGGCGAGCAGTCGGGTCGACTAGAGTCCCTATTAGACCGTATCGCCACTTACAAGGAGAAGACAGAGGCATTGAAGGCTAAGATCAAGAAAGCCATGACTTACCCGATTGCAGTTTTAGCGGTAGCTATCGTAGTTACAGCAATTCTCCTGCTAAAGGTAGTACCGCAGTTCAAAGAAGTATTTGCAGGCTTTGGAGCGGAGCTTCCCGCGTTTACCTTGATGGTTATTGCCTTATCAGAGTGGCTCCAGTCCTGGTGGTTTATTATTTTGATCGGGCTCATTACCATAGGTTATCTTTACGGTAAAGCCCGATTAAAATCGAAAACCTTCAGGGATAACGAAGATCGTTTGCTACTCAAAGCACCAGTAATCGGCAACATTCTTTACAAAGCTGCAGTAGCGAGATATGCGCGAACGCTCTCTACCACATTCGCCGCGGGCGTACCGCTGGTGGACGCCTTGGATTCAGTCGCGGGCGCAGCAGGGAATGTGGTATTTTACAATGCTGTGATGCAGATCAAAGAAGACGTATCTGCAGGCTCGCAGCTGAATTTCTCAATGAGGACTACAAATGTATTCCCCTCTTTGGCTGTGCAGATGGCAGGCATCGGTGAAGAGTCAGGCAACTTGGACGGAATGCTCGATAAAGTTGCCGATTATTACGAAAGTGAAGTAGACAACGCGGTAGACAACCTCACCACGCTACTTGAACCAATGATTATGGTTGTACTCGGTACACTAGTCGGCGGCCTGATCATCGCCATGTACCTGCCGATCTTCCAACTGGGCGCTGTCGTCTAACCCATGCCCATCATCGAATACCTGGCCAGCCACTCGCTGGCCTTTATTTTGATCGCTGGCCTGATCGGCCTCGTGGTCGGCAGCTTCCTCAACGTAGTAATCCACCGCGTACCCAAGATGATGGAACGCGACTGGCTGCGTCAGGCACGGGAAATGCTGAATCCTGATGCTGAACAGCCCAAGGAACCTACCTATAACCTGATCCTACCCCACTCCCACTGCCCGCACTGCAATGCGGAAATCAAAGCCTGGCAGAACCTCCCGATTTTGAGTTATCTCCTGCTGCGCGGCCGCTGCGGCCAGTGCAAGGCGCGAATCAGCCCACGCTATCCCCTAGTGGAGTTGCTGACCGCTGTCCTCTCCATGATTGTTGCGTGGCAGTTCGGTTTTGGCTGGGCTGCAGGCGCTATGCTGGTGCTGACCTGGGGCTTGATCAGTTTGAGCCTGATCGACGCTGACACGCAGTTGCTGCCGGATTCAATTGTTTTACCGCTTCTATGGCTAGGCCTGATCGTAAACAGTTTTGGTATGTTTACGGATCTTAATACGGCGCTGTGGGGTGCTGTGGTCGGTTACCTGAGCCTGTGGCTGGTGTTCTGGGTATTCAAGCTGATCACCGGCAAGGAAGGCATGGGCTACGGTGATTTCAAGCTGCTGGCGATGCTGGGTGCCTGGGGCGGCTGGCAGATACTGCCGCTGACCATTCTGCTCTCTTCGCTGGTGGGTGCCATTCTGGGCATCATCATCCTGAAGACCCGCGGCCAATCCAATGCCACTCCCCTGCCCTTCGGGCCCTATCTGGCGATTGCCGGGTGGATTGCATTGATCTGGGGTGACACAATTACCGGCACATACCTTCAATTTGCCGGATTCTAAGCATGATCATAGGTTTGACCGGCGGTATCGGCAGCGGCAAGAGTGCTGCGGCTGACCGCTTTGCCACCGCGCACGGCATTCATGTAGTGGATGCCGACCTCAAGTCTCGCGTCGTCGTGGAACCAGGCCGGCCCGCACTGCAGCATATTGTGGACCGATTTGGTTCTGACATACTGCTTGAGAACGGTAGCCTTAACCGGGCCGCGCTGCGCCAACGCGTGTTCCAGGATGTGGCTCAGCGGCTCTGGCTGGAAGCGCTACTGCATCCGCTAATCCGCGAAGAGATCACCAGCGACCTGGCCTCTGCCACCTCGCCTTACGCGTTGCTGGTCTCGCCGCTGCTGGTCGAATCCGGCCAGCATGCCATGACTGAGCGCATCATCGTTGTGGATGTGCCCGAGGCGACGCAGATATTGCGTACCAGCCAACGTGACGGCGTGCCTGAGGCGCAGATCAAGGCTATCATGCAGGCCCAGGCCAAGCGTGAAGACCGCCTGCGGCATGCCCATGACATTATTCTCAATGACCAGGATCTCGCGACGCTGCACGCGCAAGTTGACGCGCTGCATGAACGCTACCTGGTCATGACTACAGGAGCCACGCCATGACCCTGAGCGTCGAATGCCCTACCTGCAAAGCCCCGGTGACCTGGGATGACAGCTTTCCAGACCGCCCCTTCTGTTCACACCGTTGCCGCTTGATTGATCTGGGTGCCTGGGCCTCTGAAGAGCACGTGGTGCCGGGTGAAGAACTGGAGCAGGATCTGTACTCCGGGGACCTGCCCCAGCAATGAGCTGCTGATCCCGTGCGTCGTATACATGTGATGGCCGCCGTCATCCGCCGCGCGGATGGCTGCATTCTGATCGCCAAACGACCTGATACTGCCCATCAAGGCGGGTTGTGGGAGTTCCCGGGCGGCAAGCTTGAGGATGGCGAGTCTCGCCTGAACGGGCTTGCCCGTGAGCTCCTTGAGGAGCTGGGCATTCATGTCACCAACGCTGAACCTCTAATCGATATACGCCATGACTATCCAGACAAATCCATACGACTGGATGTCTGGAGCGTTTCTGCGTTTTCGGGAGAAGCGCATGGCGCCGAAGGCCAGCAGGTGCGCTGGGTCGCGCCTGGCGACCTTGGGGAATATGACTTTCCTGCCGCGAACAAGCCCATTGTGTTGGCGGCTACGCTGCCTGAGCGTTATCTGGTTACGCCTGATGGTCTGGACATTGATGACTTGGTTGCCGGGTTGGACGCTGCTAGTGCCTCGGGTACGAGGATAGTGCAGTTACGGCAGACGGGATTGGGCAGGAAAGAATATGGTCAGCTTGCAGCTTCATTGATGGGGCGTTTTGGCGGTGATTTTATCTGGATGCTCAAGGGGGACCGGCCGCTTTTGAGTGGAGCGGGTTGGCATCTGAGTGCGCGGCAATTGCGGGAGCTGCATGGGGTTGGGTGGGGTAAGGGGGAGCCTTTCGCGACGGGGCCGTCGCTCCTACCGGATGCTGCACCAGCGGATGTTATCAAGGGTGAGCGGTTGCCGGGTCGCCGGTCGCCGGAACGCGAAGAGGTTGGAAGCGGATTGCTGGCGGCCTCCTGCCACAATGCGGAAGAATTACAGATGGCTCATCAGATTGGGGCGGACTTTGTCACCCTCTCGCCGGTTTTGCCTACCCGAAGCCACCCTGGTGCAGCGCATCTCGGCTGGGAACTAGCTGAGGAGCTGATCGCGCAAGCAACGATGCCGGTTTACCTGCTGGGCGGGATGACTGCCGACCATCTGAAAAAAGCCCGCGCCATTGGCGCGCAAGGCATTGCTGGGATTTCAGGGCTATGGCCTCAAGGCAGTCCAAGCTAGCAGCCGAAACGGCGACAAGGCTTAGTCCAGCGAGACCACCCGCAATTCCTTGGGCATGCTGAAAACGATGTTCTCTTCCTGCCCGGCCAGCTCTTCCTCACCTTGGGCGCCCAGCCCATGTAGATGCCGAATCACCTGGCGCACCAGAATGTCTGGCGCAGAAGCCCCTGCAGTGATGCCGATATGCTTTACGCCTTCCAGCCACTGCGGGAGGATTTCATCTGCACCGTCAATAAGGTAGGCGGGCGTGCCCATGCGCTCGGATAGCTCGCGCAGACGGTTGGAATTGGAACTGTTCGGGCTGCCGACCACCAGCACTAGGTCACAGGCGCTGGCAAGCTGCTTGACGGCGTCCTGACGGTTTTGGGTGGCATAGCAGATGTCATCCTTGCGCGGCCCGTCAATCGCCGGGAAACGCGCTCTGAGGGCGTCTATGACCCGGGCAGTGTCGTCCATGGACAACGTGGTCTGGGTGACGAAGGCCAGGCGTTCAGGCTGCTCGACCTGCAGCGTGGCGACGTCCTTTTCGTCTTCGACCAGGTAGATGGCGCCGCCGTTGCGGTTGTCGTACTGGCCCATGGTGCCCTCTACCTCGGGGTGGCCGGCGTGACCGATCAACACGCACTCCCTGCCATCACGGCTGTAGCGAGCGACTTCCATGTGGACTTTCGTGACCAGGGGGCAGGTCGCGTCGAAAATTTTCAGGCCGCGATCTTCGGCTTCCTTGCGCACGGCCTGGGAAACGCCGTGGGCGCTGAAGATGACGATAACGTCATCGGGCACTTGTTCGATTTCTTCAACGAAGATGGCGCCACGGTTGCGCAGGTCTTCGACCACAAATTTGTTATGCACCACCTCGTGCCGTACGTAGATCGGCGGGCCGAACACTTCCAGTGCGCGATTGACGATCTCGATGGCGCGGTCGACGCCGGCACAAAAGCCGCGGGGGTTGGCCAGTTTGATCTGCATGGGAGCCTCGGTTGGTTGTGGCTTACGGATGAATATTGGTTGCCATTATCCATGATGTGGGTGGGTAAATCGACGGCTGGGGCGGTTTGTTGGATTTAAGGTCAAGATGGATTCCCGCGTGCGCGGGAATGACGGGATTGTCTGTCAGGGGTGAGGCTGAGCAGGCTCTTGGATTCCCACGTGGGCGAGAATGACAGTGCTGAGTGACGGGGAATGCTTTGCGCTGGGTTGGTTGGGCTATGGCTACGCGGAGTTTAAGTACACCTTTGGTGCTGGCGTGACGGAATTGCCCCTCACCTCGTCATTCCCGCGAAGGCGGGAATCCATTTTGACTTTGGCGGAGGTCGCCTAGCGAAACAAAGGATTCAAACCTGCTGCCCCAAACCCGAGCATAGCCCCAAGCGTTTGCGAGGGTGACGATACTTAGCAGTGGGTTGGCTGGACGATAGCTAGGCGGGGTCCAGGTATACCATTGGGGGGTTGGGTATAGACCGCTTGGATTCCCGCCTTCGCGGGAATGACGAGGAGGGCGGGAATGAAAAGGGAGGCGAATGACGGGGTGTGCGGGAATGACGGGGGTGAAGCGAGGCCGAGACTCAGGCGGCTTTGACTTCGATAATTTCCACATCAAAGGTGATCACTTTACCCGCCAGCGGGTGATTGAAGTCCACCTCCACTGTAGTGTCGTGAATCGTCTTGACTACGCCCGGCAGCTCGCCGCCAGCGGCGTCGCGGAAGATTACGAGCAGACCTGGTTCCAGGTCCATTTCATTGAACTGGTCACGCGGCACGGTTTGCATATTCTGCGGGTTGCCGGGACCGAAGCCACGTTCAGGCTCGATGTCGAAACTGCGCTGATCGCCGGCTTTGAGGCCGAACAGGCTTTGCTCAAAACCTGGCAGCAGGCTGCCATCGCCGACCTTGAAAGTGGCTGGGGTTTTGTCGGTGGTGGTGTCGATCACGTCACCGTTGGGCAGCTTCAGGGTGAAGTGCAGGGTCACTTCCGTGTCATGGTTGATGCGGATATCGGTCATGGTGGGTGTCTCTTGTGTAATCAGTGTTGGTTTTGATCGGGCCGACCGTGTTCGCGGCGGGGCCGCCGCTCCTACCCGTATGGCCGCGCAGGGCTAGCTGGCCACAGCCTTTTTCTTGCCACCAAAAAACATGTCCAGAATCAACAGCGCAGCACCAACAGTAATGGCGCTGTCGGCGATATTGAAGGCCGGGAAAAACCAGCTTTGCTGCCAGTGCACCAGAATAAAATCCACCACATGCCCATGCACGATCCGATCATACAGATTGCCCAGCGCACCACCCAGAATCAGCGCCAGCGCCAGCGGCTCCATTATCTTGTCGCGCGGCAGCCGCGCGAGCCAGACCACCAGCATGCCACTGACACCGACCGCGATGGCAACAAAGAACCAGCGTTGCCAGCCGCCGGCATTGGCCAGGAAGCTGAAGGCCGCGCCAGGGTTGTAGGCCAGCGTAAAGCTGAACAACCCGTCGATGACCGGCACCTGCTGATACATCTGCAAATTGGTATCGGCAAACCATTTGCTCAGCAGATCCAGAGCGATGATCAGGGCCGACAAAGCCAGCCAGCGCAAGCTGCCGTTACGCAGATCAGGCATGCTTGCGCACCTCGCCCGGCCCCTGGATGTTGTCTACACAGCGACCGCAAATCTCCGGGTGCTCAGGATGCGAGCCCACATCGGCACGGAAGTGCCAGCAACGGGCGCACTTGGTGTGAGTCGACTTGACGATCTTCAGCTTCAAGCCTGGCAACTCTGTCTCTACGCAGTCTGAACCGGCCTGCGCCAACGGAGCAAGACCTGCCTGTGAAGTAATCAATACAAACCGCAACTCGTCGCCCAGCTTGGCCAGCGTATTGGTCAGGGATTCATCCGCATGCAAGGTGACTTCGGCCTGCAGGTTGCCACCGATGACCTTGGCGTTACGTTGATTTTCCAGCTCGCGGTTGACTGCAACTTTAACCGCCATGACCTCGTCCCAGTAGGCGCGATCCAGCTCGATGCCCTCTGGCAATGCGCTCAGCCCTTCATACCAGGTGGTCAGCATCACGGAATCGGTGCGCTCGCCCGGCAAGTACTGCCAAAGCTCTTCGGCGGTAAACGACAGGATCGGCGCGATCCAGCGCGTCAGCGCCTCGGCGATATGATACATCGCGGTCTGACAGGAGCGCCGGGCAGTGCTATCCGCCCCGGTGGTGTACTGGCGGTCCTTGATGATATCCAGATAGAAACCGCCAAGCTCCTGCACACAGAAGTTATGCACCTTCTGATACACGTTCCAGAACTTGTAGGTGTCATAGGCTTCAATGATTTCCTGCTGCAGCAGCAGCGCGCGGTCGACTGCCCAGCGGTCCAGATCCAGCATCTGCTCAGGTGCCAGCGAATGCACCTTGGGGTCGAACCCGTTCAAGTTCGAGAGCAAAAAGCGCGCGGTATTACGGATACGCCGGTAGGCATCGGCGCTGCGCTGCAGAATGACCTTGGAGACGGCCATTTCGCCGGAATAGTCGGTAGAAGACACCCACAAACGCAGGATGTCAGCCCCCAGGCTGTTGTTGATTTCCTGCGGCGCGACCACGTTACCCAGCGACTTGGACATCTTGCGGCCGTTTTCATCGACCACAAATCCGTGGGTCAGCAGCCCCTTGTAAGGCGCGTGGCCGTCGATAGCGGCGCCAGTCAACAGCGACGAGTGGAACCAGCCACGATGCTGGTCAGAGCCTTCCAGGTACAGATCAGCGCGCGGACCTTGCTCATGGCCCATAGGGTGCGAGCCGCGCATAACGTGCAGGTGAGTGGTACCGGAATCGAACCACACGTCCAGGGTGTCGCTGATCTTGTCGTACTGATCGGCTTCGGCGCCCAGCAGTTCGCTGGCGTCCATCGCGGACCAGGCCTCAATACCGCCCTGCTCCACGCGCAGCGCTACCTGCTCGACCAGTTCGGCCGTGCGCGGATGCAGTTCGCCGGTCTGCTTGTGCAGAAACAGCGGGATCGGCACGCCCCAGGTACGCTGACGCGAGATACACCAGTCCGGGCGGCCGGCAATCATGTTGTGCAGGCGCTGCTTCCCCCAGGCCGGGACGAATTCGGTTTCTTCAATCGCTGCCAGCGCACGCTGACGCAGCGGCAAGCCTTCGTGCGGCTGGGTGTCCATGCCGATAAACCATTGGGCAGTGGCACGGTAGATCACCGGCGTCTTGTGGCGCCAGCAATGCATGTAACTGTGACTGACCTGCTCATGGGCCAGCAGGCACCCGGCCTCCTCCAGCTTGGCCACCACGTTGGGGTTGGCCTTCCAGATAAACTGACCGCCAAAAAACTCCAGCGTCTCGGCGTAGACGCCATTGCCTTGGACCGGGCTCAAGATGTCGTCATTGACCATGCCGTAACGCTTGCAGGTATGAAAGTCGTCCACGCCGTAGGCTGGGGCCGAGTGAACAATGCCGGTACCCGCCCCCAGTTCAACGTAGTCAGCCAGATAAACCGGCGACAACCGATCATAGAACGGATGACGGAAATTGATCAGCTCCAGGCGGTCGCCGGTGGTGCGGGCAATGATCTCGCCGGTCCGGCCATAGCGCGCAAGACAGCTCTCAACCAGCTCTTCGGCCAGCACCAGCAAACGATCGCCGACATCTACCAGGGCGTAATTGAATTCAGGGTGGACGTTCAGCGCCTGGTTGGCCGGGATGGTCCAAGGCGTGGTGGTCCAGATAACCATCTGAGCTGGCTTGGGCAGCTCGGTCAAATCGAATGCTGCCGCGAGCTTTTCGGGCTCCGCACAGGGGAAGCCCACGTCGATGGTCGGCGATTGCTTGTCGGCGTATTCCACTTCGGCTTCAGCCAGCGCCGAGCCACAGTCAAAGCACCAGTTGACCGGCTTCAGGCCCTTGAACACAAAACCCTTCTCGATCAGCTTGCCGAGCACACGAATCTCGCCCGCTTCGTTGGCAAAATCCATGGTCTTGTAGGGGTTGTCCCACTCACCAAGCACACCCAGTCGGATAAAGTCCGCTTTCTGCCCTTCAATCTGCTTGGTCGCATAAGCGCGGCTGAGCTCCCGGGTCTTGGCGGGCTCCAGGTGCTTGCCATGGGTCACTTCAATCTTGTGTTCGATCGGCAGACCGTGGCAGTCCCAGCCCGGCACATAGGGGGCGTCGAAACCAGACAACGTCTTGGAGCGGGTGATCATGTCCTTGAGGATCTTGTTCACCGCGTGGCCGATGTGGATATCGCCGTTGGCGTAAGGCGGGCCATCATGCAGCACAAAGCTCGGGCGGCCCCGGCTGATCTCGCGAATTTTCTGGTAGAGGTTGATGCTGTCCAGGCGCTTGAGTGTTTCCGGTTCACGGGTGGGCAGACCGGCCTTCATCGGGAAGGCGGTGTCCGGCAGGTTCAGCGTCGCTTTGTAATCAGTCATCTTCTTTCCAGGCTCACTTGATTGGAGTCACAGGCCCCATTGGGCTCGGGCGGCAGCGAAATCTGCCTTGATTGCCGCCTTCAGGGCGTCCAGCGAATCGAATCGCTGTTCATCACGCAACTTTTCGTGGAATACCACGGTTATTCGCCGACCATAAAGGTCGCCGTCAAAATCCAGCAAATGCACTTCCAGGTGCGGCTGACCATCACCCTGAACGGTAGGGCGCGAGCCAATATTGGCCACACCTTTTTGCGTCACGCCATCCAGTTCGACGCTCACGCGATACACACCCTGCAAGGGCGCACGCACACGCTTCAACTGCACATTGGCGGTAGGCGCACCCAACTGCCGCCCAAGTTTCTGACCATGCAGTACACGCCCGCTGATACTGAACGGCCGGCCCAGCAGTCGCTCGGCAAGGCTGAAGTCGCCTTCGGCCAGCACCTGACGCAAGCGTGTGCTGCTGATGCGCTCACCGCTTTCAGCTACCGTATTGGCCGCCTCCACGGTAAAACCATGGCGCTCGCCACTGCCCTGCAGAAAGGCAAAATCACCGGAACGGTCGCAACCGAAGCGGAAATCGTCGCCGACCTCCAGATGCTTTACGCCCAGACCATCAATCAGGATTTCCTGCACAAACTGTTCGGCACTCATCTCACGCAAACGGCGATTGAAGGCCAGGCAGAGCACGCGGTCAACGCCCTGCTCTTCCAGCAACGCCAACTTGTCACGCAAACGCGTCAGACGCGGCGGCGCATCTCCCGGCGCAAAGTACTCACGCGGCTGGGGTTCGAATATGACCACACAGCCGGGCAGATTCATGCGCGCAGAGTGAGCGCGCAGGCGCTTGAGAATCGCCTGATGCCCGGCATGTACGCCATCGAAGTTACCAATTGTCGCCACACAGCCCCGATGCCGGGGCCGCAGATTCTGTATCCCGCGGACCAGTTCCATAATGCTCGATGCTTGGCTTAAAGGGTCGAAACGCGCAAGTATACAGGGTTAGCCGCCCACGCGTCATGCGCAGGCACCGAGTTGGCACAAGGCACTAGAGCCAAAGGCAGACCGCCTATGCTACCAGCTGCAACCTGTTGACAGCCTGGTAGGAGCGGCCGCCTGGCCGCGAAGCCCTGCGCATCAACCCTGACGCAAATGCCGCATACGCATACCGGTAGCAACCAGGGTAGCGGCGAAAACACCGATACCTGCTACTACCAGCAGTGTCATCTCCCACACCTTGTTCTGCCAACCCCAGGCAAACCACTGCTGCGTGTCCGGCACCATCCACATCACCACGGCGGACATTGCCACACAGGCGGCTATCAACCTGAAAGCGAACATCGGCCAACCTGGCTGAGCCTGGTAAACACCCATTTTCTTCAGCCCCCACCACAGCAGACCCGCATTCAATACCGCAGCCATGGATGTCGCCAGCGCCAAGCCAACATGCGCGAGCGGCCAGATAAAGATCAGGTTGAGGACCATATTGACGACCATGCAGATGATCGCGATCTTGACCGGGGTCTTGATGTCCTGACGGGCGAAGTAACCGGGCGCGAGCACCTTGATCAACATAAAGATCATGACGCCTACTGAATACGCGCGCAGCGCCGCCGCCGCTTGCACCACATCGCGCTCGGTCATCGCGCCGTAATGGAACAGAGTGGCAATCAGCGGCTCAGCCAGCAACAACAAGGCAAGCGCCGCAGGCACACCCACCAGCATGACCATACGTATCGCCCAGTCCAGCGTGGCGGAGAACGCCTTGGGGTCCTCGCCAGCATGCTGACGAGACAGCGCCGGCAGAATCACGGTGCCAATGGCGATACCAAAGGCGCCCAACGGCAGCTCGGATAATCTGTCGGCGTAGTAAAGCCAGGAGATACTGCCGGTCTCCAGGAACGAGGCCAGCACGGTATCCAGCAGCAAGTTGATCTGGCTGACCGACACACCAAAGAGCGCCGGCAGCATCAAGGTCATGATGCGCTTGACGCCTTCGTGCTTACGGTCCGGGCGCGGTATCGGCAACAGCTTGATCTGAGCCAGAAACGGCAACTGAAACAGCAATTGCAAAACGCCCGCGATAAAGACACCCCAGGCCAGCGCCATGATCGGCTGGTCAAAATACGGGGTCATCAGCACCGTGGCGCCAATCATGCACAGGTTCAATAGCACCGGGGTGAATGCCGGCACCGCAAAGCGGCCGTAGCTGTTAAGGATGGAGCCGCAGAGCGCTGTCAGTGAAATCAGCAGCAGATAAGGAAAGGTGATGCGCAGCATATCGGTTGCCAGCGCCAGTTTTTCTGTCTCGCCGTGGAAGCCTGGCGCAAACAACGTGATCAACACCGGCGCACCAGCCACACCCAACGCCGTAATACCCACCAATGTCAGCCCCAGTGTGCCGGTGACCCGGTCTACCAGTTGCTTGACCTCCGCAAGCGTGCGCTTGGCCCGGTACTCCGACAGCACCGGCACAAACGCCTGGGCAAAAGCGCCTTCGGCGAATAGACGGCGCAGGAAGTTGGGAATCTTGAAGGCGATAAAAAACGCATCCGCCTCGGACTGAGAGCCAAAATACGCAGCCACCACCACATCGCGCACCATGCCCAGCACCCGCGACAGCATGGTCATGATGCTGACCACCATGCCCGAGCGCAGCAGCGTAGGGGCTTTGGGTTCGGGTGCTACGGGGGGTGTTGAATCACTCATGCATCAGGCCGCCGGGTAAAACCGCGATGATAGCCTCCGCGACTACCGCGTGGCGAGGCCCAGACGCAGCAAAGACTTGTACTGTGAAGGCAAAAGCCTCAAGCTTCCGGCCATCAGCCTGTGGCTATAGACCCTTCTCAACTCTACCGCCCGGAACTGTTATCAACCCTTGACATTAGGGTATCTCGGCGGCATAGTACGCGGCCTTATTTGTACCTTATTCATTACGATTTTTCTGAGGAGCACGACGGTGGCCAACTCACCTCAAGCCAAGAAACGCGCCAAGCAGGCCGAGAAGCGCCGCAATCACAATGCAAGCCTGCGCTCCATGGTTCGTACCTATATCAAGAACGTAGTCAAGGCTATCGAAGCCAAAGACCTCGAGAAAGCACAGTCCGCCTACACTGCAGCAGTGCCGGTCATCGACCGCATGGCTGACAAGGGCATTATCCCCAAGAACAAGGCTGCTCGTCATAAGAGCCGCCTGAATGCACACATCAAGGCACTGGCTACCGCCGCCTGATCGCATTCTCTTGTGGTAGAAAAAACCGGCTTACGAGCCGGTTTTTTTGTGCCTGGGATTTGGGGGAGGCGCAAGACAAGGATTGCCGTAGACCCGAAGATTGGCAATACCATGGAGTTATCTGAGAGAGAAAATGGATCCCCGCTTTCGCGAGGATGACGAGGTGAGAGCTCTGGCGGGATTGATTTTACGCTGGGATTTAGTGCTTGGCGCAGACTGGGCTAACACTGATTTGTGGCTTGGCGATGCTACGGCAGTCTTTGCAGGCAAAAATGGATCCCCGCGTTCGCGACGATGACGAGGTGAGAGCTCTGGCGGGATTGATTTTACGTTGGGATTTAGTGCTTGGCGCGGACTGGGCTAACGCTGATTTGTGGCTTGGCGATGCTACCGCGGTCTTTGCTGGCAAAAATGGATCCCCGCTTTCGCGAGGATGACGAGATGGGCGAGAATGGGCGGATGCCAGATGAGTGACCGCCACTACCCAAGCAATCCAAGCAATCCAAGCGGAGACTAAATTCTGCCACCAACCATCTAACCCGTATCACGCCAAGTCCAGCCTAAACCATCAAACCACCACCACACCTCGTCATCCTCGCGAAAGCGGGGATCCATTTTGACTTGGTACTAATGGGCCACACGGGCTAACCACAATCACCGGCATGTCCATTCAAACCAAAACCAGATTATCCCGATGCACCATCTCCGGCTCGTCCAGGTAGCCGAGGATCTTCACCACCGCATCCGTCGGCTGCCCAAGAATGCGCGCAGCGTCCTGAGCACTGTAATTGACCAGCCCCCGCGCTACTTCTCGCCCATCCGGCCCCACACACACGACCATCTCACCACGCCGGAAGCTGCCTTCAACCGCCTTGATACCCACCGGCAACAGACTCCGCCGCCCAGACGCCAATGCTTTCACCGCGCCCTCGTCAATCAGCAACCGGCCACGCGTCTGCAAGTGCCCAGCCAGCCACTGCTTGCGCGCAGCCAGCATGCCTTTTTCAGGCAGCAATAACGTACCCAGCTCCTCGCCCGCCTGCAGTCGCTCTATAACTCGCTCGATGCGCCCACCGACAATCACAGTACCCGCACCGGAACGTGCTGCCAGGCGCGCTGCACGCAGTTTGGTGAGCATGCCGCCACGCCCAAGAGCACCCGCACTGCCGCCGGCCATGGCATCCAGCGCGGAATCATCCGCCATAGCCTGCTTGACCAGCTCAGCATCCGGGTTGTTGCGCGGGTCAGCGGTGTAGAGGCCATCACGGTCGGTGAGGATGACCAAGAGATCACCCTCGACCAGATTGGTCACCAGCGCGCCCAGGGTGTCGTTGTCGCCAAAGCGGATCTCGTCGGTCACCACGGTATCGTTTTCGTTGATCACCGGGATCACGCCCAGATCAAGCAGTGCCCGCAGCGTACTACGCGCATTCAGGTAGCGTTTGCGGTCGGACAGATCATCGTGAGTGAGCAGTACCTGAGCAGTAGACAGGCCATGCGCCTGGAAGCTGGACTCCCATGCCTGCACCAGACCCATCTGACCGATGGCAGCAGCAGCCTGCATCTGATGGATAGTCTTGGGGCGCTCGGTCCAGCCCAGGCGGCTCATGCCCGCTGCTACGGCGCCGGACGATACCAGCACCAGCTCGGCACCGCTCTTGCGCAGCGCGACCAGCTGCTCGACCCAGACAGCCATGGCGTCTTTATCCAGGCCGCGACCATCCCCAGTGAGCAGCGCACTCCCAATCTTGACTACCCAACGACGGGCATTGGTTACCTTGTCACGCATATTCGATCCAGAAGCAAAGTGTCAGTTGAATCGCTGCATTCTACCTGAATCGAGGCGTGGGCAAATGAGCTTCGGCGGGAAGGTGATTGTGCTGGGAGGTGAAACTTCAAGTTTCTGGAAAGGCTTTCGCGGCGAGGCCGCCGCTCCCACCAGGAAAAACCGCTCCCACCCACAACCAGCGCAAGACGCCAGCCAGGTAGGAGCGGCGGCCTCGCCGCGCTCCTACCTTACAATCTTGAGCTACAAACGCCGAGGCCGGCGCTCCTACCGGGACGAGTGTCAGGGTAGGAGCGCCGGCCTCGGCGCGAAACGGAATCAAACAACACATCAATGCACGTAGAAGATCTCTGGACCGTCTTCGTCATCTTCGTCGTCATCGTCCTCATCTTCGTCGTCAGTCAGCAGACCCTGCTTGCGCAGTGCCTTGCGATCGTCCAGCTCCTGGATGTGCGCGCGAGCCTCTTCCTCAATACGCTGATCAAGATCAGTCACTTCGGCCGCATAGGCTTCATCATCCAGCATGCGCTGCTTGCGCTCGTCCAGCCAGTTCATGACGGCTTTGGCCAGCTCTTCGGTACCCTGGCGCTCGGAAGCAGAAATCACGAATACCGGACCTTCCCACTCCAGACGCTCGACCACATCATCCAGCATCGCCTGCTGCTCATCTTCCAGCAACTGGTCGCACTTGTTCAGCACCAACCAGCGCTCACGCAAGGTCAGCGCCGGGCTGAATTTACCCAGCTCGTGGATAATGGTTTCGATTGCCTCAACCGGATCACTGCTGTCCGGCGGCACCATATCGACCAGGTGCAGCAACAGACGCGTGCGCGACAAATGCTTGAGGAACCGCGTACCCAAGCCAGCGCCCTCAGCCGCCCCCGCGATCACGCCAGGAATATCGGCAATCACGAAGCTACGCAACTGACCTACGTCCACCACACCCAGGTTCGGCACCATGGTAGTGAACGGGTAGTCAGCCACTTTCGGCTTGGCTGCAGACACCGCACGAATGAAGGTGCTCTTGCCGGCATTCGGCAACCCCAGCAAACCCACATCGGCCAGTACTTTCAACTCCAGCTTCAGATCGCGCTGCTCACCCAGACTGCCATTGGACGTCTGGCGCGGTGCGCGGTTAACACTGGACTTGTAACGCGTGTTACCCAAGCCATGGAAGCCGCCCTGCGCTACCAGCAGACGCTGGCCCGGCTCAGTCAGATCACCAATGATTTCCTGGGTGCCAGCGTCGATTACCGTTGTACCTATGGGTACCGGCAGAATCAGATCTTCGCCCTTGCTGCCTGTGCAATCCTTGCCGCTGCCGTTTTCACCGCGCTTGGCATTGAACCGGCGCGTGTAGCGGTAATCCACCAGGGTGTTGTAGTTGTCGGCTACCTCAAGGTAGATCGAACCACCATCACCACCATCACCACCGTCAGGTCCGCCTTTGGGAATGAATTTTTCCCGGCGAAAGCTCATGCAGCCATTGCCACCATCGCCGGCCTTGACCGTAATGGATACTTCATCAACGAATTTCATCTAGCTCCCTCCCGCTACGGGATGGATTGAGGTTGCTACAAAAAGGACAAACAAAAAAGCCCCGTCGTCAGACAGGGCTTTTTCGAACCAGGGTAGTATCAGGCTTCTACGACATTCACGTAGCGACGACCGAACTTGCCCTTCACTTCGAACTTGACTACACCGGCCGCCTTGGCGAACAGGGTGTGATCCTTGCCCATGCCGACGTTTTTGCCGGGATGGAATTCAGTACCACGCTGACGGACAATGATGTTGCCCGGAATGATGGTCTGACCGCCGTACATTTTAACGCCAAGGCGTTTGGATTCTGAATCGCGACCGTTGCGCGTGGAACCGCCTGCTTTTTTGTGTGCCATGGGTTTTTATCTCCTCAATGGGCTTAGGCAGAGATGCCGGTAATCTTGATTTCGGTGTACCACTGACGGTGGCCCTGACGCTTCATGTGGTGCTTACGACGACGGAATTTGATGATCCGGATCTTGTCGCCACGGCCATGAGCGCTGATTTCAGCAGTCACCTTGGCGCCTTCAACGATCGGCGCGCCGATGCTGATGTCGTCGCCATTGCCAATCAGCAGAACGCGGTCGAAATCGATGCTGGCACCGGTTTCCACGTCCAGCTTCTCTACTCTCAGGTATTCACCTTCGGTGACCTTGTACTGCTTACCACCGGTAACAATCACTGCGTACATGATGCTTTCTCCGTAATCCTGCTCACCCGGCGCTTAGGTATAATGGTTAGTGGCCGGCATGGCTGCAAGTGGACCCGCCTATCGGGCCCTACCTTGCCATTGTCAAAACAGGGATGCTGTAAATCTGTTTATACGTAAATACGTACACACGTAAATACGGTTTTCAGGGGCGGAAATTCTACGCAAAGATTCAAGCTCACGCAAGCTTTAACCGGCACTGATCAATACCGAACAATTACCGGGCCAAAAGGCACTGCAAGCGCCTGAAAACGGCCGTTTTCTTGACAGCGCGGGGCCCGCCACATAGCATGCCGCGCAACCTTTTAGGAATCTGCAGTTAATGTCCAGCCTGCCTTTTTATGACGCTGTCACCCGGGACTTCGATGAAGTGAATGCGCTGATCATGCGCCAGCTTCACTCCCGCGTGCCTCTGGTCGAAAAGATCGGCCACTATATTATCAGTGCAGGCGGCAAGCGCCTACGCCCACTGGTAGTGCTGCTGAGCGCCCGCGCCTGCGGCCTGGAAGATCCGCGCCAGCACAGCCTGGCGGCGATAATCGAGTTTCTGCACACCGCTACTTTGCTGCACGATGATGTGGTCGATATTTCCGACCAGCGTCGTGGCCGCAGCACCGCCAACTCCCTGTGGGGCAATGCTCCTAGCGTGCTGGTTGGCGACTTCCTTTATTCCCGCGCTTTCGAAATGATGGTCGAGCTGGGCGACATGCAGATCATGCAGGTGCTGGCCAACGCGACCAACGTGATTGCCGAGGGCGAGGTACTGCAACTCTCCAAGGTGCGCGACGCCAGCACCGACGAAGCGACCTATATGGAAGTGATCCGTAGCAAAACGGCGATGCTGTTTGAAGCCTCGACCCATAGCGCAGGATTGCTGGCCAAAGCCGAACCCGCCCAGACCGAAGCTCTGCGCGGCTACGGCAACGCGCTGGGCATAGCCTTCCAACTGGTCGATGACGTACTGGATTACACCGGCGATGCCCAGGCGATGGGCAAAAACGTGGGCGATGATCTGGCCGAGGGCAAACCCACGCTGCCGCTGATCTTTACCATGCGCGAAGGCAATGCCGAGCAGGCAGCGCTGGTGCGCAAGGCGATTCAAAAGGGCGGGATCGACGATATAGAAGCTATCCAGCAGGCAGTGCGTGATTGCGGCGGCCTGGAATACACCTCGAGGCTGGCTCGAGAGCAGTCGGAAGAAGCCATTCGGCTATTGCAGAGCCTGCCACCGTCCATTTACCGGGACTCGCTGGAGCAACTGGCGCGCTTTGCGGTAGAGCGGGCTTACTGAATCCCTGCCTTCACGCGAACCCTTCGCGGCGAGGCCGCCGCTCCTACCAGAAGCTAAAAGCGCATA
>TARA_R110002094_G_scaffold108806_1_pt1 | contig 20724 bp, 16 predicted proteins | sample TARA_R110002094 | Tara Oceans TARA_R110002094 (sample SAMEA4397409) | marine metagenome | biome: Polar Biome; feature: [MIX] marine epipelagic wind mixed layer (ENVO:01000061); material: water (ENVO:00002006), including particulate matter (ENVO:01000060) such as... | depth 10-100 m
TGCGATCATTCGTTGCTGGCTGCCATCCTGTACCGGGCTTAGGCTGATTTCGACCGAGACCTCATCGCCATCTTTACGCAATGCCGCAATCGTACCGCCCATCGTCCGCGCTTTTGGTCTCCTGGTATAACGACTGTGATATGTCCCGTGCGCCTTGCGGTGGCGCACGGGAATCAGTTCATTCACACTGCGCCCCACCAGATCTTCCCGGGGGTAACCAAAAATTCTCTCAGCTTCCCGGTTGATTCTAACGATGCAGCCATCGCTCGTACTGATGATGATGCCGTCGGCAGCCGATTCCAAAATGCTATCTGTCTCTATTTCAGCACACCGCGCAATCTCGGCCTCCTCCCGAAGCTGGTCAAGAAGGCGCTGGGTTCTAAGGTTGCTTTTGTTGAAAGCCTCAACCAGTTCGCCCACCTCATCGCTTGCATGATAATCAAGGCGCCATCCATAATTCCCCTGTTCAGCCCGCCGTGCCAGCAAGGCCAGCTCGCGCAAAGGCCGCACTCCCTGACGGTACCCCATCAAAGCAAGCACAATTAGAAGGATAAGCCCTAAGAGCTGGAGTGCATTCAACACCTTATCTTGCGCAACCTGAACTCGACGCTGGCTTGCAACCAGTAACTCTGTCAGAGCTTCGGCCCGGGCCAGCAGTCGCTCGTTATTTGCCTCAAAATACTCACTTTGATCAGAAAGCGCCCCCTCAGCCCTCGGCTTCAGGACAAGCTCAGCGGCCGCCCGGTACTCAACCCAGTCAACCTGCAGCTGTGCGACATAGGAGTTGATTTGCTGTCGGTCATTCTTGAACAACAATGTGAAAGGATCATTCGCTACTATCTGAAGACTTGATTCATAGCTATCGATGCTCAGTTTTATAGCATCAAGACATAAAGCAATTTCGGCACCTTCCCGGGGGGCGTAACTACCACAGACTATCGATAGCAAAGCGATACGCTGACTGTGGATTCGCAATTTACCGGCTTCATTTACCAACCCGCTAAAAGAAGCGGCCTGCGTTCTGCCCAAATGGCCAACACCCGCATGCGCGCTCCAGAGAATCAGGAAAGCAAGCGTCACCAACGCCAACTTACGGCCCAACGTTAGTCGAAGACTGCCATGCTTCCGTTGTTTGGGAGGTGAGGAAATGAGTTCTTGTCGACCTATCAGCTGATCACAATCCATTATTAGTCACGATACTTGGGCCATTTTGTAATTGTTTGTAAATAACTGACAAACATATATATAAGTTGGCAGCACTTATCTTGACACGAATCAATTTATTGCTGGCATTTAGTCCGGCGCGACTCTTACAACCGATTCGACCTCTTGCATGGTAGGCGATACCCGCATCAAGGGCTACGGCACTGGAACTATAATCAAGTATTTGCAAGTGCTCATCCATATATTGCAAATCGCTCTCCATTAAACAGGCTCTATGGCATCTAACATCTCACCTTTAAGGATTGGGTTCATTCTGATGTAATCGCCCAGGATCTTACCGAGCGAATCAAGTATTACGCCCGCACCATTACTTAGTGAACATATTAAATCATCGGTTTTACTCAAAAGTATTCACCACATTCGCCCATATAGTGGCCGAAAATTTTTCTGTATATGGGATGTGATTGAGCAAGACATAACCGGGCATTCGAGAAAATTATGCCTTTAGCGATCCAGAATACTCAGGCAGAATTGGTGCCCTTTTGCGAGAGTTCATGAAGCTTACAGGTAAGGTATAAACATCTCGATCTAGTGGCTGAGCACCCCTGGAAAACCATCGGGGCGTTCAGCCAGGGCAATCATAAAAAGCGAAGGCCTGCTTTTGACACCTTTCCGAAGGCCAAGACAACACCTTTAATCTTTAGCCCTCGCATCACCACTCGCAGAAGCTTCGCCTAACGTCTTCCCGCTGTTCGCCCCCTTAAGCCAACAGACAAACGTCGTTCTTGCGTTCCCTTTTGACTCGGTACATGGCTTCATCCGCTCCCCGGATCAGGTCACTGCCTTTCTGCTCTCCACCCCGACCGGTACAGATACCCACACTGGCACCAATCCGTACCGACTCTCCCGAAGGCAGAGTCACCGGTTGTGTGATGGCTTCGCGTAACCGCTGGCCAATTTCCAACACGCTGGCTTTTGAGATGACGTTTTCGGTGACCACCACAAATTCATCGCCTCCCATCCGGGCCACACAGTCACTGTCCCGAGCCTCCTGCTGCAGGCGACGGGCGATTGTCTGAAGCAATACATCACCCGCTTCATGGCCGTACTGGTCGTTCACCGGTTTAAAACCGTCCAGATCGATCAGGATTACCGCCAGAAGCTCATTCCGCCGCTGCGCCCGTTGCGTGAATTTTTCGAGATGAATCATCAAGCCATAGCGGTTGTAGAGCCCGGTGAGGGGGTCTTTCACTACCCGGCGCTCCAGTTCGGCCTTGGCGACTTCCAACTCTGAAGTACGCTGAACAACCCGGCGTTCCAGTTCACGCTCCTGTCGCTGTAGCGACAGCACCAACTGACGCTGAGCCTCTTCCTTTTGACGTTTGAGTTCGTTAAATCGAGCCGCCAGACCGAAGGACAGCAGGATCATCTCAATTGCGGAACCAATCTGCAGGCCATAAACGGTGAAGAAATTGGAGGGTATCCAGCCCAGGTTTCGGACCGACAGCAACGCGGTGCCTACCAACAGGAGTAACCAGGCTAACAGGTATATCCGGGCCGCAGGAACACGAAGGCGCACACCAACAACCCCGCTGGTTATCAGAAACGCCGTGGTCAACACGCCCATCGCTGACATGATCTTGAGGGCATCCTGCACTGGCACCAGTAGTGTCACCAGAGTCGCGCACCACCAGCATATCGCCATGACCAATAACGCCCGATCCCAGCGCGGCGCAATCCGGCGCATATTCAGAAAGCTGCGAGCAAACTTCACCGCCAGGGTAGCCGCCAGAGTGTACCCGGTTGGTAGAATACGGTTGCCCCACTCTCCAACCAGTCCTGGCCAAAGCAGCAAAGGACCCAGGCCGTTCATGCTGGAGGCGGCAATACCGAAGCTGAACACAAACAGCGAATACAGCAGGAAAGAGCGTTGGCGGGTGCCAAGAAACAGCAAGAAATTATAGGCCCCTAGCGCCACCAGCATCCCGAAGTACAGAGCCAGCCAGACATATTCCTGGTCACTGTCTTCGTAGAACTCAAAGGTAGGCGCCAGCCGTGCGTTGAGGGTCATGCTGGCGTGGGTGGTTACCCGCAGGTACAGCGTCGCCCGCTCCCCGGGCTCAAACGAAAGCGGAAAGACCGGTTTGCGATGGGCCACCACGCGGTCCGCTGGCGCCAGGGTACGCCCTGACCGCATCCGCTCAACCGTGCCATTGGTATTCACCCGATAGAGGCTAATGTCATCCAGATAGGCGTAGGTAAACTCAAGCATTCGGTCCAACCGCTGGCTTGAGTGGGATTCCACTTCAATCCGCATCCAGAACACATCGGGAGTGTAGCCTTGGTGGAGATCGCTTGGCACTGCTGGCCCGAAGGGTTCGATTCCACTGCGCACTTGCTCGAACGTCAGCTCACCGTCGGGGTCCCGCAGTAGCGAAACAAAGCCATCCAGCGGCTGAGCACCGCGCTCGTCCAGCACCAGCAAACGTTCTGCACTCCAACCTGATGCTGCCGCCAGCAAAAGCCCTACAAAGGCAAAACACCGACTTGCCAAACGACAACCACCCGACAGCAAATGCACACCCCCGTTTATTGAACTGCCGGATCAAACGATCAAGGCTCAGGAATTATAGCGGCTATGAGGTTACACAGACAGGCTAATCATCCGCCTCGCCAGATTGAGATTGCGCCATTGTGGTGGACAACTGATCCCGGCCGAACGCGAAAGTGACTCAACCCACAGCATTTTGCTTATACTACCACCTGGTTGTTTGTAACAACCCCTGCCAGCTCAGATGAGCTGCCATGAAACCACGCGAGGGTTACTCATGATTTTCGGAATCGCCTGGTTCGCAATGATGTGGCTTGGTCTGATGATGGTCGCGCTGGTGGCTGCTGTGGTGTTTTTACGGCGCCGCAAACGCAGTGCGCGGGATGAACGCGAAACAACCACCCGCCCTGAACAAAGCGAAGCCCGCCAGCAGGTACTTGAAACGGTCAGGGGGATGCATGCTTCGGCTGAGGGTCTTCATGGCCGGGCTCGCGTAAAGGCACTGCGACGCTACATGGATAGCATGAGCGACGGTCTGGAACTCGTCTCGGACATACGTCCCTCTGCAACCGATGAGCCCAAGGGGGAATGGGTGATTGCACCCGGTGCAAAACCCAACCGCAGGATTCTCTACATTCACGGTGGGTCCTGGATCGCCGGCAGCCCCAAAAGCCATCGCGCCATCACTGATCGTTTGTCGAGGCTGGCCAACGCCTGCGTATTCGCCATCGATTACCGGCTGATGCCGGAAAACCGCTACCTGGACGGCATTGTCGACTGCCAGCAAGCTTACCGCTGGCTACTCGGCAACGGCCCGGACGGGAAGGCTGCGGCTGATTTCATTGTGGTCGCCGGGGACTCCGCTGGTGGCAGTCATACTCTAGGGCTGAATGCCTGGATACGAGACCAGGGTCTGCAACCACCGAATGCTGTTGTTGCTCTATCGCCGTCTACCGAGCTCATGCTCACGTCATTGGGAAAACGAGCCAACCTGAAAACCGATGCCATGCTCGGGCCAACCATTGAGAAACTGGCGCGGGTACCCCTTCCGCTACTGTGGTGGGGCACGGTTTTGGGCTTTCGGGTGCTGCCTACCAGCCCGATAGCCTCTCCACTACGAGGCGCCCTTCACGGCCTCTCGCCAACACTCATTCACGTCAGTGAATCGGAATTACTGCTGGAAAACGCCCAACGATACGCAGCGAAAGCGCAGGCGGCTGGCTCCCAGGTGGAAATAGAAACCTGGCCCGACATGGTTCATGTATGGCATCTGTTCACGCCTCTTTTGCCAGAGGCAGAGGAAGCATTCGAGCATATTGGTGAATTTCTGACTCGGGTAGAAGCCAGCTCAGCGAAATAGAATCGTGGCGTCTCAATAGGCCATCTGGGGCCATACGCCTTCGCTCCGTTTCGCATCACATTTCTTCATGAACCTGGCCATAGGCCAGCATTGCGAACAAACCCGTTCCGCCGAGAATGTTGCCGAGGAGTACAGGGAAAATATGGTAGTTCAAGGCGGTAAAGATATTCATTTCCCCATTCAGTACCAGAGTGAAAATTTCATTTGACCCAGCAATGACATGGGTAAAATCACCCGCGGCGATCAACCAGGTGAACATGACGATAACCAACACTTCGGATCTCTTCGCCGAAGGCAGCATCCAAACCATTGCCGCTATGAAAAAACCGGACGGTATACCGCGTAAAAACGTCTCGACCGGAGTCAGTTCCGCCAAATGGCGCGATATTTCCATGATCGCCGCGAGGGTTTCGGATGGAAGGATACCCCCATGGACGCCGATGGCGGCAGTAAGAAACGTGCCACACAAATTGGCAGCGAGCACAATCCCCCAAAGGCGGGCGGCGCAAAAGAAGCGGTTGCGCGTCGGGTCAGCGAGAACTGGCAGCACAACTGTGATCGTGTTTTCAGTGAACAGTTGAAGCCTGCACAGGATAACCAGAACAAATCCGAACGAGTAACCAAGGCTTTCAATCAACGTCAGGTAAGGGTGATCCGAGCCAAGGTTGGAGCGGATAATTCCTTCGACAAGGACTGAGGTCGAAATTCCGACCCCTGCTGCCACACCCGACCACCAAAGTGAAATTTTCGGCCGACGAAGCTCATCTTCGCCCTCGCGCAGAATAATAGAGTAAACGGTCAGGGGCGAAAGATTGCCATGCTCGGATACGGTATTGCGCTCTTTCTGAGTCAGTGACTTTTCGCTCTGCGTTGGCGTCTGCTCACGGGATTCGCGATCCTGCGCTTTGGCACGAGTCTCTTGCTCTTCCGCGACTTCCTCGGCCTTCTTTTTGGAGGAGGTGTTCCGATCGACTTCTCCGTCTCTCATTTAACTGTCCTTTAGCGATCCAGTAGGTGCCATTGTGCTTTTCAGCTCAGCAGGCGCTCTTTGGCTTCATTCATTCGGGCGGCAAATGAGGCTGGTGGCCGGGAAGACCGACGTCTTCGCTGCCGGATGCAACCGTTTACACAGCCTGGAAGCCGATACCGTCAGGAAAAACTACCTGCTCGCCCTTAAGCAAGAGTTGCGGCTGACTATTGTGTTGTTAACTTCACTCTGGCCGCAACGTCCTGCAACCGCGGCAGATAAACGGTCATCAGAGTGTCCATGTCCACCCTAGCCGCATTGGTGCTGATGTTAAGCGCACCCAGTAATACGTTACTGCTGGTGTATACCGGCACCGCAACTGAGCGCAGGCCGGAATCCAACTCCTGATCCACAATCGCGAAACCCTGCAACCGGGCTTTTAAAACCTCCTCCTTTAAAGGCCCTTTGGTTTTGATCGCATTGGGCGCGGAGGGCTTCAGTTCGACGCTGTCCAGAAAGCTATCCAACTCCTTATCCGGCAGTTGGCCGAGCAATACCCGACCCATGGATGTATAGACAGCCGGCAACCGCGTGCCCACCGACAGCGTAATGGCCATCAGCCTGTGGCGTGCCGATGACCGCACCACGTAAACCACATCCTTGCCATCAAGCACCCCCAGTGACGAGGACTCTCCCAGTTCGGCGGTGATCTCACCAAGGTACTGTTCGATCACAGCACGATACTGATTTGAGGCCTGGTAGGCATAACCCAACTGCAATACCTTGGGCGTCAGCTCGAACTGGCGTCCAACCCGCTTCACAAACCCCAAAGCATGCAGCGTTAAAACAAAACGTCTGGCCTTGGCACGATCCATATTTGCACGCACCGCCACCTCGCTCAACGTCATGCGCGGATACTCAACATCAAAGACTTGCAGCACTTCCAGCCCCGCGGCCAGCGCACCTACGAAATCCCGGTCTCCGGGCTTCAGGCTTTGTTCATCCATTCTGTACCCTGTATTTACTTTCATCTGAGCCTATACCGTACCATTTTGTTCGCAATACGAACATCAGATCACTGTTTGATTCCAAGGTCACATTTGCCCTTGACGGTCTAAATCAAATCAAGCGATCATGTTCGCATATAAAACTTATGTTCACATAACGAACATTAAAAGAAAATTGGAGATCTGCATGGCTGAATTTCTCTCTCTCCGTGAAGCGGTGAGTAGATACATCAACGATGGCGACACCGTGGCGATGGAGGGGTTCACGCATTTGATTCCATTTGCCGCCGGACATGAAGTTATCCGTCAGAAAAAGCGCGACTTGACGTTGATACGGATGACCCCAGACCTGGTGTATGACCAGATGATAGGCGCCGGCTGCGCCAAAAAACTGATCTTCTCCTGGGGCGGGAACCCGGGGGTTGGCTCCCTTCACCGGCTGCGCGATGCGCTTGAAAACGGCTGGCCAAATAGCATCGAAATCCTCGAACACAGCCACGCTGCCATGGCCTGTGCTTACGATGCCGGCGCAGCAGGCCTGCCCTTGGCCGTTCTGCGTGGCTACATAGGCAGCGATCTGCCCAAAGTAAATGATCAGATCAAGTTCATCGACTGCCCGTTTACCGGCGAGCGGCTGGCAGCGGTGCGCTCGGTTCGGCCCGATGTGGCGGTGATTCATGCCCAGCGCGCCGATCGCAACGGCAACGTACTGATCGAAGGCATTGTCGGTATTCAAAAGGAAGTGGTGTTGGCCGCCAAGCGCAGCATCGTCACCGTTGAGGAAATCGTCGATAACCTTGATGCCGGCGTGAACGCCTGCGTTCTTCCTTCCTGGGCCGTCACTGCCATTGCCGAGGCACCGAAAGGTGCCAGCCCGTCCTATGCCCTGGGTTACTACGATCGTGACAATGCCTTTTACAAAGAGTGGGACGGCATCGCCCGTGATCGGGAAGCCTTCCAGGCCTGGTTGGAAGCCAACGTGTTTGAGAAAGGAGCTGCGTAATGAGCCTTGAATTTACGTCTTCAGAAATGATGAGCGTCACCGCTGCCCGCGCGCTGACCAGCGAGATGACGTGCTTCGTCGGTATCGGCCTGCCCAGTGAGGCCGCCAATCTGGCTCGCCTGACACACGCCCCGGACATCACCCTGATTTACGAATCCGGCACCCTGCAAACCAGGCCCGATGTTCTGCCACTATCCATCGGCGATGGCGAGCTGTGCGAATCAGCCCTGACCACGGTGTCGGTGCCGGAGATGTTCCGCTATTGGTTGCAAGGCGGTCATGTCAGCGTCGGTTTTCTGGGAACCGCCCAGATTGATCGCTACGCCAACCTGAACACCACGTTGATTGGAGACTATCGGGCACCCAAAGTTCGCCTGCCCGGAGGCGGCGGCGCACCGGAAATAGCCACCAACGCAAAAGAAGTGTTTGTCACGCTGAAACACTCCAAGCGCACCTTTGTGAAAGACGTCGACTTCCTTACCACAGTCGGCTTTGGGCGTGACGGTAAGGCTCGGGACAACGTACCCAACATTGGTCGCGGCCCGACAATCGTCATCACAGACCTGTGCATTCTCAAACCAGATCCGGAAACCAAGGAACTGGTCGTGCACCTGCTGCACCCTAACGTAACCCGCGAAGATGTGATCAACGCCACGGGCTGGGAAATCCGCTTCGCCGACGAACTCGGAACCACCCCTGCCCCCACCGCCGAAGAGCTGGAAATCCTGCGCAGCCTGAAAGCACGCACCGATGCCCACCATGCAGGCCAACAGTGAGGTTTATTATGACTGATGTATTTTTATGCCATCCCCGCCGCTCGGCCATCGGCCGCTTTGGCGGCACTCTGGCCAGTGTTCGCCCGGACGATCTGGCCGCTCAAATCTTCAAAGCGCTACTGGCAGAGGCTCCCGAACTGGACCCGGCAGCCATCGATGAAGTGATTATGGGATGCGCCAACCAGGCAGGTGAAGACAACCGCAATGTGGCCCGCATGTCGGCGCTGCTCGCCGGGCTACCCACCTCAGTACCGGGCACCACCATCAACCGGTTGTGCGGCTCCGGCATGGACGCGGTAGGCACTGCATTCCGCGCCATTCGCGCCGGCGAAATGAATCTGGTACTGGCAGGCGGCGTCGAATCCATGTCACGGGCGCCCTATGTAATGGGCAAAGCCGATAGCGGTTTCTCCCGCAGCCAGAAAATTGAGGACACTACCATCGGCTGGCGCTTTGTGAACCCGCTGATGAAGAAAGAATTCGGCGTGGATTCGATGCCGGAAACAGCCGAGAACGTTGCCGAACAATTCAACGTATCTCGCGAAGATCAGGATTTGTTCGCACTGAGCTCGCAGCAAAAAACCGCCAAAGCCCAGAGCGAAGGCGTCTTTGCCGAGGAAATCGTGCCGGTCCTGATACCTCGCCGTAAACAGGAACCGCTGGTATTCGACACTGACGAACACCCCCGCAGTACAACCCTCGACAAGCTTGCAACATTACCTACCCCGTTCCGCGAAGGCGGTAGCGTTACCGCTGGTAATGCGTCTGGTGTGAATGACGGTGCCGCCGCCATGTTGGTCGCCAGCGCCGACGCGGTGAAGCAACACAAACTCAAGCCTATGGCCAAAGTGCTGGGCATGGCCACCGCTGGCGTTGAACCACGCATCATGGGGATAGGTCCGGTGCCCGCCACCCGCAAATTGCTGGAGAAGCACGGTATCAGCATTAATGATATTGATGTGATCGAGCTGAACGAAGCCTTCGCTGCACAAGGGCTGGCTGTCCTGCGGGAACTCGGCGTCGCCGACGACGATCCACGGGTAAACCCGAACGGCGGTGCCATCGCTCTCGGTCACCCACTGGGCATGTCCGGGACACGCCTGATGATGACCGCCGCCTACCAGTTGCAGCGTACCGGTGGACGCTATGCTCTGTGCACCATGTGTATTGGGGTCGGCCAGGGTATCGCGACACTTATCGAACGGGTATAAGTCATAACGCAACGAGCCCCGGAATACCGGGGCTCGTCAGCAATCCGCAGGGTGCGCCCGCACCCTTCCACTGTCAGATCACATCAAAGTACCTACGCCAACGCATCTTCCTTCCGTGCCACCCAGTAGCGACGAATCGCAAAAATCAGGGAAGCAACGGTAAGCATCACGAACACCCAGGTAATCGGTCCCCGGAAGAAAATCGACAAATCGCCTTTACTGATGAGCATGGTACGCCTCAGGTTGTCTTCAAACATCGGCCCGAGGATAAAGCCGATCAGGAACGGTGCCGCTGCGATCCCTGTCCGGTTAAAGACAAAACCGACAACGCCAAAGGCCAGCATCAGGGCAATATCAAAGGTGCTGTTATTAACGGCATAGGCCCCGTAGATACAGAACATCAATACGATGGGTAACAGAATGGTTTTGGGAATGTCGGCAATGAGAGAAAAGTAGCGAATAGCCGCGTTGCCAACAAATACCAGTACGAAAGAGCTGACCATAATGCCGCAGAACAGCGCATAAACCAGGGTCAGGTTTTCCTGGAACAGAACCGGGCCGGGTGTGAGGCCATGGATCATGAAAGCGCCCAGAATGATGGCTGTGATGACATCACCCGGAATACCCAGTGAGAGCAACGGAATCAGTGTCGCGCCGGCGACGCCGTTATTACCAGACTCAGCTGCGGCAACACCTTCAATCTCACCCTTACCGAAGTTCGCTTTGCGGGGTGAGGTCCGCTTGGCTTCGCTATAAGAGATGAACGCCGCCGAGGTGGCGCCAGTACCGGGGATCGCACCAATAATAACGCCGATAAGGCTACCGCGGACGATGGTTTTCAACAGACCCTTGAATTCTTTCCACGTCAGCGATGCGCCGCTGACCGCAGTACGGATGTGCGGGGCTACCTTGGATGTATAGAACTCAATTACCTCGGGAATCGCAAACAGGCCGATTAGCAGAGGAATGAAGGAAACCCGATCCATCAGGTTATAGTTATCAAAGGTCAGCCGCTGGGTGCCGTATACCGCGTCAAGGCCGATGGTGGAAACGATGATGCCGAGACCCGCCGCAATCAACCCTTTGACCACCGAGCTACCGGAAACGGAGACAATGATGGTCAGCGAGAAACAGATAAGCCAGAAATACTCGGGAGGACCGAAATTCAGTGCAATTTTTGCCAGGTAGGATGCAAAAAAGATCAAGGCAATATTGGAAATCATATCCGCCACAACCGATGAGTACAGCGCCGTTTTCAAGGCCTTCTTGGCCTTGCCCTGCTGCGCCATAGGATAACCATCCAACAGCGTACAGGCAGAGGCTGGTGAGCCCGGGGTACGGATCAGAATGGCGGTGATCGAACCACCATACATCCCACCTTTATAGATACCAACCAGCAGCAGAATGGCGGTGACCGGCTCCATGGAAAAGGTAAACGGCAGCGCCAGTGCCACCGCCATAGTGGCCGTCAGACCAGGAATAGCACCAACAACAACACCGACCAGAACACCCGCCGCAATGGCAAGAAAATTATCAACACTCAAAAAGAGCGTCAGAACTTCAGAAAAATTTTCCATTTTGAGCAACCCAAATACGTAATACCTGATAACAGACAGACGTCGTTATCTGCGTGCGTGCCTGACAGTCAGGAACGCGGTTCAGATCAGGGAGAGCGACTCCCAAAGCGTTCCGGGAGGGAGTGGAACATTGAGCACATAAATAAACAGCAAGGTCACGATGGCGGGAAAGATGATCGCCAGGGCATACACCCAGATATTGCGCAAGTCGCTTGCCAGGAACAGCAGAACACTGGCAAGAAAACCGCTGCCAATGGCGCCAAGTTCCTCAAAAAACAGTACGTAGACAACCCCGGCTGCGACCATTAACACCTGCCGCATGATGGGAACACCTCGACGGAATTCATCCGCTTCACTTCGCTTTGGTGGCGTGACAAGGCCATCGACCATAAGAATCAACGAAAGCACCAACACCAACCAACCCGCAAGCTGGGGCAAAAACCGCGGTGACAGCAACGGGTGCTGCATCTGCCCAGGTATCTCGATGTGCGAGGGGATAACGTAGAACAAAAAGCCCAATGCCAGAATAGAAAAGGCGCATCCCAAAACCGAGTTAGGGTTGCACCTGCCATAATGGGACTCGCTGGCCGCGACAAATTGCAGTTCAGACTTTTCCATGATCAGGCCCTGTATACCGATCTCTCTCAAAGAAAAAGGCGGGCTCACCTTTCAGTAAGCACCGCCCCGAAAGCAGCCTGTATTAACGCTTCAGGTTTGCTTTTTCTGCAACGTCTGACCACTTCTGCAGCTCGTTCTGAACAAACTGACGGAAGTCATCACCCACAACCGTTCCAGCTTCCGCACCGAACTGCGGCAGGAACTTTTTAAAGTCTTCGCCGGCCATAACCCTATCCAGGGCCGCCTGAAGCTTAGCCATCCCTTCTTCCGGGAAGGACTTGTGTGCGATCAAACCAAACCAGGCCGAGGTTTCATAGCTTTCAAGACCGTAGCCTTTGCCTGCCTGCTGCATGGAAGGTACGTCCGGAAGGAACTCGGACGCTGTCGGTGTGGTTACTGCCAGAGCTTTGAGCTTGCCTGATTGAATATGGGGGTAGACCGTTGGCATATTCTCGAACGCCACATCCACATCGCCGGAAAGCAGGGCTGGAAGCGCTTCACCTGAACCACGGAAGGGCACGTGTACCAGATTCGTCTGGGTCAGGTTTTTGAACAGCTCACCTGACATGTGAATCGAACTGCCGATACCCGGCGAACTGAAGGACAGTTGCTGCTCACGGGCCGCCTCTACAAATTCAGCGACGGTGTTGTAAGGGCTATCGCTCGGAACCACCATAACGTTGGGAATATTGATCACGTTGCGTACGAAGGCAAAGTCCGCCACCGGATCGTAACGCAGATTCGGATAAAGGGAAGCCCCAATGGTGTGCCCGGGAGAGGCCATCAGCAACATATGGTCTGATCCGCGCCCACCGCGTGCCAACTGGCCAGTTGCCACTGTAGAGCCGGCACCGGGGCGGTTTTCGACAACAACGGTGGTCAGCTCTTTTTGCAACAGGTCAGCAACCTTCCGGGACAACAGATCTGTTGTGCCACCTGCGGAATAGGGAACCACCAGGCGAATATTATCCTCCGGCCATTCATCAGCCTGCACCAACCCGCCAAAGGACAGCGACACTGCGGCCAGAGTGCATAACATCTTACCTTTCAAACGGCTCTTCATTAATTTCATCATTTTTGTGGTTATCCTAATCAGCAAAGATACTTGTTCGCTTATCGAGCTTATGTTCGCATATTTCGCGGGTACGTAATCTCACATATTCACAAACAAGGTGCAAGAGTTTTTCCCTTCCCCCAACCAGCCCTTTCAGAGGCAACCGAACCACCACCCACAAGAGATTTACAGCGAATAATCGCTAACTCCATGCCATCCATAAGATTTTCAGATCAACGCGTAAAGGGAGCCGGTTCCAAACACGAACCAGGCAAGGTGAGGAAGAGATAGGTAGATGGCCCCAGTCTCACAGGGGCCACCGCATCAGTTGTATCAGAATCCGCTATCAGGGCAGGATGTCGGTAAGTTTTTGTGCAGCGTCCTGCATGATTGGCACGTATTCCTGTGCAATACGCTCCATCGACACAGAGCTGACATGGCTGCTGGAGTTCAACGCAAACCGGGCAGTTCCGCGACGATCCAATACCGGTACAGCCAAAGCCCTCATACCCAGTTCCAGCTCCTGATCCACAATGGCGTAACCATCGGAGCGAATCTTTTGTAATTCCGCTCGAAGCGCATCAGGCCCTTTAGTATAAGCGGTCAGTTGCTCGAAGTGGGTTTTTTCGATGACATCTTCCAACTCCGGAGCCTGCAACGCCGCCATCAAAACGCGCCCGCCAGAGGTGGCATAAGCAGGCAAGCGGGCGCCGATTTGCAGGTTAAGAGGAATCAGGCCTCGCCGGGGGATTCGGGCGACGTAGACGATATCGACACCATCAAGCACCAGAGCGGAACAGGACTCTCCCAGCTGGTAGGATACTTCTTCCATGATGGGTGTGACGGTTTCCGAAAAGTCCAGCGACGCCAGATACGAATAACCAAGCTCCAGAACCTTGGCGGTCAGACCAAACTTCTTGTCATCCTGGGAGACATAGCCCAACTTTTGCAGCGTTAACAGAAAACGACGTGCAGCCGCCCTCGACAGGTTGTTTTTTTCCGCAACTGCCGACAGCGTCATAGAAGGCGTCTCTGTGTCGAAAGACCTTATGACTTCAAGCCCGCGCGCAAACGTGGACAGGAACTCCTTGTCTGCACCGGTACCATCCGAATCCTGGTGACTCATCCTGATTCATCCCCTCTGCATTAGCCTCTGTAACCGTTCGATAATCGGACGATTGTTCGAATCAGCGGATAATGACAGCGACGAATCGACTATGCAAGCCACCAGCCCTCAGGAAAAACCAGGGACAGGAATCCGTATCCAGCCCCTGATATCGAGGTACACAACTCAGCTTTTGCTGGCCATCCAGTCGTCCAGAGTCTGGTTAGTCTCGACCAGTGCGGTCAGCAACGGCGCCGGTGCCCAGTGAGCCTCACCGGTGCTCTTGTGCAGACTCTCTATACATTCATACACCGCTTTCAGGCCGCGACGACTGGCATAGAACATAGGGCCGCCCCGGTACGAGGGGAAACCATAACCGTGCACATAAACTACGTCGATATCACTCGGACGCTGGGCAATGCCTTCTTCGAGAATGCGGAAGCCTTCATTGATCAACCCCATCAGATGGCGATCAAGAATCTCCGCATCGCTGAACACTCGGCGTTCCACCTCGTGTTGCCTCGCCTTCGCCTCAATGACGGCCAAAACCTCTGGATCCGCTGAGCGGGCGCGGGTCTCAGGGTCGTAACGGTAGTATCCGGCGCCTGTTTTTTGCCCCAGCCGTCCCATTTCAACCAGCGTGTCCGCGATACAGTAGCTGCGCGGGTCGCCCTTCTGTTCATCCGTCAGCGCCTGCCGCGCCTTGTACCCGATATCCAGACCAGCCAGATCACCTACGGCCAGCGGGCCCATGGCCATGCCAAACCCGGTCAGCACGCCATCGATTTGCTCGGGCTCTGCACCCTCAATCATACAAAGCTGAGCTTCACGCGCATATTGCCGCAACATTCGGTTGCCAATGAAGCCATAACAAACCCCTGCCAGCACGGGCACCTTGCCAATGCGCTTACCCAGAGCCATGGCTGTCGCAATAACGTCTTCCGCAGTCTTGTCGGCACGGACGACCTCAAGCAGGCGCATGACGTTCGCCGGGCTGAAGAAGTGTAACCCCACAACGTCCTGAGGGCGCGAGGTCGCAGCCGCAATCTCGTTGACGTCCAGATACGAGGTATTCGACGCCAGAATCGCGCCTTCTTTGCAGACTTCATCAAGACGACCAAACACCTGCCTCTTCACGTCCATGCTTTCAAAAACGGCTTCGATCACCAGATCAACATCGGTCAGTGCTTCGTAATCTGTGGTACCGCTAATCAATGCCTGACGTGCAGATGCCTGCTCTTGCGAAAGCTTGCCTTTGCTGACGGTGGTCGCGTAATTCTTGCCTATTAGCGCCAGACCTGCATCCAGCCCCTTCTGATTGAGCTCCAAAAGGGTCACTGAAATACCTGCGTTGGCAAAGGACATGGCAATTCCGCCGCCCATGGTGCCAGCACCGATAACCGCCACGCGTTCAATCGAACGCGACGCAACGGATTTATCCAGTCCCGGTACCTTCGGCGCCTGACGTTCAGCAAAGAAAATGTGCCGTAACGCCGCCGATTGTTCCGACTGGGAACACTCGACAAAACGGGAGCGTTCGTATGTCAGCCCCTCATCAAATGGCTTCTCCATGGCGGCTTCAATACAATCTACGATGCGTTGCGGCGCTTCCTGCCCGCGCTTGCGCTTACGAAGCACCTTGCGATAGGCCTCAAACGCGTCACTATCGAAGCTCTCCGCAGGAATGGAGGCATCACTGATACGCCGTGGCTTGGCACCCGTTGCTACCAGCTCACGAGCGTACGCCAGTGCCGCTTCCTCAAGCGGGCCAGCCATCACGCGATCAATCAGCCCCAGCGCAAGTGCTTTCTCCGCGGCAACTTTCTGTCCGCTGGTGATCATATCCAGCGCCGCCTGAACGCCAATTAGCCTAGGCACCCGCTGGGTTCCCCCTGCGCCAGGTAAAAGCCCAAGGGTGACCTCGGGTAGCCCGACTGCAGCCGAGTCAAGCGCACAACGGTAATGGCAGCTCAATGCCAGTTCGAAGCCTCCACCCAAGGCAGTGCCATGAATGGCCGCAATCACTGGCTTGGCCGAGGCTTCAATCGCCGCATTAACCTGGGGCAAGGAAGGCTCTTCGATCGGTTTGCCGAATTCACTGATGTCAGCACCGGCAATAAACGTGCGACCTTCGCACAGGATAACGACGGCTTTGGAGTCGTCTGCCTGGGCTGTGGTTATGGCCTCAAGGACGCCTTTGCGGACGCCATGAGAAAGGGCATTTACCGGTGGGTTATTAATCGTGATAACAGCGAGTTCGTCTACTCGGCGATAAGAAACCAACATAGTGAGGCTCTCCTGTGAGACTGAATAGCAAAAGCCGTGCTTAGCGCAACGGCTTCTGGCGATGGAGATAACTAAAAAGAATTTTGCGGATAAACTAGAGAACACCTCTGGCCCGCAGCGACGCTATATCTTCAGGCGACTTATCAAGCACGCGCTGAAGAATCGTATCTGTATCTTCGCCTAGGAGCGGTGGCGCTTTTCGATAGACTTGCGGGGTTTTGGAAAACTTGATCGGGTTGGCGATACCCGGCACTTTCCCCAGCTGAGGGTGCTCCAGCTCTATTTTCATGTTGCGGGCCAGCACCTGCGGGTCTTCAAACACTTCCGCAAGGTTCTGAATAGGGCCACAGGGAACATGTACGCCGACCAGGCAATCCATCCATTCCCGGCTGGTTCTGGTACGCGTGCATTCGCACAGTTTTCCCACCAGCTCTTCCCGGTGGAGGACTCGCTGCGGGTTGGTCGCAAAGCGCGGATCTTCCGCCAGCTCAGGCTGCCCCAGCGCCTTGCACAGTCGCTGGAACTGACCGTCGTTTCCGACGGCAATGATCACCTTTCCGTCTTTGGTGGGGAACGGCTGATAGGGCGCAAGATTGGGGTGATACTCCCCCGTCCGTCCGGGCACCTTGCCGCTGCAGAAATAGTTCTGGGCCTGATTCGCCATCCAGCTGACCTGAACATCCAGCAACGCCATGTCGAGATGCTGCCCCTCACCAGTGTTCGTGCGGTGATGAACAGCCGACAAAATGGCAATCACAGCATTCATACCGGTGGTCAGGTCGGCTACCGCCATACCCACGCGCATCGGGCCCGCGCCCGGCTGGCCGTCAGCGACACCGGTAATGCTCATCAGACCGGACTGTGCCTGTATCAGATAATCGTAGCCCGCATCCGCCGCCATCGGGCCTGTATGACCAAACCCGGTGACCGAACAGTAGATCAGTCCGGGATTGATCTTGGACAGGTCCGCATAACCCAAACCTTTTTTGTCGAGCCCTCCGGTTTTGAAGTTCTCGACCAGCACGTCGCACTCTGCGGCCAATTCCCGGATCAGTGCCTGCCCTTCCTCGCTGCCAATATCCACTGTCACCGAATGCTTCCCGCGGTTGGCGGAAAGGTAATAGGCTGACTGTGTAGTGGTATTACCTTGAGCGTCTTTGAACCAGGGAGGCCCCCAGTGCCGGGTGTCATCCCCCAACCCCGGACGCTCAATCTTGATCACCTCTGCCCCCAGGTCTGCCAGGATCTGGGTACACCAGGGACCCGCCATTACGCGGGATAGATCAAGCACACGAATACCTGACAATGGGCCTGCCATAGCTGTCTCCTCAATCAAAGCGCGTTTTCGGCGTTACGGATAATCTGTTTGGCGATAACCAGCTGCTGAATCTGAGAGGTGCCTTCGTACAAACGGAACAGCCGTACATCCCGGTAAAAACGCTCGACGCAGTATTCACTGATATAACCGGCTCCACCGTGAACCTGCACGGCGCGATCAGCAACCCGGCCGACCATTTCCGTGCAGTACAGCTTGCAGCTGGCCGCATTCAGCAACACAGACTCACCGGCGTCGTAGGAACATGCGGTTGCCTCAACCATGCACTTACCTGCGTAGTACTCCGTCTGACTATCCGCAAGCATCGCCTGTACCAGCTGGAAATTGCTGATCTCAGTACCAAACTGCTTGCGCTGCGTGGCGTAAGTAACACTTTCATCAATCAGCCGTTTGGCGGTACCCACGCTCAGGGCGCTGATGTGCAAACGCCCCCTGTCCAGCACCTTCATAGCAGTTTTAAAACCCTGACCTTCTTTACCGCCGATTAACGCATCCGCCGGAACACGAACGTTTTCAAAAATAACATCGCAGGTGTGCGCCCCTTTCTGCCCCATCTTTTTATCGGGCTTGCCCAAAGAAATACCCGGCAAGGTGGCGTCCACCAGGAACGCAGACACGCCCCGACCACCCTCTTCGCGAGTGCCCGTTCTGGCCATCACGGTGAACACACCGGCACGAGGAGCGTTGGTGATAAAACGCTTACTGCCGTTAATGATATAGTCATCGCTATCGCGACGGGCACTGGTCATAACCGAGCCTGCATCGGAGCCGGCATCGGCCTCGGTGAGTGCAAACGAACCAATCAACTCGCCGGTGGCCAGTTTGGGCAGGTACTTGGCTTTCTGCTCCGGGGTGCCATCAATCACAATGCCCTGGGAGCCAATACCCACGTTGGTGCCGAACATGGAGCGGAATACCGGCGAGGTGTATCCCATTTCCTGGATGATGGCGACTTCTTCCGACATGGTTAGACCCAGCCCGCCGAACTCTTCTGGAATGGACAAGCCGAACAAGCCCATCTCCTTCATTTCATCAATCACTTCTTCAGGAATACGATCTTCTTCCGCAACCTGCATTTCCAGAGGCACGAGGCGATCTCGCACATAGCGGCGCACGCTATCGATAAATTGGTTCAGAGTTTCTTGATCAAGCGCCATTATGGCCTCCACACTTCTTGCGAGTTGATAAAAGCTGTCCATCAAAGCGACAGCTAGATAGTTAAAATGAATACCTGAAAAGAGCTACTGCAACGATCAGGACGAAACCAGCACTACGGTTGCGCACAGTGAGCTGCTAAGCCCGAGAAAAAGGCATGAATAAGACAGGTTCCAGCCGTAGGAAGCCGTCCGCGCGTCATAGCCGGTAAATCGCTCAAGCAGTATGGCGTTTGCCGAGTAGGGGGTGCCGGCAATGGTGACCCCCCACCCCGTGACCATGGCAATACCGAGCCCGAAAATAGAGGACTCCGGCCAGATAGGGCCTAATACGCCCCCGAAAACCGTTGCGGTTAAAATCGGGTTAATCCCAACCGCCCCACCCGCGTAAAACAACCACGGAATGCAGATGACTGCGACTGCGTACGCCCAGCCCGGCAACACAAAATCACTGCCTAGTGAACTCAGCGCGGTTACCGTCAGTGCGCCACCCAGAAAAGATGCTCCACCCATAATCGCCAGCTCGTTGGAGACATTCGCCATGGATGGCAGATTTACAGTCCCGGCAACCAGGCGACGAATCACAAGATACAAAATGATCACGGTCAGACAGCTCAGGGTCACCGCTTGCGAATACTTCAGACCCGCCCAGGTATTGAGGGCATAGGCTTCCAGCGAGATAAACAGAGCAAGCCCGACAAATCGCATCCACGGCCAGAACGCGCGTAAATCATCTTCACCGCTTACATCAGATACACTTAACGACGGCGAAGCGCCAAGCTCTTTCTCCCGGAACCATACCCCCACCATCAGATAGCTCAGCGCGAACGGCATGCTCCATACCAACAGCGTCCAGCTAGCCAGTCCCGGCAACAACGTCACGGTCAACGCCACCGCTATCGATAATGGGGACCCCATAGGCGAAGCACCAAATCCACGAATCACAGCCCGCGATGCGTTTCGGGTGGCCGCATCATCGCCGCCATCCTGTACTTGCTTACCGATCATGGTGGCGACCAACCCCACCGATCCGAAGTTCAGCGGGATCGCCAATACCCCGGTACCGAGGCTCAAACCCAAATAACGGGCCACCGAACGCCCACCGAACAAGCTTCGGGAAATTGCAGCCAGGTCCTTCGACGTACTGAGCACCGCTGAAAGTAACATTACCGCCAGGATCAGCCCGGTGATTCCGGCCATGCGATGAACCGCGCTGGCAAGGACACCGGGGTTCAACAACAGAGCCATTACAGTGACCACCAGAATCAGCGATGCAATCACCCGAGCGACCGGGCGCAGCTGCCCCCACCCCATAAAAATCACGGTGCAAGCCAGCAACGCTACTGCCGCAGAGCTACCAGGCAAAAACGCCATTGCGCCAAAACACAGGGCAAGATACGCAAGACCTGAACGCAAACGTGACCAAGTCGCTTCCCTTACCACGGCAGCGAAAATCCGCCGTTTTCATTTTGCGCGATCAAATCGGTCCTAATCATAACGGCCGCCCCATTGCTGGCATCTACAATTGATCGCGCAAGATACCACCGCAAAAAAA
>TARA_R110002094_G_scaffold13175_1_pt1 | contig 20348 bp, 23 predicted proteins | sample TARA_R110002094 | Tara Oceans TARA_R110002094 (sample SAMEA4397409) | marine metagenome | biome: Polar Biome; feature: [MIX] marine epipelagic wind mixed layer (ENVO:01000061); material: water (ENVO:00002006), including particulate matter (ENVO:01000060) such as... | depth 10-100 m
GGCTACCAGCGGCACGCGCAGCCTGGCTATGAGCCACATCGGCGCTTACGCCATTAGCACGCATGGTGAACTATACGCTGCTTTCAGGCGGGAGCTTCTGCAGCTAAGCGCCACATGGCGGCACCGTCCAAATCTTCGGTCTCAAGTATCTGAATGGCAACATTCAGCATACTGACCGCCTGCCGGACCACCGAAAATTCCGCGCCGAGCCCAATGGCGGTCGATCCGCCGTCTGCGGCGCGCTGTCGGATACAGATTGGCCCGTGGGCAAATGTCCACGATGCCGATCCGGGCGACACGTCCCTGTTGCCCGGAGAGGAAGGGAAAGATGTTCGGGCGTCTTTCCCTTCCATATTTTTTTAACGAGTTGCCTACTTTGCAGACAGTCCAAGCCTTGCGGTTTGCGCTGTCTTGCGTTTTGAGACACCTATGAAACCAGATTTCGAATTTGAACGAAGCGCTCATGCGCGCGGATATGCGCGGGTCGCCGGTGTGGATGAAGTCGGGCGCGGGCCATTGGCCGGGCCTGTAACTGCTGCTGCCGTCGTGTTGGACCCAGATCATATTCCCGAAGGACTGAACGATTCGAAAAAGCTGACCAAGAAAGCTCGCGAACGACTTTATGATGAGATTATCTTGGTTGCTGATGTCAGCATCGCCCACGCGACTGTTGAGGAAATCGAAGAACTGAACATCCTGCGCGCCAGCCACCTTGCCATGACCCGCGCACTCGACGGGCTGGCGCACGGAGCGGATTATGCGCTGATTGATGGTAATATGGTGCCGCGCGGTCTGATTTTGCCTGCCGAAACAATCATCAAGGGGGATGCGCGTTCACAGTCCATTTCGGCGGCCTCAATTATGGCCAAAATATGTCGGGATTGTGTCATGATGTCCTTGGCGCAACAGCATCCGGGATATGGTTGGGAAACCAACATGGGATACGGGTCAAAAAGACACATGGAGGCACTGCAAAATCTTGGCGTGACCCCACACCATAGACGTTTGTTCAAGCCGGTCCACAAGATGTTGTATCAAGAAAAAAACTTAAGCGATTGATTCAAAAAAGAAATTGACCGCGAATCGTCTTTGAATCATCCTGCCCCCTAACGAACGAGCACAAAATGTGTCGGGGACAGAGGCAAATATATGAAGACGATGACAAAGGGCGCTGATGCGCTTCCCTTGAACACAATCCTTGCCGGTGACTGCATTGAAGCGATGAATGCGCTTCCCGCAGAAAGCATTGATCTGATCTTTGCGGACCCGCCGTATAACCTGCAATTGCGCGGTGATCTGCACCGTCCTGATAACTCCAAAGTCGACGCGGTTGACGATGAGTGGGACCAGTTTGCCAGCTTTGCCGTCTATGACAAATTCACCAAGGCGTGGCTCAAGGCGGCCCGCCGTTTGTTGAAACCCAATGGCGCGATCTGGGTCATTGGCAGCTATCACAATATTTTCCGTGTCGGAACGGCGTTGCAGGACCAAGGGTATTGGATTCTCAATGATGTGGTTTGGCGTAAGTCGAACCCGATGCCAAACTTTCGTGGTAAACGGTTTACCAACGCCCATGAGACAATGATCTGGGCGGGCAAAGACGAAAACGCGAAATACACGTTCAACTATGAGGCCCTTAAGGCGCTGAACGAAGGCATTCAGATGCGCAGCGATTGGGTTTTACCGATCTGCACAGGCCATGAGCGTTTGAAAGATGATGCGGGTGACAAGGCGCACCCCACCCAAAAACCAGAAAGCCTTTTGCACCGCGTGCTTGTTGGGTCCACCAACCCTGGCGACGTGATTCTTGATCCCTTTTTTGGCACGGGCACCACAGGGGCAGTGGCCAAGATGTTGGGCCGTGATTTCATCGGCATCGAGCGCGAAGACGCGTACCGCAAGGTCGCCGAGAAACGTATCAGCAAGGTACGTAGGTTTGACAAAGAGGCTTTGCAAACCACCACATCCAAACGCGCCGAACCACGCGTGCCGTTTGGCCAGTTGGTCGAACGCGGTATGCTGCGCCCGGGCGAAGAACTGTTTTCAATGAACGGGCGGTACAAAGCCAAAGTACGCGCAGACGGGACATTGATTGGCAGCGATGTCAAAGGATCCATTCACCAGGTGGGCGCGGCCTACGAAAAGGCACCAAGCTGCAATGGCTGGACCTATTGGTGCTACAAAAAAGATGGCAAGCGGGTGCCGATTGATATCCTGCGCCAACAGATCAGGGCCGAAATGGCCAACTGAATTACCGAAATTCGAACACCGCCGGTGCCTGCGGCCTTCGACATGAAGGCACGCCCATAAGGGCACTTACCTTAGCCCCGCCTTTTGGCGGGGCCTTTTTTTGTTGGTCCGACCCTTTATAATATTCAATTCATTTCTCTACGGCGCTTCAATCCCAACTTTAATGCTTCATGGACATATCGCCCATCAAACTCGCCCTTGTTCAGCACATAGAAAACCCCAGCTGACGCCGCTTTTTCCCACATGAAGGGCGATGGCCAATCGCTCACTAATATGACGGGAATGTTGGCAAGGCGTGCATCGCGTGACAGTTCGAGTGCAAAGTTCGCACCCAAACCATCTGGCAGGTTGTTATCCAGCAGGATCAGGGACATCTCAGCTTGCGACAGGACGCGCCGCGCTGAGCGGAGCGTTGTCGCAATTTCAACCTTCATCTTTCCCAAGCTTTTATTGATCACCCGGGTCAGCTTTTTGCTGTCAAATTCGCTGTCTTCAACGATCAGGCAGGTCGCCTGCTGAACAGGACCCCATGTTACCTTACGCTCTCGCATCTTCTCCCCTTCTCACCATCACCCAAACTGACGTGCCAGAGAAAGCTTAAGATACCGTTTGCAACACCTATCGCGGCATCGGCGTCGTGCCCTTGTTATAAGCCTGCCAATCGGTGATTTCGGGGTAATACATATCACGCCATTTGCGCACGCGTGGGTTCATGATCCGCCGCCAAAGGGGCGGCACCATCGCGGTCATTGTCATCACTGGATACCCAAACGGAAGTTGCGGTGCCTGATCCGCGCCATAGGTTTGCAGGATGGGAAAGCGGCGATCCGGTTTGTAGTGATGGTCAGAATGCCGCTGCAGATTGATCAACAACCAATTGGAGGCCTTGTGGGCCGCGTTCCACGAATGGCGCGGCTGCACATGCTCATATTTTCCGCCGCCTAAATGTTTGCGAGTCAGCCCGTAGTGTTCGATATAATTGACCAACTCAAGTTGCCAGATCGCGACACCTGCCTGCACCAAGAACAGCAACACCCCGGACCATCCGCCAAGAATCAATGCCAGCAGCAAAAACCCGCCCTGAAGCGTCCAATATTTAAAGAACGGATTGCTAAGGTCGGTCCAAGGCAACTCTTTGCGCGCCAACATCTGCGCCTCGGCCCTGAACGCCGATTTCAATGATTGTTTGAGGACACGGGGGTAAAAGCGATAAAACCCTTCGTTATAATGCGCTGTAACCGTATCGCGGGGGGTCGCGACATAGCGGTGATGCACCAACAGGTGTTCGGATCGGAAATGCGAATAAAGCACCATGGCCAGCAATGCGTCACCCCAAAACCGTTCCAGTTTGTTCTTTTGGTGCATCAATTCGTGGCTGTAATTGATGCCGATGGTGCCCGTAATCACCCCGACACCGAAAAACAGAAACACCCGTTCCGCCGTGCCCAGATGATCGGCACGCGGCACATACCAGAGCAGGCCAAATAGCGTGATAAATTGCAGCGGCATCCAGATCAATGTGACCAAGCGATACCAATAAAGGTCATCATCCGTTGCCGCCAGATCGGCGTTATCAAGGTTCAGCCCGACCACTTCGTCAAGAAGTGAAAACAGGAACCATGTGACCAACGGCAACAGGGCGATTGTCCACCCCCCTTGCAGCGCACAAAACCACGCCAGCGGGATCAGGCCAAGTGACAGCCAAAACGGCAATGCGCGCGACAGGCGGGCAAGATCAGCGGGGGCGATGATTGGATTTTGGATGGCCATGGGGACGAACCTTTTGTGGTGTTTGAGGTGCTATAGCGCAAATTCTGACATGCTCAAAGTCGCGATGCCGCGCTACGCCTGCGACAAATCAAACGCCTTGCGCATCACAGTCGGCAAGTCGGAAGGGCGAAATTGGCCGCGTTGAACGAAGTGACCTACAGTCGGCTCCGACTTTGCGGGTATCTGGGCAATTTTGACGCTGAGTATCAAATGGAAATGTGTGAAAGTGTGACGCACCTCACCGGGCAGGCCCTGCCAGTTGGCATTAATCGGCGGAATACCATCCGGGCGATCAAGGCTCACATCCAGCCAATCGGAGCCCGGCCAGCCCAACATGCCACCCAGCAATCCCTTATCCGGGCGCGTTTCCAGCAACCAAGCACCATCGTCCCGCTGTGCCAAATAAACTGTGCCATGTCGCACTGGCTTGGCTTTCTTCGGTGTCTTTTTGGGCAATTCTGCTGCTGTCCCCGCAATCCGCGCGGCGCAAGGATCACGCCAAGGGCAAATGCCGCAAGCGGGTGATTTTGGACTGCAAATGGTCGCCCCCAAATCCATCACCGCCTGCGCATAATCGCCGGGACGGTCCATTGGGGTCAGTGCCTCAGCTTTGGCCATCAATTCGGGTTTGGCGGCGGGCAGAGGTGTGTCAATATCGTACATCCGCGCCATTACCCGTTCGACATTGCCGTCGAGCACCGTAAATGGCAGATCAAAGGCAATCGACGAAACGGCAGCTGCCGTGTAGGGGCCAATCCCCGGCAGCGTGAGCAAAGTCGTATGGTCTGCCGGGAATGCGCCGCCATGCAGGTTCACGACCGCGCGCGCGCATTTCAGCAGATTACGGGCACGGGCGTAGTACCCCAAGCCAGCCCATTCGCCCATCACATCCGCATCTTGTGCCGCCGCCAGATCAGCCACGGTTGGCCACCGCGTCACAAACCGCGTGAAATAATCGCGCACTGTCGCCACAGTTGTCTGTTGCAGCATGATCTCGCTCATCCAGATGCGGTAAGGGTCGGGCAAGATCCCGGTCTTGCGTGCGGCCGGGTTGATCCGCCACGGCATGTCGCGGGCATGCACATCGTACCAAGCCAGCAAGATGTGCGGCAGGTCGTTTATTGGGTCAATGTCACGCAATTTTTATGGCTCCTGCAGGGGTCATGGGTTGGTGGTGGGGGTCTGGCAGGTTATGTAGGGTGAGATTATTCAGGAAACATAGCCATGCCGCCACGGCGCACCAGCACAAAAGGGTTCAAACGCACAGACAGCCTGCTGTCTGGGCAAATCCGGCATGCATCTGAATCCCGTGGTTTTGCCCAATCACGGTTGCTAACCCAATGGGCCGAAATTGCCGGTACCGCGACCGCGGCCATCGCGCAACCAGTGGAAATAAGCTATGGCCGCGGCGGTATGGGGGCGACGCTGACGTTGCTGACCACAGGGTCAAACGCCCCAATGCTGGAAATGCAAAAGGAACAGTTGCGCACCAAGGTGAATGCCGTCTACGGCTATAACGCCATCGCGCGCATTCGCATCACCCAGACCGCCGCAACCGGATTTGCAGAAGGCAAAGTGGCATTTGGCCACCAACACGCAACTGCTGACAATTCCATACCTGACCCTGCCCTGCGTCAAAAAGCGGCAGAGGCAACGCGGCCGGTTTCAGACGACGGATTGCGCGATGCCCTTGCACGTCTGAGCGAGAACATATTGAACAAGAGCAAGCACTGAACAGCCGACAAAGGAACACGATATGAACCGCAGAAATATTATTCTCGCCGCATTTGCCGCACTCGGCGTGGGCGGCTGGGCATTGACCAGTAACATGGGGCCCAATTCAACGCAGGTAAATCCGCTGGCAAGTGCAGCCAGCGCACAATCCACAGACGTCGATACATCAACCATTCAGGAAATGATGATTGGCAATCCAGATGCAACTGTGACCGTGACGGAGTACGCTTCATTCACGTGCCCCCACTGTGCTGCTTTTCACGCAGGGCCGTTCAAACAGCTCAAGGCGGATTACATTGACACAGGCAAAATCAACTTTGTTTATCGCGAGGTCTATTTTGATCGGTTCGGCCTTTGGGCGTCGATTGTGGCGCGTTGCGGTGGCGAAGAAAAGTTCTTTGGCATCGCTGATCTGATGTACAAAAGCCAAGCAGATTGGACACGTGCAGGGGAGCCTGCTGCAATTGCCGCTGAGCTGAGCAAGATCGGTCGTTTGGCCGGAATAGATGGCGAGACCTTGGACGCCTGCCTGAAGGACGCAGAAACTGCGGAAACACTTGTGGCCTGGGAAAAGCAAAACCGCGAAGCGGATGATGTGACCTCGACGCCGAGCTTTTTGATCAACGGCAAGAAGTATTCGAACATGGCGTATGACGACATGAAAGACTTGATCGACGCAGCCATTGACGGCTGATGACATCGCCCCTCACAGGTCTCAAAGTTGTTGAAATGGCGCGTGTTTTGGCTGGCCCCTGGGCTGGCCAAACACTGTCCGACCTTGGCTGTGAGGTCATTAAAGTAGAAAGCCCAGAGGGTGACGACACGCGGCAATGGGGCCCACCCTTTGTCACCCGCGACGATGATGTGTCCGCAGCCTATTTCCATTCAACCAATCGTGGCAAGGCGTCGATCACAATTGATTTTCGCACACCAGAGGGGCAAGCGCAGGTCAAAGAACTGCTGCGTGACGCGGATATCGTGATCGAGAACTTCAAGACCGGCGGCCTTGCAAAATATGGGCTGGACTATGCTAGCCTTGCAGTAGCTTTTCCAAAGCTGATTTATTGTTCAATCACCGGGTTTGGCCACACCGGCCCTTATGCCCATCGCCCTGGATATGATTTCATTATCCAAGGCATGTCAGGCCTGATGTCCATCACCGGAGAACCGGGCGGCCAGCCCCAAAAATCTGGCATCGCAATCACGGACGTTTTCACCGGGGTTTACGCGACAACCGCTATTCTCGCAGCCGTTCACCAACGCGCGCAAACGGGGGTGGGCCAACACATCGATATGGCATTGCTGGATTGCGCGGTGGCCATCACCGGCAATCAGGCGATGAACTATCTGACGACGGGCAAAGCACCCGCGCGCATGGGCAACGCGCACCCGAACCTCACGCCCTACGAGGTGTTCGCATGCAGCGACGGTCATTTGATCATCGCGACGGGCAATGATGGCCAATACCAAAGGCTATGTCGGCTGTTGGGGCTCGATGACATGGCGACCGCGCCTGCCTATGCCAAGAACGCGGACCGGGTTGCCAATCGCTCCGAGATGATCCGCCGTTTAAATGCCGCGACCCTAGTGCGCACGCGCGATGATCTCTTGGCGGCATGCGAGGCCCACAACGTGCCTGCGGGACCAATTAATGACATGGCCGATGTGATGGCAGATCCGCAGGTCATTGCGCGTGGAATGCAGATCGAACTGGACGGTGTGCCGGGTCTGCGATCACCATTTAAATTCTCGGATGCTGAACTGGCGCTGCATCGCCCCTCCCCAAAACTGGGTGAAGACAATTGAGGTGGGCGCTTTTTCCTCGAAGGAAAAAGATCGGAATTTTCGAAGAATGCCGATGCTCAAGTCGGCCTGGGCAGCGCCTTCAAAGCATCAAACAGTGCATTATTCTCGGGTAAGTCCAACCGAACTGGCAAGGTAATCACCTTGGTCCGAAACGCAGCTGGAAGGCGCACTGCGTCTTTCTCCGTTGTCACCAACTGCGCGCCTCGTATCGCCGCGTCGGCCTCGAGTCGGGCCATCAACGCCGATGTCAGAGGTTGGTGATCATCCAGGGCTTCGCAATGCACCAAAGTCGCCCCCAATCCCCGCAGCGTCGCAAAAAACTTTTCCGGATGACCAATACCTGCAAAGGCCAAGGCGCGGGTATCGGTCCAATCCATCCCGGTCTGAAGTGGTTTCAGCGCGGCGCGCACATGGGTCAACCGGGCGGGCAACTGGGCGGACAAGGGTTTTGTGTCAAAATTCATTTGCGCGGCATCGTCACCAATCGACAGCAACAGATCGGCCCGCGCCAGCCCCACCTCAATCGGTTCGCGCAAAGGGCCAGCAGGCAGACAAAGCCCGTTGCCAAACCCCCTTGCCGAGTCAACAACAACGATACTGAGATCATAGTGCACTGCGGGGTTTTGAAAGCCATCGTCGAAAACCACAACACTTGCGCCTGCGTTTTGCGCCGTCCTTGCACCAGCGGCGCGGTCGCGGGCCACCCAGACTTCGGCAAATGCAGCCAGCAAGAGCGGCTCGTCCCCAACGCCTGACGCTTTGTGTCGGGCCGGATCAACGCGCACCGGTCCCTCTAGTGTTCCGCCATATCCCCGAGAGACGATGTGCGGCTCATGGAACAACCCGCGCAGGTGTTCAACAACCGCCATCACCGTGGGCGTTTTGCCGGTCCCGCCTGCGTTGATGTTCCCAACGCAGATCGTCGGAATGTCCAGATTGATCGGCACACCCTTTGCCAGTCGCCGCGCCGTGCTCATCGCATAAAGTGCGCCTAAGGGCTGCAACGCCCGCGCGCGCCAATCAGGCACCGGCCGATGCCAAAATTTTGGGGCGCGGTTCATGGCTGTCCTGCCCGTGTATCCAGCGCGTCTTGCACCAAATCAATAACACGGTCCATCAATGCGGCACCTTGGCTGACGACGTCCCATCCCGCGTGCGCCATTGCTGCGGCTTGATCGGCGGCAATCAAACGTGACACCGCCGTGCCAAGCCCGTCGGCGTCATTTACAATCCGGGCCGCCCCAGCCGCAGCGAGCCGTGTATAGGATGGCATAAAGTGGCGCACTTTGGGGCCGTATAGTACCGCCGATCCGAGCGCTGCTGCGTCAAATGGATCGGCCCCCCCACGCTCAGACATCAGGGATGACCCAAGAAACGAAACCGGCGCTACGCGAAAGAAAAGCCCCAAATCACCGGGATCGTCCGCAATCATCACTTGCGTTGCATCGTCAGGATATGTGGGGCCTCCCCAGCGGATCACATTTAGATCGCTATTGCTGGCCTGATCCGCGAACGCATCAGCATCGCCAGCCTCTGCCGGATTCAAAATCAGCAAAAGCCGATGCGAAAGCCGCAAAGCCTTTCGGTGAGCGGCCAATACAACAGGCGCTTCCTGGGGCAACACATGTGAGGCAAACCAAACTGGGCGCCCACCAAGTGCGGCAGAAAGGTCTGCCAGATCGGAATCGGTACAGAGCAGCGCTTGCCCACCAGCCAATAATGGCGAGGTGACCTCAATATCGTCGCGCTGCAGGCCCAACTGAACCAATCGGCGCAGGCCAGTATCCGACCGGGTGAGGATGGCGTCGAACTGTGTGAGAACGTCCCGGGTCATGTCCGATAACCAGCGATCCCGGCGGCCATCAAACCCCTTGCTGTCCGCATCAATCAAGATCTGCGCGCAGTGTCTTTTGGCGGTTTCCAAGATCAGGTTCGGACGCAGCGCACCCCAGACCCAGATGCAGATATCGGGCTGCCAGTGGTCTAAAAATGCGGCAACACTGCTGGGATGTTCGTTGGGTACGGATTGCACCACCAGTACGGCATCATGAGGATCGGCAACACGTGCGGGTATGGCTGTGCCCTCAGGCAGTGTGATCAGCGCATTTAACCCAACACGGTTGGCACAAAGCCGCAGTGCGAGGTCTTGTACAGCGATCATGCTGCCGGGTTCAGCGGCATGAATCCACACCAGTTCACCGCTCGGACGTGGCGCTGTGGGCGCATCCACATGCGCCTCGCTCCTCCGGGCCAAAGCCCGGTACGCCGTCAGCCCCAGCGACTGCGCCATCAGACGTTTATCCTAGTTCTTCGGTGGGTGATGCGGGGGTTTCTTCGTCACGCAAGCGGTGCAGGTGCGCGATGAAGTACCGCATGTGGGCATTGTCTACAGTGCGCTGTGCCTCGTTTTTCCAGGCGTCATAGGCCGTCGCGTAATCGGGAAAAATGCCAACGACATGGATGTCATCGACGTTCTTGAACGCAGTTTCGGTGGGGTTCACCAGTTCGCCGCCAAAGACAAGGTGTAGGCGTTGGGTCATATATTTATCCTTTTATCAATCATCTTGGTTCTGTGCGTAACAGATAGGCAATGTCACGCAAGAGCGTCTCGTAGGACTGCATGAACCAGCGCCCCGCCCGCCACCACGCCGTTCAACCGTGGATCAGGGTTGTTAAACTGCAACGCTATGCCGGCCTGATCGGTGCACGTGCCGCCCGCCTCGGCGATAATCAACGCGCCCGCCGCAATGTCCCATTCCCAGCTGCGGCGTAGTGTGATCATGGCATCAAAGCGCCCCTCGGCCACCAGCGCAAGCCTGTAGGCCAAAGAAGGGCGGTGACTGCGCTTGAAATTGGGCTCTGTTTTTGAGGCCCAATGATCCGCAATCATCGCAGGTCTTGTCGCCAAAATGGTGGCACCTGACAGGTCTGATATCTCTGACGCTGCAATAGGCTTGCCGTTCAGTGTGGCACCTAGCCCCAAGCCCGCTGCATAAAGTTTGTTACGCAACGGCAAATAGACAACCGCTGCTGTGACAATACCGTTCTTGGCGACGGCAAGCGAATGTGCCCATGTGCTTGATCCCTCAACAAAGCTGCGGGTGCCATCAATGGGGTCAATGATAAATACGTGTTCGTGGGACAGGCGGGTTTCGTTGTCTTCGGTCTCTTCAGACAACCACCCATAATCCGGGCGCGCCAAGCGCAACACAGAGTGCAGCAAATCGTTCACGGCCAAATCGGCCTCGGTCACGGGTCCTGCACCACCGGGCTTGTCCCAACGCTGTGCCGTGCCACCAACAAAGCTGGTCGCGACGCGGCCCGCCATCCGGGCGGCATCCGTTAATAAGGCCAGATCATGCGCCGGCAAGGGTCATTCCCGACACCAATAGCGACGGCACCACCCGCGAAAGGTGCGTGCGCGCATCGTTGGCTGGTACCATTTGGCGCAACATGGCCCGCAGATTTCCTGCGATGGTGCATTCGTTGATCGCATGGGTGGTCTCGCCGTTCTCAACCCAAAGGCCCGCCGCACCGCGCGAGTAATCCCCGGTGTTTGGATTAATCGTGCTGCCGATCATGGACGTGACCAACAATCCGGTGCCCATATCGCGGATCAGGTCGGCGCGGCTTTGACTGCCTTGGGTCAGTTCAATGTTCCAGTTTGTGGGGCTTGGGCCCGATGATGTGCTGCGCGCGGCATTGCCGGTTGAGGACAATCCCAGCTTGCGCGCCGTGGCCAGATCAAGCGTCCAGCCTTGCAGAATTCCATCCTTAACAATTAACCTGCGTGCCGTTGGCAACCCCTCACCATCAAACGGGCGTGACCCGCCGGTGCGGGGCCGATGTGGGTCTTCGATCAGGGAAAGCGCATCAGGTAAGACCGATTGCCCCATCGCATCACGCAGCCATGAGGCACCGCGCGCAATGGCCATGCCATTGATGGCAGCCAAAAGATGCCCAATCAACGACGATGAAATACGTTCATCGAACAAAACCGGATAGGCACCTGTGGGTGGTTTGCGTGCATCCAAACGGGCGAGCGCCCGTTCGCCCGCTGACGTGCCAATGTCGCGGGCATCGCGCAGATCACTCTGAAAGATGCGGCTGTCCCCGTCATAGTCCCGCTCCATTCCGGTGCCAGTCCCCGCGATAGCAACGCAAGAAAGACCACGATCCGTACGGGCATAACCGCCCTCAAAACCATTGCTTGTCGCTAAATGAACTTCTTGCGCGCCGTAGCCAGCACTTGTGGCCTGCACTTGGCTGACCCCTTTGACCGCCAATGCCGCAGCTTCTGCCTCTGCCGCGTCGCGTTGCAGATCAGCGGGCGAAGGCTCTGCCGTGGCATCAAAAAGCTCAAGCGTTTCGACCTTCCAATTTGTCGCCAATTGGTCGGGGGTGGCGAGGCCACTGTGAGGATCCTCTGGGGCTTCTTTTGCCATGGCGACAGCACGTGCGGCCATTTCTTCGATCGTCCGGCTGGACGTATCAGAGGCCGACACATTGGCCGACCTATGCCCTACAAACACCCGCAGTCCAATGTCGATGCCTTCGGCGCGCTCTGCCTGCTCCAGCGCACCGCCACGTACATCCACGGACACCGATGTGGCCTGTACCGCCTTGGCATCTGCGCCGTCTGCACCCGCTTTGCGGGCGGCCCGCAACAAGGATTTTGTCAGCGCATCAAGGGGCTGGGACATGGTTCAGGCTCCGTTTGTGATTGAAGAGCACAGGTAATGGTCAGACATCGGCAGGGCAAGGGGACCAACGAAAAAGGGCGCACCGAATGGCACGCCCCTCAAATGTGTCAATCAATTAGACTACTTGATGCGCTGGCCGTTGGCCAAAACCTGACCATCCTCAGTGAATTCGATCTTGGAACTCAACGTGTCAGGCTCTGATCCCGGTGCCGCAAAAAGCCCCATCATCATGCGTGCGCCCATCGCCTGATCCTCGGGCAGCAGGCCCATTGCAACCAGCTTGTCCAACAGACCGTTACCGCCAACCAAAGAGAAGTCGACAGCGCCGACAGGTTTTGGCATGCCGGGAAAGGTTGTAGTGTCGGAATTGTCAAAGGTGAAGTCACCGGAACCGTCCAGCTTGGCACCTGCCGCATCCAATTGCACTTTGTTCAACGTCAGCGCCTGTACTTCGCCGGGTTTGTCAGTGGCGAGCTGTGCAACGGCATCGGGGTCAAGGAAATCAACCAGCAGTTTCGCCTTGCCGGACAAATCCAGCACGACTGTGGCCGGATCACGCGGCAATTGACCAGTAGGATCAAAGATACCCCAGATCATGTCAGACATTGTGAAATCACCTAATGTGATGCCAAAAGCAAAATCCTGTGGGTCATCCGACTTGCTGACTGGCATGCTTAGGTTAAACCCACCTTTCGCCATGCTCAGATCAATTGGAAAAGGCAGGTCTGCGACATTGGCAGTGACGGCCAAATTGTTCTGAGTCCCGTTATAAGCCAGCCCGTCTGCGCCCAGCTTGACGCCCAGATCACCACCATCCGATGACGTGGTCATGGTAAAGTTTCCGTTAACAGGATCGGCAACATCAACGTTTGAGGTGCCCGAGCCATAGGCAATCTGGCCAGTTACATCGAAACCGGCCTTGATCATCGCGGCCATATCTGCGGCATCTGTGATCACCAATGGGATCATCCCGCCGCCATCCATGGTTAGATTGGCAACACTCCCTTTCATCATCACTTTCGCGGGCTCAGCTGGGTTGTTGATCGCGATATCGTATTGAATGCTGTCGATCTTGCTAGTCTGTTGATAGCTTCGCATCTCAGCGATGGTCATGGCTGTGCTGCTACTGACGCCCGTGCCGATGACGTTCACTTTGGCATTTTCCTGGCCATAGGTTTCGGCCCCAACCTGCAATTGCTCCAGCACAAATTCGATGGTGCCCGCAGAATAATCATAAACCATTTCGTCAGGTGACCCGCTGGCCGTCATGGCATGATCCGTTTGTGTGTAGTTCATGCTGACAGTGACCGGGTCAGCGGTTCCTTCAGGTGTGATATTAACGGTCATCGCCATCACGCCGGGCATGACCACGGAAACGGTGCCATCGCCGTTTTGCACGAATTTCAGCGAACCCAGCGACATCGACATCGCACCGGCGTCGTCGGGCATGACCATGTTCAGGCTGATGTCACCAACAGTCAGGTCTGCGCCATCTTGGCTCTCTGTTGCATCAATGCGGTACCCCATACCTTCCATATACTGACGCCAATCGCCCCAGACATCCGTTGGAGTCAGATCGGCCAGCGCCGCCTGAGACATAAGGGCAATGGGGAGGGCAATACCAAGCGTCATTTTGGAAAGTCGGGGCATGAGGAAATTCCTATTGTGTCAATTTTCAGGGGCGAAGGTCTGATAAACCGGCGGGTTCGTCAAGGCGTCAGGGGCTGGACGATATCTTGCGGGCAGATTACCACTTGGTCGATACCGGATGCAAAACCTCTTTTTCAGGAACAAAGGATCAGCACCATGGATATGACGGGTAAAACAGTGATGATCACAGGGGCGAGCCGGGGTATCGGTGCCGAAGCTGCGCGCGTATTTGCCGCAGCGGGGGCAAATGTTGCCCTGATCGCGCGCTCGCAAGAGGCGATTGCAGATCTGGCAGGCGAAATTGGCGAAAAAGCCATTGCAATCCCCTGCAACGTGGCGCGTTTTGGCGAAATGTCTGCGGCGGTTGAGACAACCGTGCGCGCCTTTGGCGGGCTGGATGTGCTGATCAACAACGCCGGCGTGATCGAACCCATCGCGCATCTTGCCGATGCGGACCCTGATGATTGGGGTCAGGTCATCGACATCAACCTCAAGGGCGTTTTCAACGGCATCCGCGCCGCATTGCCCGTGATGAAGGCGGCAGGGGCGGGTTCGATCCTGACTATTTCATCTGGTGCCGCACATGGCCCAGTTGAGGCATGGAGCCATTATTGCGCCTCCAAAGCAGCGGCAAATATGCTCAACCGATGTGTAGACAAGGAAGAAGCGCAAAACGGTATTCGCGCCATCGGCCTGTCGCCCGGCACCGTTGCCACCCAAATGCAACGCGAGATCAAAGCCAGCGGCATCAACCCGGTCAGCCAATTGGATTGGGACGTCCATATCCCCGCAGATTGGCCCGCGCGTACGTTGCTGTGGATGTGCAGCGCCGATGCAGACCGCTACTTAGGTGATGAAATCTCGTTGCGCGATGACGATATCCGCCGCGCGGTTGGCCTGATATGATTGAGCTTGCCCGCGATGGCGATGTCTGGACGGTGACGATCAACCGGCCGGACAAAGCCAATTCTCTGACCCACGCGATGTTGAGCCAACTGGCCGATATCATGGAAGACGCCCAAGCGGCCCGCGCCATAATCTTGACCGGTCAAGGTAAAGTGTTCAGCGCCGGTGCCGATTTGGATGAAGCGCGCGCGGGCCTTGTAAATTCTGACGTATGGGAGCGGCTGTCGGGGGCCATCGCAGCCCTGCCTGGCCTGAGCATCACGGCCTTAAACGGAACGCTGGCGGGCGGGGCGATGGGCATGGCGTTGGCCTGCGATCTGCGCATATCTATTGCAGGAGCCAGGTTCTTCTATCCCGTGATGAAGCTTGGATTTTTGCCGCAACCCTCTGATCCTGCGCGCATGGTGGCCCTTATTGGTCCGTCGCGCGCCAAGTTGATCTTGATGGCTGGCCAGAAAATTACCGCAGATGAGGCATTGGCGTTTGGCCTCATCGACCGGATCGTGCCGGATAAGGATTTATTGGATCACGCAAGAATGCTGAGCGCCGATACAATCGCCGCAGAACCCGATATCGTCATGGGCATCAAACAAATGTGCGCGGGATCGCCTCAAGGGTTGGTGTAGTTACCAATTCGTGGGTGATTAGATCAAGGGCACGAAAGGCACGTCACAGGCGGTTAAGAGAAGAGCGGTGACGAGCAGCATCAGTAGGCGCATGTTAATCCTCATTCGACTTTGTCAGGCCGCCATTGCATGAGCGTTTGATCCTAAAACGGCTGTTGCTGAGTTGTTCCAACATCAAACTGGCAAAAACTACTTACAATATGCGATGAATTCCCAATAACCTTGATCCTTTCGCAACGCAGGGGCAAGAGGGCATAATATTGCGCCTAAAGACAGAGGATTCCCATGGAATTTGATCTCTCCTCTCAACCCGAAATAGTTCAGCAGGCCTATCGCTATGCGCTGCAAGGGTGGGAATTGGCCTTAAGCTGGTTGCTAAGTCCGGCGGCATGGTCGCAATTTGCGCTTCTTGTGCTGGCCTATCTTTTGGCAGTTCTGGTCGCGCGGCGGCTGCGGCCACTGCTTGCGACAAAGATCACACCGCCCAGAGGCATCAAAGGCGTCCTTGCCGACGCGCGCCGATTTACTGTGCTATTCCTACCGCTATTGCTGCCGTTACTGGCTTATGCCTTTACCGCAATTGGCGAAATGCTTGTGCGGACCCTGTTTGACAGTGGCGCGGTCATCGCGTTTGGCAAGCGCGTTTTCCTGTTCCTCGCAGTCCGCCGATTGGTACGCGACATTATCCATGACCCGTTCCTGAAAGTTCTGGGTCGGTATGTGCTGTTGACGATTGCCGCGCTCTACATGTTTGGCGTTTTGGACGACGTGGTTGCCGCGCTCGCCGAATTACGGGTGACGTTTGGCAATATCTCAATATCTGTGATGGCCCTGATCCGGGGCGTGATTGCGGGTAGCATCCTATTTTGGTTGGGCGGTTGGTCGACCCGACAGACATCGCAATTCATCGAGGCGCAAGAACAGATGCGCCCCTCAGTGCGGCAATTGGTGGTCAAAACGATTGAATTCGCGATCTTTGCCACTGCGTTTTTGCTGCTGCTCAACATCATGGGGATCAACCTTGGTGCGCTGGCGGTTCTGGGTGGTGCGATTGGCGTGGGCCTCGGGTTTGGCCTGCAAAAGATTGCTTCGAACTTTATCTCTGGTGTGATCCTGCTGGTCGAAGGCCAAGCGACCGTTGGTGATTTTGTGGAGCTGGACGGCGGCGAAAAAGGCACAATCGTCAAGATGATGGCCCGCGCCGCCATTCTGGAGACCTTCGATGGTCGCTGGATTGTGGTCCCGAACGAAGATTTCATCACCACCCGCGTTACGAACTATTCTGATTCAGGGTCAGCCAACCGGTTTGAGGCCGCTTTTTCCGTCAGCTATGACACCGACATCAACAAGATCCCGACCCTGATCGAGGCGGCGGTGTCCAAGCATCCCGAAGTGTTGAACGAGCCCTATCCACCAGATTGCGAATTGCGCGGGTTTGGGGACAATGGCATCGACTTCGCTGTTGAGTTCTGGGTTGAAGGGCTGGACGATGGGCCGAATAAATACACCTCTGACGTGCTGTTTTTGGTTTGGAATGCGTTAAAAGACGCAGGTATCGAAATCCCGTACCCACAGCGTGTGGTCGAAATTAAGGGTGGATTTCCACAGATGGGCACATGAAACAGGCTGTTGTGATTGGTGCAGGCCCGGCTGGTTTGATGGCTGCCGAAATGCTGGCCGCTGCTGGGCTGCGCGTGACGGTTTGCGATGCAAAACCATCTGTGGGCCGCAAGTTCCTGATGGCTGGCAAATCAGGTCTTAACCTGACCAAGGCCGAACCAATTGCGCCCTTTATGGCCGCCTATGCGGAGGCAGAGAGTGCTCTGAAACCAATAATCAGCGCCTTTGATTCAAATGCTGTTCAGGCGTGGGCAAATGATCTGGGTCAAGCAGTCTTTACCGGCAGCACCGGACGCGTCTTTCCCAAAGCGATGAAAGCCTCGCCATTGTTGCGCGCTTGGTTGGTGCGGTTGGGTCAGGCGGGCGTGCACTTTAACACCACATGGCTTTGGCAGGGGTGGCATGAGAGTGCATTGGTGTTTGAAACGCCCCAAGGCGAACAAACGCTTTACCCTGATGTGACCGTGTTGGCGCTGGGAGGTGCCAGTTGGGCGCGTTTGGGGGCGACGGGTGACTGGGCCAGCCACCTGCGCGCTAAAGGTGTGGACCTCACCGATTTCGCGCCAGCCAATGCGGGTATCTCTGTTGCATGGTCCGATCACATGATCCGCCATTTTGGCGCAGCCCTCAAAGGTATCGCACTCACATCAGGGCCGTATGTATCGCGGGGCGAGGCCGCCATTTCCAAGCGTGGCTTGGAAGGGGGCGGTGTATATTCCGTGTCGCGCGGTGTGCGCGAGGGGCATCCGCTGACCCTAGACATGCTACCTGACCTGAGCGTGCCAGAGATCACCGCGCGCCTGTCCAAACCGCGCGGCAAGGCGAGCCTGAAAGACCACCTGCGCAAAACGCTGAAAATGCCCCCGGCACAGATTGCATTGATGCAAGAAATGGCCCGCCCTTTACCCGATGGACTGCGCGCTCTTGCGCGGCTGATCAAGGAGTTGCCGATTAAGCACGCAGGATTGCGCCCGATGGACGAAGCAATCTCAACCGCTGGTGGCATCCCCTTTTCGGTGCTCGACAACGGTCTGATGATCCGCGATCTACCGGGTGTGTTTGCTGCAGGTGAAATGCTGGATTGGGAAGCGCCCACCGGTGGTTACCTGATCTCGGCCTGCCTTGCGACAGGCCGATGGGCTGGGGAACATGCCGCAGGGTGGGCGCTGCGCGATTAAGACGCTTCTTTGGCCTGCGCCGCTTTGAACGCCGGGCGGTCACGCATTTCTTTGGCCCATGTGCCAAGTTTATCATCAACACGTGGAAAACCTGCACCAATCGACCAATTGATGCAGTGCGCTGCCAGAATATCGGGGATCGTTAACTGATCCCCCATCAGGAACGGCCCTGTCAGCCGGTTAGATAAGACCGTTGCAGACCGCGTAAACTCAGCCCTTAGGCTGTCTTTGATGGCGGGCATGCGTTGATCTTCGGGCAGCACAAAGCTGTGCTTGGCAGCAGACCACAGAATCGCGTCAAATTCGTCAATCAGCCAAAAGGTCAAGGCATCCTGACGCGCGCGATCAGGGGTGCCCGCAGGTGCGGTAAGTTGCCCATGTTTATCCCCCAGATAGGTCATGATGGCCACGCTGTCGGTCAGGATGTCATCCCCATCAACCAATGCAGGGATTTTTCCCAGCGGGTTGAACTTCTTCGCCTCATCAGATCGCGCAGCAGCAGGGTTGTGATCATAGGCGATCCCCATTTCCTCAAGCATCCACATTACCCGAAATCCGCGTGATTTGGTCGAACCAATGACAGTATACATGTGATGTCCTTTCAAGTGATCAGATTGCCAGATCAGCGTTGTGCGCCCAGCATCGCCAGGCGGATAAAGGCGCGCTCCACCAGTGCAAGCGCCGGTGCGTGTTGTCCCGCAGAGCGCAGGGTGAGGTCCGTATCCGTCAAGACACCCAATGCCGTTTCCAGTTTGGCAGCGCCCCAGCTTTTGGCTTGCCGCATCGCGCGGTCGCGATCGCGTACGCCATAAATCGGCGCGCCGGGGTTGGCGGCGATGCGATAAAGCGTGCGAAAATGTCGGATGGCCATGATGGTCAGGGTCACAGCGTTGACGCCCTGCGCTTGCAGTTTGTTCATAACCGGTCCGATGTCACCTGCACGCGCCTCTGCCACAACGTGCAAAATATCATCGACTTCCGCCTCGGTTGAGGTCGGCGCACATGCCGCCACATCGCCAGACGTCAGCGGGCTGGTGTCGTTCAGCTTATAAAGCGTGATCTTTTCGACGGTCTGCCGGAAATCGCCGGGATCAAGGGCGCGGGCGAGTTCCGTCAATGCCGCCATCGCATCGGGTTCGGGGGTCAGGCGGGCCTCGCTGAGGATACGCTCAATCTCGGCGCGGTCAGGGGGATTGTCGTAAATCGCGGCGGCAAAGGCATTTTTGTGCGTCTCGAATGCCTTGAGCACTTTGGACGTCTTTTTCAAATCGCCACCACTGACGACAATTTGGGCATCACCGGGCTGCCAATCGGCCAGCGTATCAATCAGAATCTGCGCAATGTTGTCATTTGCATCTTCGACAAAGGTCGCGCGGGGTCCGGGAAAAAACCCCACTGCCTTAATCGCATCGAGCAACATCGCAGGATCACGCCGCACTTCGGCCGCCTGTATCCGGGTCAGACGCATTTCTTCTTCGGCGGTGGACCCCAACAGCGATTTCAGAAACTCTTGCCGCTTGAGCGCCACGCGCATCGCATCGCCGCCATAGATCAGCAACCCGGTTTTCGTTGCATCAGGCCGTGCGAAATAGGCATTTGCGTCACGCGGGGACAGCTTCATTGGGTCAGATCAGCGGCAAACAAGCGGGTGACAATCTGTTCGGCCAAAATGGTCATCAGCCGCACCTGAGCATCCTGTTCCGCCGCCAATGTCGCAACCGTGGTACCCGTCGCAGAGTAGCCGGTAAAGTTTTCAACCTTGCCGGAGGTGACAATCTGACCGGTCGCGAGGTCGCGCAGCGCGTAGTCAACGGTGGCAAGCAGGTTAAACCGACGGGTGTACCCCTTAAGATCGGTGGCAAGGCCTTCTTCGGTTGTCGCGATGGTAAGCGCCAAACCATAGGCAGGGGTCACAGCGCGGCCCAGTCGCCCCTCAATCTCGCGGGTCAGAAAGTACCCATAGCGGTCATCTGGTTCATCAACCAAAACGCGGTTTTGCAAGGCCGTGCCGCTGCCGCCGGGGCCATAGACGGGTTGAAACCCGCACGCGGCCAATGCCAGCGGGGCCAAAAGCATGGATCTGCGGTTAAGCAACGACATTCACA
>TARA_R110002094_G_scaffold221560_1_pt1 | contig 20277 bp, 22 predicted proteins | sample TARA_R110002094 | Tara Oceans TARA_R110002094 (sample SAMEA4397409) | marine metagenome | biome: Polar Biome; feature: [MIX] marine epipelagic wind mixed layer (ENVO:01000061); material: water (ENVO:00002006), including particulate matter (ENVO:01000060) such as... | depth 10-100 m
GGCCTCAATTTCCCGATCATCGTTACAACTCGCTCGCAGCGACACAAGTTGTTTCTCCAGTACCTGCAGATCGGTTATCTGAGACCGTACTTGAGCGATGTGATCATCAAGCAAGGTGTTGATGGCCCTGCAAGGCTGATGGGGCGCGCCCTGATAACGCTGTAACTCGTGAATTTCAGCGAGTGACAGCTCAAGTATTCTGCAGCGCCGGATAAAAGCCAGCCGCTCAACATGCCGTTCGGTGTAAATACGGTAGCCGTTGTCCTGACGATCCGGCGGTGGTAACAAGCCCTCTCGCTCATAGAAACGGATGGTCTGGGTGTCAACCCCTACGGACCGCGCCAACTGACCAATGCGCATCGGGTGTCTCCTCAACAAATGGTATCTGCTCTATTGACCTTATAGTGGCTATATGGTTTTAAATCATAATCCGACAATACTCAAGTGGAGCCGTATCATGAGTAAATCCTGTGAAGGCGCCTGTGGCTGCGACGCAACACCCGCCGAGGGTAACGCCGGGTCGGAGGCCTCTGAAGCGTCCGGCAACTGGATCAGTGTGTATACCGTACCGAAGATGGATTGTCCTTCGGAGGAACGGATGATTCGCCTGGCCCTGAACGGTTTTGAAGACATTCGCGGGCTGTCCTTTGAGCTGTCTGATCGGCAGTTGAAGGTTGTGCACGATGGCGAGGCTGAGCCTATCACCGCGAAGCTGGCGACCCTCGGGCTGGGAGCTTCGCTTCAGGAAACGGCCGCTGCCGACCCTGAATCAATCAAGGCGCTCGGGGGTACGGCTATCTCGGCCGAGCAGGAGTCGGGCACCCTGCGTTGGTTGCTCGGTATCAATGCTGTCCTGTTTGTGGTGGAAATGACGGCCGGCCTGATCGCGCACTCCACCGGTTTGATTGCAGAATCCCTGGACAATTTTGCCGACGCGGCCGTGTATGGGCTCGCCCTGTATGCGGTTGGGCATAGCGTGAAAATGCAGGTGCGTGCCGCACACATTGCAGGCGTACTCCAACTGATACTGGCTGTAGGCGTACTTGCAGAGGTGGTGAGGCGCTTTGTCTTCGGCAGTGAGCCGGAGTCGCTGGTAATGATGGGGATTGCGTTCATTGCATTGATCGCCAATACCACCTGTCTGCTGCTGATATCCAAACATCGGGAGGGCGGTGCCCACATGAAGGCGAGCTGGATATTCTCAGCCAACGATGTGGTGATCAATCTGGGGGTCATTACCGCTGGCGCCCTGGTCGCGTGGACTGGCTCCAACTACCCGGACCTGATCATCGGCAGCATTGCGGGGGTTATCGTACTCAACGGGGCCAGGCGCATCCTCGCGCTTAAGGGTTAAACAATGTCCATCGTTGCCAAAAAACACTTGCCGTATGGCCTGCTGGCTATTTCGGGCCTGATTGCGGCGTCTGATCAGGTTGTAAAATGGCTGGTCCAGCAGTCAATGGCGTATGGCGAATCGATTCCGGTGACCCCGTTCTTTAACTGGGTTCATGTCTGGAACACCGGCGCCGCATTCAGCCTGTTTGCCGATGGCGGAGGTTGGCAGCGATACTTTCTTATCACAGTCGCGGTAGTTGTCTCATTTGTACTGATCAGGCTGATTCTTCAGTGCCGCCGCAGGGGAGAAGCCATCGCGTACAGCCTTATTCTTGGCGGTGCCGTGGGCAACCTGATTGACCGGATATTCCGCGGCTATGTTGTGGATTCCTTTGATGTCTATTGGCGATCCTGGCACTGGCCCGCCTTTAACCTTGCCGATATCGCCATTGTGCTGGGCACCGTGCTTTTCCTCTATGTCAGTTTCATACCCGAAAAATCGGGCACGAACGCCGCACCGGATGGATCTGGCTGAAAAAACGTGTGACAAACGCCTTTACCTTAAAGTTGACTTTGAACATATCGTCTGTGTTGACGAACCGAGAACGAAAGCCAAAGCAAAGGAGAATGAAACGATGACATTGCAACTTGGAGAAGCCGCTCCCGATTTCACCGTGGAATCCACTGAGGGGAACATTCAGTTCCATGAGTGGCTTGGAGATGACTGGGCCGTGCTGTTTTCACACCCCGCCGACTACACCCCCGTCTGTACCACAGAGCTTGGCGCCTTCGCCAAGCGTAAGGACGAGTTCGCCAGTCGCGGCGTGAAGCTGATCGGGGTGTCTGTCGACCCGCTCGATTCCCATAACGACTGGGCGAAGGATATCGAGAAAACCCAGGGCACAGGGCTTAACTTTCCTCTCCTGGCAGACAAGGATCAGGTGGTTGCAGACCTTTACGGAATGATCCATCCAAAAGCCGATCCCAAGGTGACTGTTCGAACGGTATTCATTATCGATTCCGCGAAAAAAATCCGTCTGATGCTGACGTATCCGCCCAGCACCGGGCGCAATCTGGACGAGATCCTGCGCGTCATTGATTCGCTCCAACTGACCGACAACCACAAAGTGGCCACGCCGGTGGACTGGAAGAATGGCGAGGATGTGATCATCGTTCCGTCGCTCTCCAACGAAGAGGCCAAAGAGCGCTTCCCCGACGGATGGGATGAGCAGACACCGTATCTGCGCGTTACCCGCCAACCTGGTCGGAAGTAATAGAGAATTCGTCAGCTGGCCTTGTGGCTGGCTGACGAAGCAATACCTGAGAAACCTTCACCGATAGGTTCGGTCATCGCCAAACCCGCAACCGAACACGGCCCCGAAATGCTTACCCTGACAATCCCTGAAGTTGGTCTCTTCGCGTTATTGATTGCACTTTGCCTGTCGCTGCTTCAGGCGACCGTGCCCTTGCTGGGAGCCGCCACCCGGCGCCCGTTGTGGATGGCATTTGCAGAGCCCATGGCATGGGGGCAATTTGTTTTTCTACTGGTTTCTTATGCCAGCCTGACCGCCAGTTTTCTTCTGGATGATTTCAGCGTGGATTATGTGGCCCGTAATTCCAACTCGATGCTGCCCTGGTACTACAAGTTCACCGCCGTCTGGGGCTCTCATGAAGGCTCGGTGCTGTTATGGAGTCTGATTCTCAGTGGCTGGGGCTTTGCCGTCAGTCTGTTTTCCCGCCAGTTGCCACGGGATATGCTGGCACGGGTTCTGGGAGTTCTGGGTGTCGTCAGCGCAGGGTTCCTGCTTTTCATCGTCGTTACGTCCAGTCCCTTTGATCGCCTGTTGCCGGGCATGCCAGCCGACGGTGCCGATCTGAATCCGTTGTTGCAGGATGTTGGCCTGATCATCCATCCGCCGATGCTTTACATGGGCTATGTGGGTTTTTGAGTGGTCTTTGCTTTTGCCATCGCTGCGCTGATCGAAGGGCGTCTCGATGCGGCCTGGACGCGCTGGGTTCGGCCGTGGACCAACATTGCCTGGGCCTTTCTGACCCTCGGCATCGCTCTGGGTAGCTGGTGGGCCTACTATGAGCTGGGTTGGGGCGGCTGGTGGTTCTGGGATCCGGTGGAAAATGCATCGCTCCTGCCCTGGCTGAGCGGGACAGCGCTGATACATTCACTGGCGGTCACGGAAAAACGCGGCACGTTCAAGAGCTGGACGGCACTGCTGGCGATTTTCACGTTCTCACTCTCGTTACTGGGCACCTTCCTGGTGCGCTCAGGGGTACTGACCTCGGTTCATGCCTTTGCCAATGATCCATCTCGGGGGCTCTTCATTCTGGCGTTGCTGGGAATAACGGTCGGCGTCTCGCTTTTGATCTTTGCGCTACGGGCGCCGCGAATGAGCGCCAATGCGGGCTTTAGCTGGCTTTCCCGGGATGCTCTGTTGCTGATCAACAATATTTTGCTGGTCATCATGACGATCACGGTCCTGATGGGCACCCTGTACCCCTTGATCCTGGATGCACTCGGGCTGGGCAAGGTCAGTATCGGCGCGCCTTACTTTAATAGCCTGTTCGTGCCACTGACCGTCATGCTGTGTGCCTTTATGGGGCTGGGGCCGGTCTCACGCTGGAAGCAGATGCCCGGTCGGGAGCTGTTCCGGCGACTACTGGGGGCGGGCTTGGCCGCACTGGCGATTGCGATATCGATACCGTTTCTTTACAACGGCCAGTGGAATGTCGCCGTGGCGCTGGGGATGGTGGCGGCCCTGTGGGTAGTACTGGCGTTGGTGCGCGACCTGTTTGATAAAGTCCGCAATGCGTCCTCTGCGCTGTCCGGATTGCGTAAGTTGACCCCTTCATACTGGGGCATGGTGGTCGGCCACGTGGGCCTGGCCGTCACCATCGTGGGCGTGGTGATGGTGTCGAACTACGCCATGGAGCGTAATGTGCGGCTTGATATCGGTGAGCAGGTGAATCTGGGCGGGTACGATTTTACGCTGACCGAACTGGGCGAGCGTCGGGGGCCCAACTTCCTCGCCGATACGGCGACCATCGAGGTTGCCCGTGAAGGCCGGATTGTCACCACCCTGTACCCGGAGAAGCGCCTGTACATTGCCCGAGGGCAGCCGATGACCGAAGTCGCACTCGACCCCGGCCTGTTGCGGGACCTTTACGTGGCCATGGGGGAGGAACTGGACGACGGCAGCTGGGCAATGCGCCTACAGGTCAAGCCATTTGTACGCTGGCTTTGGCTGGGTGCGCTGCTGATGGCCTCCGGGGGCGTGCTGGCCGTGGCAGACCGTCGCTACCGTCGTCGCCGTGCAGTCGCCGCTAATGGGGAATCGATGAGGCCGACGCGCGAGGTCCGCGCATGATACGCCGACTGTTGCTGCTGCTTCCTTTTCTGGTATTCGTTGGCCTGGCCTTCTTTTTGTACCGGGGGCTTTCGCTGGATCCCAGTGCTCGCGAGTCAGCCCTGATAGGCCAGGCGTTTCCCGCGTTCACGCTCCCGACGCTGGAGGACCCTGATACCGAGGTGGATGAATCCCTGCTTCGCGGGCAGATATCTCTGGTCAATGTCTGGGCATCCTGGTGCCCGACCTGCAAGGAGGAAATGCCCCAGCTACTGGCGCTCTCCGAGCGCGGCATTCAGATGGTGGGCATCAACTATAAAGACGCCCGTGACCTGGGGCGACAGTTTCTCGAAGAGTTCGGAAAACCTTTCGAGGTCAACATCTTCGATCCTGCCGGTGACCTGGGTTTTGAAATTGGCGTGTATGGCGTGCCCGAAACCTTCCTGGTCGACGCAGACGGTATCGTTCGATACAAGCACGTTGGGTACATAACGCCCGCCCAGGTGGATGAAGTCATGATGGAGGTAGAGAAATGGCGCTAACCCTGAAGATCCGTTGCTGTGTGGTCATCGTGCTTTTGATGGCCTCGTTCCAGTCGATGGCGGATACGGCAATTGATGCGCGTCATTTCGAGGATCCGGTGATGGCGGAGCGTTATCGCGACCTTACGGCGTCATTGCGGTGCCCTAAATGTGATGCTCAAGCCATCGACAGCTCCGATTCGCCGGTGGCGGCGGACATGCGGGAGCGGGTAGCGCTGATGCTTCATGAGGGGCGTGCGGATAAGGAAATTCTTGATTTCATGGCTAATCGTTTTGGCGAGTTCGTTCTTTACAATCCGCGCCTTGACGGGCGCACGTGGCTGCTTTGGGCATTGCCGGCAGCGCTGGTAGCAGGAGGCGCCCTGGTTGTGATTGCCTTTGTCCGGGCACGCAGGCACCGGCGAGTGCGGCCGCTCTCCGAGGAGGAGCGTACCCGCCTGTCCTCTTTGATTCATCGTCATCGTGAGAGGTCGGAATGACTATGCTCTGGTTAAGTATCGGCACACTGTTGCTTATAGCGCTGTGGTTCCTGAGTCTACCGTTGCGAAGAGCAAGGGCGATCCATGACTGGCAGCAGCGGTTTGAGGCCGATGATCACGCTGAGGCGCAAAACCTGGCCGTCTATGAACGCCGGCTTTCAGCCCTGAAAAGCGCCCGCGATCGCGGCGAGATTGACGTCGCCCGTTTTGAAGAAGGCCGCCACGAGCTGGACCGCAATCTGCTGGAGGACACCGAGGCCCATCGCCGAATGCCTCTCAGGCGCCCCCTGTCAGGACGTTTGATGATTCCACTGGTGATAACGGCAGTCATGGCTGCCAGCATGATCGGCTATCGATGGCTGGGTGCCGATGGCGATCTGGCGCTGCATGCCGCCCAGCAGGACGTGCTCAACACGCCCGGTGCCTCAATGAAAACCCTGGTTGGTCGGCTCGAAGAGGAAGCCGGGACTCAGCCGGATAATCCCAAGGTCTGGTCCTTGCTGTTTCCGCTTTACCAGAAAATCGGTCAACCGGGTCAGGCGATTGACGCCCTGGAACGACTGATCGAACTGGAAGGCCGCAGAGTAGATCTTCTGGCCCAACTGGCTCAGATAAAATTCTTTGTGGCCGGGCGCAGCCTGACCGATGAAGTGCATGCGCTGATCGACGAAATACTCGACAAGGATCCACGTGAGCCAACGGCGCTGGGCATACTGGGGGTCGAGGCCTTTGACGATGGCCGCTATGAACAGGCGATCGGTTACTGGCGCCGGGCGTTGGCTGGCTTCGAGGATTCCGCCTCCGCAGAGGCCATTCGTAAAGGTATCGCTGTTGCTGAGCAGCGGCTGGAACAGTCTGCCAATGAAGCTGGCCTTGTTGTTGATTAAAACCCGGACACACTTTTATAAACAGAGTCAGGACGGCCAATGTTTATGCCGACCTCGACATTCCTAATGCTGATGAAATGCAGGTAAAGGCCCAACTGGCCTCCCAGATCGGCGAAATCATCAAGACCCACAAATGGAAACAGGGCCAAGCGGCAGAAGTGATTGGCATGCCTCAGTCCAAGGTATCCAAGATGCTTCGGGGCCAATTTCGAGGCATCAGTGAAGCCATGATGCTCGAATGCCTGACGCGGCTCGGGCTCGATGTACAGATTGTGATCGGCGCTGACAGCCACTCTACAACGCCAGGCCGGGTTTCCGTCGTCGCCGCCTAGCGTCACCCAGGGCCACAGGACCTGCCGGACGCGGTGCCGGCGATGTGACTCTTGGAGGTGATGCGGCTGGGCCTCGAGGTACTGCAGGACGTGACCTTTGGAGGTAACAGGATCCGTACCAGGTCTGAGAACTCGTGTGAACTGTTTTGTCCGGAAGGGAGTTAAGGAATTGGTGCGGCCTGCAGCTTGCGAGGAAGCTGTAGTGGTCAACTGATGCCGGACAATATTTTAAGTTTTTCTTCGGCCGCTACCGGCGATACTCCACCGTTGAACGTATGCGGTCGTTGTTCGTTGTAGTAGCTCATCAGGTAGTCAGCAACATCCCTTTGCGCCTCGGACAGACTTCGATACCCAAAGGCTGGTATCCATTCCGATTTCAGGCTTCTGAACAGCCTTTCCATGGGGGCATTATCCCAACAGTTCCCACGCCGGCTCATGCTCTGCTGTATGCGATACCTCCAGAGCCGCTGACGGAACTTGCGGCTTGCGTACTGGCTTCCCTGGTCCGAGTGGAACATGACCTTGTCCGGCCTGCCACGCTGTTCCCAGGCGTGATCAAGCGCTTTTACAACAAGCTCTGCATCTGGTCTGGCTGACATAGCCCAGCCAACGACACGACGCGCATATAAATCCAGCACTACTGCAAGGTAGCTCCAGGCCTGACCGGTCCATACATAGGTGATGTCGCCACACCAGACTTGATCAGGTTGATCGACCACAAACTCCCGTGCCAAATGGTTCGGGATGTCGATCCGCTCCACCGTTGCCTGCTTGTAAGCGTGAGGCCCTGGTTGTTTGCAAACCAATCCCAGCTCACTCATCAGACGCCTCACCTTGAAGCGCCCAGCCGTCATGCCTTCCTCGCTGAGCAGCCCCATTATGGTCCGGCTACCTGCAGAGCTCCGGCTCTTTGAGAACAGCTGGTTTATTTTTGCTTTCAAGGCAAGACGTTCAACATCTATCCGACCCCGGCGTTGGCGGTAATCGTAATAGCTTGAACGACCTACATCGAACGCTGCGCAGACCATCTCAACAGGCAATTGCTCACTCAACTGGTCTATCAACGCGTACGATTCATTTCGTCCGACATCAAGAGAGCGGTAGCCTTTTTTAATATAGTTTTCTCCATCTCAAGACGCTTGCAGCGGGCCTCGAGCTCCTGGATCTTGCGTTGCTCCGGCGTCAGGGCTTTGCCCTTGGGCGTAACGCCTTCACGTTCCTGCGACAACTGATCGACCCAGCGGCGAAGAGCGCTTTCTCCCACGCCGAGAGAGCTACAAGCCTGGGGAATGCTATATCCTTGATCGAGCATCAGGCTGGCTGCCTCCTGCTTGAACTCGGGTGAAAAAGTGCGTCGTTTCCTGGCCATCTGACACCTCGCTTATGGTGGCGATTTTACCACCTACGTTGGTGTCCGGGATTAGTAGACCACTACAGCTAGACGTCATCCCAACCTCGGTGGAAGTTCATCATGTTGAAAGAGTGAAGGTGGACGCGGTTCCGCACAAGGTAGAGCGTTGTCGGCATCAGGTGAGCAAAAGCGAGAGTTTTTGAGCCTAGAAAGTGTCTAGAGAATCCGGGGCGATTCAGGGCGTGCTACCATCAAGACACTCTTTTCTGCCCTCAGGTAAACGCCATGGACCACTTAGTAAAAAAGCATTCGGATGTGCATCAGGGCTGGCAAAACCATCTCTTCAATTTCAGTCTTGACGACCCTAAGACCAAGGCGCCAGGCTTGCGAAAGCCGCAAATAGCTGCCCTTTATGCCACCCTTGGTCATCAGGTGGTTGCCCCCACCGCCATGGCTACAGTGGTCATGCCCAAAGGCACAGGGGAAACCGGCACAATGCTCGCTCTGGTCATCGCTGCGAGAATGCATCGGACACTGATTCTTGTACCTTCGGATGCCCTCAGGACTCAATTGATGAACAAGTGCGCTGAGTTGAAGACCCTTCGTACCGTGGGAGGGCAGTGTCAGATACGGCGCACAATCCTATCGTTGCTGCCATCGACTCGAATATGTCTGACGCCCGGGTTGCTGAAATGGGTACCGACAATATAATTCGGGAAACCGGGAGCAGTCCATCACTAAGCTGGAAACGGTTAAGCCAGAAGGGAGCAAGTCATTTTTTCATGCAAAACTCTTATTTACTGAGATAGGTGATGTGATGACGACAATCCACGAGCGAAATCGTAGCTTAGTACAGACAGGGGAGTTCTTGAGAGAGCTTACCCAAAATTCAGATATGCCTGAATCCGTGAGGCGCGAAGCTAAGACGCTGTTACGACATTATCCTAACGCACAAAATATCTTACGGGCAGGTCGGCTGGAAAAACTCCGCAAAGAGGAACTGGGTCTTCTGGCAGACAAATATGGGCCATTACATCCCGTTCTAGCCTTTTGGCTTGGGGAAGAGCCAGAATATAGTGAGGAATAAAGCTGGAAAATAATTTTTAATGGACGAAACGCTGCCACGAAGTGGTGTGTTTTACGACGTCATCTGATTACACTTTTTCTTAAGTTTACTGCATATAATCGGATATCAATTCAAAATTATTTGCCGATCCACGATCAATCCAATCTGGAACGCGGATCGTGATTCGCCTCTCTTGGTTTACAGTTATAAAATATCGAGGACGGTACCAACCGGTAAGCTCTGTGCTGCCGTGTAAAGACCCAAAACTCTTTTGCACACTCTTACCTTGCCTAATTCCTTCAGCCATCGCGTCGAGAAAGCGCAATATCACTACAAAGGTCCACCAAAGATCACATCTGTATAGCCAAACCTGGAGGTCCCGGGGCAGCTTCGATGTGAAGGAACCTCCTCTGAGTCTGAATAGGTCCGGAGTAAGGGGAGCCTCGTCATCCAGTAGGGTGACAAAACAGGGGGCCCCGGGTGGCTCAACCCCAGAAAAACTGAACATTTCGCAGCCAGGTACATACGGCAGATTACAACGTCTACGAGGGGATTGGTTAACTACGGACAGCCATATTTGCCGGCTCGAATAAATTATGTAGGCGAGGGAGTATTCATTCGCGAAAACAAAATCCTCGGATCCGTGTACGACTTTCTTACCAAAACGTTTGCTTAAAAAAGCGCTGAGGGCAATGTCGAACTGACGTGAAAGCCGTCGTTCCCAGCGAGTTTCAAGAGAACGTCTTGGGTTAACTTCCTTTGGTCTCTGACAAACTTCGTACACGCGTTCGCAGACGGGAGAAAGGGGTACACCAAAGGCCTCGAATGCTGAGCGTAACGTGGGTTGCCTATGCGCTACTAAGGAGGGCCACTCCGTGTGGTCTTCACGCAGGGAACAATGCTTTTCGTATTGATTGATCCCCGCATTTTCCGCCAGTAGCGTGGTCTGGGGATTTATCTCATAATGCTTCAAAGCTGCCCAAACAGGTTCAAAGGCATGCGTGTCCATATTGTTTGAAAAACCCTCGTTTCCAACAAGGGTTACTAACGAGACGTGAGCGCTACAATGAGGGCAGGTTCGTTTGAGTAATTCGCTTGGAACGGGCCAAGGGCGTTTACACCCTGGGCAACTTGTGACAATTGGAATGTTATGTAATGGGCACAGCTTCGCCCAAGGGTACTGAAAGAGTGTAGAGTGATAACATTGTGCGGCGCAGCTCGGGCAGTTACGTAGCGGTGCGCGAGGGTCAACCCAGCCAGCTGACTGAAAAGCGATTCCGTTTTTCTCGCAAAATTGGCGCTCCCACAACCGGGCGTTTGGGGCTAACCATGGCTGCCCGGGCTTTCTGGTGCTGTGGACCCCTAGTGCGTTAAGCGCCGCTATCAGTGTTGCGGTAGTCTCGAACCGGTTGGCTACTAAGAACCGGCGATATGCGGCGTACGCGCTTTCATATGGTCGTCTAAGCAATAAGCCCGTATTAACCATTTCTTGACCCTTTGCACAGCTCGGCCAAAGCTGGTTCGATGCCACCAGCTTCCAGGCTCTTGATAATGCATGCTTCGATCATAGGTGTGTTGTCTGGGGAATCGCACATGGGAAGAAAGTCCATTAAAAGGAGATTAGTGCAACGAACGAACTGGTTCATGCTAAACGCTTTTTGGCCCAAAGGTATCCCGTATCGATTCCGATATTGCTTCCAGTAGTGCGGCGCTAAATTTGCCATCCTCCACCCTTGGTCATAGAGAGAGGGACAAAAGAAAGCAGTCGCCGTCATATCTCCCTCGTCCGTAACTGGATACTGATCGTATCCAGTTAAACACTCTCTGAGTTCCGCCTCTTCTCGGATGCCATAGTAGTAAGTAAGATTATTAAAAAAACGCTCACGCAAATACTTGTACTCATTTCCCAGCAATGCCTGCGCCACCGGTAGGAACAAGTCCTGGTTTGCTACAAAGTAAACGATAAAATTGATTCGCAGATCGAAAAGCTGGTTGTAGATTTCCGAGAAAGCATCAAATTGTTGGATCGCTAGCATTTGTGCCTCGTCCACAATGAGCACCACTTTTCTGTCATCGTTGACTAAAGCTGCTTCAGCCAGGCGCATACTGATTTGCTCTTGGAGCTCATCTGAGGTCTGGTGGCGCCTAACCAAATAGCCTAGGCTCCGAGCGATTTTGCTGAAGACGGCTCGTATGCTTATCACATCGCGGCGTCCGAAATGTAGTCGAAATAACGGTATGGTTTGGTTGTCACGATTAACCAGTCCATTACTAAGAGCTCGGATGGCGGTGGTTTTCCCCTGCCGTGCTTCGCCGAGAATCAGACCACCTGTATGCCCGCATTGAGTCCATTCTTCTATTCGACGATGCAGGGCACTAACCATCGGAGTGGGGATGAAAAAGCTGCTCGCATCAGCTAATCGTGAGGATGGTTTTCTTAAAGCCTTCATTTTCTGAGCCGGACCATGCTGATGTCCCAATCAGGGATGTTTTTTAGCGCATTGTTTATTTCATCACGGGTCTCGCCCGAAGGGGTACTAGCAGGTGAAGCCGGTATTGACGACTCCTCTGAAGTTGGCTCCATCCCGTATTCACGGGACAACTGTACTAATGTTAATGCCTGGCTGGGGAGATGATGGTTAGCAGAGGTGTAATCAAAATATCCCTCCAACGGATCGCGACGAGAAAGAAAACCAAGCCTAATAAGGCGATTAATCCGTTTGCGCGTGGCTAAGCTGTGAGCATAGCGCTGCCAAGTGCGGGGCGCGTGGATTTCACCAAGCGCATGACCATCGAGGGTCTCTACATGAAGAGACCGAATGTCGCGTCGATCAAAGCGGATCAATACTTTCTGATTAGTCAACTCAGAAGAACGGAGCGCTGGCCCCTCATAGCTCACCTTTTCGAAGTTTATCCGCAGGCCATGAGTCTGGTCGGGGCGACGAACGACTACTTCTCGCACACTTTCAAACGGCGCCATTGCAGGGCCACGCTGAGGGGCTCGTAATGGCAAAAGATGATGCCTCATTTGGTAGGACACTTGCTCTATAGGTGAAACAGCTCCTTGGTTGGCTAGTGGTCTTAGATTAAACTCGGCCAACAACACGCTGAGGACCTCTTCCAGAATTTTTAGAGATACATATGGGGCGGTTTTGTGGTGCTTTTGGGGTTCTCTGATAGGGTCTTGGGTATGACTACCAGTGGTCGAGGGAAACCGGTGTATATCGAAATTGAGCCGCGCAAAGGCGTGTTCAATAACGTTGCGTCCCTTAGGTAGCCGTGGCAGCCCAAAATTCACAGTGGCACACATAATTTCAGTCACCATTAGTCTCACGCTATGAGACAAGTGTGCCAGAGCATTGTCGAGACGGATGATGCCAAAAGTCGGTCGCAAAAAGGCTTCGCCTAGAGCCGTAGGGAAGGGCGCCTCAGCGCCGTAGGTGAGCCCAGGCGTAGTTAAATGCATCGGCTCCCAAGGCCTTGTCATCGCTTCGAATAACGCGAGCACATCATCTCCGGAAGGATGCTGAGTTAAGGCTACTGTATGGGCGAGATAACAGCCGGTCGCTACATCCCGAGCTACGAGTACCGAAATGCGAGAGAGGCGAAGAGGCTTCATTTGATCATGCAAGACTGCTGCCGCCGCACCTTGGCAATCAAGGGTATGTTCGTCGATCTGTATTTCCTGAAATACGCGAACGGCGAGCTTGCGACAGTGAATGCTACGGGACGGCTGCTTTGGCAGGGTCAGCGCGCTCTTAGTTGCATTGAGAAACCGGCGGACGGATTCATATCCTTGAGAAGGAGAGGTGTAAGGATAGGTGTCCCGTGGCCACCGCTGTGATTCGAGAAAAGTAAGTAAAGAGGCATGAAGTGCTTTGGCGCTAATATTTTGACCTCGTCGCGACTGACGTACAGACATCTCGATGGCTTTTGTGAGGTGTTGTTTTAACCCGGGCACTGTTTCTAATAATCCTCGAAAAGCGCATCGAGAACCGAGCTTATGGGCGTAGGTGGGCAGTGGAGAATTGCGACCTGTGTTGGCAAGATGTTGATGATCAATTAGCCCACGACTTAGCGCCGGTGGCGATTCAGCGTCACCGCCTAGACAGCGGTTCAATAACTGAGTAACTCGGCTTGCATGAACACAATGACGCTTTGCCACGTTGGCGAGAGTTTCGCCGCGCAGAGCGGCCTCGACTATTTCAGTGTTTCGATGAAATGTGGCACGCTGCCGATTCGTTAGGTTGCGCGTGAGTACCAAGGGCCAGGCCGGAAAATCTTGCCAGTGAGGTTCGACGATCAGTCGTTCGCGCCACGATAACTTCATAGCTGTAATACCGTGTCGTAGTCCCACGGACTGTCATTGAGATCCACGGTAATACGATGTTGATGGACTAGACGTACCAGCGCCAACTCCTCACGATAGCGACTGTCTCTTGGGCCCTCTGTCAGAAGATCGCCTACGGTGAGATTACGCCTCTCGATCATCTGACTCAGAATCTGGGTCTCTTCAAAGGTGGTCTTGATTCCGTCAAATTGAGCCTCGCTCAATATCTGGATGATGGGGAGCCAATTGAGTGCAAGCGCTTCGCGCTCTAGCACAGACTCGTTGCTGACTACCTCAAAACGCATAGCGTGATGTTGAAAAAAACCTTCCAAAGCATGCAACCAAGCGTCGGAAGATAGCCGCCCAACCGCGGACAACTCTCTCACAACCTGTTGGTCCCGATACCCGATATAGACATCGGGTGTGAATAGCCTCCTACCCACGTGTAAGCAAAAGGGCTGCGGTACAAAAGAGGTCACCTGCCCGTCGGCTTCAAGCAGTAAGGCATGGATGAACTCGGCATAGCTGTGGAAGTGTGCTCGATATGGGTATTTGACGCAGCGCTGCTCGTAGTAGTCCGTGCTTTTAGTAAGTTTCAGCGGAGTTGGCTGTTGCATGGGGATAAGTTGGTTATCGATCAAGCTCACAGATACAAGAGCCTGATGGCCAAGAGAGAAAGCTGGTGATTTCACTTGTGAATGGGTCATGACCGACCTCACGGAGCGTTAAAGAGCGCGTCGAGCCTCTTAGCTGCGGGTATGACATCGCAATAGATAACTGATCAAAGTTTAGACAGCGATTCCCCAATCTGCCACCTTTCCGGTATTTGACACTCCCCCTTAATTCGTCAAGCGGTCTCTATTTCTTGATATTTTCCAGCTTCTTACCATACTAAAAATACTGACATCGAGCGCTTATTCGGGCTCTTAATTCCACGCTGTAATTGACAAAATCCCGGAGGGGAAATGTCAAAATCCATCACCAGCGCACGCTCATTTCCACGTGAGCGCCCAAGTAAACGTTTGTTTGGATTTGAGGAGCGACCGTTGGTGTCATTTCCCATCCAACGGGTGGAGATTGACTGGGACCGGCTCATCGCTAAGCGACCGATGCTTTTGGAGAGCCTGGACATCATGCCCAAATACTTGCTTAAACCTGAGGTATTGGGTTTGTTGGAGAGCGAGTCGCACCCGATGCATCGGCTGATCCTGGATCTGATGTGGTGTACCGGCGCGCGCGTGTCGGAGGTGCTGGCGATCACTCCGGCCAGCTTCATTGATGACGGCTTCGATTTTGGGGTGATGCTAAAGACGCTTAAGCAAGGGGCAGGGCGGCCGAGCAAGCGCAGCCTCCAACGTTCGCCTAAACGGTTTATCCCAATTTTGGACCGGTCCTTCCAGACTCGGATCCAGAGTTACCTGTGGATGGGTAAGTTCCGAAAAGACGAGCGCATATTTCCCATCACACGCCAGGCGGTCAGTGCCAACATTGATCGGCTGACTGAGCAGGTGGGGGGAGAGCCACCGTTCAAGATCGGCTGCCATACCTTCCGACACAGTTTCGCGGTGCATCTGCTGCTGCACGGTCGACCGCTGAAGTTTGTCAGCCAACTGCTCGGTCACCGGAGCGTCGAATCGACAGAGGTATACACAAACGTCCTCACGTTCGACGGAGCACATTTTCTGGAGGGCGTCGATTTCCATTAAATTAAGTGAAGGACTTGAACACCTGGTTGTTAACACATGATGTTGTGGTTGCTAAGCTTTTTACCTGCAGGAATGCCCATATATTGTACTTAGGGATCCAATGTGTTTAGTATCGGACATAGGTTTAATCAGAACGCTTCGTGACGCTTGGCAGGCATCTATGCCGATTCGATGTGAGCTCGTATGGGCTATAAGAGACAAAGCACATTGGGGGTGAGTCAATTCACTCGAGGCACTCGGCCGCGGAATGCTCGCGACCATGAAGTGAGGCGTATAGCGGCTGCAGCGGAAAATTGGCAAGAGAGACTCAATAGAGACGAATTCTGTCTTCCCTAAAGGCCAGCCGGGAATCGTAATGATAAGGCGGGAACTCAATGTCTGACTTGAAACAGCAGAATAAGGTAGATCTCTTAGCCCTGCTGGGTCTCGGTGTTCTGCCAGTCTCGGGGTCGTTAGCGTTGATTTATGGCCAAATGCCGGCCGACTGGCTCTCGACGCAAACGGCGACACTGAGCTTATTGGGTATCGCCCCGGCTGTAATGCTATCGGTCCTGCTTAGGCTACTCGCTGACCAGGTGCCAGCTCGATTTAAGGAGCGACTAGTGCACTTGAGATGGTCTGACCCTTTGCCTGGGGGGAGGGCACATAAGCTCGTCACCAAAGACTTTCGACTGGATCCGGCGAATCTATCCCCTTCAGTCCAGCCGTTGTTGAATAAGGAATTGAGTGCAACAGAACGAAATGCGTATTGGTACCAGCACATATACAAGCCCGTCCGGGATCTGGATGCCATAAAAAATACTCATCGCTCCTACCTGTTGTACCGAGACGCGACGGCCGGGGTTTTGGTGGCTGGTCTACTATCCATAATCGCGGATCTGTTCGCTCGCGGGGTCTACGGAGATCCAATTTTGTTACCGTACGCCTATGTAATTTTAGTCCTTTACTTTGCTTTGCTCATAGGCGCCGCACGAAACTACGGAAATCGTTTGGTGACTGGTGCTATATCTTCATTCGATGAAATTGAAGCAGCTCAGGGAGATCATAGATGAAAGCAACCCTCGAATTCTTTCCGGTCGGTAACGGAGATATGACACTCGTAACCTTAGCGAGCGGTCGACGGATTCTAATAGACATGAATATCCGCCAAGCTGCTGACTCGGAGAATGAAGCCGATAAAAGCACGCCAAACGTTGGGGAAATGCTAAGAGATAGGCTCGACCGTGATCAAAGTGGACGCTTATATGTCGATGCTTTCCTGCTGTCGCATCCCGACAGAGATCACTGTAGTGGGCTTGAGCGACACTTCCACTTGGGGGCAGAGGATACGTGGAACGAAAATGATGACAAAATTATTATCCACGAAATGTGGTCTTCACCTATCGTGTTTCGCCGTAAACGCGACGTTGAAGGTTCGCTAGTTGCAGATGCGGATGCATGGTGGAAAGAGGCCCGGCGTCGAGTAACGCTCTATAAAAATACCGGAGATAAAGAGGGGATAACGCTCGGCAATCTCATCCAGGTATTGGGCGAAGACCGGGACGATAAAACAGATGACATACAGGATATCCTGATCCGGGAAGGCGAATTGTTCTCGCGCATTTGCCGCGAGCAGGACGAGACGTTCGTGGCCCGGCTACTAGCACCACATTACGTCAGTGAGGAGGAAGCGAAGGAACTAACTGGTAAAAACCATTCCAGCGTGGTCATCGCCTTTGAGCTTACTTCCGAAAACCGACAACGGGCAGGCCTGTTTCTCACTGGTGGTGATGCTGAAGTGGAAAACTGGGAACGGATCTGGGGACGAAACTCTGATACACCTGATAAGCTCCAATATAACGTTCTTCAGGCCCCTCACCATTGTTCTTGGCATTCCCTTTCCTATGACAAGTACTCGGATTTGGGTGAGCGAGCAGTGGTTTCTCAGGACGCGAGAAATGCACTTAGTCAGGCGCTACCGAATTCATTGATTGTTGCGAGCAGTAAGGCTATCGATACCGACAACCCATCGAAGGAACGATCTAGACGCGAGTACCAAAGTATTCTTGAGGAAAAAAGCGGTGCTGAATTTATCTGCACCGGGAATGATTCTGAAAACGATGTCTTGCTTATAGAGTTTGATGAGGACGGCCCGCTGCAAGGGACTAACGGAAGAGGCTCTGCATTTTTAACCAGCAGCGCTGGGACCCCGCCAAGGAAAGTAGGTAAAACTGACACTCGTTATGCCTGATAGACCCACACCGAAGGGTGATGAATTTGACCACTTTCGTCGGTCGCTTGCTATTTGGCTCAGGCAAAACTCGAAGAGTATGCGTTCGCTAGCTCCGGTATCTCTCAAGAATTATGAGACCAAGGTGTTTATTTGCGGGTGGACGATTGAAATTGAGGAGAGAGAATCCCAATTTCGTTTCAATGTTTTGCTCGACAGCAGTTTTCCCTTTTCACCGATTAGGGTAGCGCTACCAGACGATTCCAAATACTTACAATGGCCGCACGTTGAGGACCACGGTGTCCTTTGTTTACCTGAGACTTGGGTCCCTGCGGAGGATTTAGAGAGCGCAATAAAGACCTCCCTTATCGATGCCATTGACCTTGTTAAAAATTGTCGATCGGATGCTTTCATCGCCGCTGAATCTAAGAAGGAATTTATTTCCTATTGGAATCGAGGTAGAGATGTAAGCGCAGGGAGACTGAGATCGTTGCTCGATGCTGATAATGGAGATCATCGATTCATTTCGCTCTGGAGGGGCAAAAAATATATTGTCGTTGGAGAAAACGATAAGCAAATTAGTCAGTGGTTAGATCATTCTGGAATCGATAGTAGTGGGCCCTATGAACAGGCCGTTTATCTCTCTCTTAATGAGGGCCCCGGACTGCCGCTACCGCAAGCACCAAAGCAGTTTCTTGATATCTTGGGCCATTCCGCACCAGGTGCCAATTCGCTTCTATCTAGACTTTCCCCTTTTGAATCCAACACTTTTGTATTGGGGGCTCCAGGTGGGGCTGGAAAAGGCCTATTTGGTGGCTATCTGAGGAAAGTCAATCAACGGGGGTTCAGAAAGGGGAGGCGACCGCCACTAAAAATTATTTCTGCAACTTGGAAAAGATGGTCAACTTTCAGCCGAATTTCCGTGGACCGGTATGATCCAGGTTGGGTGCACGGAAGAGGTGTCTCCGTTGATCAAAATAAATTGTTCGATTCGCACGTGGTCGTACTCGGGTGCGGATCGCTGGGCTCCCATGTAGCTGTCAGACTTGCTCAACTGGGTATAGGCTCTCTCACTCTGATCGATCCAGAAGATTTGGCCGCATCTAATGTCGGTAGGCATGCTTTAGGTATAGAGAATGTTGGCTATAACAAGGCGGACAAGCTAGCCCTTCACCTTCAACGCAGGTTCCCACACTTGCGCAGCATCCGACCTCTTCATGAGCGTTGGGAAGAAGTTGCGGATGAGCCGAGTTCTGCGCTGTATAGTGCGGACCTGATCATATCGTGCATTGGAGAATGGTCTTCTGAGGCAAATTTATCCGCTTGGCATCGCAAGACTTTTAGCGATATCCCCGTTATTTACGGCTGGCTGGGAAGTGAGGGAGCCACCAGCCATGCCGTTCTGGTACGAAGCGATGGACCGTCACTACGTTGTCTGCTAGCTGAAGATGGGAATCTAAAGGTAGCGGAGGCGACGTTTCAGAATACTAATTTGATTCAAACTGAACCGGCCTGCGGCACGCAGTTTCAGCCGTACGGACCCCTTGACGTTGGCCATGCTGAATTACTGGTTTCGAGGCTCTGCGTAGATGCCATTCGCGGGATGATAAATGCGCCTGTTCACAGAGTACAAGCCTGCTCAACACCTGACCTCATTGAACTCGGAGGAGTTTGGAGCAAGGAGCATCTCGAGATGCGCCCCGAAGGGTATCAGGGGCCCATTCAGTTCGATCGGACATTTCAATCTTGCGGAACGTGCGGCCAATGCAGGTAAATAACTTCGTTAAGCGATCGTTTTTTTATAGCCTTCCCTATGATTTAGGGGTCTTAGAATTCACCTATGAAGTCCTTGCGCACCTGAGCGCTCACCAACAGAGCCGGGATACAGACACAGAAGCTGGCGGCCAGCTTTTCGCTGCAGGGATCGATAAACATCACACTAGAATTGTCGAGGTCACCGGACCTAGGGCTGAGGACTCTCGTGGCCGCTTCTTTTACAAGCCGGATCGTAAAGCAGAAAGCAGGGAAATCAACGAGAATTATGCACAATATCGTCATTTCGTAGGAGATTGGCACACCCACCCTCAGCATATTCCTCACCCATCATCGACTGATCTTCAAAGCTTCCAAAGACTGGTACAGAAAAGTGATCATGATTTGAGAGGTTTTGTGATGGTTATTGTTGGTAGAGCTGAGTTCCCTGATGGGCTTTACGTCGGTTTTCATGATGGTAAGGCAATTACGGAGCTTAAAATTACGGACTGAGCTTAGTCGACGGTATAGAAATTACCGACCTCTTTAAGCGCCTCCTGTAGGGATTCCTCTGGTGGCTCTTCATAAATGAGGGTCGTTGACGCGGAGACGTGCCCAGCTATTTTCTGTGCGATTTTCACAGATTTCTTTTGGCCGTGGATGATGTTAGTCATAAGTGTACGTCTACCGCTGTGGGAGCTCGCACGTTCAACCTCCGCCCACTGTCTTTGCATGAGTGCCAGGTGTTCTTGGAGAGTGTTAGGAGAGTAGGGGCCTCCTTTTTGAGTTAGGAAAAGCGGGTCTGTCCTTTTCAATCGCGGACATTTGGCGAGGCGATGAGAGATGTATACCTCCAACGCTGACCTTAAGGCGTTGTCCTCCATGGGAAGGTCCCGAGATTTTCCACGATGTTTCTTAATTTGTAAGCG
>TARA_R110002094_G_scaffold203520_1_pt1 | contig 20008 bp, 20 predicted proteins | sample TARA_R110002094 | Tara Oceans TARA_R110002094 (sample SAMEA4397409) | marine metagenome | biome: Polar Biome; feature: [MIX] marine epipelagic wind mixed layer (ENVO:01000061); material: water (ENVO:00002006), including particulate matter (ENVO:01000060) such as... | depth 10-100 m
CGGGCGGTTGGCGACCATGCCTCCGAAACTGGTAAATGAACACGGTGATTTGTTTCTCTATCGACCGCTGGCCCATGTGGCCGAGGCCGATTGTGAAAAGTTCGCCAAGGCCATGAAATACCCCATTATTCCGTGTGATCTATGCGGGTCGCAAGACGGTTTGCAACGCCAGCAGGTCAAGGCGATTTTGGATGGTTGGGAGGCAAACAACCCCGGCAGACGTCAGATCATGTTCCGGGCGTTGATGAATGCCCGCCCCTCACATTTGTTGGATCCGGCGCTCTTTGATTTTGCAGGCCTCACACGAAACTCAGAAGAATCTTAGATACTTCTGAGGGAACAAAACGTGTCCTGTTAACCGACGCCTCAACCCTTGCGCGATAAATTCGCCTCAGTTCAACGCCGATTCCGCGTTGTAAAGAGGAGACCGCGATGGCGCAGCGACACTTTCCAGTAATCACCAAGCTACAGCGCGTGGCTGCAACTGCGTTCACCAGCACTGCCGCCCTCGCTTTTTTACCTGCACTATCGCTTGGTGCCTTTTGGTTTGGCGGCGAAGCGACTTTGATCATTGTCTCCGCTTTAGTGCCCATCCTCTTGCTGCTGACCGGTGCCATTCCAAAGGGATTGCTGGTCCCGCGCGACGCCGTTAGCGGCCTGTTCCAGCGCAGCGCATTTGAGGAGTTGACCGAACAGGTCTATTTGCGCGCTGCTGAAAAAGGCCGCCAATCTGCGACGTACTTCCTTGCCATCGAAGACTTGCAGCAATTTATAGACCGCTATGGTCAGGCCGCAGCTGACATAATGATTCAGCGTACCGGTGAACGGTTGATTGCGGCACTGCGGGCGGATGACAACGTTGGGCAAATGGGCGATGCCAGATTTGGCATCTGCATGGCTCCGGCGCGCCACCTTGATCTCGAAATGTGCATCCAACTGGCCGGACGACTACAAACCGTGGTTGAAGAACCTATTTCTGTCGATGGGATCAGCGTCTATGTCTCGGCCTCTGTTGGGTTTTGCCAACACGCCAGATCCCCGGTCAAGAACGGGACTGGATGGTTACACGCCGCAGCAACCGCTTTGAGAGAAGCGCAGCGTCGCGGCCCCTCAGCAATCCGTGCCTTTTCCGATCAAATGCGCCGCGACACGCAAACCCGCGCGGAATTGCGCGAAGAAGTGGTGCAAGCCCTTGATTTCGGGCAAATCCAGCCTTGGTTCCAACCACAAATCTCTACTGATACAGGCCAGATCACCGGGTTTGAGGCGTTGGCCCGATGGTCGCATCCTGAACGGGGCATGATTGCACCCGCCGACTTCCTACCCGCCATCGAAGAGGTGGGTATGTTGGAACGATTGGCCGAAGTGATGATGTACCACGCCTTTGCAGCACTCAAAGCGTGGGATGGTGCGGGGGTAGACGTGCCGCAGGTAGGTGTGAACTTTACCGGGTCTGAGTTGAACAACCCACGTCTGTTGGAAAAAGTAAAATGGGAATTGGACCGCTTTGATTTGACCCCCGACAGGTTGGCCGTTGAGGTGTTGGAAACCGTGGTTGCTGGTGCCCCCGATGATATGATCACACGCAATATCAATGCGTTGGGAAAACTTGGGTGCCGCATTGATCTGGATGATTTTGGCACGGGTCATGCCTCTATTGCGTCGATCCGCCGCTTTGCGGTCAGCCGGATCAAGATAGATCGGTCTTTTGTCATGAAAGCGGACCGTGACCCTGAACAACAACGCATGATCGGGGCGATTCTGACGATGGCAGAACGATTGGGCGTTGAGACATTGGCCGAAGGGGTAGAATCGGTTGGTGAACACGTGCTGCTGGCGCAACTGGGCTGCGATCATGTTCAGGGATTTGGCATCGCCCGGCCCATGCCGTTTGAGCAAACGCTTGATTGGATCGCGCGGCACACCGCTAAATTGCAAGAAGTCCCGCGCATCATGAACGGCAAAACTACATAGCATGTTGCAGATCAAAGTTTCTTTTTTGGATCATCAAAGCGCCACGTACAAATGACACCGAAAACGTGACGAAGAATATCCCCTCAAATGGCCAAAAACCCGATTCCGCTTGACCTTTGGTGCTGCACTCTGTTGAACCCACGCTGATATATCACAGACATCAGGTGGCTGTCCCAATGGACGAACAGAACAAGAATCTCATCCTTGCTACGGCACTCAGCTTCATCGTGATCCTGGTCTGGTTCGTTCTATTCCCACCGCCAGAGGCGGAAACACCCATCGACGGGACCGAGCAAACGACAGATGGCAGCGTGGACGCTACTGTTGTGCCCGCCGCACCGGCAGACGCTATAGCCCCTTCTGCCATCGGCACACAGCCTGAAACACGCACTGACGCGCTTGAAACCGCCCCGCGCGTACCAATCGCCACTGGCCGATTAAGCGGTTCGATTTCATTGCTGGGTGGGCGCATCGACGATTTGCGACTGAACGATTATCGCACGACACTTGATGCGGATGCCGAGGTTGTGACCATGTTGTCACCCGAAGGCACCAATGATGCCTATTACGCCCTGCATGGCTGGGCACCCGGCGCGGGTGTGGACCCTGGTGCTGTTCCCGGCGTGGACACGGAATGGACGCTCAGCGCGGGCGAGGTCCTTGGTGCCGACAACCCTATTACCCTGACCTGGGACAATGGCGCAGGACAGGTGTTTTCACGGACCATCGCCGTGGATGACGAATACATGTTCACGGTCACACAATCCGTCACCAACAACAGCGACGCACCGATCAGCATGGCACCCTACGGTATGATCGCTCAGCACGGCGAACCACAGGACCTCAAGAATTTCTTTATTCTGCACGAAGGTGCGGTTGCCCATGCCGATGGCAAACTGGCCGAAACCGATTGGGAAGACATCGCAGAAGCCGAGGTAAACGCCAAATGGGGCCGTCCAGCGGTGGTGACCGAAGATGTCACAGACGGTTGGATCGGCTTTAGCGACCACTATTGGCAAGCAGTCCTGATCCCCGCAACGCAACAAGCCTATGATCAGGCATTGACCTATGACGCGCGCAGCGACATCTACCGCGCCTTTGCCCGGCAGCCGACCCAAACCATCGCGGTCGGGGCCACCGCCGCGTCGACCACCAAACTATTTGCCGGCGCAAAAGAATGGGAAACGCTGCGGGCTTACGAAGCCCAAGGGGTCACCAAGTTCATCGACAGCATTGATTGGGGTTGGTTCTTTTTCCTGACGAAGCCGATTTTTTGGCTGCTTCACAACCTGAATCAATTGATCGGAAACATGGGCATCGCCATCATTGGTCTGACCTTGCTGATCAAGGCGCTGCTGTTCCCGTTGGCCTATAAATCGTATGTGTCGATGGCCAAGATGAAAGAGCTGCAGCCGCAGATGGAGCAGCTCAAGAAGGACGCAGGCGACGACCGTCAGAAGGTGCAGCAAGGCATGATGGAACTCTATAAGCGCGAAAAGGTAAATCCGGCGGCGGGCTGTTTGCCGATCCTGTTGCAAATCCCGATCTTCTTTTCGCTCTACAAGGTGATCTTTGTCACCATCGAACTGCGTCACGCGCCCTTCTTTGGTCCCTTCCAAGATCTCAGTGCGCCTGATCCAACCTCACTCTTTAACTTTTATGGCTTGCTCCCATGGGCCGCACCTGAGGCCGGCACCATCATGGCGCTGATCTTTATCGGTATCTTGCCGCTGTTGTTGGGCATCTCGATGTTCCTGCAACAAAAGCTGAACCCGGCCCCCACCGATCCGACGCAACAGATGATCTTTGCGTGGATGCCATGGGTGTTCATGTTCATGCTGGGCGGGTTTGCATCCGGGCTGGTGGTATACTGGATCGCAAACAACACGATCACCTTCACCCAGCAGTATCTGATCATGCGCAGCCAAGGGTACAAACCTGATCTGTTGGGCAATATCACTGGTGGCTTTAAACGCAAAAAGGCCGCCGCCAACAACAGCAAAGCACCGTCCGGCAAGAGTAAGAGCAAGAAATAATGCAGATTAATGCCCTCTTTCGGCATCCGCTGAAAAGCCATGGGCGCGAAGCATTGCAGACAGTCACGCTGCATGCGGGGCAAAGCATGCCATTCGACCGTCACTGGGCGGTGGCGCACGACGCGTCAAAAGCGGATGGGAGCAATTGGGTGCCGTGCCAGAATTTCAGCCGTGGATCCAAGGCCCCCGCGTTGATGGCCATTAATGCGGTGTTGGATGAGCACACAAATAGCCTTATGCTCAGCCACCCGAACCGTCCCGATCTGACATTCGACCCGGATCACGATACGGCTCCTTTCCTAAACTGGGTGCGCCCATTGGTCCCCGATGATCGCGCGCTGCCAGACCGTATCTTGCGGTTGGCCAAACGCGGCTTTACCGACACTAATTTTCCGTCGATAAGCCTGTGTAATACCATGTCGCACATGGCCGTGTCAGAACAGGCAAGCAACGATTTATCCCCCCTGCGCTGGCGCGCCAATATCTGGTTCGAAGGCGAAGAGCCATGGCAGGAACTAGATTGGATCGGCAAGGAAGTAGCACTTGGCGGTGCCACTTTAGTGATCCGCGAACCCATCCTGCGCTGCCTTGCGACAACCGCAAACCCTGAAACGGGCTTGCGCGATGTTGATACGCTTGGCATCCTGAACCGTACTTGGGGTCATCAGAATTTTGGCATCTACGCCGAAGTCATTAAAGGCGGGCCAGTCGCATTGGGCGACAGCCTGACGGTACACTGATATGCAATTGCCATTCCCCGTTGCCGAAGAACCAGACGCGTTCACAACTGAAAAGGGGCGTCTGCTGTTTGCTGGCGAAACCCAGTTCGTCAAAGGCGTAGTGGCCATGGACGGCCTGCCCCCAGCTGATCGGATGGAAGTATGCTTTGCCGGGCGATCCAATGTCGGGAAATCGACCTTAATTAACGCGCTGACGGGCATGAAGGCCTTGGCGCGTGCCTCCAACACGCCCGGTCGCACGCAAGAGATCAACTACTTCACCGCAGGTGAGGCGCATTATCTGGTCGATTTACCCGGCTATGGCTATGCCAACGCGCCGATTCCGGTGGTCGAAAAATGGCAGCGATTGCTCAAGCAATATTTATCTGGGCGCCAAACCCTACGCCGTGCCTTTGTGTTGATTGATGCGCGCCACGGCGTCAAGAAAGTCGATGAAGAAATCATGTCGCTGCTCGACAGTTCGGCGGTGATCTTTCAGGCGGTGCTGACCAAAGCCGACAAAGTCAAAGAGGCTGAACGCGCCAAGGTGCTGGATCAGGTACGCGTCGCGCTCGGCAAACACCCTGCCGCGTACCCGGAAATTGTCGTGACCTCGTCTGAAAAGGGGTGGGGCATTCCAACATTGCGTGCCATCATCGCCACGCTGGAATAGCGCTGCACGCCCGCTGATGGTGTGTCTGCCCAAGGGTCAAAAGAATGAGAAGACAAGAGATGAATCGTGATTGGATCGGCACCGCCCGCACGTTGTCACAGGCGCTGCCATACTTGCAGCGCTATGCCGATGCGACAGTGGTGATAAAGCTTGGCGGTCATGCGATGGGCAGCGACGAGGCGATGGTTGAGTTTGCCCGCGATGTGGCGCTGATGCGGCAGGTCGGTGTGAACCCGGTGATCGTGCACGGCGGCGGGCCGATGATCAACGATATGCTCAAGCGGCTGAACATCAAGTCTGAGTTTGTGAACGGCAAACGTGTGACCGATGGGGCGACCATGGAAGTTGTCGAAATGGTGCTGAGCGGGATTGTGAACTCCAAAATCGTGCAGGCCATCACCGAGCAAGGCGGGCGTGCCGTGGGCGTGTCTGGCAAAGATGGCGGGTTGATCATCTGTGATCAGGAAAACCCCGATCTGGGCCTGGTGGGCAAGCCAACCAAGGTGAACCCGCGCCTATTGCGCGACTTCGCTGACAAGGGGATCATCCCGGTGATCGCGCCCTTGGGCATGGGTGAGAACGGCGAGACTTTTAATATCAATGGCGATACGGCTGCGGGTGCGATTGCCGCCGCACTCAAAGCAGATCGTTTGTTGCTGTTAACGGACGTGGAAGGGGTCAAGAACGCCTCTGGCGAAGTATTGACGGAACTGACTGCCGATCAGATCCGCGATATGGTGGCTGACGGCACCATCGCGGGTGGTATGATCCCAAAAACCCAAACCGCCCTTGATGCGTTGGATGGTGGCGTGCGTGCCGCCGTTATTCTGGATGGCCGCGCACCCAATGCCTGTCTGCTCGAACTTTTCACCGAACATGGTGCCGGCAGCATCATCCGCAAGGGATGAACTGGGACGCGATTCAAGCGAAAGCGCAGGCGCATCATCTGAAAATATTGGGTGGGTTGCACCCAACACCGGATGACACCACACCGGACGGATGTGAGACACTGCTATTGCTCGGCCCGGACGAGCCGACGTTCTGGCCTGCGTTCAAGCGGTCAAACGAGTACGCCGACGGTGCCCCACACCCTATGGACCGCTGGTCAACCCGGGTTGTCGGTGACTTGGCGCAAACTATGGGGGCAACGGCCCTGTTTCCCTTTGGTGGCGCGCCATACCATCCGTTTTATACATGGGCGCTGCGCACGGGTCGCATCCACGCCTCGCCCATCAACTTTCTGGTACATGACACCGCTGGGTTGTTTGTGTCCTTTCGTGGGGCACTCTGTCTTGCTGAATACATTCAACTGCCAAAGGCACCACCAAGCCCCTGCACCTCCTGCGCCGACCAGCCCTGCAAGACCGCTTGTCCGGTTGGTGCATTGGTTCCGGCGGGCTATGATTTGGCTGCGTGCAAGGCATATCTGGGGTCACCATCCGGTGCTGATTGCATGACAATGGGCTGTGCCGTTCGCCGCGCCTGCCCGGTGTCCCAAGAATTTGGCCGCATACCCGCCCAATCCGCCTTTCACATGCGCGCGTTTAAGGGAGACTGATATGAAACGCCTGATCCTGATGCGTCACGCCAAATCAGACTGGTCCAGCGGTGCCGGATCCGACCATGACAGACCACTGAATGCGCGTGGCGTGGCCGCAGCGGAGGCTCTTGGTGGGTGGCTTCGTGCGCAGAATATCGCACCGGATCAGGTGCTCAGCTCTTCGGCCAAGCGCACGGGCGAAACCTATCTTGGGCTTGGATTGGCCGAAGATATCCCGACCACGTTCACCCGTGATCTGTACCTGGCCACACACACCGAGATGATGGCGGCCCTGCGTCAGGCAACAGGCGACGTGGTGCTAATGCTGGGCCACAATCCCGGTATTTCCATTGTTGCGGCAGAGCTGATTGACACGCCCCCAGACCATCCTAAATTCGAACAATACCCAACAGGGGCCACCCTAGTCGCTGACTTAGAAATTGACGATTGGCGCGATGCGGACTGGGGAAAAGCAATCGCGCGACACTTTGTGGTGCCGCGCGATCTATAAATTTGATGCGGGGTCAAAAACCCAGCATGGTCAGTGACCCAAAATCTGGCTCAGGAACAACTGGGTCCGGGGTGACTTGGGATTGTTAAAGAACTCTTCGGGCTCGTTCTGTTCCACGATTTGTCCTTCGTCCATAAAGATCACGCGGTTTGCCACTTGGCGGGCAAAACCCATCTCATGCGTCACGCAGAGCATGGTCATGCCTTCCTCGGCAAGCTCGATCATGGTGTCGAGCACCTCTTTGATCATCTCAGGATCAAGCGCCGAAGTAGGTTCATCAAAGAGCATGATCCGGGGACGCATGCACAGCGAGCGCGCAATCGCCACGCGCTGTTGTTGCCCCCCGGACAACTGACCGGGATACTTATCGGCCTGTTCCGGGATCTTCACCTTCTCAAGGAAATGCATCGCTGTTTCCTCGGCTTCTTTCTTGGGCGTTTTGCGCACCCAGATTGGTGCCAACGTACAGTTCTCAAGAATTGTCAAATGTGGGAAAAGGTTGAAATGCTGAAAGCACATGCCCACTTCAGAGCGGATTTTGTCGATATTCTTGAGGTCTGAGGACAATAGCGTGCCATCCACTTCGATCAAGCCTTTTTGATGTTCCTCCAGCGCGTTGATGCAACGGATCAGTGTCGATTTTCCCGACCCTGATGGCCCACAAATCACGATCCGTTCGCCACGGTGAACGGTCAAATCGATATCGCGCAGCACATGAAAGGTGCCGTACCACTTGTTCATGTTGTTAATGCTAATCGCGACTTCGTCGGATACTTGCAACTGTTTTGCATCGGCCATTGTTCAGCCCTTTCTTAACGATGATCTGTCGCGAGGCGGCGTTCGAGCCACTGCGAGTATTGTGAAATGCCATAACAGACGACAAAGAACAGGACGGCGGCGAACATAAACAGTTCCCAATAGACGCCGTTCCATTCGGTCGAGGCAAGGATCGGCCCGCGGATCATACCAACGATATCAAAAAGCGAAATCACGGAAACCAGCGTGGTATCCTTGAACAAGCCCACCGCGATGTTGACAATGCCAGGAATTGAGATCTTCAACGCTTGCGGCAGGATAATCAGCCGCATGGATTGTGCGTAATCCAAGCCCAGTGAATCGCCCGCCTCGTATTGGCCTTTGGGCAAAGCGGCCAGGCCGCCACGGATCACTTCGGCGATATAGGCCGACGAGAACATGGTGATCATGATCACAACACGCAGGAACAAATCGACGCCAGAACCCGGCGGGAAGAAATAAGCCAACATCACATTCGCCACAAACAACAGTGTGATCAACGGGACACCCCGGATGAATTCGATGAACATAACGCAGATCATTTTAACAACTGGCAGGTTCGATTGACGCCCAAGCGCCAGCGCAATGCCAATTGGCACCGACAATGACACACAGGTCACACCCAACATCATGTTGAGCATGAACCCCCCCAGATTGCGGCTGGGTACGGCGGCAAGCATGGCGTTTTCTGACGCGCCAGGCGGGATCAAAAGTCCACCAATGTACCAAACAACACCGGCCGCAGCGATGCCACCAAAGAACCCGGCCGCGAAGCTGTTTTTGACAAAACGGGCGTAAACAAAATAGCCAGCCACAAAACCCAGCAGCGCCAACAGCGGCACAAAGATCGTCCCGCCCCATACCAACCAAAAGGCGATGAATGGATAAGCGGCGGTAAACAGCAAAAGCTTGCGCGGCAGGTCAAAGAACAGGACCGGCGCAATAGCGGCAAAAAGCAACACAAATGCCAGAGACGGACGCCAGTAGATCTCACTTGGGTAGGTGAACCCAAAGAGCAGCTGGTTCCACCGTTCGGTCAAAACCGAAAAGCATGCCCCGGTCGCCCCATCAAGGATTTCGCGGCATTCTTTCAGGCTTTCTGTTGTCCAAATGCCGTTCAGGATCCAAGGCAAAGTGGCCGTCAGGATCAAATAGATCACATAAAACGCCGCAATTGTGAGAAGCGCATTTGCCCATGTGGCAAAGAGATTGGTGCGCATCCAAAGGACCGGACCACTTGCCGCCGTGGGCGGAGCTGCCGGAGGTAGTGCCGTTTCACGGACAAAGGCAACGGATTGTGCATGTGTATCTGACATGGCCTAACGCTCCTTCAGCTTGGTGGCATTGTTGTAGATGTTCATCACCAGCGAGATCGTCAGCGAGATGATCAGATAGAACAACATCAACAGCAGCACGCATTCAATTGCACGACCCGTTTGGTTCAGGGTGATCCCACCAAGGGTCGCGGTGATATCCGCGTAGCCCACCAGAATCGCCAATGACGAGTTTTTGGTGATGTTCAGATACTGAGAAATGAGCGGCGGGATGATCACACGCAGAGCCTGGGGCAGAACCACAAGGCTCATTACCCGGCCCGGACGCAAGCCAAGTGCAGCAGCGGCCTCGCTCTGGCCCCGCGATACGGCCTGAATACCGGCACGGACGTTTTCGGCGATGAAGGCCCCCGTGTAGATCGACAACGCAAACCACAGTGCGATCAGCGGTGCCCCGATCTGGATGCCCCCCTGAAAGTTAAACCCTTTCAGAGCCGGATAATCGAGTCCGATCGGCGACCCCATGATGAAATATACTAGGATCGTTGGAACAAAAAAGATTGCAACTGATGGCCAAAGCATTGGCAACAAACGGCCCGTTTCAAACAGGAGCTTCGTTGCGTAACGGCGATAGGCGAACACGCCGACAATCGACAGAATGAATGCCGCAACAACCGCCATTGATCCGGGTCCCCAAACGGGTGCAGGGATATAGACGCCGCGGTTTGTAAACGCGACCGCGTCCATGAACATGGTAGAGGTCGGTGTTTCCCCGCGGAACGTATTCGGCGCAGGCATGGACACTGTCATGATCGTGTAGATGATCAGTATCCAGATGAGCACCGGGATGTTGCGGAATATCTCAACGTAGACCGACATCAACTTGCGCACCAACCAGTTTTTGGAAAGACGCAGTACCCCGGCGAGCACGCCAAATACGGTTGCTGTGATACAGGCGAGAAAGGCGACCAAAAGCGTGTTGAGGATCCCGACCCAAGCCGCCTGAAGGTTCGAGGATTGGCTGGTGTAGGGGATCAGCGTCTGGTTGATGTCGTAACCAGCCGGATTTCTCAAAAATTCATAGCTGATATTCAGCCCCTGCTCACGCAAATTCGCCGCGAGGTTGGAACCAAGATACCAAAAGGCCGCAACCAGCAGAACCAAAGCGATGACTTGCATCGTAATGGAGCGATAGCGCGTATCGTACAGCAGCATAGAGAGCCTGAACGCTCCCTTCGGGGGGTCGGTGAGTGTTGTCATGAAACTGTTCCCTGTGTCCCTAACCTTATTATTATTGCATCTTTTTGATGCGTGGCCGGGTCATTTATTGGTCGTCCCACTGCATCTTATGTGCAGCATAGTCATCATGCACGCACAAAGGGCGCGAGGTGATCCTCGCGCCCTTTGGCATTAGTTCTTAGCGGAAAGGAGGCGAATAAAGCAGGCCGCCATCTGTCCACTGAGCGTTCAGGCCACGGGCCAGACCGATTGGTGTTTCTTCGCCAATGTTCTTGGCAAAGATTTCACCATAGTTGCCGCCAGCCATAATGGCCGCTTTGGCCCAACCAGCGTCAAGACCCAGCATTTCACCTAATGTGCCTTCGGTACCCAAAAGACGGGCAACCTCAGGGTTGTTGGTGTTGCCAGCCATCTCTTCGATGTTTGCCGATGATACACCCAGCTCTTCAGCCGCGATCAGTGCGTTCAATGTCCAACGGACAACGTCGCCCCATTCATTGTCGCCGTGGCGAACAAGTGGGCCAAGTGGTTCTTTTGAGATGATCTCAGGCAACAAAACATGGTCGTCTGGGTTTTCAAATGTCGCACGTGTCGACGCAAGACCAGATGCGTCTGTGGTGTATGTGTCGCACGCACCGGCAAGGTACTGCTGCTGGCCTTCGGCGTTTGTCTCAATTGGCACTGGCTCATAGCTGATGTTGTTGGCGCGGAAGAAGTCCGCGAGGTTCAACTCAGTTGTTGTGCCTGTCTGGATACAGACGGTCGCGCCGTCCAGATCTTTTGCGGAAGAAACACCCAATGCTTTGGGCACCATGAAGCCTTGGCCGTCATAGTAGTTCACGCCAACAAAGTCGAATTTCAGATCAACATCACGCGAGAATGTCCATGTGGTGTTACGTGCCAACATGTCGATTTCGCCGGATGCCAGCGCCGTAAAGCGCGTTTTGCCAGTTGTCGGAATGAATTCAACAGCAGTTGGATCACCCAAAACAGCCGCAGCAACAGCGCGACAAACAGCGACGTCAAAGCCTTTCCATTCTCCATTTGCATCTGGAGCAGCAAAACCAACCAGGCCGGTGGTCACGCCACAGTTCAGTTTGCCGCGCGCTTTTACGTCGTCAATTGTGCCAGCAGCTGCGGCACCGGCTGCAAGACCAGCAACGGTCATCACGCCAAAAATTACGGATTTCTTCATTTTTACCTCTTCCTGATATTCCGCCACGTTTATGGGCGGTTAAACCGATCTCTTTTGAGATCGGAGGCGATACTGTGCAAAGTTGTCCTTACTCAGTCGGGCACAGTCTGCTCGGATTCCCGTTTGAAGGTCAAGGGTGGGTTGTTCAAAATTGCGCAAACAGGGCCTCTGGACCCTACGTAAAGCAATTAATGTGCGCTAATGCGGCTGGCAAAGCTGGAACATCCGGCAGGCGTGCAAAAAACTAGCCATTTTCAAAGCTGCCATCGCTTCGGCATCGTTGTCCTGACCCCATTGTTCGGCCTGCCAGATTTCATCCAATCGCGATAAATCCCACAGATCTTGAGGGGCGCGTGCCTGCATTGTGGCTGCAAACCCCAACACCAACGATCCTGACAGACTGACCAGATCGTGAAACGCGGCCAGTTCAAAAGGGTCAAAAGCATGGGTTCGCTTGCTGAGTTTGGCCAATTCCGCAGGATCCTGGCGGTGATGGACCACACCCACGCGGGTCTGCAACCGGACATCAAGCGTGTCTTTGGCCCAGTGCAGCATCGGGTCCCAAAGTGCACATTGCCGCGCGACCAATGCCGTGGGTGCCTCGGCCCGGTAGCACAACAAATCGGCATCCCCATAAGCCGCCAACATATCCGCAACCTCGGCGTGCTGCACAGACACTTTATCGATCGCGGCATTGGCGGTTTTTGTCACGGGCATGGTGTTTGGTTTTATCACACCCTCTTGTGCCTGCCATTCGGCAGCAACAGCATCAGCCATCGCACCTGTCGGGAGGATCAGCGCACGTTTGGCCGGGGTTTTGACCGAGCGCCCATCCAGTTCAATTGTAAAACCGCCGCTCAACGGCACAACAACCGCCTCTTTCCAGAAACGTTTCGCTTTCCAGTCGTTCATCCCGCCTCGCCCCAAACCGTCTGCAATGCCCAGGCCAGGTCAGCAAAGTCATCGATCACAAACCGCGCATTCCCCAGCTTTTCGCGGCCATGATACCCCCAGTTCACACCGATCCCCCGCACCCCCGCAGCCGCAGCCATATCCATATCGAAACTGGTATCACCAATCATCACGGTGTTGTCAGGGGTCACGCCCGCATCTTTCATCGCCTGTAGGATCATAGAAGGATGCGGCTTAGACGGATGAAAATCTGCCACCTGCTGCGTCACAAACAAACCGCTTAACCCATGACCCTCAATCAACTTATCCAAACCACGCCGCGATTTCCCCGTCGCCACGCCCATCAGCATGTCAGGTATCACATTCAACGCGGTCAACGCCTCTAGTGCGCCGGGATAAAGCGGCGAAGACTTTGCCACCCCTGCTTCTGCGCGCAATTGCATGTAGGCGTCTTTGTAGGACTGCACCAACTTCATGTGAACCGCAGCGGGGGCATCCGGCGCAAGCACGGGCATCGCAACATCCAGCGATAACCCGACAATACTAAGCAACGTCTCACGCCGAGGCAGCGGCACATTCACGGATGCAAAAGCCGCCGTCATCGCAGCAACGATATCGCCCTGGCTATCCACCAGCGTGCCATCGACGTCAAAGATCACCAAACGCAAGGGTGCGCTCACCCCCAATCCTCCTCGAAGGGATCGGCGGGTACATCTGACGCGCACCACTGAAACGTGTCCCACGTGCGCTGCATGTGTTCGGGCATGGGGGCAACCAGATGAAGCTGCGCTTTGGTCACGGGATGCTCAATGGTCAACGACCGCGCGTGCAAGTGCAGCTTTTTCGAGATGTCACCGCCAAGCTGTGCACCCCATCCATCACCCATGTTGTCCTGACCTGACCCACCGTATTTGCCATCGCCCACAATCGGATGACCAATCTCAGCCATATGCGCGCGCAATTGGTGGGTGCGGCCCGTAACGGGGATCAACGCCGCCCAACAGGTGCGTGTCCCGGCCTGCGCCAGCACTGCATAATCGGTTGTCGCGCGCTTTGCGCCTTCGGTTGTGTCCACATCACCCGGATGCACAGCGATCATCTTTTCGCCTTCGCCCCGCGCGCCGTGACCACCCGCCTTGACCAGCCCATATTTGATCTGGCCATGTTTTGGGTGCGGCACACCAGCAACGGCGGCCCAGTAAATCTTGCGAGTCTCACGGTGCCTAAAACTGGCCGTCAATGCCGCCGCAATCGCCCGCGTCCGCGCCATCAACAGAACACCCGATGTATCCTTGTCGAGCCGATGTACAAGCCGTGGCTTTTCATCCAGATCAAACATCAACGCTTCGGCGAGCGCATCAACATGGCGGTCCGATTGTCCCGACCCCCCCTGCACCGGCAATCCCGGCGGCTTGTTCAGTGCAATCACGTGATCATCGCGGTAGATTACACAGGACCGGATAAATTTCGCATCCGCATCGGTCACCCGCGTGCGTTTTGGCGGTGGCGGCGCTTCGGTATCGGGCAACGGCGGGATGCGGACCTGTTGGCCAACCTCCAGCCGCGTCGCGGCCTTGACCCGGCCCCCATCCACACGAATTTCACCCTTGCGACACATCTTTTCGATGCGCCCTTGAGAAATCAACGGGAACAGACGCTTGAACCAACGGTCCAACCGCTGATCCCCATCGCCATCATCCACAATCAGAGTTTGAACCCGGCTCATACAAATACTCCTCGGGCCAACCATAGGCCCAACATCAATCCTGATATCGACAACCCCACGGATAACGCGACATACCCCGCCGCTGCACCGATCTGCCCGCGTTCCATCAAGGTCACAGTTTCTAGAGAAAACGCAGAAAACGTCGTGAAACCACCCAAGAGGCCCGTCATCACAAAGGGGCTAAAGTGCGTCAGCCCGCGATGCGCGGCGGCCACAACAAAAACCCCCATCAGGAAGGACCCGATGACGTTCACGGTAAGGATCGCAAACGGGAATTCCGTGGGGCCCGTCAGGCGCAAAGCACCCACGCCAAACGCAAAACGCAAAGACGCACCAATAGCACCGCCAAGGGCAACAAGAGAAAAGGTTGAAATCATCCGCATCCCATCGCGCGCGCGGCGGGCAGAGTCAAGTTTGACCCGCCTTTACGCCTGATCGTCGCGTTTCAACCGCAGCTTGGTGAAGTAATCGAGCCGCTTTTTCAACTCGCGCTCAAACCCGCGGTCAACTGGGGTATAAAGCACCGGACGCTTCATGGTTTCGGGAAAGTAATTCTGCCCTGAAAACCCATCTTCGGCGTCGTGGTCATAGGCATAACCCGCGCCATAGCCCTGTTCTTTCATCATTCTTGTGGGTGCATTCAGGATGTGTTTGGGGGGTGGTTCGGACCCGGTTTCTTTGGCCGCCTTGCGCGCGCCCTTATAGGCGACATAAGCAGCGTTAGATTTGGGCGCGAGCGCCAGATAGGTCACGGCCTGCGCCAGCGCCAATTCTCCCTCAGGACTACCAAGGCGCTCAAAGGTCTCCCAAGATTGCAAGCACACCGCCTGCGCCTGCGGATCGGCCAGCCCAATATCCTCAACCGCCATCCGGGTGATCCGACGCGCCAGATACCGCGGGTCTTCGCCGCCCTCTAACATACGCGAGAACCAATAAAGGGCGGCATCAGGGTCAGAGCCCCGCACAGATTTATGTAACGCCGAAATCAGGTTGTAATGCGCATCGCCCCCCTTATCGTACTGCGCGGCGCGCCGCATCAGGCGCGTCGAAAGTGCTGCCTTATCCAGCTTGCCTTCACCCTTCCACGCGGCCACTTGTTCGATCAGGTTAAGGAGCGCGCGCCCATCGCCATCGGCCATATCCAACAACGCCTCGCGCGCAGGACCATCAAGCGGCAGTGCCTTGCCCAACTCCTGCTCTGCCCGCTGAGCAAGTTTTTCCAGATCAGAGAGCGGCAATCGCTCCAACACCAACACCTGTGCGCGGCTCAGCACGGCAGCATTCAATTCAAAACTGGGATTTTCCGTGGTCGCACCCACCAGCAGGATCGTACCATCCTCCATATGCGGCAAAAACCCGTCCTGCTGGGCCTTGTTGAAGCGGTGAATTTCGTCAACAAACAAAAGTGTCCCCCGCCCGTTCTGACGCCTGATTTTGGCCGCCTCAAACACTTTTCGCAGTTCCGGAACGCCGCTAAAAATTGCCGATATCTGCACAAAATGCAAATCAGTCTCATCCGCCAAGAGCCGCGCGATAGTGGTCTTGCCAACGCCGGGCGGACCCCAAAAAATCAACGAACTTAACGCGCCAGAGGCCAGCATGACCGTCAACGGCGCATCCCGCCCCAAAACTTTTTGCTGTCCAATAACCTCTGACAACGCCTTGGGCCGCAGCCGATCTGCCAGCGGGCGGTGGGCGGTGTCTGGCACAACAGCACCATTATCAAATAAATCGGTCAAACGTTTAAACCCTGAAGCGTAATGAAATGCGCCGATTGCCGCGCTGGATCAGCATCTGAACACGCCGCACCTGTCCGCCAAGCAGTGTCTCGGCCTCATCAGGATGCGTGACCTCAACCCCATTCACGTTCAATATCACATCACCGGGTCGCACACCCACACGCGGCGCAAATGGCCCTGGATCAACTACAACTACACCTGTGGTTTCCAAGGGCAAATTCATCTCTGCCATTAATGCCGGATTGACCCGCGCCAACGTCAGACCGGGGAGCAAACTACGCTCTCCCAACGTGATCTGTGCCCGCGGCGGATCATCGGGTGCCACAATCAACGCCACATCGATCACCGCGTCTTGGCCGCCTCGCAGCCGCTTCACTTTCACGGTTTGCCCTGAGCCTGCAACGCTCATCCGAAAGATCATTTCGGCAGGGGTGTTCACCAGCTGGTCATTGACCGCGACGATGACATCCCCAACCTGTAGACCCGCCGCCAAGAACGGGCTAACCGGGTGCAAGCCAGACACGATGATGCCACCGGGGCGGTCCAGCCCCAAGGGGCCTGCCATATCCGCATCAACCGGCTGTCCGCTGATGCCCGCCCATGGCCGAACAAACTGCTCAACTCCTGCCTGCGCCTGCGCCATGAAAGCCGCAACCAAATCCGCAGGTATGGCAAAACCGATGCCGTTTGATCCGCCAGATTTGGTCAGGATCGAGGTGTTCACTCCCACCAGACGGCCCTGAATGTCAATCAACGCCCCCCCGGAATTGCCCGGATTGATCGGCGCGTCGGTCTGGATGAAATAGCCAAGCCCACCATTGCCAGCCACACCCGACCGGGCAAGGCCGGACACAATGCCGCTGCTGACGGTTTGGCCAACACCAAAGGGGTTGCCAATGGCCAATGCCAATTCGCCCACTTCGACGCTGTCACTGCCCCGCAGAGCCAGGAACGGCAGCGCCTCGTCCGCATCAATTTTCAGGATCGCAAGGTCGGCGTCTGCGTCACTCAACAGTACCCGCGCGCTAAACTCGCGCCGATCATTCAAAACCACACGAATGTCTGTGGCCATGCCAACCACATGATAGTTTGATACGACGATCCCGTCCTCCGACAGGATCACGCCTGATCCAAGAGAGTTCTGCACGCGCGGTTTTTCCGAAAACGGGTCCTGAAAAAACCGTTCGAAAAATGGATCGGACTGCAGCGGGGTCCGCTGTGGTGCGGCCATAATCTTGGCATAGATGTTCACTACCGCCGGGGCCGCCTGTTTGACGAGAGGCACGAAACTCAACTGTATTTGTGCCGCAGATTGCGGGACTTGTTGAGCCGCCAGTGGGGTGGCCATCAACGCGAGGATCAAAACAAAATATCTCATACCCAAGATATGCGCAGCCTGGCCACGATGCGCAACTACCCTGCTCTTTTTGGCCTTAAATATCCCTGCGCCACGCTCCCAACAAAAAACCCCGCCAATGGCGGGGCTTTGCAGTCGCAATATGCGGCTTGAGTTTATTCGTCGGCTGCTGCTTCTTCGGCTGCCAGACGCGCTTTATCTCCAGCACCTTTAGCATCGCGGTCGCGGTCAACAAATTCAATGATCGCCATCGGGGCCATGTCACCATACCGGAAACCAGCCTTGAGCACGCGCACATAACCGCCTTGGCGGTCTTTGTAGCGGGGGCCCAGGATGTCGAACAACTTCGTGACGTACTGATCTTCTTTCAGCTTGCTTGCTGCCTGACGGCGGGCGTGCAAATCGCCACGCTTGGCCAACGTGATCATCTTTTCGATGATCGGGCGCAGCTCTTTGGCCTTTGGCAAAGTTGTCTTGATCTGCTCATGTTCAATGAGCGAGCCTGCCATGTTCGCCCAGAGCGCCTTGCGGTGCTCATGGGTGCGGTTCAGGCGGCGGTATCCACGTGCGTGACGCATTTCTTAGTCTCCAATTTGGTGCCCTCTACGGGCGTTTATACTTTGTACCAGCCGTGATGCGTGTCAGCGGCCTTATTGGGGCGGGATGCCCGGGTCGTATGGTAAGGTGGGCACTAGGCCCACCCTCCGTTTGCTTAAAACGAATCCTCGAATTTTTTGGCGAGGTCTTCGATGTTGTCCGGCGGCCAATCTTCAACGTCCATACCAAGGTGCAGACCCATCCCTGACAGCACTTCCTTGATCTCGTTCAAGGACTTGCGGCCAAAGTTTGGCGTACGCAGCATTTCGGCTTCGGTCTTTTGAATCAAATCGCCAATGTACACGATGTTGTCGTTCTTGAGGCAGTTTGCCGAACGGACAGACAATTCCAACTCGTCCACTTTCTTAAGCAGAAGCGGGTTGAATTCCAGACCGTCGTCATCGTCCTGATGGGACGCTGATTCAGGCTCATCAAAGTTCACAAAGATGCCCAACTGATCCTGCAAGATGCGCGCAGCAAATGCCACGGCGTCATCAGGCGTCAGCGACCCATCGGTTTCGACTTTCATCGTCAGTTTGTCATAATCCAGCACCTGACCTTCGCGGGTCGGCTGCACGTCATATGACACTTTCTTGACCGGGCTATAGATCGCGTCGATTGGGATAAGGCCAATTGGCGCGTCTTCTGGCTTGTTCTTTTCAGCAGAAACATAGCCTTTGCCGGTGTTCACAGTCAGTTCCATGTACACATCCGCACCATCGTCAAGGTGACAGATGACGTGATCACGGTTCAGGATTTCGATGCCAGCAGACTCCGAAATGTCGCCCGCTGTGACAACGCCCGGACCCTTGGCAGAAATCGACAGGCGCTTTGGCCCTTCGACTTCCATGCGGATGCTAACACCCTTGAGATTCAAGATGATGTCGGTGACGTCTTCACGCACACCGGCAACAGAAGAAAACTCATGCAGTACATTATCGATCTGTACCGATGTGATCGCCGCACCTTGCAGTGACGACATCAGAACGCGGCGCAGCGCGTTTCCCATTGTCAGACCAAAACCGCGTTCCAGCGGTTCGGCAACAACGGTTGCCTGACGTGCGGGGTCATTGCCCGGCTTAACATCAAGTTGTGTTGGCTTGATCAATTCAGCCCAATTTTTATGGATCATGCGGTCCCTCCATCCTTGTTTGTGCTTCATGTCCAAAAGACACAAACGCTCGAGGTTTCAAAAAAGCGGTATGGGGCCGTGCGAAACGCGCGGCCCCAAAAGAAAATTGTCGCTTAGACGCGGCGACGCTTTGGTGGGCGGCAGCCGTTGTGGGCCATCGGTGTCACATCACGGATCGAGGTGATGTTAAAACCCGCAGCAGCCAAGGCGCGCAGCGCGCTTTCACGGCCGGAACCGGGGCCCTGCACTTCGACTTCCAGCGTTTTCACGCCGTGGTCTTGTGCTTTGCGCCCGACATCTTCTGCTGCCATCTGGGCTGCATAAGGTGTCGATTTACGCGACCCCTTAAAGCCCATGGTGCCCGCAGAGGACCATGCGATCGCGTTGCCCTGAACGTCAGAGATCAGGATTTTTGTGTTGTTAAAGGAGCTGTTCACATGCGCCACACCTGCGGCGATGTTCTTGCTGACCTTACGCTTTGTCTTTGTCTTTTCGCGTGCCATTGATCAGAACCCCTTATTTCTTCTTACCAGCAATGGCCTTTGCGGGGCCTTTGCGGGTGCGAGCGTTGGTGTGGGTACGCTGACCA
>TARA_R110002094_G_scaffold108429_3_pt1 | contig 19990 bp, 28 predicted proteins | sample TARA_R110002094 | Tara Oceans TARA_R110002094 (sample SAMEA4397409) | marine metagenome | biome: Polar Biome; feature: [MIX] marine epipelagic wind mixed layer (ENVO:01000061); material: water (ENVO:00002006), including particulate matter (ENVO:01000060) such as... | depth 10-100 m
ATTTTTGATGTCAACGCACGGGGTGTTTTTGCGCCGATACTCAAATTAATTCTCGGAAACAAACACTAATAACTATTTGATATTAAACATGTTTTTAAAATATTTAAAAATAAATGACCGTCTTATATCCTTGCGCCAGTGGTGCCGCAGGCATGGAATGAGATAAAGAAAAAAGACAATTTTTAAAAAACAGGCTGGAAATATGGCGGGCATTCCAGTTATTGTATATAACGTGTTACTAAACACTGTTAGTCTGGCTGGCGGCCGGACGGCTCTTGGGCCCGTCCCTTGGAAAAACCGAAGTGAGAAAGCCAAATGGCAGGTATTAAAGATGTAGCGAAAAAAGCCGGTGTGTCTGTCAGCACCATTTCCAATGTGATTAACGGCCGGCACGCGAAGATGGGAGCCGAGACCTTACGCCGTGTCCAGGAGGCTATTTCTGAATTGCAATATACCCCGAACGCTGTCGCCCGTCAGCTTCGGTCAGGGCAGACCAGAACTCTTGGCCTTGTGGTCCCGTCTGTGGCGAACCCATTTTGGGGCAATGTCTCACAGTTAATTGAGAAAGAGGCGCTGAAACGCGGTTACCAGGTCCTGATCTGCAACGCGGAACGCGATCCTGAACTGGAGGCCAACTATCTATCATCGCTCTATGGTTCTTCGATCCGTGGCGTCATCCTTGGGTCTTCGCCGGTTTCGTTCGACTACTTGCGTGAACTCGCCGAAAAGGGAATGCAAGTTGCCGCGTTTGACCGGAAAACACGTGGTGCGCAAGGGGTGGTCTCGTGCTCTGTAAGCATCGACCAGGCACTCGGCGCACGATTGGCCACACGTCATCTGATAGGGTTGGGCCATAAGCGCATCGCTTTTATTTCCGGCCCTATTGGCACATCGAACCGAACCGCCCGGCTGAATGGGATGCGGTCCGAACTCGAAAAGGCCGGGCTCACGCTCGACTCCGATCTTGTTTGGCTCGGGCCCAATGCCACAGGATTTGGCGACAGCCAGTCTGCTGATCTTGGCAGAACCGGAATTCGTGAACTGCTAACGCTGGATGATCCGCCCACGGCAGTTTTTACTGTCAACGATATGTACGCGATCGGAGCCTGTGCAGGCGCGAGAGATCTTGGTTATCGGGTACCAGAAGATCTTTCCGTTGTCGGGTTTGACGATATTTTCATGGCCGAAGTTATGCAGCCGCCCTTGACCACTGTTCGGCAACCCGTTGAGCAAATGTCGAAGCTTATGGTCGCAAAACTCATCGATACACTCGAGACAAAAGGCGAGATTGATGATCCCCATGTTGAATTGCCACCAGAATTGATTGTTCGCGCTTCGACCGCCGCTCCGAGGACCTCCGTAAAATTCCAATTGAGATCAACAACATGAGCACAGACACAAACCTCTCAGGCCGAAATATCCTAATCGCAGGCGCGACAAGCGGCATGGGCCGTTCGACGGCCCGAGCCGCTGCATCAGCCGGTGCAGGCCTTGTTCTTCTAGGCCGAGACAAAGCGCGACTGGAAGAGATTGAGCGCGAGGCGACCGAGTGTGGTGCGGCCTCTGTTCTTTGCATACAAGGGGACGCCGCAGATGCAGGCGCGCTGTCCAAAGCATTCGCCGGTCACCAGCCGGAATTGGACCGGATCGACACATTGGTCAATACGATCGGGGTCAATCTTGTCAAACGTGCGTTTGCTGATCTGACATCCGATGCCTGGGCGTCGATGATCGGTACAAACCTCACCGCGGCCTTCAATCTTGCCAAGGTAATTGTCCCTATTTTCCGCAAACGCGGCGGCGGGTTGCTCATCAATATCTCGTCGACAGCAGCCAGAAAGCCAGACCCGTCCGGAGCGGCCTATCAGGCAACAAAGGCGGGCGTCATGGCGATGACCCATGCGATCATGGAAGAAGAGTGGCAAAACAGCATTCGCGCAACGGTCATCCTGCCGGGCATGACCGACACGCCCCTGCTTGAAAAGCGACCAATTCCTCCAACCAGCGAAATGCGTGCCAAGGCGCTTCAGCCGGAAGACATTGCCGACGCCTGCATGTTCGTCATGCGCCTGCCGGAGCGGGCACATGTTTCCGAATTAATCATCCAGCCTGCGATCCGCTGACCAAATCCAACAACAAACGTCAAGGTAAGAAGACATGCAAAGTTCATCAGTCGCCACCAACCGGCCAAGAGTTGCCGTGCTGATACCGAAGGAGACGCGCGAGCGCATATTCACCGATGTCGTTGTGGACGCATTGGCGGCCTTTGCCGAGCCGGTGATCGTGGCCGACGACCAACTTGCCGGCGAGAGCCTTTCCGAATTGCTGAAAGACATCCCCGTCGCCATCACCGGATGGAAAAGTCCGAAACTTCCGATCCAGTCGCTCGCGCCCAAGGGCAGCGTTGTTTTCGTTTCGCACGCAGCGGGATCGATCAAGGCCCTGGATATCCTCGGCTCACTTGAAGCCGGGCACATCCGCGTCAGCCATGCAGCCCCAAAAATCGCCGATGCGGTTGCAGAATTCACGCTGACACAAATACTGGCACATCTTCGACGTCATACCGAAATGGACGCAGGGCTGCGTGCAGGCAAGCCGTGGTTTGATCTGCGCCACAACCATTTGGGTCAGCTTCTTGGCGCGCAGGACGTCGGAATCGTGGGCCTCGGATATGTTGGTCACCTGGTGCTCAAATTGCTGCGTCCCTTCGGATGCAACGTATGCGTCTACGATCCGTTCATCGACTCTGCTCAGGCAGAACAGCTTGGCGTGACGTTGCTGAGCCTGGAAGACCTGTTTGAACGCTGTAGCGTCGTCAGTTTGCACGCTGCCAACCTTCCCGCGACCGAAGGTATGATTACCACAGATCACCTTGAGAGGCTTCAGCCGGGTGGATTGCTGGTCAACACGGCGCGAGCCGGGCTGATCGAAAAGGGTGCCCTGCTCAAGGTACTGCAGCAAGGACGCATATTTGCGGCGATCGACACCTTCGACATAGAGCCGCTGCCGGACGACGACCCATTGCGACAGTTGCGCAACATCTATCTGTCCCCGCACTGTGCCGGCCACACCGTTGAGAGCTACGTTCAGCAGGGGCTCTCAGCAGTTGAGGAGGTCAGGCTGTTTTTGTCGGGCCAGACACTGAAACAAGAGATCATTCGTGAAAGAGCCGCGGCATTGGCATGACCTGTCACCGGCTCGAATCGATCAAAGGCAAAATAAGGATTGGGAGGGCCAATGGCCTCTGTTGAAATCACTGGGCTGAAGAAAGCCTTTGGTGCCGTTGAAGTCATCCACGGTGTTGACCTTCAGATTGAGGATGGGGAATTTGTCGCTCTTGTCGGACCGTCCGGCTGCGGAAAATCGACTTTGCTGCGTATCATTTCCGGACTTGAGCCGGCCACCGAGGGGGAGATCAGGATCGATGGCAAAGTCGTCAATCACCTCAATCCTCGTGAACGCAACATTGCGATGGTGTTCCAGAATTATGCGCTCTATCCGCACATGACGGTTGCCAGAAACATGGGCTTTAACCTGAAACTTTCCGGGCTCAAACGGCGCGAAATCGATATCAAGGTTAAAGAGGTGGCAAAGCTGCTCGAGCTCGACGCGCTACTCGAACGCAAGCCGGGACAGCTTTCGGGCGGACAGCGGCAGCGCGTTGCCATGGGTCGCGCAATCGTTCGAAATCCGGCGGTCTTTCTGTTTGACGAGCCGCTTTCGAATCTTGATGCGAAATTGCGGGTGCAGATGCGCTCTGAGATCAAAACACTGCATCAACGCGTCAAGACCACCTCCATATATGTTACCCATGACCAGATCGAAGCGATGACCCTTGCCGACCGGGTCGTGATCCTCAGCGGCGGCAAAATCCAGCAGGTTGGCAGCCCGATCACTCTCTACAACTCGCCCCGGAATCTGTTTGTTGCCGGCTTCATAGGGACACCCTCGATGAACCTGATTGACGCGACAATCATCAAGACAGACAGCGGCTTCGCGGCGTTATTTTCGTGTGGTCAATCCGTGCCGGTTCCCGGTCGCCATAGCAGTTTGGCTGAACAGCAAAAAGTCATTATCGGAATGCGTCCAGAACACTTTGCCCTCAATGCCTCTGGTGCTCCGATATCCGGCCCGACCAAACTTGTGGAACCGACAGGTGCCCAAACCCATGTGACGTTCGAGATCGCCGGCACATCCGCGATCGCAGTCCTGGAAGGCGGAATAGATGTCGACATGGGCGAGACGCTTACGGTCTCGATCGATCCGGAAAAGGTGCATATCTTCGATAGAGAAACGGGACTTTGTGTCTAGCTCGCGCCCCGCGCCTGCCCCTGATACAAAGCGGAGGATTGCAGCTTGAAAGTTCTGATTTCCGGCACCGGATTTGCCGGACAAGGTCATGCTGATGCATTTCGAGCGGCCGGTGCCGAAGTCGTTGGCATCGTTGGCCGTACCCCCCATGTCGTGGACGAGGTGGCCGATAAAATGGCTATCCCCTATTCAGGTACTGATTGGCAGGAAGCCTTGAACGCCTGCCAACCCGATATCGTCGCTATCGCGACGCCGGGCGGTGCCCATTACGAGCCCATCAAACAGGCCATCGAATTTGGCTGTCATGTGTTTTGCGACAAGCCGATGACGGCAAGCAGCGACACGGCGGTCGAGCTTTACAAACTTGCGCAGCAAAACAACGTCAAGACAGCCTATGCCGCCAGTTTCCGCTACACGCCAAGCGTTTTGCATGCCAGAAAATTGGTCGCAGCCGGCGCAATTGGTGAACCGGTTGAGGTCGAGTGCATGTCGCACTTCAACCTGGAGCGCGAGATTCCATTTGGATGGTCTCACCGCAAGGAAGACGGCGGTGGCCGCCTTAACAACAACTTCACTCATACACTGTCCATCGTATCATCGGTCATCGGCGAAAAGATATTGTCGATCATCGGTGAGGTCCGTGATGACCTTGGCCGCGCCCCGATCGTCGAGGGCGTGCACAACTTCGCAACGCGGCGTAACTTCATTCCCAGGGACCTCAACGATCCTTCGCTCAAATGGGGGGAAAGCAACGTCGAATGGTCCTATACGGTGCTGGCGCAGATAGAGAGCGCGTTTGCCGAAAAACCGGTTTCGGTGCTGTTCAAGCATGGTGGGCTGGTGCCCCGGTTCCACGAGGACCACATCGTGTTCTACGGCACAAAAGGTGCCATCTACATCAAGGGCCACTATGGCAGTGGTCAGTTGTATTTGTGGGGCAAGGGCAAGATTTGGGAAGAAGTGCCCCTGCCCCAGGAGATTGCTGCCACCGTGCCGGACGTCGCGGGTGAGACCGAGCAATGCTGGCACTATTTGGCAACAGAGTTCGTCCGCGACATTCAGGGTGACTCTGTCGAACCCTATCCGACCTTCAAGGAAGGCAGCCAATACCAGCAGATCATCGATCTGATTCGCAACAACGGCAACTGGACCGATGTAACCGCACTGAACTGAGTGTGACCTTCAACGGAGAGTATCACCATGAAAATTATCGATGCAAAAGTGTTCGTCGGCGGGCCCGGCAAGCCCTACGTCACGCTGAAGATCATGACCGACCAGGGCGTCTACGGGCTGGGCGACGCGACGCTCAAGAGCCGCGAGACAGTGACTGCGACCTATCTGGAGAACTACCTGATTCCGAACCTGATCGGGAAGGACCCCCGCAACACCGAGGACATCTGGCAGTTCTTCTATCGGGGCGCCTACAACCGGGGCGGCCCGATTGCGATGGCGGCCATCGGCGGAATCGATATGGCGCTGTGGGATATCAAGGCGAAGCTTGCCGACATGCCGCTTTATCAGCTGTTCGGCGGCAAAAGCCGCGAGGGCGCATTGGTCTATGGTCACGCCACCGGCGCCGACCTCGAAGACCTGATGGACTCGATCGCCTATTATGTTGATGAGGGCTACAAGGCGGTCCGCGTGCAATGCGGTATTCCCGGAATGCCGACTGCAAGCTACGGCGTTTCGGAGAATAAGGGCGATTTCAAGAATTTCATCACTGATTTCAGTGGTATCCATCCCAAGGTGGAGATCTGGGACACCGATCGCTACATGCGCTACATGCCCGACGCTCTGGCCCGGATCCGCGAGCGTTTTGGCCCGGACCTGAAAATCCTGCACGACGTGCATCACCGGCTGTTGCCGCGTGAGGCCGCCGAGTTCGCCAAAGCGGTCGAACCGGTGAACCTGTTCTGGCTTGAGGATCCGACCCCGGCTGAGGATCAAAACGCGCTGCGGCTTATGCGCCAGCATTCCACCGTGCCAATCGCGATCGGCGAGGTCTTCAATTCGATCTGGGATTGCAACAAGCTGATCGAGAACGAATTGATCGACTTCATTCGCGTCGCCGTCACTTATGCCGGCGGCATCACTCACGTCAAACGCATCGTCGATCTGGCGGGGCTGCATCACGTGCGCACTGGGTTCCACGGCGCGCCAAGCCACTCGCCGCTGTGCATGGCGGCTCACGCCCACCTCAACGCATGGGCGCCGAATTTCGGCATCCAGGAATACCTGGTGCTCGGCACGCCCGAATGCGACGCGCTGTTCCCCTCAGCACACACGATGCAGAACGGAATGGTGTATGTCAGCGACGCGCCGGGCCTTGGCGTCGACTTCGACGAAAAGGAGGCCGCGCGCTACAGCTACAAACCCGGCAGCCACCCGGTCGTGCGCTTGCAAGACGGGACGCTTTGGAATTACTGAAGCCGCGTTGGAAGTCGCGACCGCACCGTTCATACGGAAAACAGGAACAAAGTCCGATGAAGAGATCGGCTTGACGTTTCAGGCTCGGGGAATGCCAAAACGTTGCGAAATGGGGATATCGAGCGTTCTGCAATGTTCACCGGAACACCACAAAAACGCTTTAAAATCAATCGCTAAGAGCAGCTATGAGAATGAAAAATGGTGCCCAGAAGAAACTACCAACACGTGTTTCCTGTCGTCCCCGACCGTTCGACAACATGCTGATTTAAAACAATTTAGTTACACTATCTGTTTGCCAGTGTACACTATCGTCCGCTATAATCCCACTTTGAAAGTGGGAACGATAGTGGGAATCAGTTGGCACGTTCATCAAATAAACTGACGGCAATTGCCATTGCGGGCATCAAAGCCAAAGGGCGCTATTCGGATGGCGGCGGGCTTTATTTGCGGGTCTCGCCGCATTTGAACAAATCCTGGGTATTCCGCTGGGTGCGACACCGTGTTGAAAATGAAATGGGGCTTGGAAGATATCCGGAAGTGTCTCTAGTTGAAGCAAGAGAACAAGCATTTGCAGCAAGGCGGCATGTCATCGCCGGTCGCAATCCGCGTACTGAGCGCGATAGAGACCGAATTGGTGGGATACTGTTCTCAGCGGTGATTGAAGAGTATCTGCGCGTCATGAGTCACCGTTGGGCTAATGAGAAAACCCGATGGCAATGGCAACAGACGTTAAAGGATTTTTCCAAGCCACTTCATCGACGCGAGATTGCGCAAATTGAGACTTCTGATGTGGTCAAGCTTCTTCAACCTATTTGGCTTGAAACGCCCGAAAAGGCCGCAAAAGCTCGAATGCGGCTTGAAGCGGTGCTGGATTATGCCAAGTCCAAAGGCTGGCGAGATGGTGAAAATCCTGCCCGATGGAAAGGTCACCTTTCGAATATTCTTCCTCCCCGAAAAAAATTGTCGAGGGGGCACCACCCCGCGATGCGATACGATGAGGTCCCGGCGTTTGTCCAAGATTTGAGAAAACAAGAGACGATTGCCGCGAAGGGGCTTCTCTTCACGATACTGACTTGCTGCCGATCTGGTGAAGTCAGGGAGGCCAAATGGGAGCAATTTGACCTTGAGAAGCGACTTTGGATAATTCCAAAGCATCAGACTAAGACCAAACTTGACGAGCACCGTGTTCCACTAACAGACGCCATGATTGAAGTTTTAAAACCTCTCAATGAAACTTCTACTAGCGAGTACGTATTTCCGGGCAACAAGCCAAAACGACCATTGAGCAACATGGCGTTTGCGCAAGCCATGAAGCGAATGGGCATCGCCAACGCCTCCCCTCACGGCTTCCGATCAAGCTTCAGAGACTGGTGCGGCGATAAGACAGACTATGCCCGCGAATTGGCTGAAGCCTGCTTGGCGCACAAAGTAGGCAGTCAAGTTGAACTAGCCTACCGGCGCTCCGACGCATTGCAGAAAAGACGACACTTGATGCAAGATTGGAATGATTTTGTCTCAAGACACTCAATTGCATGAAATCACCTTGCATCGAATCGCATAATGTTCCTATTTTGTTCCTATGGGATTTAACAAGCGATATGGAACACGAAAGAAGCGTTGGCCAGATTGGTCTGCCACTATTGCCGGGATGATCCGTCATAAAACACAAGTGCGAAGTTCGTGCAGGGGGTGTGGCCGACTAGCACCGGTGCCATTGGACCTGTTTTTGCAACAGTATGGACAGGAATACAGCTTGGTCAGCCATGGAGGAAAATGCCAGGATGCAGGCTGTGGAGGGTCATTGCTTATTCAGGTTCGGCAGGGCGCACACAGCCCTTGGAGACCACTGGCGGATTAGCGGCACCAAAACTCAGGACCATCAGGCCACCGGCGCGCCAGACGCTCCCTGATCAAAATATCCCCGACATCAACGCCATCGACACGAATGGTCGCAAGCCGTCGTCGCTCCTGTGTAGAATCGGTCTCGAAATATTCGATGGTCCACGCATTGCTGTTCAAAAGATCAATCAGCCGGGCACTCGCACGGTGCGCCAAAACTATCTCAAATTGCCCACCACAGATGTTCGATTGTGGCTCCGGTGTGTCAAAGTCATTCAATCGGATTTTAACGCCATCCAGCCAGAGCGTGTCGCCGTCTACAACGCAGGTTTCTGTACTGGATCGCTTTTGACCTGGCACGCATTTGTCAAACTGCTGCGCATATACAGGCAGAGCCATCAATGTGACGAGTAGTGCAGTGCATAATCTCAACCTGTCATAGCCCCCTTGGATATTGAGCGAAACCCGCAAAACTGCTTTGGTTTGGTTGGTTACGCCCTTTTCGGTAAGATGTGATTTTGATTAGAGTTTATCCATGAAAACCATATTCATCATACCTTTGCTTCTGATGTCACTCATTTCGCCTGCAAGCTGGGGCGCTGATTTTGAAAAAGGTGTCGCGGCTTACGAAAGAAAAGATTACGGAACTGCACTAATATTATTGGAGGATTTTGCGCTTATGAATAATTCTCAAGCTCAATACCTTCTCGGAAACATGTACGGGCCGCGCAGTTGGTCTGGAATCAATGAAAACCGATATGGTGTTGCCTCCGACGACCGCAAAGCAATTATGTGGTGGAGAAAAGCCGCGGAACAAGGTCATGCAGAGGCCCAATTTCAAACCGGATATTGGCTCTACACTGGCCAAATGGGTCTCGATGCAAATGTTGTAGAAGGCGCTGCTTGGTATAGGAAATCTGCCGATCAGGGCAATTATTGGGCGCAGCAAGAATTAGGCTTCGCATATAGGCAGGGAAGAGGAGTGCCAAAAGATTATGTGCTCGCATATATGTGGCTAAACTTAAGCGCCTCTGGAAACTGGGAGTATGCGAACGTGGCGGCTTCCGCTCGGGACTCGCTGGGTCGGCAAATGGCTCCCAAGCAAATTACGGAAGCCCAGAGACTTGCTCGCGAGTGGGTGGCAATACAGTGATAATTTCTGAGTTTCTTCCATAATTCAGCCTGTACACTAGCATCAACACCGAGGTGTGCAGGTGGGAAGCGGGATCGGTTCAGGTGGTATCGGTAACTGCCCACGAAACCGGGGGAACTCCATTTAAGAAGCTCCCACAGCTGCATCTGGTTCGTTCATTTCAGCTTCTGCGACCCGATGCGCCTTGGTGTACGTCTTCACCTACGGTGCGACGTGCTGAAGGTCGGGAAAGTCGGACGCATGTCAGAAATGACCGATGTCATTCTATTCCCACGGCGAGGGCACACGCCGCCAATTGTTGCCCGGACCTGTCGAAAGACCGCCACCAGGGCCAGTAGACAAGCCGCCACCTGGACCGGTCGAAAGACCGCCGCCGGGGCCAGTAGACAAGCCGCCACCTGGACCCGTCGAAAGACCGCCGCCGGGACCGGTGGACCAGCCACCGCCAGGACCTGTGGATAGCCCGCCGCCGGGCCCTGTGGACAGCCCGCCACCGGGGCCGGTGGACAGGCCACCGCCAGGACCCGTGGATAGTCCGCCGCCGGGCCCTGTGGAGCATGGTCCACCGGGTCCCGAGTAACCTACGCAGGCGGCTGAAACACTGAGAGGCATAAACAAGCCTATGGCTCCCACGATTACGGATAATGAACTGATTCTCATGCCTTCTGTATCCCAACCAGAGTTGATCATATAATTGGACTTGATGTATAAGGGCTAAGTTTCTTAGTGCAAGAGCGATACCTTTCGTACGTCGTCAGCTTTGTCAGCACAGTTAACGCTCGCTCACGCGCCTTAGTCAGTTTTACCGCTTGAAATTCAACGAAGTATTGAACTGGCGCTGCGCTGTTTTCGGAATGGTTTGTCAAAACCTGGTCAGCTAGCAGCAAGAAGAATACGTCAGATCCAGTCTCAAGTCATATAGACGACGCCACGAGCTTCCATATCATCGATTAGCGCCCATACAGCTCCCGGCCATGCCGCGCCCATGTCAGAGAGTTCCTGGGTCAGTTGACGCACGCGCTTTACGCTCAGTGGGCCATCACTGTGAAGCTCGCTGTAGAAACGTGTCATTTCGGATGGCAACTCGACCAATCTTTGCCGAAGAACTTTCCACCGTTGACGAAACATCAGATAAGACACAAACGACACCGCAGTACCAATAAGGAAGAGAAACACTGCACCACGGATGAGAAATGTTGCCAATTCTCCGGTGATCCATTCGAACCAGACGATGCCGATAATTGCGGCGATAATGAGCGTCAAGCGGAGAACTGCCCAGCCTCGACCAATCAGCCATGTCAGAATTGGTGCTCGCTCCACGATAGATACCATGCGTTGGCCAGTAAGGATGTCCTTCTCGTGAATTTCTCTCAGATAGGCAGTTACTTCCATGTCGATCAGCGCGACCAAGAGGGCGCGATCAGAATGAGGTGGACGGAATTCGCTGCGCAGATAGTCGCTGACCGAACTTTCTAGGCCCTGACGGTCGACCTTCATATCGCGGCCATTCCTTGCGTCGGCTATTAGGTCGGCAGGATAGGCGTCGTGTGTGACACGGAAGATGCGTTGCACATCTTTCACGGTTAACTTGGCTCGTTCCGTCGACGAGAACGGCATACGCGAATGTCTTGCAAACGTAATGCTGCTTGCCACTTCGGCTGCTTCTTCCAGAATTGCCCAAGCATCTTCTGATCCAGGTTGAAGTCCGCGTTCCTTTGCGAGGCGTATGCCTTCGTCAAAAAACGCACGCTCAAAATCCATTGATTCGGAGCGCAGTTCTGCGCGTTGCGCGTCCTCTGACGACTCAAATGGAAGTTGGATAGAGTTTTCGATTAGCCTCTCGCGCATATTTTGCCACGAGAGAGGTTTGGGGTCGAAATTTTCCACGAACCTCACCAATCTGGATGTCAACAAACATTATTGAGAGGAACGGTCTATTGGTCAATGCCTAGGCAGCAACTGAATGATGTAAGGCTACACAATATTCGTTTACGATTTGCCTAAACTGCATTTACAGATTTAGCGCCAGCGATATGGTTGCCGACAAGACGCTAGATGCCTTTAGGATTGCGCGCCGGTTTGGTTTGTTCTGAATTTCAGGTTCGGATGCTGTCACGCTTGGAATGTTAGCAAATGTTGCCCTTCAGCCCCATATTTACCCCGTGAGAGCGTTTTCAGTTTTCTGGCACCAATTGCCTATTTCCATGAAAACGCGCTGGTGCGCCTACTGTGTCGATCCAGTGCGCCGAAGTTCTGCTATTTTACACCCTCGTCTGCGCCGGGCAGGGTTTCTGTGGGCTTCCCGGTTCAGTGCTTGGCACTGGCCCCTTTTTACGGCTTCCGAAAACTCCAGGCGACGCGCCTTGCTCTGGTGTCAGCTGCGCTATAGTGTGACCGAGTGGCCAAAATGCAGGAAACCATTCGCAAGCACCTGGGGCCAGATCCACATAATGTAGACCCGTTCCGGCTCGTAGTTACTGACTTTGAAACTATTGCTGCCCATGACAACATTCTGTCTGTGCCATTTGAGAAGGCTGACGGGAAGCAGATCCAGCTGGTGTAGTGCCTTCAACACATGGGAAATCGTTCATGACGGAGAGGGATTAAACAACTTGTTTTCTGCCAATTATTTAAGCAACCGTAATGTCATCGCCAACGACGGTGTGACTGGCATTGAAAAAATTCAAACGTTCATGGCTTTAATAAAAGCCGGAGCATCGAACGCTATTAGATACATGGAGAAAAAATGGGAAAACTATTTATAATATTTGTCTTGGTGTTTTGTTCAGAGACTTTCGCCGCTCCTGTTGATCCTTTCTATGCAAAATGTACAGATGGAAAAACTCAGCGATATGATAGTGGCAACGGCCTCGATATGTTTGGCAAGAACATTCCGGATTATAGCCGGGGATGGACAACTGACAAGTGGGGTGGCCTTGATGTAATTTGGGAAGGCGGAAATCAGCTGAAGGTTGCAGGTCAATATTTAGTAGTATTAACCGCAGAGGAAGGCGTTATTTCTGCGGTAACTCCAAGCCAAGGAATAGCTGTAAATGTTTATTCTTTTTTAATAGATATTGAAATTAAGGAGGCGTTGTATGGTCAATTACAAGCATCCTCATTGGGCGAAAACAGGGCGATAAAGGCTCGTTCACAAAATTTGTATTGTGAAATTAAGAAACTCCAGTGACATTAATCAGAATATTTCAAGTTGTTAAAAATACGCGCCCAAATAATCATGAAGGGGTCGAGTGACCCGAGGTGCTGCGGAAGGCTAGCGCCCCAGACATTACCCCCGCGATAGGCAGCAAGATTGCAGCGACTTTTTGTGATATCGCCGCGATGTCACGCGCAGCCTTGTTTCGAAATACCAACAATTAGACGTCCGTTTCTTTCCCCTTCGTTGCCGATACGTCGTGACCGTCCGGCGAACTCGCTCTGGCGAGGTGAAGGATTTGCCAGTTACGCTGCTTGAGCAGCGTAACGCCAGGGGAGAAGTTCGTCGATACGGGTGATCTTGTGGTCAGCGATGCGGCCGAGGACTCAGATGAGCCAAGCCTGTGGATCGACGCCATTGAGCTTGGCAGTCTCAATCAGGGTGAAGGCGGTTGCCATGAGTTTGCCACCAGCTCTGATCCGGCGAACATCCCACTTTGTGCCAGTGGCCAATGGTTTGGCTGCATGTTCGCGTAAAACAGGCTATATTACGCCCACGAAACTTTCCACATTATTTCGGAAAATCCATGGGCGGAATCGGCAGTGGCAGATATGGCGGCAGACCGACGGTTGAGGGCGGATTAGTTCTCGACATCAATAAGCTTTTGAGCGATGGCCTTCTGAATCACAAGCTATCATCCGGCACTCTGACCTGGAGCAATGTGCGCACCGGGGAGAAAATCGCCTCCATTTGTTATCACTTAAATAGAGGCGACAGCAGTGGAGAGCTTCGGCTCAAATATCGCTCAACTCGATACGACGGCCTTGTCCGAGATATGGATTACCAGATTGCGCTTCAGACGACCGCACAACGCCTTGGCGGCGTGAGGTGGTGGTTCTCATGCCCCAGGACATGGCGGCGTTGTGCGAAGCTTTATCTGCCCACTGGAGCGTTCTCTTTTGCCAGCAGACAGGCATATCGGCTGGCTTACACTTCACAGCGCGAAACCAACTATGACCGCCATCTGCGACAAGCGTTCAAGATTCAGGCTGCACTTGGGTACTATGGCGGGATTGGCGACTATGTTCCCCGTCCAAAGGGGATGCATTCTAAGACTTACCATCGGCAATTAGCTAAATTGTCGCGATATGAAGACGAGATCGATCAAAGCTTGAGGCTGTTCCTCGGCAAGCTGAAGGAAGGAACATTTGATAAGGGGTTTTATTCCTGACCTCCGCCGGACTTCCCCGGCATCGAGTCAAAGTTTTTGGACGTTTGTTATTTTGCGCACTGTCGCTGGAGCGTTACGCTGTCTGGGCGGCGATTTCTCCAGGTTTTGGTAGGAAAATGTGCTTCAGGCACATCGGCTTCAATTACAGTTTTTGTAATGACTGGCCTGACAAGCACGCGCTCGGCGCTGGGCTTCGGAAATATCTGCGGGTGTCATGACAACGGCCACCCTATCTCGGGCAATCGGGCCGCCATCATGGCCAAGAGCCGCCGCTAAATTGTACCACATGTGGGCGGTTACATAATCTTGCGGAACGCCTCGGCCAAACTCATACGAGGCACCCATATTAAACTGGGCCTCGTCAAATCCTCGCTCGGCAGACTTGCGGAACAACTTGACGGCTTGGACAGGGTCTTCGGAGAGGATAGCAATCCCTCTAAAATAGTCATTGTCAGGCCCACTGGCTTGCACCGGAAAATTAGCAAACCCTGAAAGCACTATTGCAAAGCAAACATGTGAAAACATTGCCACAGCCAGCCCTCCGATTTCGAAGCATGTACCACAATCACCGTTAAAGCCGGGCCGCAGCAAGTAGTTTTAGACGTTCAAATTGGATCAGGCCAGTTTCTTTGATGAAATGCCAGCCAACCGGCTCGCTGGTCTGGTCACCCTATAACTCAATCCGCTTTGTTCGTTCGCAGGCGGCCCACTGCCCTGTGGTATATATGTATATGCGGTACTGAGACGGCACCATGCGAGAGCGCCTTCACCTTGCCACGGGTACTGAAACGGAACGGTTGCAAAATTTAGGATTGAGTTAGGGTACTCATACGGAACCGTCGAATGCATGATGGTTCCTCCCCGGTACCGAGTTTTAAATTCTTGCCGTCCGCAGGTTGGCGTTTCGACGCAATTCTAAATGCTGTATGACTGTTTTGTGACCGCTCCGCCTCCAATCATTTGGAGCCCTATCGACGTAAGCCGTTAGGCGCTTATCGGTTTTAAGTTGAGATTTATTATCTGGCCAGCGCAAGCAGTATTACACATAGCGGCAACACTTTCTGACCACAGCAAAAAATCTGACGTATGCACTGGTCCCGAAAATTAAGATAATATCCAGCGTTATTTATGAGAGATCAATCTATGAATCCTGACTTGATTGTCCGATTTTGATCGCCTCTAAGACACGTCTTGAATTGCTTTCAATGATGTTGCACTCTTCGATCAACGCGCAGTGATACAAACAGAATCATATTCGTGTCTTGGCATTGCCTTTTGTGGCGATATGTCGGGATTTGGGAAAGAACGCGGTGAATTTCATACCGAGCAAAAACAGCTTTTTCGCAAACACTCCTATTTCTCCTCTCTTGGAGATTGGAGCCTACGAGGCTTTGTGGCTTGAAGAAGGCGCGACCTTCAAGACTATCGCGGACAAATTTCGCAAGGATGTCTCCGCACTACCATCTGATTTTGTGAGCAATGCAAAAGCAGAAGCCGCTGCATCACAGGTTCTAGATCGTTTCTCGAAGGCAGGAATTGAGGAATTTGGGGTTCGATTGCATCATGCTGGTGAATATCCAGAGAATCTCAGGGATGCAAGGCACCCAGTTGAAATGCTCTATTATCAAGGAACATGGGAGCTTTCGGAAAAACCAAGCATCGCCATTGTTGGCAGCCGAAAACCATCTGATGATGGTGCGCGGAATGCTTACCGCATCGCGCACAGTCTGTCGCAGAGAGGGGTCGTTGTTGTGTCCGGGCTAGCCACGGGCATCGATACAGCTGCTCACACGGGGGCTTTGGATGCGGGACAGCCGACTATTGCAGTGATTGGAACGCCACTGGACGCGTCGTACCCGAAGGAAAATGTCGATCTTCAGAAACGGATTGCAAAGGACCATCTGCTTATCAGCCAAGTTCCGGTGCTGCGTTATCACAAGCAAATGTTCATGAACAACCGAGTTTTTTTTCCAGAGCGAAATGCGACAATGAGCGCCCTGACCAGCGCTACTGTTATTGTTGAGGCGGGGGAGACATCCGGAACGTTGACGCAAGCGCGTGCTGCCATGCACCAAGGTCGGAAACTGTTCATCCTAGAATCGTGCTTTAGAAACAAAAATCTCACATGGCCGATACGGTTTGAAAAGCAGGGGGCTATTCGCGTTTCCTCCATAAAAGATCTGGAGAACCGTCTTGCTGATGCGCTTCACAGTGATTGACGGGGCGCTTCTCCATGATCATTTCCATCTGGCTAAAACCGACGAGTGTTATTTCATTCGCGAGTATCGCACAACTGATAGGTTTGTAGCGGGTGAAAGCTTAAGTCTGCTGAAGAATCTCAAAAAGAAGCCAACGGAAATCGGGTTTCGGTACAAAAGCTCTGCAATTGAAAAATGCGCCGCGGAGTTCTCAGCGGTCATTGAATCCGAAGCACTGAATGATTGGACTTTTGTTCCGATTCCCCCCTCGAAAATTAATAGTCACCCCGAGTATGACGACCGTATGGTCCAAGTTTGCAAAAATATTCATGCTGAGAAAAGTCCGGATGTTCGCGAAATAGTGAAGCAACGCGTTAGCACCCGTGCAGCACATGAATCTGCCGGAAATAGGCTGACGCACGACGAGCTTCTGGGTAACTATTACATTGATGAGAAGCTCACCCATCCGGAACCTGAAAATATAGCAATCGTTGATGATACAATTACTGCAGGGACGCATTTCAAGGCAATGCAAGCCATTCTGTCACACAGGTTTCCCAATGCTCGCATAATTGGTTTAATCTGGGTGCGACGCGCGATTGACAACAATGCCGCGATATCAGAGTTCAAAGACGAGTCCTGAATCTGAACGGCCCTAGCGCCCCCAATATGGCGCACGCCACCCTGCAGCCAACGCCTCGGCCTCATTGCAGAACCAACGCTCGCCCTTTTTCACGCTGATTATCGTTCGTTTATACCAGGGCGACCATGGAGCGTGGTAGATACGACCATTGGGTGAGATGTTGCCTTTTATGGGGCAGCCTTCAGGTGCTTCTTGGGCCGCGACTTCCCATCTGGCGGCGCGGTAATCCCAAGCAGTCTGGGTGTCAGACTGCCAAACACCAATACGTTGCTGGCGCGCTTGAGCTTCTTCGTTCACATATTTGTTGGAGTATTTCACGAAAGCCCAAGCCATACCAGTTTGAACCATGTGTGCGCCAATGTCTTCATCACCAGCCAGGCAAGTCGCGATGGTGCGGCCGTAATCGTCCAGCCCTAGTGGCTCGCATCGGATTTGCTTGCGAGTTGCGAAACGTTCCAGTTCTGCAACAGCTTCCTTACCACATTGCCACGAGCCGGAGGGCTTGTTGCATTTCTGACCATACTCCGGTGCATCGATGCCGTTGAGGCGATACGTGGTGTCGTCGATCTTCAGGGTGTCGCCATCTACAATTCTGGTTTCTCCAAACGCTCCGGTGAACAACATGCACCAGGCAAACAAGGTCGCTAATGCAATACGTGCCACGTGGTCGTCCCGCTCCTCAATTGAAAGTTTTATTAAAAGGGATGATGAGGCACTTGATTGTCAAGTTCATTCTTAAAAACTCGGTCACAAGGCTTGCTAATCGCACGGTCCAACCAAACACATACACCCCCTCAAAACAGGAGATTATTGTACCGAGATATCAGACTGGTGCGACGGATCTGGGCTGGTTGCAATACATCGCTTAATACGTGAACAAATCAAACCCCAGCATGATTATGCCAAGATGCTTTAGCCCACCCACGGGAACTGAAAAGGCACCGGGGAGTGTGTGATGGTTCCTCCCCGGTACCGAGTTTTAAGTTTTGCAGCGTCTGCTAGCTGACTTTTAAACGGCGGTCCGCATGCTCTTCAATGGGTTTCTGGCAAGACTGCTTCCAGTCATTGGTCGCGGGGCGATTATTGAACGGCTTATCTGTAAGCAGCCACTCCGAAGCAAGACGACCGTACCACTGACCTTGTTTGGTTTTCACAATGAAGCCTTTGCTTTCAAGCTCACGGAAAGCTCTGGTGACCGTCGTCTTTCCCAAACCAAGAAGCCTTGCTGCTTCAGTCATGGACACTGAAATTTGCCCATTGTTTGAGAAGCGGCCATCGCCAATTACCTGATAACGAGAATTCAACTCAAACCATAGCTTGACAGCAGAGCCGCTCAAACCGCGAAACTCATCTGAAGTGAGCATGCGGTAGGTCAGGGCGTAAAATTGCCCTGACCCCTTGCTTCTGCCATTTCGTTTATGCCGCATCAGCGACATCTTTAACAACGGAGATGGTGCTGACCAGAACGTATCGAGCGTGCGAGCCGGGAAATTGACCCCCATGCGCTTCGAAGTGGGTCTCAATGATGACACCGACCTTGCGCAGATTATGCACATAAGCCGACCATCGTGGCCCAGGCGTGTCGATAGGCGTACAGCCCTTATCGCCAGCACACATCAATTCTGACAACGCCCAGGCATCGCGACCTTTGACGGCAGTCACAGTTTCGTCGATATTAATCTTGAAACACAATCTACGACCACTCATGCCGACCTCCTTTGCCAAGGAGAAATGCATCAGCGATACTATTTGCAGTTTCTGGCGCATAACCAAATCTGGTATGCAATCGGCGAGCAAGTCGCGTATTAAATGAGAAGCCGTTCAGTACGTTGCTCGGCCCATCATTGTGTTTGACATCGTTACAATTCGTCTTCATATTTTACACACCTCGTGTAAGAATTTTCGGGGATAATGGAAAGGATGTGAGCGCTTGCTTCCAGGCGGAGCTCACATCCTTTTTTTGCTTCAAAACATCGTCGCATTGGTTTGTCCTTGTGGGAGTTGTTGAAGCCAGGCTTTCGCATCTTCATGAGTAATTATCGTTCGCTTGCCGGCTTTACGATAATTGAGAAATCCCGCTTTGAATTGGCCGTAGACAAATGAACGTCCAACGGAAAATTCGTTACAGAACTCAGAGATTGAATAGGCTTGTCTCGCCATTGTATATATACCTTCATCAGTTGCCGACGCGCACGCATGTATGCGTACGGTTGTCATAATAGCGGCTGCAGAACCGGCGTGAAGGGAATTCTGATAAAAACCGAGATTTGCCACTGTATTTGAGGATTTTTCGCCAAGAAAACGACTTTTGACATGAATTTCAGCGAGTTATAAACATGATTCTGGGGAAAATTCAGACCGGATGTTCTTGTTTCATTCTGGTGATTCGCAACTCGAAAGTGGGAGAACGTTGCTGAGTGAGTTTTCTGCAACTGTGGCAACCTCTCGAGGTCACCACCGCTGACTTGAAAAATTCGGGCGCAAACTCGAATATCAGCATGGCCTGATGCTTTCATTGCCGGGCGTTCGATCTGCGGTGCATTATGGATTAAAGCCCTGGATGCAAGACGCTGTTGAGTGAGGGGAACCATGCAGGCACTAATTCAGGTGGCCTATTTACTGGTCGTTATAGCGGCAATTGTTCTGGGCCATAAAAAGGGCGGTGACAAATACGCTTTCATCGCTCTATTTGGCGGTGTTGCCTTGGGGTGGATCATCTTCGGATTAGGGGATGCCGACTGCTTTATTGATTGGGACGGGCGCAGCAACCCGGCTTCCTGCGACTAACACGCGTATCAACACAATACGACAAACGGCCTAGCTTCATGAGGGCTTTTTTTATGAGGATTCCAAATGGGAATTCGCTGTAATCGCCAATTCCCCACTACCTTGGTCCAAGGACGAGAATTCAGAATGGGAACAAAAGTGGGAATGTTGGGCGCGTTGCTCAGTTTTCATCAACAAAAACAGGCACTTAAACAAATTTAATGGTGCCCAGAAGAGGACTCGAACCTCCACACCCTTGCGAGTA